>Ga0209150_1000182_pt1 | contig 23373 bp, 26 predicted proteins | sample WorMetTyACAVOLI3_FD_187424 | JGI IMG/M metagenome (GOLD analysis project Ga0209150, IMG submission 187424) | Marine gutless worms symbiont microbial communities from Max Planck institute for Marine Microbiology, Germany - Olavius algarvensis... ... | reverse complement strand
ACTCGTAAAACAATGCGTTCTGCTGCGCCGGTAGTTGTCCCATCATGGGAGACTTCCTAATGAAGTGGATACCGAACTCGATTATCTCATGGCCGAGTCATAATCGAGAGTTTTTCAACAGAATCTACCCACAGCGGACAAAAATTGCCCATATGGACATCAAAATTTCCAGTGAATTGCCGCCGACAAAACCTGTGGTTTCGCCAGGCGACCTGCTGGCCCAACTCAAGGCGGCGGGTACCGTGGAAGCCGAGGTCGTGAAACAGTTGCAAGGGAAGCAACTGTTGCTGTCCAGTCGCCTCGGCGAAATTCTGACCGCAAACAGCCTCAGCTATAAACCGGGCGACCGACTCATCTTGCGGCTCGACGACAGCGCCGGGCAACCGGTACTGAAAGCCAGCCCTCGAACCGAAAAACCGATCGTCCTCGATAGCCGGCAGAATCCCGAGCTCGCGCGCGCATTGGTGCCGAATCAGCCGCGGCTGGCCCGAGTTGTTCGGATCATCGCACAACAGGCTGAAATCCAGCTCGCCGATCGGCTTCTGAAACTGCCTCGCCAGCTAACGCTGGCCAAAAATCAATTATTGAGCCTACGGCGCAACGACAGGGACCACGGCGTCGAAATTTCGCGGGTCGACAGCAAGTCGATTTACAAGGCTATTCTAAAACAGCTGCTACCGCAGCAGACCGATAACAGGAGCTCGAGCCTGGTCAAACTACTCGAGCTGATCAGTTACAACGTCGTAACTCCGGCGCAAGCGGCGGCTCGGCAGCCCACATCACCCCTGCAACCGCGCCCGGAAAATTCGATACCGGCGCCACACGCCAAGGTAACAACCGATGCGGCAGTAAACAAGCCGGATTCGCTCGACCCGGCGCTAACCAGACCCGGCGTTAACCGCCAAGCAAATACCTCGCCGACATTAACCCCACCGTTACTAGGGGAGAGAATCGCTCGATCGCGCCAGCCGGCCCCAACTGCGCGGCCGTTATCGGCACAACCCCTGCCCGGCACTCCGAGGGTCGCAGCGGCTGCCAACCAAACAGCAGCGCTCGGTACGCGCCGGGGTGCGAAGCCGGGCATGGGCGTTTCGGGCGAGTCAGTCCCCGCCCGACTTCCCGGCCGCCGGATTCCGGCAACGCCGGTGCAGCCGTCAACGAAACCCATAGCCACCGGGGCCACTATCCGCGTCGCCGCGAACGCCGATAAACCCGGTCAATTAGTTGCCGCGCGCACCAATGCCGGCAACTCAACCAGTCCAGCACCGGCGGCAGCCGTCGAGGGATCCAATTCGGTCGGGATTGCACCGGCGCCCGGCTCGGCTCGGGCTACGGCGGCTTCGGTCGAGACAGCAGGGGCGAGTACGGCGCTGACCCAGGCGCTGCAGCCGCTGCTGCAGCTGGTAACCCGGTTTCCCGACATCGATGCGAGTCAGATAAAAAAATGGCTCGAATTTGCGCGCCTGATATATCCGTCCGGATCCGCGGCTTCGTCGACCGCACAAGCGGATATTTTCACGCTGTTGAAGCAGTTTGGCGCAGCTGCCGGCACGGGCCGCGAATCCTCTCAGGCACAGCAACAATCTACCGCAGCGCAGGCAGGCGCCGACTCACCCGCAAACCGGGGCCAGGCCGCGGAAGCATTATTGCTGCATTCCAGAGAGGGGCTCAAACTGATCGAACAAATTCTTTCGCAAAACCTGCTACAGCGGGCTAATCTCGGACTGCAACAGGAAACGCAGCAGCCGCTTGCACTCGGCATCGCAATACCTTTTACCGAAGGCGAGGATACGAAGCCGCTTTACATCGACCTCGCGCAACGCAGCCAGGCACTGGAAGAAGAAGAAAAAAGCTGGGATATCAGGCTCAGTTTCGAGTTAGCCGGGTTAGGCCCCATAGGCTGTCATCTGGTCCTCGAGGGCTGCGCCATAGCGGCCAGCTTTTTCGCCGAACAAGCGCTAACTCGTGATCGTATCGAGGCGGAATTACCGCAGCTGCGGCAGCAATTATCCCGTGCCGGGTTTAACCCTGGCGAGTTTCACAGCTTCCTGGGCGAGCCGGCGCCGGCCCGGCCCCGGTCCGCGGTCAATTATTCCGAAGCCCTGATCGACATAAAAGTTTGAGCATGAACAAATTGCCTAAATTCGCGATTGCACTCGAGTATGACGGTGAGCAGGCGCCGCAAGTTACCGCCAAGGGACAGGATGAGCTTGCCAATCAAATTTTAAAAATGGCGCAGGAAGCCAATGTGCCGATACACCTGGACAAGAATCTGGCGCTGGTACTCGACCAGATCGATCTCGGTGAGCATATCCCGGAAGCGCTATTTGTCGTCATCGCTGAAATTCTAAGCTTTGCCTACCGCCTCTCCGGCAAGCACAAGGACTTCATGGACGACATCGAAATGCATTCGCAAGCACAGTTGGAGCAATTGCCGACGGACGAAATCCGCTAACCCGGGACTTAAAATAAATCATCTTACGCGCCTATCGCGCTGGCTCAACTTCCCCGATCCTTGCCAAACAGGTTGAATAAATTGAAATTGTTGCGATAAGGCACCCGTTCCGGCGAATTCATTTTGGCGCTGACCCGCTCTAGATAAAACTGCATATGGTGGTTTTTCAGGTTGTTTTCATTCGGCGCCTGCTGAGTAAACCGGGTCGCCCGCAACATGCTATCGGCGCCCTCGAGTAGCGCGTACTGATTGTCGTCCAGCAGCACGACTTCCTGACCCGCATGCCAGTAAATATCAAGATTCCTGAGATCCAGCGGATCGAAAGGCGGCACCAGCGGCACCAGGTCGTCGGGGGTCACGACGCGCATCACATCGAGGTGTTGAATTTGCTGCGCGCCACGTAAATTGGTGACCTTGGGCTGGCCAAAAGTAACCACCTGTTCGATCTTGAAGCGATCGGCATCCAGGTAAACTGCCAGTATCAAGGCGACCGCACCGCCCAGGCTGTGTCCGGTAGCGCGAATTTTATAGTCTGGCTTCAACCAGGGTTGCAGCTCCGCATAAATTCGTCGGGCCGCGAAAGAAAATCCTTCGTGCAGGTGTATTCCCGTTTTTTCGTCTCGCAGTAGTTTGAACGCTATATCGAGCATTACGTTCTCGACGTTGGAAGTGCCGCGCACCGCAATTACTTGCGTTTTGCTCGAATCGTCGGTAGCGAGGTAAAACGACATCTGAAGATCCGGGATAGTATGCTGAAACCCGAGTTTATAGTTTTGCGCCTCGATCAGGACGCGTAGCCGCTGTTCCCGCTGATAGGCCGCGGCGGCGAAGCCGGCCTGTTTTTGAATGACGGCAAAATCAACCGAATCGTCCGCATTGACCGTAAAATTCGCGCTGCAAAACAACAGCAACAGGGCGTTGAAATAGCAGCTTAAGCTTGGCAGGTAATTTTTTTGCATCGAGATAGCTTGTTTAACTGCACCGAGTATGTTCGTGACGAGGCTAGATTATAGATTTGTCAACAAGCCGCAAGTTCAGGATTTCACAATAAGTAAAACCTTCGACTCATTCAGCCGGACGACGGTCGTACAGAACGACGGCTCGATCGCTGCGCAACAACCGGAAAGCTCGTTGATCGCCCGCAAATAGTCCACAGATAGAGTAATCGGCAACTAGGCGTATGTATCGATGATTCTTTTCGAATCCTTCTTGCGACGGTTCCGCCTTTGATGTTGTTGTTTCGGCTTTTTGCCCGCTTCGGGTTTTTTCAACGCGTCACGCACCCGTGCGGTTTGTTTGACTGATTTAATGAGCGGGTCATCGGCCATTGCAACCGCCTCCCATACCGGCGGCCGCGGCACTAACGCGGACTGCTTCGCGGTAAGCTGCGGTATTGTAAACAGCGGCAGATTGCTGTTGAGTTGGCGGTTCGATAGCCGATGCTTGTTTCACGGTGACTCCGAATGTTCCTATTTCCGGTATCGGCCGGTTGCGGCAAAAGTAAACCTGCCGAGCGCTCGAATCGGGGTGGCGTCCACGGATCGGAGCCACGGCTGCCGCCCACGGTGCAACCCGATTGGCCCTCTACCGATAAACGACGACATCGGTCGAGCGCCCGGCGGTTAACGCAGAGACCCGGGCAAATCCTTTAGACCGCAGAAAATAGTTTCGATTTTATGTTTCAGCGTCAGCGAGGTACAGGGTTTGACGACGTAACCGCTGACGCCGGCTTCGGCGGCTAAGACGATTTGTTCGCGCTTGGCCTCGGCGGTAATCATCAAGACCGGCAGGTCGCGAAGTTCGGCGTCTGAACGCACCGTCTTGAGCAGGGTCAAGCCGTCCATGCCGGGCATGTTCCAGTCGGTAACCAGAAAATCGTACTCTCCCGATTTGAGCATCGGTAAGGCGGTCTGCCCATCATCCGCCTCGGAAGTATTGTGGAAGCCGAGATCCCGTAACAATTTTTTGATAATTCGCCGCATGGTTGAAAAATCGTCAACGATCAGAATTTTCATTTGCTTGTTCATGCAACCGACCTCCCGACTAGGCCGCTGCGACGGCGGTGTATCCGATGGCCTGACGATGCGGGCGCCCGCTGTGGTAAGGGGGCCGTATTTGAGGTCGATTCACGCAACTTGCCCGCAGCCGGAGCCGTTGCGCGCTTCAACCATGTTTACTCCATTCCGACATGCGCGACTTAATCCGCAGTATCGCCTGGCCATGCAGCTGGCAAATACGCGATTCCGTTACTTCGAGAATTTCTCCGATTTCGCGAAAATTGAGTTCGTCGTCGTAGTAAAGCGACATTACCAGTTGCTCTTTGTCAGGCAGTTGGCGAATACTTTCAGCAAGCTGTCGCTGGTATTCGTCACTACTGAAGGCTTCCTCCGGCGTTTTCTCGGAGGAACTCGGAATTGCGGCATCCTGGGTGTTTTCCTCCATCGTATCGATGCTGTAGATTCGCGACGATGACGAGTCGATCAAGATCTGGTGGTACTCGCTGAGGCTGATTCCGAGCGCCTGCGCAACGTCGCTGTCGTTCGCGTCCTGGCCGGTTTCGTTTTCAATCTTTCGAATTGCGTCGGATACCGAGCGGAACTTGCGATGCACCGAGCGCGGGGTCCAGTCGGAACGACGGATTTCATCGATCATGGAACCGCGAATACGGATTCCGGCGAAGGTTTCGAAACTGGCGCCCATTTCGGGATTGAAGTTACCCGCGGCCTCGAGTAGTCCGACCATTCCGGCCTGAATCAAGTCATCGATTTGCACTGTCGGCGGTAAACGGTTAAGCAGATGATATGCGATTCGTTTTACCAGCGAGGCATGCCGAACGATCTGGTCTTTCTCACCCAGATTCTCGACTTCGGCATACATCGCATGTCCGTTCACAGGCGCTCATCCTGCGCACTAAAATTAACCAGCCGCTCGATGAAAAATTCGAGATGTCCTTCCATGGAAGTCGGCGTCGGCCAGGCTTGAGTTTTCTTTGCGATCTGCTTGAACGCGGTCGTCGACTGACTGCGAGGGAAAGCATCAACCACCGATTTCTGCTTTTGCACGGCCTTTTTGAGACAGTCGTCGTAGGGAATACAGCCGAGGTAGTCCAATGTAACTTCGAGAAACCGCTCCGACACCCGCGCCAGTTTTTTATAAAGCTCCCGACCCTGGCTAGCCCCCTGCGCCTGGTTGGCCAGCACGTGAAAGCGTTCGACGCCGTAATCGCGGTGCATGACTTTAATCATGGCGTAGGCGTCGGTAATCGACGCCGGCTCGTCGCAGACCACGACGATGACTTCACGCGCGGCGCGCGTGTAACTGACGACGCTGTCGGATAAACCGGCGGCGGTATCGATTAACAACGTATCCACCGGTTCGGTCAATTCGGAAAACGAGCGAATCACGCCCGCGTTTTGCGCCGGCGTCAAATCCGACATCGCCGCGACGCCCGAAGACGCAGGCACGATCTTGATCCCGGCCGGTCCTTCGATAATGGTTTCTTCGAGTGAACATTCACCGTTAATGACATGCGATAGATTGAGTCCGGGACTCAAGCCGAGCAACACGTCGATATTGGCCAGACCCATGTCGGCATCCATCGCCATGACCGACTCGCCGGACTGGGCCAGGGATACCGCGAGATTGATGGTGACATTGCTTTTACCGACACCGCCCTTGCCGCTGGTCACCGCAATCACCCGCACCGGGTGTTGAGCCTTCATTTGTCTTATACCTTGCGCCTGATCCATTGCTTCGTCACCTATGCCCGGTTCTTGTTAATGATATGGTTGTAACGCATTGCCAGCGCCTCCTGATCGAAATGCTCGCCGAATTGCTGCATCAGCGCCACCGCCCGGCTGATCAGACGATGACTCTTGGCCGGCTCCAGGTCTTGCGGTACCTTTTGCCCGGTGCCGCAATAAGCCAGCACCAGTTGATGACGAATCGAGGCGGTTATAATGCCGCCGAGGCTGGCGGCTTCATCCAGCTTGGTGACGATCGCACCCGCCAGTTTTACCTTGTCGAAATTTACGATGGTCTGGTTCAACGCCGCCAGCTGGGTATTCGCCGACAGCACCAGGTAAGGCTTGATCTGGGGTGCGCCGGCCCGCAGCCGATGAAACTGTTCGCTCAGACGCAGATCGCGTTGACTCATTCCCGCGGTATCGATCAATACCAGCTTTTTGTCGGCCAGCATGGCGAGCCGGTCGCGCAACTCTTCGCTATTGCTCGCGCTCAACATCGGCACTTCCAACAGGCGCGCGAAATGCTGCAACTGATCCTGCGCGCCGACGCGGAACTGGTCGGTGCTGATCAGGGCCACCGAGCGCTTGCCGTGGTTTTGCACAAAGCGCGCTGCGAGCTTGGCAATAGTAGTGGTCTTGCCGACTCCGGTAGAACCCACCAGTGCGATGCGGCCACCCTCGGCCAGCAGGTCGCGGCGGTTGATAGGCAGGCAGGTCGCCAGCGTGCCGAGCGCCTGCTGCCAGACTTTGTGCGGATCCTGATCGAGCTGGGTAAGATGCGCCAACACGGTTTCGCAAACGTCGGCGCCCAAACCCATTTCCGACATCAGATTCAGCAATACGGTGCGCACCGGATGTTTTTGACTGAAGCGGTCCCACTGCAATACCGAGAGCTGGCTTTGCATCAAATCCCGCAGCTGTTGCAACTCGCATTTGACCTCGTCGATAACCGGCCTGGCAGGCGCCGGCCTGGCCACGGCCGGTTGCTTATGCTTAAGCGTGGATTTTCTGGTAACCGGTTTTTGCGCGGCCGGTCTCCTGCCGACCTGTTTTTGAGCAGCCGGCCTGGCTACCCCGGGCTTGGCGCGTGGTTTTGCGACCACTCGCGCCGCCGGTGCAGGAGCCGGACGGGGCGGCGCGGGTTGAGCCCGGCTGACTGCCGTCTGTCTAGGCAGCGCCCCGGCCGCGCCGCCGGATACCGGCCCCAGCGTGGGCTCTTTGCGACCGTCGTTGAGCATCGAACCCACCCAGGCGTCGCTGGCGATATCGTTGACGGCGACGGCGGCACGCGGTCTCGCTTCGCTGCGCGCTGCCGGCGCGGCGCTTGCCATACTCGCAATCGCGACCTCGTCGAAATCTATCGCGGACAGGATTTCAATGCCGCCGGGCACTTTTTTATTGCCGAGAATGACCGCATCCGGACCCTGCTCCTGTTTAACCTGTAGCAATGCCTCGCGCATGGTCGGCGCAAATGTTCGTTTAATTCTCATTACCAGTCCTCGCTTCACTTTGCGCATCGGGGGCGCCGATGTTGGCGACGACGCGCAGCTGCTTGTCGTCCGGCACTTCGTCGTAACTCAGTACATGCAGCCCGGGAATCGCGTGGCGCACCATCCGCGCCAGCAGCGTTCTGAGGCTTTGCGAAACCAGCAATACCGCCGCTTCTCCGCGCCCCTGCTGGTTCTCCGATGCCTGTTTCAACGAGCTATGTATCATTTGCGCCATCCCCGGTTCGAAGGCCATGACGTTTCCGTCCTGCCCCTGTACAGACTGAAGCAAAATCTGTTCCAAACTTGGATGCAAGGTCATAACAGTAAGCTCTGAAGCCATTCCGAATATGTTTTGCACGATCTGGCGACCCAGGCTTATGCGGACCTGAGCGCCGAGGACGCCGGCATCTTGACTCTTGCTGCCGTGTTCTGCCAATGTTTCGGCGATTGTGCGTAGATCGCGGATCGCGATCTGCTCCTGCAACAGATTTTGCAATACCTTGACGATAACACTGAGTTCGAGCGGTTTCGGAGTCAGCCCATCGACCAGCTTGGGCGAACTGCGTTTTAACACTTCAAGTAATTCCTGAACTTCCTCGTGTCCGATCAATTCGTGCGCATTATCTTGCAGCAACTGGCTCAAGTGGGTCGCGATCACGGTCGATGAATCGACTACGGTGTAGCCCAGGGTTTGCGCATGGTCGCGCTGCGATGGCTCGATCCACAATGCGTCGAGGCCGAAAGCGGGATCCTTGGTCGGGGTACCGCTGAGATCCCCGTAAACGGTGCCGGGATTGATTGCCAGATCGCGATTGGGCTGCACTTCCGCTTCACCCATCGGTACCCCGAGCAAACTCAGGCGATAGCTATTCGGCGACAGGTCAAGGTTGTCGCGGATATGCACCGGTTGAATCAGGAAACCGAGTTCCTGCGACAGCTTCTTACGCACCCCCTTGATGCGGGTCATCAATTCGCCGCCCTGGCGCGCGTCCACCAACGGTATCAAGCCGTAACCGACCTCGAGGCCGATGATGTCGACGGTCTGTACGTCGTCCCAGCTCAATTCACGCTGCTCGGGGCGCGCTTCGACTTCCTCCGGTTCGACTTCGACCAACTCGCCGCGCTGTTGCCGGCGGTGCAGCATGAAGGCCAGGCCGCCGCCGATTGCCGCGATCGTCAAAAATGCGACATTGGGCATGCCCGGAATCAATCCCAGCAGCATGATGATGGTGGCCGCCACCACGAGCGCGCGCGGATTGTCGAACATCTGGCTGAAGACCTGGCTCGACATGGCTTCCGAGGTCGAAACGCGGGTCACGATGATTGCCGTGGCGGTCGACAGCACCAGCGACGGAACCTGTGCCACCAGGCCGTCTCCGATCGTCAGCAAAGTATAGTTGCGCACCGCGACCCCGGCTTCCAACTCGTGCTGGAACACCCCGATCGCTAGCCCGCCAATGATGTTGATGAATAGAATTAGTATGCCGGCGATTGCATCGCCGCGAACAAATTTACTGGCGCCATCCATGGAACCGTAAAAATCGGCCTCCTGGGCGATTTCGCTGCGCCGCTGGCGCGCCTCGTCCTGGCTACAGAGACCGGCATTCAAATCGGCGTCAATCGCCATTTGCTTACCGGGCATCGCGTCTAGCGTAAAACGCGCGCTAACCTCCGACACCCGTCCGGCGCCCTTGGTCACCACGACAAAGTTGATAATAACCAGTATCGAGAACACCACCAGGCCGACCGCGTAATTGCCGCCGATGACAAAATCGCCAAAGGCTTCGATTACCTTGCCCGCAGCCGCAGTGCCGGTGTGTCCTTCGAGCAGGACTACGCGCGTCGACGCGATATTGAGCGCCAGCCGCAGCAACGTCGCCACCAGCAATATGGTCGGAAACACGGTGAAATCGAGCGGTCGCAAGGCGTATACCGACACCAGCAAAACCACCAGGGCAAACGCGATATTAAAGGTAAACAACATATCCAGCGCCATCGGCGGTAACGGAATTACGACCATTGCCAGCATCATGATGACGATTAAGGGTGCGCCCAGCCCCTGGGGATTAAAGCTCCTGAGTTGCGCGCTTAATGTTTCTCCGGTCATTTATTCGACTCCTCGGTCAAGCTTCTTCATCGGTTGGCATATAGGGCTCGGGTCGTTCCGGAGCCTCGCTGCCGTATTCGCGCGAGATGCGCAGCTGAAATACGAAGGCGAGCACCTGGGCCACCGCGAAATAGAGATGCGACGGGATTTGCTGGTCGATCTTGCAAGTGGCGTAGAGGGCGCGCGCCAACGGCGGCGCTTCGAAAATTTCTATATCGTGGAAGGCGGCGATTTCCCTGATTTTGAGCGCGATCAAATCCTTGCCCATCGCCAGCACCAGCGGGGCCGCCATGTTGTCGTGGTCGTATTTCAGCGCTATCGCGTAATGCGTCGGGTTGGTGATAATGACGTCGGCTTCGGGCACCGCTTCCATCATGCGGCGTTGCGCCATTTCCTGCTGCACCTGGCGCACCCTGGATTTGACTTCGGGTTTGCCTTCGGTGTCTTTCATTTCGTCGCGCACTTCCTGCAGCGTCATTTTCAGTTTTTGCGAGTGATCCCACAGTTGGAATGGCACGTCGATCGCGGCGATTAGAATCAGCGTCGACGAAACTACCAGGAAACTGGTGCCGATCAGCCAGGCGCCGTTTTGTAGCGCCAGCGCCAGCGACTGGGTGCCCAGACCCAAAAATTCGTCGGCCTTGCCCCACAGAAAAGCCACAGCGACTGCCGATACCACCAGAAACTTGGCCATCGCCTTGATCAATTCCATCAAACCCTTGGAGGAAAACATGCGCTTGAATCCGTTGAGCGGATTGATACGGTCGGTTTTGAAGGCCAGGGCTTCGAGGCTGAAGGCCCAACCGCCGATCGCCAGCGGCGTGAAAATTGCGATCACGGTCATCAAAATCATGAACGGGCCGATGGCGGCCAGGGCGTCGGATACCGTGAGCGCCAGGCGTTCCAGCAAGGCTTGCCGAGAAAATACATCGTCTCGCGAGAGGCTAAAGCCCTGTGCCATGAAGCCCGAAATATCGGCAATCATGTGCGAGCCCATGAACAGCAAACCGAGCGCACCGAATACCATGACGGTCATGCTATTGAGTTCCTTGGAACGCGGAACCTGCCCCTTTTTCTTCGCGTCGCGAAGTTTCTTCGGGGTCGGTTGTTCGGTTTTTTCCTGACCGGAGTCGCTTTCGTTTGCCATCGCGGAGCGTCCTTACGGAGTCACTATGGATTGCGACAGCTGCATCGCCTGCAGCATCATCTGATTGATACGCGGCAAGAATCCCGGCAACACCAGCAACAGGATAACGAAACCCATGAACATGGTGACCGGAAAGCCGACGGAAAATATATTCAGCTGCGGCGCGGCGCGGGTCATGACACCCATCGACAGCGTGATTACCAACATCGAGATCAAGGCCGGGATAGCTACCCATAAGGCGCCGATAAACATTTGACTACCCCAGGCAAACAGGGCCCAAAAACTGTCCCGACCGACGCCGGTGGGCGATATCGGCATGGTTTCGAAACTGCTCACGACCAGCTGGATTAGCATCAGGTGCCCGCCCAGCGCAAGAAACAGCAAGGTACCGATAATGATCAAGAACTGCGATATCACCGGCACGTTGACCCCGTTAGTGGGATCGACCATCGAAGCGAAGCCGAGGCCCATGCTCATGGCGATTGCTTCACCGGCGATCATCAAGGCGCCAAACACCAGTTGTAGCGTGAAACCTATCGACAATCCGATCAGAATTTGTTGCGCTGAAATAAAAACCCCCGCCAGCGAAAGCGCCTCCACCTGCGGCAAGGCTGGCAACAGGGGAACCACCAGCACCGACAGCACCAGGGTGATGATGATCTTGACCCGGATCGGCACCAGGCGGGTACCGATTACCGGCATTGCCAGCAGCATCGAACCGATTCGCATCATGGGCCAGATCAGGGTGCCGACGAATGCCGTGGCCTGGGCGAAATCAAAATCCATCCGGTCACCCGATAAGAGCGGGAATCCCGAGATACAGGCGTCGCGTGAAACCCAGCAATAGGTTAAGCATCCAGGGTCCGGCGATTAAAATCGACAGCAGCAGGATCATGAGCTTGGGAATAAAGCTCAGCGTCTGCTCATTGATCGAGGTCGCGGCCTGGAACATACCGATCAACAAACCGATGCCCAGCGCCGACAGCAACATCGGCGCCGCGATCATCGCTATCAAATAAAGCGCCTGCTGCGACAGATCGATTACCATATCGGGCGTCATCTCAGGCCCCTACCAGGAAGCTCGACGCCAGCGTTCCCATGATCAAGGCCCAACCGTCGACCAATACGAACAGCATCAATTTGAACGGCAGCGAAACAATCATCGGCGACAGCATCATCATACCCATCGACATCAGTACGCTGGCGACCACCAGGTCGATAACGACGAAGGGAATGAAAATCAGAAAGCCGATCTGAAACGCCGTTTTCAGCTCGCTGGTCACAAAGGCGGGCATCAACAAGGTGAGCGGCGTTTTTGCCGGAGACTCGATCTCGCTAACCCCGGCGATATCGGCAAACATGCGGATATCGGTCTCGCGCGTCTGCGCCAACATAAAGGTCTTGAAGGGATCGGTGGCCGCCCGCATTGCATCCAGCGCCGACAGCGAACCATCTAGATATGGCCGAATCGCGAGCAGGTAGACCTGGTCGAATACCGGGGACATGACAAACAGGGTCAAAAACAGGGCCAGCCCCAGAATGATCTGGTTGGAAGGCGTTTGCGCGGTGCCAAGCGCCTGACGCAATATAGACAACACAATAATGATGCGGGTAAATGAAGTCATCATCAGCAAAATCGCCGGCAATAACGTCAACATCGTCATCAGCGCCAGGATTTCGAGGGTTACACTATAGGTCTGATCGGTACCGTTGCCCGCATCGACCGAAATCGCCGGAATTCCGACCGATTGCGCCTGCGCCTCGGGGATTAGCATCATCAGGCAGAGGGCGACCAGGTATTTCATGAATTGCCCCGGTCACCCATCAGGCGATTGATTTTGCTGGCGAAGGATCCGGCAAGCGCCTGCTCTCCGGATGCTTCCAGCGGTTGCGACAGGGTATGCAGCTTGGCGATGCGCCCCGGGGTTAATCCGACCAGGATTTGCTCGTCGCCGATTTGAAGTAATACGATGCGATCGCGGGTGCCGATCGAAATCCCGGCAATAATCTTGATCAGGTCGTTATGCGACTGCTGGTTGAGATTAAATTTTTTCACCAGCCAGGCCAGTAAAAAAATCAGGGCTACGATCAGCAGCAGGCCGCCGGTCAGCTTTAACAAGTAAGGCGACGAAATCGGTTCCAGCGGAGTATCGAGCTGGATTTCGGCCTGGGCCTGCAGCGCACCTGAAAATAAAATCACTGGCAGTAGCAACACGCGCATTAGCGTAGATTCTTGATCCGTTCGGCCGGGCTGATGACGTCGGTTAACCGAATCCCGAATTTTTCATTGACCACGACCACTTCGCCGTGCGCCACCAGAGTGCCGTTGACCAGGACATTCATCGGCTCACCGGCGAGCCGATCGAGCTCGACGATCGAACCCTGGTTGAGCTGTAACAGATTGCGAATACTGATCTGAGTACGTCCGATTTCCATCGCAATGGTGACCGGAATGTCGAGAATCACATCGAGCTTGACCTCGCCCGACCCGGGATTCGAACTTGCACTTAATTGCTTAGCGTCGACCTGCTGAAAGCCGTCGTCGGCGTCCGCCCCGGCTGCGCCGTCGGAATCCGCGTCAGACTGCCCTTCGGTGGCTGCCGACAATTCCTCCGCCAGCGCATCCTGATCCACGGCTTCTTCTGTTTCGGTACTCATATCGGTCTCCTGCAGACTATTCGGGTTGCGCGATAGCGCTTTTAATGTCTTCGTTTTCGGGATCGTAGATTTTGACGATATCCTCGACCTTAACCGCGGTATTACCCTGGTGCTCGCCATACTGGCCGCGAATGATCGGCATCTCCTCGGCGAGCAGCAACACTTGCTCGGGCATTTCGATGGGAATGATGTCGCCGGCCTTGAAATTGATCAGATCGGATACCGGCAACTGCTTTTTGACAAACAGCGCCTGTAAATTTATCCTGGCGTGCATCAACTCTTCCTTGAGTAAAATCGACCAGCGCTGATCGAGGTCGCCATGATCGCTTTGCACGCCCGCATCGAGTAGGGTGCGGATCGGTTCGATCATCGAGTAGGGAAAAACCACTTGCAGATCGCCGCCGCCGTCTAGCTCGAGGCTAAAACTGGATACCACGATTACCTCGGAGGGACTGACGATGTTTGCCATCTGCGGATTGATTTCGTGACTATGGTAGCTGTACTCCACCGCCATTACCGGCTGCCAGGCTTTCACCAGGTCGATGAAACACATCTGCACCACCTTCTGGATGACTCTCAGTTCGGTGCTGGTGAATTCACGGTCCTCGATCTCGGCTTGAATCTTGCCATTGCCACCGAAAAAATTATCCACCAGAATGAAAACCAATTTAGGATCGAGCACTATCATCCCGGTACCGCGCAGCGGCGCCATTTTAAGCAGACTCATACTGGTCGGCGCAGCCATCGTATTTATGTATTCGGAAAACTTGATCATCTCGATGCCGCTGACCGAGATTTCCGGCGAGATGCGCAGCAGGTTGAAAAAGCTGACCCGAAAGTAACGCGCAAAGCGATCGTTAATCATCTCCAAGGTCGGTAGACGCCCCCGGACGATGCGCTCCTGATCGTTGAAGTCGAACGGCCGGGCTTCGCCATCCAACTCCCGGTCTTCGGCCGAGGTATCGATAGCGCCGTCATCGACACCGCCTAACAAGGCGTCGACTTCGTCCTGACTGAGAATATCGGTGCTCAAGCCCGTCCCCTATTGCATTACGAAGCTGGTAAAGAATACGTTGTCGACTTCGCCGCCGGAACCATGCTCGTTGACAACCGTCTGTACCGCTTCCAGGGCCGATTTTTGCAGCTGCTCCTTGCCCTCGGGCGCGCGCAGTTCAACCGATTTCTGCTGGCCGAATAAAACCAGGAGGTTGTTGCGGATCAGCGGCTTGTGTTTTTCCAGATCCTTGGCGACCTCGTCGTTAAAAGTCAGGACCTGCATCGATATCTGCAGGAAACCGACCGAATCCTCAGGCGCCAGGTTAACCGTAAAAGCAGGCTTCAAATCGATATAGCTCGGATCGTCACGGCTTGGCGCGACTTCCGCTTCGACTTCCGCCGCGGCGCTATCGTCGCCGCCCCCGACAATCAGCAGCGTGCCGCCGATCGAACCGCCGATCAGCAGCAGCGCGCCGACGATTATAAAAATCATTTTCTTGTTGCTACCGCCGGCCGCCGCCTCTTCCGCTGCTTCCTGGTTTTCTTCCGCCATGTTGCTTCCCCTAGCTGAATCTAGATACTCAAGACGGAGCAATTCCTGTGCCAATAATTTAAATCTATTATTATCAAGCGCTTAGTTAAACAGCCTGGCAAGTAGGCAGATTTTTGACGGCCGGACTCGGATGACCTAGCCAATTTTCCGACTGCTCGTTCCCGTTCCCTGCATGCAATATGCAGCTCAGTGCCGAGTGATCGGTCTAAGCCTGGGAATCCAAACCTTGGGAAGGTTGGATTCAGGCCGAAAATCTCGCCACAATTCTTCCACTGGCATGAAAATATCGAGGTTCTTGCCCGGCACTTCTCAAGGGGTTTTAAAAAGCTTGCGGCGCGTACGCCGCAACAATGGGGTAATCAGGCGAAGATATCCAACAAGCCATCGCCAATGAATGCGCGGGTCGAAGACTGCTGCGTTGCATCCTGCTCCTGCTCCATCATCGATTTCTCAGCCTCGCCGGTGCCATCGTCGAGGGACGTCTGGGCGCGTTGCGGTTGCTGATCCTGACGCTGCGAGACATCGACGTTAACATTTTGATAGCCACTCTCCTGCAGGAAATCCCGTAAACGCACTGCAGCGGTTTCGATCAGATCGCGGGTTTGGGCATGCTGGGTCTGGATCGTAATCAGGGTCGCGTCATCCGCCATTTTTACCTGCACATCGAGTTTGCCTAGCAGCGGCGGATCGAGACGAATGGTGGCGCTGTTTTGCTTTTGGTTGATCATCCAGTTGACCCGCTGCCCCAGATCGTCACCCCACTCGGCGGCATCCGCGGCCCGCGCCGGATTCAGGGCATCTAGCGGGACCGGCAAGGCACTATGGACGGCCGCCATGGCGGGTGCGACACCGGCCGAAACGGGACCCTGCCCGCCGGCGGATAACGCCGCGAGCGCCGGCTGCACCTGGTTAGCCGAAACTTGCGCGGGTAATTCAAGGCTTCGATTCACGCTAATTTCCGCAACGGCTGCCTCGGTTGCGGGATTTGGCGGCGGCATCGAAATTTTGAATACCTCGGGTATGGCGACGATTTCTCCGACAGCGCCGGCTGCCGCTGCCGGCGGCGACCCGCCGATGGCGGCGGTCTTCACTGCCGCGCTCGGGGTAACCGACGGCAAGCGCGGCAAACTGAATTCTTTAGACCCCGATTCCCGAGGCAGGATAACGCCCGGCGGCAGGACGTTCGCAGGGCTCGGGCTCAATCCCGCCGGTCTCGGCAGGGCGTCCCCGGGGAGTTCGGAACGCGCTGGCGTAACCAGGCCGGCGGTCGCGCTCGGAATCAGGCGGTCGACAATGGCATCGCGTCTGACGCCGGCAGCGTCGCCGGGCTTGCCGTGCACAAGCCCGGCAGCGGGCGGCTGCCGCAGGCCGACGACTTGGGCCGCCGCGGGCAGTGTATTCCTTGCAGGGGTCTTGTGGCCGGTATCTCGACAGTCGCGCGGCCGCTGGCGGCGCCGGGATTCGTGGCGGGCGCCGGCGTCACTGCCAGGCGAACCGAATCGGGCGCGGCTTCGGCGACGCCCAACTCGACGCTAACCGCTGCCGCAATGGGATGCTGCAGCGCCGCCCCCGGTTTGATTTCCCGCTTTACCGATAACAATCCGTCGCTATCGCCGACCGGCAATGAATTTCCGCCCGTGGGCAATTGATCACCCGTCACGCTCGGCATTTGGGCCTTCACCAGCCTGATCGATAGCGCTTGATTCGGCAGGGTCGCGGCGCTCTCGGCCGGGGGCGCCGCAAGCGGATCGGCGACGCTGGTTATCCGGACTTGCTGTTGCGGCGGGAAGGCTGTCCAAGCCACATTCGCAGGGCTGGCAGGGACCGAAACCGGGATTTCGGCGCCCTCGGGGAAGCTCCGATAAAAGTCCTTAAAATCAATAGCCTGAGCGCTACTATCGGCATCAATCGAAAGTTGTTGATGCAGCAAGCGGGTAAAGCTGGCGCCATCGACCCGCGCTACTTCGGTTAATTCCTGCAGGTCCGAAGTCAGGGGGGGTATATCGCTGAGCAATATGTTCATGTAGTCATCCAGTCAATACCAGTTGCGCGACGCCATGGCCGGCTATTGCCTGTAATGAATGCATCTACCGTGCCAGTTTGTCCATCCCGGCTCAACGCGGTTTGTTGTTACGCTGGGTAAATTCATCCAGCGCTTTCTGTTCCTTGCGTTCCTGTTCGACAAACTCCTGTTGTTGCATTTTTTCCACGACCTTGTGCATCTTCTTCGAATCGATTCGCGTTGCCGTCCACAGCTGGCGTTTGTGTTCCAGTTCCTGCTGGCGCAGTGCGATTACTTCCATCTGACGCTCGATGGTTTGATCGAGCTGCTGCATGAAGCGGTTGAACTCTTGCAATTCTATCGGCGTGAAGACGCCGATATCGTATTTTTTCTTATGCAGGTAATCGAGTTTGTAATCCTGCAACTGCGTCAACCGGGTTTGCTCGTCGTCGAGCACCGCCCGGCTTTGCGCGAATTCCTGCAAGGCGCGTTGCTGCTTTTTATCGGTATGCTGCACTACCGGTCCGAGACGCTGGGTTCTAGTCATGATCTACCTTTACCCCTGACCCGAGTCCGGCACCGGCTGCGGATCGGCCGCCGCCGGCGGAGTATTTGCTGCGGCCAGACTGAGGACCGCAGCCAATTGTTCGCGGCTGCTGGCGAAATCGACCGACTGGTCCATATCCTGGCCGATGAAATCGATCATCTGTGGATGCATGCGCACCGCCCGGTCGATGGACGGGTCGCTTCCCGGCTGGTAAGCGCCCACGCTAATCAAATCGCGATTTTGCTGGTAAAGGCTGTAAATCCCCCTGAAATTCTGCGTCATACCCATGTGCTCGGAGGTGGTAATCTGCGGTGTCAGGCGACTGATCGAAGCCTCGATATCGATCGCCGGATAAACCCCGGTTTCCGCCAACTGCCGCGACAGCACAATATGCCCGTCCAGTATGGCGCGCGCGGCGTCGGCGATCGGGTCGGCATGATCGTCCCCTTCCACCAAAACCGTATAAAATGCGGTAATCGACCCTGCGTTCAGCGCCCCCGTTTCCGGCGCGTTCGACTAACTGCGGCAAACGCGCGAAGACCGACGGCGGATAACCCTTGGTTGCCGGCGGTTCACCGATAGCCAGTGCGATTTCGCGTTGCGCCTGGGCAAACCGGGTTAGGGAGTCCATTAACAGCAGCACATTATTGCCCTGATCGCGGAAATACCCGGCAATACTGGTCGCTCGCATCGCGCCGTGGATACGCATCAACGGCGACGAATCCGCCGGCGCCGCGACCACGACCGCTTTTTTCAAGCCTTGCTGACCCAGGATTTCCTGCACGAATTCCTTGACCTCGCGCCCGCGTTCTCCGATCAAGCCGACGACCACGATATCGGCCTCGGTATAACGCGTCATCATGCCCAGCAACACGGATTTTCCGACACCGCTGCCGGCAAACAGTCCCATGCGCTGGCCGCGGCCAATCGGACAAAGCGCATTGATCGCACGCACGCCGACATCGAGTTCTTCGCGAATCGGAGTCCGCGCCAGCGGGTTGATTTCCCTGCCCTGCAAAGCGAATTTGTTACGCGTACGCACCGCCCCTCTGGCGTCCAGCGGCCGGCCGCGGCCATCGATCACCCGACCCAGCAACTCGGGACCGACCGGCACATCCGAGCCGTGCCAGGTAGGTATTACGCGCGCGTTCGGCACCAGGCCGCGCACCTCCGATGTCGGCATTAAATACAGACTGTCGCCGGAAAATCCGACGACTTCGGTTTCGACGCGTTCGCCATCGGAGTTGATGACATCGCAGCGGGCGCCTATCGGCGCCTGGCAGCCGACCGCCTCCAGCGTTAACCCGACCATACGGGTCAAAACGCCTTCGACTACGGCGCGGGCATGGCGTTTCGAATCGCTGCCGACCCGTGCCAGCGCGATCATCCAGTCTTGCTTCGCTTTTTCGATTAGTGCGACGGCCGGCAAAACCCACCCCCCCCCTGCGGCGACGGCCAGGCGCCTTCGCGACCAACCCAGATGAGTAATACGGATGAATCATCAATCCCGCTCCCTTTCGCCGCCGAGTACCGACGCGGCGAGTTCGGACAGCCGGTTTTCCAGGGTGGCATTGATCGACGAAGGCGGCGCACTGATATGACATCCGCCGCGCGTGATCATCGGATCTTCCACCAGTTTCCAGTTGTGCTCGTCGTCGCTGGATTCCAGCGACAGTGCGTCACGCACCAGGCGGGCGTCCTCGGGATGTAGCAAAATGGAAATATTGCGCGTGTTACCCGGTAACAGCTTTACCGAGTCACGAATCAGACCGACTATTTCTCCGGGCTCGATCTTGAGTTCACGCCTCACCAATTGCTGCGCCAACGCCACCGCGAGCTGGGTAAGTTGATGCTCGATATCCTCGTTCAGCGCTAGCAGCGGGTGCTCAAAAAACTCAATCAAGCGCAGCAGGTCTTGTTTTAATTCATCGGTCTCTTGCCGGGCACGGATCAGGCCCTGCTGGAAACCCTCTTCCTCGGCCTGTCGGCGCCACTGCTCGATATCGTCTGCGGTTGGAATCGAGGCTTCTTCCTCGGCGCGATGGCGCAGCACTTTGCTGGAATCGGCCTGCATTACCGGCGCGCGCCATTTTTCGACCATCTTGTCAGCTACCATACCGGATTTAACCATTTCATATCGTTGTCGGGAGAAGACCAGGGGCGGCGCTTAAACCATTTCCTCGCCACCGCCGCCGAGCACGATTTCTCCCAACTCTTCCAGCTTGCGCGCCACCGCCAGAATTTCCTTTTGCGCGGTTTCGACTTCGCTGAGTTTGACCGGGCCCTTGGCTTCCATGTCCTCGACCAACATTTCCGCCGCCCGCGAAGACATATTCTTGAGAAATTTCTTTTGCATTTCGTCGTCGACACCCTTGAGCGCGAGTGCCAGTAAGTCGGTGGACACTTCCCGCATCATGGTCTGGATGCCGCGATCGTCGACCGCGCGCAGATTTTCGAAAACGAACATCTGATCCTCGATGCGCTGCGCCAACTCTTCGTTCTCGCTACGCACCTGTTCCATCATCTTGTTTTCGATTTCACCGTCGATCAAGTTGAGGATATCCGCCGCGGTTTTCTCGCCGCCGACCATAGACGACTTGACGTTTTCACTATCGCTGAAATACCTTTCCATAATTGAGTCCAGTTCCTTGATCGCCGCCGGCTGGACCCCCCTCGAGCGTGGCGATGCGCATCAGGATTCCGGCGCGGCTGCTTTCCGGCAAATAGCTGAGTACCTGTGCCGCGTTGTCGGCCTCGAGGTAGGACAGTACGATGGCGACTATTTGCGGATGCTCGAGACGGATAATTTCGGCGATCGATTTCGAATCCATCCATTTCAATGATTCCAGACCCTTACTGCCGCTACCCGTGAGGATGCGATCGATGACGCCGCCGGCCTTTTCGCCCAGAGCCTTTTGCAACATGTTGCGGATAAAGGCGTCATTACCGATACCGAGCGCGGTTTGCGATTCGAGCGTATCGAAAAAATCGTCGATCACATGTTCCACCGTCGGTCGCGAAACGTCGTTCATTGTCGCCATCGTCGAACCGACCAGCTGCACCTCTTTCGGATTCAGGTGCTGCAATATTTCGGCGGCCACGTCTTCGCCCAGTGTCAGCAACAATACGCCGGCTTTTTCCGCGCCCTTGATGGCAGGTCCCGCCGCGGCTTGATCGTCCGCCACTATTCGTCACCCACCCAATTTTTCATTACATTTGCCACCCGCGCCGGATCGTCCATGACCATGGTCCGCGCCATGTCGACCTTTTGCTCATAGGTTGCATCCTTACGCCTGACCATCGCCGCCGCGCTATTGGGGTCCTGAGCTAGATTGGGAATGCCGATCCCGGCGCCGCCCGGATATTGCCCGGCCATGGCGGCAGACTGATGCATCGGTAGCGCGCTACCCAGATGCTGCACCGCGCCGTCTTCGGCGGCGGCAGGCGCGGGCGCCTCATTGCTTTTCAGCGACAGCGAGCGTAACAAGGGACGTATAAAGATAAAATAGACCAGCAGTACCCCCAACGCGCCCAGTACCTGCTTGATTAAATTGACGATCCAGGATTCGCTCAACAGACTTTTCCAGGCAGGTATCGGCTCTATCTCCGGCGTTGCTAGCTCGAGAAAAGATGCGTTGACCACGCTGACCGAATCACCCCGGTTCGCGTCGAAACCGATAGTTTCCTTGATCAGGTTAACGAAACGCGCGATTTCCTCTTCGCTATAAGGCGTTTTGCTAACGCTGCCATCGTCGGCGGTAATCTGCCTTTCGTCGATGACAACCGCAACCGACAGCCGCTGTATGCTGCCGACCGGATTACTGGTATGACTAATGATCCGATCGACTTCGTAGTTACGCGTCGCCGAGCGGTTCTGGTTGGTCGGGATTTCTTCATTGACAGCCCCATCGGCCCCGGCCTCGGCCCCCGCTGCGCCTTCGATTTCGCCACTCGCGGGAGGTTGGTTGCTGAGCGCCCCCGGGATTCCCAGAGCCTGTGACAGGCTGCGGTTTTCTTCTTCGCTGATTTGCTCGCTGCGAATCACGCTACGTTCCGGATCGTAGGCTTCGCGAGTTGATTCGACGGTCGAGAAATCGAGCTGTGCGGCCACTTGCGCATTGACCTTGCCCTGACCGACTATCGGTTGCAACAGGTTGATGATGCGGTCGACGAAACTGTCTTCGAGCTTGCGTGTATAGTCGAACTGGCGCGTCGTCTGAGCCATGCCCGCGTCTTCATCATCGGTTAAGAGACGACCGAATTGATCGACCACCTTGACTTCGCTGCTCTCCAGCATCGCAATACTGGAGGCGATCATTTGCACGATGGCTTCAACCTGTCCCTGGTTCAAAGTTCGTCCGGGATACAACTTGTCTATTACCGAGGCGCTGGGTTTGGTGCGGTTGCGAATGAAAATCGACTGCTCGGGAATCGCCAGATGGACGCGCGCCGTTTCCACCGCCTGGATAGACTCTACCGAACGCACCAATTCGGCTTCCAGTGCGTGATTGTAGCGGGCGGCTTCGATAAACTGGCTGGTTCCAATCCCTTGCTCTTCCTGCAGCATCTCCATTCCGGCGGCGCTGCCGCCGGCAAGACCCTGGGAGGCGAGCAGCAGGCGCGCTTCCGAAATTCTGCCCTGATCGACCATTAAGGTGCCGGTCGCGGCGTCGAGCCGAAATTCGATGTCGCGCGACATCAACGCATCGGCAGCCTGGGCCGCGTCCTTGCCGGACATATTGTCATACAGCGGCGCGAAATTCGGCTCCGCCGACCACAACACCACGACCATGCCGATGGCGATGGCTCCCGCCAGTCCGACCAATTTGCCGAAGTGGCGTACCGCGCGCGACTGCGCCACGGCGTCGATCGGATTTATCTGGCGCGGCGCGGCCGCGACCATGCCCTGACCCTCCGCCGTGGCCATGACCTGTGGATTCATGTTTGCATCAGCCATGATTTACACCGACATGTTCATCACGTCCTGATAGGCGCTCAGGAGTTTGTTGCGAACCTGGGTCAGTGCCTCGAACGACACCCGGGATTTATTGACCGCGATCATGACTTGCGACAAATCGACCTTTTCACCCAATTCGAAGGCGGTAGTCAGCGACGAGGCTTGCATCTGGGTCTCGTTGACCTGGTTGATCGCCTGCTGCATCAGTTCGCCGAAATCCGGACCCTGGTCGGGATTGCCTACTGGTTGCAGTTGCTGACCCTTGGCCATCGACTCGAGCGCCTGCATCTGGTTCAACAAGTGATTCTGAGTGTTAGTAATCATGCAAATCCCCTATCGGTCGATTTCTTGACGAATTTGGCCCGCCATTTCGTGGCAGGCTCAAAACCGTTAACTTTTTGACATTCTGTCGCTCAAACCCGCGTTCTTCGGGCGTCTATACATAGCGAGCAACAATCGCGCCAACTTCGCGGCTTCGAAGGGGACAGACCCCATTTTTCCTTTTTGGAAAAATGGGGTCTGTCCCGAATGGCACTAAGTTAAGCACTATCAGCAAGGTATTTGTTACGGTGAGGAGTTTCTTGCATCTGATGCCTGGGTTTGGTCAATCGTTGATAGTTTTTTGGTCTTCGCTTTTTACATCGTGGTTCCAATCGACCTGGGCGCGGGCGAATGACGCTCGCGGCTATGCTATCACAGAGCAATGACAGTAGAC
>Ga0209150_1000179_pt1 | contig 23778 bp, 28 predicted proteins | sample WorMetTyACAVOLI3_FD_187424 | JGI IMG/M metagenome (GOLD analysis project Ga0209150, IMG submission 187424) | Marine gutless worms symbiont microbial communities from Max Planck institute for Marine Microbiology, Germany - Olavius algarvensis... ... | reverse complement strand
TGGCATTGATGCCCAGGCTTCGCGCTGCTTCCGCCCGGCTGTAGCCCTGATCAGTTACCAGGCTCACTGCATCCAGTTTGAATTCTTTCGTATATTTCTTTCTCGTTGTCATCTATCGTTACCTCAATTAAGTTTCATTATCTCTTAACTGGGTGGTATCAATCTATTGGACCATGTCACTGAGTATATTCAAACCCTTGAGCAGATTGAGCGCTTCATACAGTTGAAAGTCGGATTGCGCCAGCTCTTCGCCGTTGCTTTTCTTCACGTTGCCGTCGCTATCGCCGTTGGGGTTGCTGAGGCTCCCCTCGAGATCGCTCTCCGAGTAGGTCTCGCGTGCTTTTTCGTCCTTCTCTGAAAGCTTCACGGTGGAGAGCTGGATATCCGGCTCGATGCCCTTGGCCTGAATCGAGCGTCCCTTCGGAGTGAAGTAGCGTGCGGTGGTCAGCTTTACGGCGGAACCGTTACGCAATTCCTGGATGGTTTGCACCGAACCCTTGCCGAAGGATTTAGTCCCCATGATGATGCCGCGTTTGTGGTCCTGCACGGCTCCGGCGACGATTTCGGACGCCGATGCCGAGCCGCCGTTTATCAGCACCACCAGGGGCGCGCCGTTGAGACTGTCACCCGGGGTGGCCAGGTAGCGATGGCTGGAATCGTCCAGGCGACCCTCGGTATATACGATCAAGCCGTCGTTGATAAATGCGTCGGAAACGCCGACCGCGTCGTTGAGAACCCCGCCCGGGTTATTGCGCAGGTCGAGCACCATGCCCTTGAGCTGCGCTTGTTTTTGCAGATCGGAAATGGCTTTCAGCAAATCGGTGGTGGTGCGGGATTGAAAATTGGTAATGCGAACATAACCGTAACCCGGTTCGAGCATGCGGTTTTTGACACTCTTGACGCGGATGATTCCCCGCGTGATTTTGATCACCAGCGGTTTGGCTTCGCCTTCGCGCACGATCGTCAAATCGATATCGGTGTTGGGCTTGCCGCGCATGAGTTTAACCGCGTCGTTCAGGGTCATACCCTTGACCGATTTATCGTCGAGCTTGATGATCAGGTCGCTGGCTTGAATCCCGGCGCGCGATGCGGGGGTGTCGTCGATCGGCGAAATAACCTTGACGAATCCGTTTTCCATGCCGACCTCGATGCCGAGTCCGCCGAACTGACCGGTGGTGCCTATTTTGAGATCGCTGAATTCGCTGGTATTGAGAAACGCGGAATGGGGATCGAGCCCGTTGAGCATGCCGCGGATTGCGTCCTCGATCAGCTTCTTGTCGTCAACCGATTCGACATAGTCGGATTTAACCTTGGAGAAGACCTCGGTGAATGCCTGCAAGTCCTCGAACGGGATCTGTTTTTCGTCATCCTTTAACGCGTATACGCTGTGGCCTACCGCCAGTGATAATCCGAGCAGTATTCCGCTCAGAAACCAGGTGGAAGTTCGCAGATTTTGTAACATTCGATTCTCCGATATGGGGCGCGGGCCTTTTGCCTGACTGATAATTGTAGACCAGTTTAAGGCTCTATAAGTTGTAAACAGTTCAAAAGATTGGGTCGAGAACGCAAAATTCTACGGGAAAGTGCGAAAATTTGCAGTTTTATCAGTCGCGGGAACTAGCCCGAGGCAAAGTTATTGCTCGCTTTGCACCAGCCGGTTGGGTTCTGTGGTTTGCCGCGTTTGCGTATTTCAAAATACAGACCGGGTTTATGCTGGCCCCCGCTGCTGCCGATGCTGCTGATGACTTCCCCGGTTTCGACCCATTCGCCGGCGGATTTGAACAGCGATTCGTTGTGACCGTAGAGCGACAGATAGGAGTTGCCGTGATCGATGATTATCAGGTTGCCCAGCCCCCGCAGCCAGTCGGCAAAGGCGACGCGGCCGTGGGAAATCGCCTGCACTCGGGAGCCGTTTGGCGCCTCGAGAATGACCCCCTGCCAGCGTAAATTCGACAAGGGTTTATTGCGGCCGAAAAGCCGTCTTAGCTTGCCTTTGACCGGCCAGGCGAGTTTTCCTTTCAACTCGGGGAATGCGCGCCGCGAAATTTCGCCCTCGAGCGCATCGGCAAGAATTTCCTGAATCGAATTGATCAGGTTCTGCAATTGCGCGGCCTCATCCTCGAGCCTCGAGAGATTGCCGCCCTGTTTTTTCAATTGCTTGTCGAGCGAGCTGATGATCGATTTACGCTTGCCGCGATCCTGGTCGAGCTGCTTTTTTTGCAGGCTTTGGGCCTGTTGATTATTTTCCAGCGCCTGTCTGGCCTGCTGGATTAGCTGTTCGGTCTCGATAATCTTGTCGATGCTGTCCTGTACGTCGTTGATCAAGTCGACCCGCGCGTTGGAAAAGTACTGGTAGTAAACCAGGCTGCGCTGCATCTTTTGCGGATCTTGTTGCGAAAACAGCAATTTCACTTTTTCTTCACGCCCGAGGGTGAATGCCGTGTAGACCTGCTGGGCGAGGTAGTCGTTTTCCCGGCTTAAGCGGCGCTGGTGTTTGAGGCGGGTTTCGCGCAGCGCCGCGAGTTCCGCTTTCTTGGCTTTAATCTTTTTGTCGATGGCGCGGAGGTTTCGGTTGACCTTGCCGATTTTGCCTTCGATCGATTTTAACTGCTTGATGTACTGTGACTTGCTGTCTTCCTTGACGTCGATAACCTGTTTCAGTTTTTGGATTTTGACGAGCACCGATTTTAGCTGTTTTTCCTTGGCGTCGCGGTCGGCGGCCGGAGAATGCGGCGCGACCGTCAGACCGGCTAGCAGCGTGCAGAGGAATAGTTTACTCAGACGCGAAGTGGACATTCGTTCGGGTTTTAATCATAATCATTTTCTTATATTAACGTTTGGTAATACACTTAAGCAAATGGAAACTGAAGCATTAGATGCAGTCGATGGGGAACAATTGCTGGCGCACGCCGCGGATATCGAAATTGCTTCGCGCTCGCTCAAGGCCATGTCTCACCCGCTCCGCCTCAAAATTCTGTGTACGCTCGGCAGCCGCGAAGTCTGCGTGCAGGGAATCGTCGATAATGTGGGTACCTCACAAAGTAATATCTCACAACATCTCGCGATTTTGCACGATAAAGGTATACTGTCGTCGCGCAAGGATGCGAACAAGGTTTTTTATCGTGTCGGTGATGAGCGTACCCTGCGTTTGATAGGAATGATGCAGGAAGTGTTCTGTTCCACCGACTAATACTCTACCCAGACTCCGTTCCCGAAGTATGTTGGCTCAAATTTCTGAATTTGCGGTAAATCACCCATATCTGGTGATTGCATTCGCGGTGTTGTTGGCGTTGACCTTTTTCAACGAGATGAAAATCGCCACGCAGCGGTTTGCCAGCCTGACCCCGGCGGCGGCGGTGCAGCTGATGAATAGCGAAGACATCGTCTTGCTCGACGTGCGCGAGCCGTCCGAGACGGTAGGCGGCAAGATCGCCAAGGCGATTCAGATTCCGGCCGGCGCCGTGGCGACCCGCGGCGGCGAGCTCGAAAAGCATAAAAGCAAGACCCTGCTGGTTTATTGCAAAACGGGCGCGCGTTCGGGGCAGGCCTGCAAGGAACTGGGCAAGCAGGGTTTTGACAAGGTCTTTAGTTTGAGCGGCGGCATTCTAGCCTGGCAGGAAGCGCATTTACCCATTAGCAAAAAGTGATCTCATGAGCGAAGAACAGGAAACACAGAAACAGTTTGCCATCCAGAAACTATACGTCAAAGACGCGTCGTTCGAGTCCCCGGATGCACCGAATGCTTTCAACTCGAAACAGTGGGATCCGAAAATCGATCTCAATCTGACGAATAGCCAACGGCGCCTGGAGGGCGATCTTTACGAAGTGGTACTCAGCATTACCGCCACCGTAACCCACCAGGAATCTACCGCGTTTCTGGTCGAGGTGCAGCAGGCGGCCGTGGTCAGCCTGACGGGCTTCGATGAACAGGAAACAAAGTACCTGCTCGGCAGCCAGTGCATGAACATTTTGTTTCCCTATGCCCGGGAGGTGGTTTCGGATTTGTCGGTACGCGGCGGTTTTCCTCCCCTCATTCTGTCACCGGTTAATTTCGACGCCCTGTTTCAACAGCATATGCAGCAGCAACAGGCCAAACAGGAAGACGGCGAACAGGAAGACGGCGTCCAGGATGTAAGCGTCCAGGAAGGGACCGAGCTTACCCACTAGGTTCGATCATGGCTGAAACGATTGCGGTGCTTGGTGCGGGATCCTGGGGTACCGCGTTGGCGATTCAACTGGCCCGCAACCGGATGCAAGTCAAACTCTGGGGCTACGATGCCGAGCACGTTAGCCGGCTGCGTGCGCTGCGCGAAAATACCGATTACCTGCCCGGTTTCACCCTGGCCGACAGTATCGAGCCGGTGGCGAGCCTCGACGCCGCGGTCGAGCAGGCGCCCTATCTGCTAATCGTGATACCCAGCAAAGGTTTCAGGGATTTGTTGCAACAACTGAAGCCGCTGGTCGACGACGACGAGATGCTATTCTGGGCTAGCAAAGGATTCGAAATAGAAACCGGCAAGTTATTACACGAAGTCGTCGCGGAGGAGTTGCCGATTCGTCGCTATGGCGTCGTTTCGGGGCCCACTTTTGCCACCGAAGTGGCGCGCGGCATGCCGGCGGCTATCGCTTGCGCAGGCAATGATCCGCAATCCAGCGAAACCTTCGCCGCGCTGTTACGCGGGCATCATTTTCGGGCTTATACCAGCAATGATATTGTTGGCGTCGAGCTCGGCGGCGCGCTTAAGAACGTGTTGGCGATCGCCGTCGGCATATCTGACGGACTCGGCTTCGGCGCTAACACCCGCGCCGCGTTGATGACGCGCGGACTTTCCGAAATCATGCATCTGGGCACCCGTCTCGGCGCGCGGCGCGAAACGCTGATGGGCCTGGCGGGACTCGGCGATATCATTCTGACCTGTACCGACGACCAAAGCCGTAACCGGCGTTTCGGGCTAGCCATCGGCAAGGGTAAAAGCATTCCCCAGGCGGAAATTGAAGTCGGGCAAACCGTCGAGGGCTTGCGCGCCGCCCGGGCGATTTATCACAAGTCGAAACAACTCGGACTCGAGCTGCCGATCATCGATGAGGTTTATCACGTATTGTACGACGACAAAAATCCTCATGACGCAGTGCGCGACCTCGAAAGCCGGCCGCAGGGGCAAGAATAAGCCGGTTGCCGGTGACGTTTGCGCGCGCGGTATCCGGTCGGTGCTCGAATTGGCGCCGGTGCCTGTCGCAATCCGTTGCAGGCACGGGAAAGTCAGGCAAATCCCTGTTGCCGCCAGGCTTCATAGACGGCGATCGATACCGTATTCGACAGGTTCAAGCTGCGTGACGCCGCGACCATCGGAATGCGCAGTTTATTGTCACTATCCAGTGATTCCAGTATATCGGCGGGTAAACCCCGACTCTCCGGACCAAATAACAAGGCGTCGCCGGGCTTGAAAACCGCGTTGTCGTAGGTCTGGCATGCCTTGGTGGTAAACGCATATAAGTTATTGAATTGACATCTTTTATTGAATTCCTCGAAGTCGCTATAGCGGGTTGTGTCGGCCCATTCGCGATAGTCCAGACCGGCGCGGCGCAGCTGCTTGTCTTCGAGTTCGAAGCCCAAGGGTTCGATCAAATGTAACCGAAATCCGGTGTTGGCCGCCAAGCGCATGACATTGCCCGTGTTAGGCGGGATTTCGGGCTCGTACAGGACAATGTGCATCATATCGAAATTAATTTCGGCCGATAACTTGAAAAAGCCCAACTATGGGTTAATATTTTTAATAATGACAATAAGTTATAGCGATTTTCTTAGGATATATCTAGATAAAAATCGCTCACGATCGGAGGTCGATGTTACTCGCTACGAGCTGTGATGGCTTCGTGGCTGCTTGCAATCGCAGTAAGGCCGTAGTTGGCCTGCAACTTGCATAGAAATTGCATCGTACACTGAAAGGTTCGGAGTGAAAAACGTGGCTCTGTTTTCCGCAGCGCAAAAAGATTCTCAGATCGGGGTTGATTTTCTGCCCGGTGGCGTTGCCGTGGCCCAGGTGCAAACCGGCAAGAAAAGCCCCGGCCGCATACTGCGCAGCGAGTTTGTCGCGGCTGCGGGTCAGGATGCCCAGGTGGATGCGCTAAAAGCCTGGGTACAGGATAATAGTCTGCAAAAAACACCTTGTGTCTGCCTGATTGCGGCCGACGACTGTGATGTCTACCAGGTCGAGAAACCCGAGGTCGAAGCGGTTGAAATGATTCAGGCGGTCAGCTGGAAAATAAAGGATTTAATCAACTACGACGTCAGCCATGCCGTCGTCGACAGCTATCCGATGCCGGAATCGAGCAAGAACAAGCAGCAGCAGGTTGGCGTGGTCGCGGCGCGCGAAGCGGTTGTCAGGAAATATATCGACAGTATCAAGACCAGCGCGCTGACGCTTACCGCGCTGGATATACACGAATTGGTGCGGGTCAACCTGCCGGCGGTGCAAAACAGCAGCGAGCACGGCCTGGCGGCGTTGACACTGAACCGCACTAGCGGATTGCTAAGTGTTTATCACGACACCGATTTATACATCTCGCGCGAATTCATGATCGGGATCGATCAACTCGGGCTGGCCACCAGCGAAGATGAGAGCGTTTTCGATGCGTTGTTGCTCGAACTGCAACGTTCGCTGGATTATTTCGAAAGTTTCTACGGCATGGGCTCGGTCACTAATTTACGCATTTTCCCCCAGCTCAAGGCTACCGAAAAGATGGCGATGTACCTGCAAAACCTGAGCAATTTCGATATCGAATTTATCGGCTTCGCCGGTGACGACGATTTGCCCGGTCTCGAGCCGCAATGCTTTCATGCCTATTGCGCGGCCTTGCGCGGAGTTAGCCTATGATCGCGCAGCAGATTAATCTGTATCAAGACCGTTTCCGCGAAAAGCGACTGTGGATTTCAGCCACCCAGGTTGCGGCGGCGGTGCTGATTGCGATTGCCGCCATCTCGATCTGGAGCTTTCTACTGCAGCTGGATTTGCAACAGGCGCAGCAACGCAATCTCGTGATCGAGGCCGATCGCGATCGTATGACGGAAGAGCTGTCGGCCGCTAACGCCGAACTCGCCAGATTGCTCAAGGATAGCCGCATCGAGATCGAAATCGAAGATACCTCGCGTCAGATATCGGCGCGCAAAAAAGTTTTGAATTTTGTCGACGCCAACCGCTTTGGTTCCGGCGAAGGCTTTTCCGGCTACCTGGTAGCGCTGTCGAATCTGCAGGTCGACGATATCTGGCTCAACCAGATTCGACTGGCCGAAAACTTCGTTCAGATCGAAGGCAGCTCGCTCAACGCCGAGCAGGTACCGGGATATTTCGATCGCTTCAGCGAGGAAGAGATTTTTCGCGGCAACCGCTTCGACCTGTTCGAGTTGAGCCGCGACCGCGAAAGCGAGTGGAAGGTGGATTTCAAAATTGCTACCCGTGAGCTGCTCGATGGCTGAGCAGTGGCGACAATACGCGCAGCGCTTTAACGCGCAATCCCTGCGCGAACGCGCGTTGATCGCGGTTTCGCTGCTCGCGCTAATCGGCTTCCTGTGGTGGAACTACCACGCCGGGCCGACGCTGACGGCGCTCGAGATCCGGCAAGACGAAAACGAACGGATTAGCCGCGAGGTCGAAAACACGCGCGTCGCTATCGCAAGTATTCGGCAGCGGATCGCCACGGGAGTCCACCGCGAAAAACAGACCCAGTTGGCCCGGCTGATCGAGGAATTGGCAGCGGTCGAGGAACAGCTCAGGGTTACCACGATCGAGCTGGTCGACCCGGAAAAAATGTTCCAATTGATGAATCAGCTGGTTTACCGCGAATCAAAACTGACGCTGCTAAGCCTCAAGCGGCGTGAAGTCAAAGCGGCGATTCCGGCGCTGGATCCGGAACAGTCCGTCGAGGAAGCGGGAATTTTCCGGCATGTGCTCGAACTCGAATTTGCCGGCAAGTACCTCGACATTCTCAAGTACATGCAATCGATGGAAGCCCTGGACTGGAAATTGTTGTGGGACGAAATCGAAATCGTAAGCGATGAATATCCTAAGATCGTCGTCAAGGTGGTCATGTCGACCCTGTCGACGCGCAAGGAGTGGGTGGGAATCTAGATGCGCCAAATCCTAAGCGTTTATATTATGGTCGTGCTGTTGATGATCCTGGTGTTTCTTAGCGTGGGTCAGATTGCATCGGCCCAGGAATTGCGCGACCCGATGCAGCCGCCGGCCCTGGCTTTACGAAAATTCCGCGCGGCCAAATGGGCCGTCCAAGCCAAGCCCGCCAAACCACAGGCCACCAAACCGAAGGCCAAGCCTCTGCAACTCACGTCGATCCTGTTTTCCGCCGAACGTAAAGTCGCCATCATCGACAATCAGATGCTGGCGCTGGGCGATAGCATCAAAGGGGCCAAGTTGGTCCGCTTGACGCGCGAAAGCGCGCGTCTGGTGCGCCGGGGCAAAATTATCGATTTAAGCCTCGAAAGTGAACTAACAGCAATCCGGAAAAGGGCCGTCAAGAGTGATCTATGAATAGAAAAGGTTTAAGTTTGCTGTTCCTGGTGATAATGCTGGCCGCCTGTGCCTCGAAGCGGTCGATCGAAACCGCCAACCAGACCCGGCAAGAAATCGACGACACGCTCAATCAGGCGGCCGCGCTGGCAATCCCCGACGTGGCCGCGCCCTCGGATGAAATACTGGACGAACTGTTGCCCGCCAGCGGCATTAGCGTGCCGGGACTCAAGCAGGATCTGAAGCAGGAAAACGCCTTCGATATATCGGTATCGAACGCGCCTGCGCGGTTGTTCTTCATGAGCCTGGTCAAGGGCACTAATATCAATATGGTCGTGCATCCCAGCGTCGCCGGAGAAATTTCGCTCGACCTGGAAAATGTAACCGTGCTCGAAGTCATGCAGCTCGCACGTGAAGTTTACGGCTATGAATTCAAGGATAACGCCAGCGGCTATATCGTGCTGCCGGCCCGGATTCAATCGAAGATCTTTCCGGTCAACTATATCAATGTAAGCCGCAGCGGCGAGTCTCTGATGACGGTTAGCTCGGGGCAGATCGAAAACAGCGGGGGCAGCGGCGATGGCGACAGCAATGCGGCTTCTTCGAATACCTCGGCGCTCAAATCGAGCAGTATCAATACCCGCAGCCAGGCCGACTTCTGGACCGAGCTGCAGGCGACGCTAAGCGCGATCGTCGGCGGGGGCGATGGCCGTTCGGTGGTGGTGGACCGTCATTCGGGTCTGGTCATCGTGCGCGCGATGCCGGGCGAATTGCGCGATGTCGAGGCTTATCTCGATAATGCCCAGGATAATTTACAGCGCCAGGTGATCATCGAGGCCAAGGTAATCGAGGTCGATCTCAACGACAGTTTTCAATCGGGCATCGACTGGGCGGCGATCTCGTCGGACCGCAACCTGACGGTGGGTACCAGTGGGGTCATCAATAGTAGCACCGGGGGGCCGCGGTCAATGCGGCGGGCGATGTCGTCGTCACTTCCGCGCTGGACGTATCCAATACGGCCTTTGCCAATCTGTTCGCGGTCGGCAGTTCGGCGAGCACCTTTGGATCCTTGATAAATCTCTTGGGTACGCAAGGCAATGTACATGTCCTCTCCAGCCCCCGGGTTTCGACCGTCAACAATCAAAAGGCGGTAATCAAGGTAGGTTCGGACGAATTTTTCGTGACCGAGATATCGTCTGACACCACGACGACTGCCAGCGGCACCACTTCCAATCCGGAGTTGACGCTGACGCCGTTTTTCTCGGGGATAGCCCTCGATGTTACCCCGCAGATCAGCGAGGATGGGCAGGTTATTTTGCACATTCATCCGAGTATCAGCGAAATAACAGACCAATTGAAAGTGATTACCCTCGGTGGCGAAGCCTTCGAACTGCCGCTGGCGCTGAGTACGGTGCGCGAATCCGACTCCGTGGTGAAGGCGCGCAACGGCCAGGTGGTCGTAATCGGCGGCCTGATGAAGAATACCACCAGCGATGAAAGCGGCGGTGTGCCCGGGGTGCGTGACATCCCGTTTTTGGGTGAAGCTTTTAAGCAGAAAAGAAAGTTGAACCGGCGCAGCGAGTTGGTGATCTTACTGCGGCCCATCGTGGTCGAAAACAATAAGGTCTGGTCCAACTATATTCAGCAAAGTGCCGATCGCGTCAAGCGGCTGAACGCGAATCCCGTGGCAGGTGAATAATGTACGAGCAATATTATGGACTGTCGGAAAAGCCGTTCAGCCTGACACCTGACACCGAGTTTTTCTATCAATCTTTTACCCACCTGGAAGCGCTTAACGTGCTGTTGTTCGCGATCCGCGGCGGCGACGGTTTTATCAAGGTTACCGGGGAGGTGGGCACCGGTAAAACCCTGATATGCCGTAAACTGCTCGATGCGCTAGAGTCTGAATGCGAAACGGTATACATCCCCAATCCCTATATGAGCTGCAATGCGTTGCTCGATGCGGTCATGCTCGAAATGGGGATCGCCGACCGGCTCGAAAACGACAACTACCTGTCCTGCATCAACGACTATCTGATCGCCAACGCGCGGCGCGAGCGGCGCTCGGTAATAATCCTAGACGAGGCGCAATCCCTGCCGCAGGAAAGCCTGGAAGCGATTCGGCTACTCAGCAATCTCGAAACCGGTAAGCAGAAGCTGGTGCAAATCGTGCTGTTTGGGCAACCCGAACTCGATACCCTGCTGGCGCGGAGCAGTATCAGGCAATTGCAACAACGCATTATGCATGCTTATCACCTACAGCCCCTCAACCGTGATTCGGTCCGCTCCTATTTGCTGCATCGCGTCAAGTCCGCCGGATACCGGGGTCCGGAACTGTTCGACTCGGCCTCCATGCGTCGGATCTACAAGCTCAGCTAGGGAATTCCGCGGGTTATCAACGTCCTGTGCAACAAGGCGTTAATGCTTTCCTATGCCAGCGGTGAGTATTATGTCAAACGCAAGCATATCGAAGCCGCCGCCGCCGACAGCCAGTTGCAATGAGTGTCATCAATAACGTCTTAAAGGATCTTGAAACCCGGGAGAGCTGCTTCAGCCCGATCGAGATCGATTCGCTGGCGCCGCCGTCCGCGGCGCGCCGAGATGTGAAAAAGCCGGCGCTGGCGTTGTTTGTTATCGGCCTGCTGACGGCGGCCGGCTGGATTTATCTGCAACCCCAGCCGGTCGCCAATCTCGCAGCGCCGGCCACGCCAAAGCCTGCGGATACCGCAACCGCAATTTCGGCGGAACAGGCCGTCGCCGTCATTACCGCGCCGGTCGCCGCGCCGGCTACGCCGAAGCCAGCGGATACCGCGACCGCAATTTCGGTGGAACAGGCCGCGGCCGTCAATACCGCGCCGGTCGCAGCACCGGTCCCGACCGCGGAACCTGCAAACGCCGCCACCGAGCAGACGACCGGTAATCAGATCGTCGGCTTGCAAATCCGGGAGTCGGAACAGGGTATGCGCTTCGAGTTTGTGCTGCGCGCGCGCGCGGCGGCGTATTTGAAGCAGCGCAGCGAAAACAGCTTTGCTTATCACCTGGGCGAAATCGAGAGCCAGATTGTGGCGCCGGAGATTTCAGACAATCGCTGGATTACCGAACTTGCGATCACCCCGGCGGAGCAGGGCGTGGATATCCGCTTTGAAACCGCGGCCGATGTTCTGGTCGAAACCCGGCAAAGCCTGATCGATGGCGAGCCGGTTTGGGCGATAAATCTGAGGCAGGCGGAGCCGCCGCCCGCGATTGCCGTCGCCGCGGTCGCGCCAACTCTCCAGCCGGGCGCCACCACGCCAGCCGCTATCGAGCCAGCCGCCATCGAGCCAGCCGCCATCGAGCCAGCCGCCATCGAGCCAGTCGCCACCGCGCCGGCCGACATCGAGCCGGTCGTCAACGAGACACGGCCTGCGCCGGCCGCGGCTGAATCGAGTGCGCCGCTACAGTCGGCAGAGGCGGTCAGGCTGGAAATCAAGCCGACCAACCCGAATGCCCTTATCGCCAACCAGCTCGAATATGCGGTTGAGTTGATCAATTCGCGCCGTTATGCCGACGCCGAAAACCTACTACGAGGGTTGCTCGGGGGGGGTCGAAGATTATAACGCGCGCCGCCATCTGCTCGCGCTTTATCAGGATCGGCAATACCATGAGCGCTGGCGCCGGCTGGCGCGGGAATCGGTTGCCAAATACGCGGCTGACGCCGCCTTCAGGACCGAGTACGGCCGCGCCTTGTTGCAGCACGCGCAATACCAGGAGGTGATTGGGATGTTCGCCACCTCAAGCCGGCTCAATTCCGATCAGCAGGCGCTGCTGGCAGTCAGTTACCAGCGCCTCGACCGACATCCCGATGCGATTCGGCATTACCGGCTGGCGCTCCAGCAGGACGTGGCCAATGCCAAAAATTGGATCGGGCTGGGTATATCGCAGGAGCATAGTTCGGAGTTGGCGGCGGCCCTGGATTCGTATCGGCGGGCCGACCGGCTGGGTAGTCTGAATCCGCGTTTGCAGGCATTTGTCGAGCGGCGCAGCGAGATCCTGGGGCGGGTGTTGAACTAGTGGCGTTTACCAAGAAAATCCGCCTCGGTGACCTGTTGGTCGAAAAAGGGCTGATTACCGAGGACCAGTTGCAGCACGCGCTCAGCGAACAAAAGAAGCTGGGCCGCAAGCTGGGCGGTACCCTGGTCGAACTCGGCATGATCGATGAAAACAGCCTGCTCAACCTGCTCGCCAGTCAGCTCAATATCCCGTTAATCGATATCAATAATTACGACTACAGCAACGATGTCGCCAAGACGTTGCCGGAGTCCGTCGCGCGGCGCTACCGCGCCCTGGTGCTCGAGGACCGCGGTCAGGACTATTTGGTGGCAATGGCCGATCCCACCGATATCTACGCGCTCGACGAAATCCAGGGCAAGCTCGACAAGCCGGTCAGCCAGGCCATCGTGCGCGAAAGCGCGCTGCTGGAAAACTTCGACCTGGTTTATCGGCGCACCGATGAAATCAGTGCGCTGGCGAGCGAGCTCGGCCAGGATCTGTCCGAAAACGCTACCGATCTGAACGAATTGCTGCAGACCGAGATGACCGACGCGCCGGTGGCCAAGTTGCTGCAGTCGATCTTCGAGGATGCGGTGCAGGTCGGTGCTTCCGATATTCATATCGAACCCGATCAGCACGTGATTCGAATTCGCCAGCGGGTCGACGGCGTGTTGTATGAACAGGTTATGCAGGAAACCCAGATCGCGCCGGCCGTCGTGGTGCGCCTGAAACTGATGTGCGGACTCAACATTTCCGAGAAACGCCTGCCGCAGGACGGGCGCTTTCACATCCTGGTCAATAACCGCGATATTGATGTGCGCCTGTCGACCATGCCGGTGCAATACGGCGAGTCGGTGGTCATGCGTTTGCTCGACCAGACCAAAGGCGCGCTCGACCTCGAGCAGCTCGGCATGCCGAGCGAGCTGTTGCACCGTTTCCGTAAAAACTTTCATCTGCCCAACGGCATGATCCTGGTAACCGGCCCGACCGGTAGCGGTAAGACGACTACCCTCTACGCGGCGCTGTCGGAGCTCAACGTGCAGGCCTCCAAGATCGTAACCGTGGAAGACCCGGTGGAATACCGGCTCGACCGTATCAGCCAGGTCCAGGTCAACCCGCGCATCGGGCTGACCTTTGCCAGCGTTTTACGCTCGGCCTTGCGCCAGGATCCGGATATCATCATGGTCGGTGAAATGCGCGATGCCGAAACCGTCGAAATCGGCGTCAGCGCGGCGATGACCGGGCACCTGGTGTTATCGACCCTGCACACCAACGATACCATTTCAACCGCCACCCGCTTAATGGATATGGGTGTCGAAGGCTATCTGCTCGCCAGCACGCTGCGCACGATCATCGCGCAGCGCCTGGTGCGCAAGGTTTGCAAGAGCTGCAGCGAAGACTATAGCCCGACCGCTTTCGAGGCCGGCTGGCTGCGCGACGACCTGTCGCTCGACCCCGGCCGCCAGCAATACAAAAAAGGCCGCGGCTGCAAGCAATGCGGCGATACCGGCTACCAGGGGCGCATGGGCGTTTACGAATTGCTCGACTTGAATGCCGAACTGGCGGAAAAGCTGCGCCATGACGACTCCCAGGGCTTTGTCGAGGCCGCCGCCCGCGCGCCAGGTTACCAGCCGCTGGTGATGGTCGCGCACGAACACGCCGCCAACGGCTTGACCTCGATTGAGGAAATGCTGCGCCTCGCCGGCGAAGTGCCCGACGACGTGCTCGACCATCCGCCGCTGCTGGAGATTGACGACTGATGCCGCAGTTCGAATTCCAGGGCAGGAGCGGCAACGGCCAGCTGGTCGACGGCGAGATCGAAGGCGCCAGCACCAACGCGGTCGCCGGCCTGTTGATGGATCGCGGGGTAACGCCGATATCGATCGTCGAAAAAAAGGAACAGATCGACGTGCTCGAATTCATCTGAGATCGTTTCGACCTGCACAAAATAAGCATCGAGGAATTGCTGATGTTTACGCGCCAGATGGGCGCCCTGATCAGGGCCGGCATTCCGATCACGCGCGCTATAACGGGCATACTCGAATCGGTCGAGAATCCGCTGCTGATCAAGTCGCTGCGCGATATCCTGGAACAACTCGAGTCCGGGCGCAGCCTGTCGGTCTCCTGCGCGCGTCATCCCAAGGTTTTTTCCAATTTGTACATCAGTATGATCCAGGTCGGCGAAAACACCGGGCGGCTCGAGGAAACCTTCGCACAGATGGGTGAGTATATCGATCGCAATCGGCGCATCACGCAAAACATCAAGACAGCGTTGCGTTATCCGACTATCGTGATTATTGCCATCACAATCGCGCTGGTGATTCTAAACGGTTTCGTGATTCCGAAGTTCGCCGATTTTTTCAAAGCCAACGCGCTCGAGCTACCCTGGCAAACGGTGCTGCTACTCAATATGTCACAATTTTTCATCGAGTACTGGTTGCATATGCCGGTCGTCCTTATCGCGCTATTCGTCGGATTCAAACACTATACCAGGACCTTCGACGGCCGCCTGAAATGGCACCAATTCATCATCAACGCGCCCGTCGTCGGTGACATCCTGCAACGTTCGTTCATGGCGCGCTTCGCACGTTCGTTCGCGATGGCCTACAGCGCCGGGGTGCCGATCGTGCAAGCCATGGGCGTTATTGCACGCTCCATCGGAAACGATTTTATCGGTAATAGTGTCAACGGCATGCGCGAGGGTATCGAACGCGGGGAGGCACTGACGCTGACCGCACAGCGCACCGGCATGTTTACCCCGGTGGTGATGCAAATGTTCGCGGTCGGCGAGGAAGCCGGTAATCTCGACGAAATGATGACTTTCGTCGCCGATTTCTACGAGGAAGAAGTCAATTACGACATCAAGAATCTGTCCGACCGCATCGAGCCACTGATTTACGTCGGCATGGGAGGAGTGGTGCTGGTGCTGGCGCTGGGTATTTTCGTACCGATGTGGGATATCGCGCAACTCGCCGGACGATGAAAACCATCGGCTCCCATCCGGGGGCGAGTCTGTTCCGCCTCAGCCTGATGATCATCATCGTCGCGATCCTGGTGGTTATCTTTTTTCGCTACGTCGACGATGCACAACTCGAAATCGAACGCCAGTCGGTTCTGCAAACCAAGCGCATCATCGATTCCACCTTGGCGGTCGTGTTTGCCAGATATGCCGTCAACGGACGTCTCGACGATTTGAACCAACTCCGTGGCGGTAACCCGTTCGCTTTTCTTGAGGACTATCAGCTTTTGCCCGCATCTTACGTGGGCGAACTCGACGGCGACTTAACCAACGATCAGGCACCGGGCTGGTACTATCTGAGAAATCGCGAACTGGTTGTTTACAAATCACGCTTCAGGGATGTCGATCGTTATTTCTCGATTATACTGAACTTCCGTGACATCGATCAAAACGGGAAATTCGAGTCCGGGCACGATCAGTTCACCAGTCTGCAATTCGTGCGCCAGAAACGACGCTGAGTAGAATCCGCGGCAGTTTTCAAATGGCCGAAAAGCAGCCACGATAATCAATCGTGACTGCTTTCCGGCCAAGGCAGTTGAGAACAAATCTCAACCCCTCGGGTTTTAATTCATCTGTTACGGAGTACAGAGAATGGTGGCGGTACCGTCTGCAACGCCGGCCACGGCAGGATTTTCGGCGATAGTGCAGGTGAAAGTTGAGCCCGGGCCATTGGTGGTGCAGGCCCCGGTACCGGTTACCGTGTAATCGGTTGTCGGGAGCGCCACTGTCAGTAGCGAGGTGGCAGTCCCGTCGACCAGGCTGGTGCAGGCGATGCCATTGGCGGTGAGCGCAATCGCGCTGGTGGGATCCAGCACCCGGGCGGCATAGTTAATGCTGGAAGCGGAGGATAACTCGCTCGCGACGCCGGTATTGGCGGCTGCCTGCGCGTCTCCGGATAAATCCTGAAACCGGCCGAGCGCGGTTACACCGAGAATGCCGAGTAGAACGATGACGACCACCAATTCTACCAGCGTGAAACCTTTTTGTGTCTGAAACATGTTCTACACTCCTAACGGTGAGTAATAAATTCGAATCATTTTTCGAATATAGACTATGTTGATGTTATATAGTTGATTTTCGATATAAGTAAATGATTTATCGATAATAATTTGTGAAGTTTGTGCTTTTTGAGAGCGATTTTTTGACCCAATTCACATGATTGTAGTAAATAGTCGTCACAATTCAGGATTTTCTTTGGTCGAGCTGATCACCGTGATCGTTTTGCTCGGAATCCTCGGTGTCGTGGCGCTCGGACGCTTCAGCGGCGGCGACGTATTCGCCGCGCGCGGCTTCTTCGACGATACCGTGAATGCGGTGCGGTTCGCGCAAAAACTCGCCATCAGCAGCGGCTGCGATGTGCGTGTCGTCACCACCGCGGGCAGTTACCAGCTGTTTCAAAGTTCGACCTGTAGCGCCGACGATTTCACCGGCGCGGTGGCTAACCCGGCCAATCGCGCCAACAATTATCAGAATGTAAACATCCCGTCGGGGTATACGCTGACCGCCGGCAGCATCACCTTCAACGCCCGCGGCGAGCGCGAGGGTGCGACCTCGGACTTCAGCCTCAGCGGCGGGTCCGGCAGCTATAACTTTCGCGTGCACGCCAGTACCGGCCTGGTCGAGGTGTTATAGATCATGCGCCGCCAATCCGCTTTCACGCTGATCGAAATCATCGTCACCATTGTCGTCATCAGCATTGCCGCGACCGCGTTGATCGGCGTTTTTGCCAACACGGTGCGCGGCAGCGCTGACCCGGTGATCCAGCAGCAGGCGACCACGATCGCCGAAGCCTATCTCGAAGAAATCATGCTGCGCGCCTTCAACGATCCGCAGGACCCGGAATTGGGCCTGGGTTGGGTTGAGGCCGGTGAGCCGGGACGAGCTGAATTTGACGATGTCCAGGATTACAGCACCCTCGCGGCCGGCGCGGCGGCCGACCAGTTCGGCAACCCGGTGGCCGCGCTGGCGGCTTATACGGTAACCGTAACCATTACCAATGCCGCTCTCGGCGGATTGCCGGCGGCGGATTCGCTGCGGGTCGACGTCGAAGTCGCTCATCCGGCTATCGGTAATATCCTGTTGAGCGGTTTCCGCATCCGCTACCCATGAGTCCGCGATTGTCACAAGACGGATTCTCGCTGGTCGAGCTGATCGTGGTGGTGGTGTTGCTGGGCGTGCTGGCGAGCGGCGCGGGGCTGTTAATCACCAATCCGATCGAGGCTTACCAGGATCAGCTGCGTCGCCAGCAACTGGTCGACCAGGGCGAGATGGCGTTGCGCCAGATTGCGCGCGACGTGCGCCGCGCGCTGCCCAACAGCATTCGTATCACCGCCGTCGGCGCGGGCGCCGCGCTCGAAATGGTAAATACCGTCGACGGCGCGCGCTATCGCGACGAATTCGGCGGCATCTATACCGCCGATCAGGATTTCTTACTCGATTTTGCGAGCCCCGATGCGGTCTTCAATCTGCTCGGCTCGTTGAGTAATCCGGCGGCCTTCGATGCCAACAACCGGCTCGTGATCTACAACACTTCGGTCAATGTCTATGCCGAGGCGGTGGATGTCGACAACCAGGGCATTATCACCAATAACGCCATCACGCTGGGGTTTGCCGCCCTTAATCCGGGAATTAATCAGGAACACCAGATCACCCTGAGCGCACCCTTCCAATTTACCCAGCAATCGCCGGGGCAGCGCGCTTTTTTCGTCGATAGTTCAACCAGTTATGTCTGCGACCCGGCGGGCCGCCAAATTCTGCGTTACGCGGGTTACGGTTTCCGCGCGGCGCAGCCGACGACGCCCGCCGATTTCGGGGTCGCCGCCGGCAAGGTGATTTCCGAGCTCAGTAGCTGCAGTTTCTCCTATAGTGCCGGCAGCGCGCAGCGCGGCGGTATTCTGACCATCGAAATCGCCATCAGCGATAGCGGCGAAGCGGTAAACCTGCTGCACCAGATTCACGTGGTGAACGTGCCATGACACGGACGCAGACCGGATTCACCCTGATCACGGCCATATTCCTGCTGGTGGTCGTTGCCGCCCTGGTGGTCTATATCACCAATTTCCGCGTGGTGCAGCAGACTACGCTGCTGTACGGAGTGCAGGGCGCGCGTGCGAATCAGGCGGCGCGCAGCGGCATCGAATGGGGCATTCACCAATCGATCGTCAACGACAGTTGTGTCGCTTCCAGCAATATTACCCATGCCGCGTTTACCGGCTTCGACATCGAGGTCGAATGCAGCCGCAGCACGCATTTCGAAGGCGCTCCGCCGCCCATCCATACCTTCAACCTGAAATCGGTCGCCAGCAGCGATACTTACGGCAGCCTCGATTACGTTCAGCGCCAGATTCGGGCGACCGTTTCGATCGATCCGCCGTGAGCGCGATCCAGGCGGGAATCGGTAGCATCAGAAATGATCTTGGATCGTTTAACTAAAGACGCCGGAGCGAAGTCTATAAACTCGATCGAAGCCAGCGTAGAGCTAGGTTTTTTCTTTATAATTCAAATAGTTCTAAATCAAAATTAAAGCACCGTTTGAGTTGTTGAGATTTAGACACTATACTCCGGAGATTAACTTTTGGGTTACTTGGAATGCCGCTAAACAGTGAAAAGAAACCGACACTGTTGCTGGTCGACGACGATGCTATTATCACCGACAGCCTCGAATATGTGCTCAGCGAAGAATACGATGTCGAACGCGCCTCGGACCGGAGCTCCAGTTTCGCGCTAATCGATAATATGGTCGACTCGCCGACGCTGGCGCTGGTCGACCTCGGGCTACCGCCGAATACGCATCGACCCGACGAGGGGCTCGCGGTTATCCGCAAAATTTCGCAAAAACATCCCTCCACCCGGGTGCTGGTATTGTCGGGCCAAGACAACAAGAAACACCTGTTTCAGGCCAAGGAAGATGGCGCGGTCGATTTTATTTCCAAACCCTGCGATATCGCTGAAATCAAGCTGCGGCTGAAAAAGCAGATCATCGCCGGCGGCGGCAGCGCCGGAGGCAACGGCGACATCGAAGGTCTGGCCGGGTCCAGCGAAGAAATCGAATTGCTGCGCATGCAGATTCGCCAGATTGCAGATTCGCCTTACCCGGTGCTGATCGAGGGTGAATCGGGCAGCGGCAAGGAAGTCACCGCGCGCAACCTGCACCGTTGCAGTTCACGCAAGCTCGAACCCTTCCTGACGCTTAACTGCGCCGCCTTCAACGGCGAGCTGCTCGAATCGCAATTATTCGGCCACGTCAAAGGGGCTTTTACCGGCGCCACCGACACCAAGAAAGGTTTTTTCGAAGATGCCGGCGGCGGTAGCTTGCTGCTCGACGAGATTGCCGACTTGCCGCTGGATCTGCAGGCAAAGCTGCTGCGCGTGCTGGAAAACGGCGAGTATTACCGGCTTGGTGAAACCCGGCCGCGGCATGCCTCGGCGCGCGTGCTGGCGGCCACCAACAAGGATATTTTCGAGGCCATCAAGAGCGGCCGGTTCCGCGAGGATTTGTATCATCGCCTGAGCGTGCTGGCGGTGCGCGTGCCGGCGTTGCGGGAGCGGGTCGGCGATGCCCGGGAATTGTTGCTTTATTTCATGCAACAGGTGGCCGAGCAACTGGCTGGTTTCAGGCTCGATGAGGCGGCGTTAAAGCTCTGGAATGCATATTCTTTCCCGGGTAATGTGCGCGAATTGCGCAACATAATAATTAGACTTTCAGCGAAGTATCCCGGGCAGACCATCAAGCCCGAGGTGCTGCAGCGAGAAATGTCGGGATTACAACCAAACAACGGCGCGGCCGGTAGCGACGATTGGCTTGGGTCGGCCATGCTGGATGCCGATTTCGAACTCGACAGGATGTTAAAAACGGTCGAGAAAAAGGCTATAAATCTGGCGCTGCGCGAACACGACGGCAACGTCAACAAAGCGGCTGCAATGCTCGGCATCAACCGCACGACCCTGTATGGGCGCATGGACCGTATCGAGGACAGGGATTAAGTCATGTACGAAGATTATTTCGGCCTCGAGCGCCCGCCCTTTAAAATTACCCCCGACACCAGCCTGTTTTACGAGGGCGGCAAGCGCGGCGATATTTTGGAGGCGCTGGTTTACTCGATCCATCGCGGCGAAGGCATCATCAAGGTGGTCGGCGAAGTCGGCAGCGGCAAAACAATGCTGTGCCGCATGCTGCAACTGAAACTGCCGGCTACGATCGAAATCGTTTATATCGCCAATCCGAGCGTGTCGCCGGAAGACATTCTGTTTGTCATCGCGCATGAACTGTCATTGCCGGTAGCCAAGGATGCTTCCAAGCATGAAGTCATGCAACTGTTGCAGGATTACCTGTTGCAGCGGCATATGGAAAACAAGCAAGCGGTTTTATTCATCGAGGAAGCGCAAAGCATGCCGCTCGCAACCCTTGAGGAAATTCGCTTGCTATCTAACCTGGAAACCGACCAGAACAAGTTGCTGCAAATCATCCTCTTCGGGCAGCCGGAGCTGGACCAGAATCTGTCGCAACAGTCGATCCGGCAATTGCGCGAGCGCATTACCCATAATTTCAATCTCGCGCCTTTAACCCGGAATGAAATTCATAATTACCTGAATTTCCGCATGCGCGAAGTGGGTTATACCGGGCCGGAATTGATTAACCGGACGATAGCGAAAAAGGTGGAGCAACATTCCGCCGGGTTGCTGCGGCGCATCAACATCATTGCCGATAAAATTCTGTTATCCGCTTTTTCCGAAGGCACTCATAACCTGAGTCCGAAGCATGTAACCGCCGCGGTCAACGACAGCGCTTTCGATCGGGAATCGTCGACTAAATCGAGGAAGTTCTGGTGGCTAGGTCTGATAGCGGTAGTGCTCGCGGCGCTCGCGCTTGGCGTTTATCAGACGCGTTCGCAGTGGATCTCCGTGCAGAGCGCTAATACCGCGGTAAATCAGCAAAATGTCGTGCCGAATGACAAGCCGGTCACGGATATTGAACCGCAGGTTCGGGAAACGGCTCAATCAGTGATGGAAAAAGTGCAGCATAATACTGCGGCACTGCCGGATTTGGGTAAGCCCGCGCCAACAACGCTGAACGGGTTTGAAAAGCCGGTCGCGGCGGACGACCAGCACACTCAAACCGCGAGTAAGGCCTTGCAATCCGCGATCGAAGTTAAACCGCCGCCCGTTGAGTTGCGCCAGCCGGTCGAAGCGGTGGCGCAGCAAGCCGGAGCCGCCGTACGACCGGCAGACGCGCCGGCGCGGGCCGAGCAAAAGGCCTTGGATCAAACCGCTTCGATTGCGGTGCTCGCGTCCGAATCCGCTACCGACCTCGGCTTAAACACCGATTACAATCAATGGCTAAATACGAAGCTGGACCAGAGCCTGATCTGGCTCAGCAACGCGGACCGCGACAAGGTATCGATCCAGGTAATGATGCGTAGTAAGTCCGCAGCGCGCGAATTGGTCTATTATCTACGTAATGATTGGCCGTTAGATTTATCCAAAACGTATTTATATGAAGAAAATACCGAGGAAAGAAGTGTCTATCGGGTTTTCTATAGCGAATTTGAAACCTTGTCTCAGGGCCGCGACCAGCTCGAGCAATTTCCCGAATCGGTGAAAGTCAATTCGCCGTATCTGCATTCGGTTAACCTCATGCAGAAGGCTTTGCTATAGCAATCTGGATTTTAACTGGAATCACACAATGAAAAGAATTGCACTGTTACTCGGTTTGCTCAGCCTGACGGCCTGTCAGGCGCCGGGGTCGAAAAACCAACGCATGTCGGTAACGGAGGGGCATCTCGATACCACTATGACAGCGGCTGAGTCGACCCAGGCCGATATTCCGCCGGTGGTGGAGCAAGTCCCGATTGTTGCCGTGCCCGAGCCTGCCGAACCGCTGCAAACCTTTACCGTCGTGGCGACCGACCTGGCCGCCAGCGAGCTGCTGTTTGCGCTGGCGCGTGACGCACGCCTCAATCTCGACATCGACCCGGCGATCGATGGCCGGGTCAGCATTAACGCCATCGATCAAACACTGCCGCAAATTCTGCAGCGCATAGCGCGTCAGGTGGCATTGCGTTATTACCTGGATGGCCCGAATCTGGTGATCGAGCAGGACAAGCCGTTTACCCGGGTCTACCGCATCGATTATTTGAATATGTCCCGTGAAACCAAGTCGTCGATCGACGTCGCCACGCAAATCGCCTCTACCGGCACGGTCGATAGCGGCAGCGGAGGCAGCAGCGGCGGCAGCAATTCCTCAGCCACGGTACTAAGCGAAGCCAGTAATCAATTCTGGGCTACGCTCGAGCAAAACGTCGAGGCAATGGCGTCGCCGGGCGATGTCGGCGGCAGCGTCATTACCAACCGCGAATCCGGCACCATCTCGGTGCGCACCACCGCCGCAGCGCATGACGAAATTCAGGGATTCCTCGATTCGGTGATGGGCAGCGCGCGGCGCCAGGTGCTGATCGAGGCGACGGTGGTCGAGGTTACCTTGAATGACGACTTCCAGGCGGGGGTCGACTGGTCGCGCATCGCGGTCGGGGACGGCTGGAGCGTGAGTCAGAACGTACTCGCTACCACCATCGGAGCGACCACCAGTCCGGTGGTATCGGCGCTCTATGCCAACAGTAATAACGATCGGACTATTTCGGGGGCGATCAAGGCGCTCGATGCCTTCGGTGACGTATCGGTCATGTCGAGCCCGAAAATTATGGCGCTGAACAACCAGACCTCGATTCTTAAAGTCGTCGACAACATCGTTTATTTTACCCAGGATATCGATCGCGAACCGGCGACCGACAATAGCCCCGCGGTAGTTACGGTCGAGAATACGGTCAATACGGTCCCGGTCGGATTCGTTATGAATGTAACGCCTTATATATCCGAAAGCGACGAAATCATCCTCAACATCCGGCCGACCATTTCACGCGTGCTGCGCTTTGTCAGCCCGCCCGATCTGATTATTCCGGGTACTTCAACGCCGCTCGCGCAAAGCGCGGTGCCCGAAATTCAGGTGCGGGAAATGGAGTCGGTACTGCGGGTGGCCAGCGGCAATACGGCAGTGATCGGCGGTTTAATGCAGATTCTGTTGAAAAGCTCGGTTATTAAATGGCCGATTTCCGCGCACCAAATCACGGCGATGATTGGATCACTTCGGTAATCCACATTTTTCGTGGATTTTGTTCTGGTTTAGTTGCTTTTGATCGGATTTAGCATAAAGCA
>Ga0209150_1000177_pt1 | contig 23944 bp, 22 predicted proteins | sample WorMetTyACAVOLI3_FD_187424 | JGI IMG/M metagenome (GOLD analysis project Ga0209150, IMG submission 187424) | Marine gutless worms symbiont microbial communities from Max Planck institute for Marine Microbiology, Germany - Olavius algarvensis... ... | reverse complement strand
AGCTGGTATAACCCATATCGATTACATTCGACGCTGAATTATGTCAGCCCGAATGATTATGAAAAACGACTACTCGAAACGAAGCATGCCGCTTAACTGGGGTGTATCAAAAAGTTTGACCACGTCAGTATACCGTTGCCGGAATGTCTATGCAATAAGCGGGTTCCTCATCTGCTGACCGTTGCAGAGGCAATGAACGCAGCGGCCTATTCGACTTGTTCCTGTTCCTTCCAGCGCTGAAACTCCTCGAATTCCTGCCATTGCTTGAATTTCCGATATTCGGGCGAGTTCTTCTGTTTGGCATTGAGCCATTGCCTATAGGCGACAAAATCCAGTTCGTCTTTTGACGGCGATTCGGTTGCGGTATTTGCCGTTGTACGACCAGCTTGTTTCTTTTCCGAGCTGAATACCGTATAGCCACGGTTGTCGTCGGATAAGAGTCGTCCGTTATCTACCCATTCATTCGAATTCTCGAAACCGTCGTCAGCCGGGCCCGTCACGGTACAGGCGCCGAGCAGCAGGGCGGGGATGATGAAAATTAGCAGCTTGTAATTCAACATAGTGTCCTGAGAATGTTGGGGCGATAGAAAATATCCTAGAATTAAGATCCTATTCCAGCCAAACCATTCGGTGGAATTGTTAAAAAGAGCGGCTCGATAAGTCGCTCCTTATAATAACCGCGGCATTGCTGCTAGAACTTAATCCGGCTGCCGATTGCAGTGAGGTCTACCGATTCCGCGCCGGCGACACCAGAGGAATCGAGTTCACGAATCATCGCAAATATCTCGACACCTTTATGCGGGAAAATAGCATAGGTAAAGCCGGTAGAGTCGCCCTCGTCGCCGGCGCCGTTTTCGCCGTCGGCCAGGTCGACGCTGAATGCGTGAATGCCGGTCTTGTAACCGACTTTAACGAAGGTCGAATCGCTGGCGCCGCCCGAATCGGGATCGCTTTCAGAGAAAGCCAGCGTGAAGTTCAGGCCATTATCCAGTAGTAGCGAGGCGGAGCCACCCGAAACATCGGCGCCATCGACGCTGGAACTTACGTCAGGGGCTTGATCGACAAACACGGCAGCGCCGAATTTGTGGCCACCGAAGTCGCCGCTGTAGCGCAGCGCGAGTTCGGTCGCATTTCCCTGGTTGAGACTGCCCGCCAGAGTAAAACCATTGAAGCTTGGGGTGTCGTACCGCACACGGTTTTGGCGGCTGAGACCGTCAAACATGGTGAAAACCGTGCTCCATTTCGTGCCGTCCGGCAAGATCGCAAATCCCCCCCCCAGTTGTCCTGCAACGGTGCCGCCGAGGCGAGCGCAGTACCGGACATGTCTACTTCGGTACCGCCATTGGATGCGCCGTCGCCCTTGCCGAACGATATCCTGCCGAAATCCCCGGATAAATAGAGATCCTGATAGCGATTGTCTTGATTATCGCCATTATTTCCCAATTGGCCGCCATTGGTCCCCGCATTGTTGTTGCGTGCCTGTATTTCGAACCGGAATCCCCAGGTCAGACCGTTATCCGCTTCTTCGGAGCCGGTGAAGCGAAAGCGTGAACCGCTCCAACCGATGTCTTGATGCTGGATTTCGTCGCCAACCGCATCATCGGGTAATACCACCATTCGGCTTACCTGGCCGGAAAGTTTGGCTTCGAAGGCTGGTGCTGCACCGGGGACAATCAGGGCGGCGGAGACGGCGGCGGCGAAAAGCCAGGCCGATAATAAATTTCGTATGTTTTTGGATTTCATGGATGCTCCCTTGTCTGGTTTGTTGTAAGTCGCGCTACACTGGGTTCCAAATTTTGATATTTATGTGCTGAAACTGTGTGGCAGGAAAACCCTGCAAGAAGCGGTTTGCAACGATAGTGCCAGTTAACGGAGCTAGGTAATTAATCGATATAAATCAATCGTTTAAACGAAAATTTGCATAAATCAGACAGATTGGACCAGCGCATGAAAGCACGGTATGCGCGGTTTTTCCGCGGATCACGAGGGAAACGCGCTCGTTGCGGACAATTACCGGGAAATGTTGTGGATATGCCACAGGGGCGAATGCCGGCTACGGTGCATGACGAATCGTCCGGATGTAGCAAGCGGGATCGGTTTAGAGGAGTTGGGGATAACGGCGCTGCGGCCGGTCGAGATTGGTACCGGGGGGGGGGCTCGAACCCCCAAGGTGTTACCACCAGCGGATTTTGAATCCGCCGCGTCTACCAGTTCCGCCACCCCGGCAAGGAGGGCGCATTCTAATTCAAAATAAGGGCAAGTGGTAGTGATGCCGCGGCTGCAAACCCGGGTAAATCGGAAAACCCGTTTTGTGTCGCTGGAAATGGGTTAACATACGGCGTTTTTGAAAGCACCCCGACGATGCGACTCAGCGATTTCGATTACCGGTTGCCGCAAGAATTGATTGCGCAGACACCTCTGGCCGAGCGCAGCGCCTCGCGTTTGCTGCGGGTCGATCCTGCCGCCGATGATTTCTCCGACCGACAGTTTCCCGACATTGTCGATTTCATCGAGCGCGGCGACTTACTGGTGTTCAACGATACCCGAGTGATCCCGGCGCGCCTGTTCGGGCGCAAACAAAGTGGCGGGCAAGTCGAAGTCATGGTGGAACGGGTGCTCGACGACTCGACTCTGCTGGCGCAGATTCGCGCCAGCAAGGCGCCGAAGCCCGGGACGGAGTTGATTCTCGAAGGCGAGGTAAGCTGTGTCATGCAAGCGCGTGAGGGCGACCTCTTCGTGTTACATCAACAAGCCCGGCCCTGGCTGGAGCTGCTCGAGCAGTACGGGCATGTCCCCTTGCCGCCATATATAGAACGGGCCGACGCCGCGGCCGACAGGGGGCGTTACCAGACGGTCTATGCCAGCAAACCGGGGGCGGTGGCCGCACCGACCGCCGGGCTGCATTTCGACGACGGAATTCTCCGCCGGCTGCGGCAAAAGGGCGTCGAATTCGCCTATCTGACTTTACACGTCGGCGCCGGAACCTTTCAACCGGTGCGCGGCGAGGATATCGAAAACCATATCATGCATGCCGAACTCGTCGACGTGCCGCAATCCGTATGCGATGCGATAATGCATACTCGTGAACGGGGTAAACGGGTGATTGCCGTCGGTACCACCGTGGTACGCAGCCTCGAATCGGCGGCCGCCGGCGGTAACTTGCGCCCCTTGCTGGGCGAGTCCAGTTTATTCATCAAGCCGGGCTATGCCTTCAAGCTGGTGGATGCGATGCTGACCAATTTCCACCTGCCGCGCTCGACCCTGTTGATGCTGGTTAGCGCGTTCGCCGGCAGCGGATTGATACGGCGGGCCTACGCGCATGCGGTGGCGCAGGGTTACCGCTTTTTCAGCTACGGTGACGCGATGTTCATCGACAATCGACGGGAGCCGGGAACTTAATGGAATTCATCCTCGATAAGACCGCTGACAGGGCGCGCCGCGGGCGTCTGGTGTTTGCGCGGGGCAAGGTCGAAACCCCCGCTTTCATGCCGGTCGGCACCTACGGTACGGTCAAGGCGATGACGCCGGAGGAACTGCAGGAAATAGGGGCGCAGATCATCCTCGGCAATACTTTTCATCTCATGTTGCGTCCCGGCACCGAAATCATAAAACGCCATGGAGACCTGCACGATATGATGCATTGGCAGGGCCCGATTCTGACCGACTCGGGCGGCTTCCAGGTGTTCGGCCTCGCCAAGATGCGCAAGATTACCGAGGAGGGCGTGACCTTCGCCTCGCCGGTGGATGGCGCCAAGGTCTTCCTCAGTCCCGAGGTTTCGATGCGGGTCCAGCGCGATCTCGGCTCGGATATCGTAATGTGTTTCGACGAGTGCACGCCTTATCCGGCGGCTGAGGATGTGGTGCGCCGATCGATGCAATTGTCGCTGCGCTGGGCCGAGCGCAGCAAGATCGCGTTTGGCGATAACCCCAACTCGCTGTTTGGTATCGTACAGGGTGGCACTTATCCCGAGCTGCGCATCGATTCGGCGCGCGGGCTGGTCGACATCGGTTTCGATGGTTACGCCATCGGCGGCTTGTCGGTGGGCGAGGCCGCCGACGAGCGCAATGCAACCCTGGATATCGTGCTGCCCGAGTTGCCGGTCGACAAACCGCGCTATTTGATGGGCGTCGGCAAACCGGCAGACCTGGTCGAAGGGGTGCGCCGCGGCATCGACATGTTCGATTGCGTGATTCCGACACGTAACGCCCGCACCGGGTTTCTGTATACCAGCGACGGTATCGTCCGCATCCGCAACAGCCGCTACGCCGACGATACGGCGGCGGTGGATCCGCAATGCGAATGTTACACCTGCCGGCACTACTCGCGCGCCTATCTGCGCCATCTCGACAAATGTGGTGAAATTCTCGGCGCCCGGCTCAATACCATTCATAACCTGCATTATTTCCAGCAATTGATGGCCTCGATTCGCGGCGCCATCGAAAGTGGCCGCTTCGACGACTTTTGTGAAAACTTTTACCGCCGTTACGGGTCCGAATCATAGCGATCAAAAATTCGCTGCCATCTTGTGAGATGGCCGCCCTAGTGCCATAATACGCGCCGCTTCAGGGCGGGGCCCTGAGCGAACAAATCGCAAACCAAAGGTTTATCAAAATGAGTTTTTTTATAAGTGATGCGCTAGCGCAGGGAGCCGAAGGGGGACAAGCCGGCACTCTCGAGTTGATTTTGCCGCTGCTGTTGATGTTCGGCATTTTCTATTTTCTCCTAATCCGTCCGCAGCAGAAAAAAGCCAAGGAGCATAAAAGCATGGTCGAAGCGCTCAACAAGGGCGATGAAATAATCACCAATGGCGGCTTGCTTGCGAAAATCACCGCAACTGACGACAACTTCCTCACCTGCCGGATCGCCGACAATGTCGAAGTCAAGATTCAGCGTCACGCGATTGCCTCCGTATTGCCCAAGGGCACCATCAAGAACCTGTAATCGAGATGGTCAATCGTTATGCCCCCTGGAGATATATCCTCCTCATCCTGGTAGTTGCCATCGGTGCGATTTATGCGACGCCCAATCTGTACGGTGAAGACCCTGCGCTGCAGATTACGCATCGGGTCAATCTCGTCGACGAGGGTGAGTTAAACAATATCAAGAGCCTGCTGCAGAGCGAAAATATCGAACATCGCTCGGTCGAACTGGACGGCAACAATGTACTGGTGCGCTTCGCTTCGGAAGACGCCCAACTCAAGGCGGCCTCAAAACTTCGCGCGGCGCTTTACGCCAGCGACCGACGTTACGGCATTGCGCTCAACCTGGCGCCGGCGACTCCGGACTGGCTTACTTCCTTAAGTGCGTTACCGATGTATCTCGGGCTGGATTTGCGCGGCGGGGTGCATTTTCTAATGGAAGTCGATATGGCTTCGGCGATCGAAAAATCCTTGACCCGGGCATCCGGGGAATTGCGCAGTTTCATGCGCGAAGAAAAAGTACGCTACAAGGCGGTGCAGTCCGACAAAACGTCGATCAATATCCGTTTTACCTCCGCCGAAGCCCGTGATGACGCGCGCCTGCTGCTGGAGGAAGAGTTTCGTGATTACGAATTTGTCGACAGCAGCGACGATCGCAACTGGTTTATCGGAATCAGCTTCAACTCCAACGCGCTGGAAGAAGAACGCCGCGCCGCGATCGAGCAGAATATCTCGACGCTCAAGAATCGCGTCAACGAACTCGGGGTGGCCGAGCCGGTCATCCAGCGTCAGGGTAATGAGCGCGTCGTAGTGCAGTTGCCCGGGGTGCAGGATACGGTTCGCGCCAAGGAAATTTTAGGTGCTACCGCGACCCTCGAGTTTCGCCTGGTACACGGCAGTTTTACCGACTGGCGGGCAGCCCAGGCTTCCGGCAAGGCGCCCATTGGCACCCGTTTATACACTCAGAGTAACGGCGACCCGGTGTTGCTGAAACGCAGCGCCATCGTTACCGGTGACCAGATTGTCGGTGCGGCTTCGGGTATCGACCAGCAAAGCGCTTCACCGGATGTCACGATTACGATGAACGCCAAGGGCGCGGACCGCATGGCGAAAATCACACGCGATAATATCGGTAAACCGATGGGCGTGGTTTTCATCGAGGACAAGTTCGAATTTCGCGAAGTGGACGGGGTCAGGCAGCGCTTCAGAAGCACCGATTCGCAAGTCATCAATGTCGCCACGATTCGCGATCAATTGAGCAAGCGGTTTCATATCACCGGCCTCGACAGCACCCGCGAAGCCCGTGATCTGGCGTTGTTATTACGTGCCGGTGCGTTGCGTGCGCCGATGGTAATCGTCGAAGAGCGCACCGTCGGCCCGAGCCTGGGACAGGAAAACATCGATCGCGGTTTTCTGTCGGTAATGGTCGGATTCGTGCTGGTGCTGGTTTTCATGGCGTTTTATTACAAGGTATTCGGCCTGGTTGCCAATCTTGCGCTGAGCCTGAACCTGGTGCTAATGGTAGCCGTACTATCGATTTTTCAGGCGACTCTAACCTTGCCCGGCATTGCCGGTATTGTGCTCACGGTTGGTATGGCGGTCGACGCCAACGTATTGATTTTTGAGCGAATTCGCGAAGAATTACGCGTCGGCAACACGCCGCAGGCGGCAATTTTCGCCGGCTATGAAAAAGCATTCGGCACCATCGCCGACGCCAATATCACTACTTTTATCGCCGCCATCGTATTGTTCGGCTTCGGCACCGGCCCGATTCAGGGTTTCGCGGTGACGTTGATGATCGGTATCGCGTCGTCGATGTTCACCGCGATCTTCGGTACGCGCGCGGTCATCAACCTGATTTACGGTCGTAAACAGGTAACCCGGCTGGCGATCTGATTATGCCCAAGACATTATTCAATAACTTCGATTTCATGGCGCTGCGTAAACCGGCGATGCTGTTATCGACAGCGTTGTTGCTGGTTTCAATCGTCAGCCTGTTTACGCTGAAGCTGAATGTCGGCATCGATTTTACCGGCGGCAGCATTATCGAGGTCGGCTACCTGCAGGCGGTCGAACTCGAGCCCATCCGCCAGGCGCTGGAGGCCGAGGGTTTCGGCGACGCCATCGTGCAGCATTTCGGCAGTGCCAGCGAAGTCTTGATTCGACTGGTGCCCAAAGGCGATGAGGACAAGGCCGAGTTGAGTTCACAAATAATCGGCCTGCTGGAAACGGCCAGCGCGACCGACATCGATGTGCGCCGGGTCGATTTTGTCGGGCCGCAGGTCGGCGAGGAACTCACCGAAGACGGCGGGCTGGCGGTATTGTATGCGCTGATCGCAATCCTGGTTTACGTCGCGTTTCGCTTCGAATACCGTTTTTCACTGGGCGCGGTGGCGGCGTTGATTCATGACGTACTGATCACACTGGGCGTGTTTTCGTTACTGCAGCTGGATTTCGATTTGAGTGTGCTGGCTGCGATTCTCGCGGTTATCGGTTATTCGCTCAACGACACCATCGTGGTGTTCGACCGCGTGCGTGAAAACTTTCGCAAGATCCGCAAAAAAACTTCGATCGAAGTGGTCAACACTTCGATCAATCAAACCATTTCACGGACCTTGATGACGTCGTTCACGACTCTGTTGGTGCTGTTATCCTTGTTTTTCCTTGGCGGCGAAGTGATTCACGCCTTCGCCCTGGCTCTGATCATCGGCGTTTTGGTCGGAACCTATTCTTCAATTTATGTCGCCACCACCACGGCGCTGGCGCTCGGTATCAGCCGCAGCGATCTGTTATTGCCGGAAAAGGAAGGCGAAGACCTGGCCAGACCCTAGGGCCCGGCCAGTACTCGATCCGGGGAGGAAAAAATGCATATCGATCCCGAACTTATCGACGAATTGACCTTGCTGCGGCGCTTCAGTATGGGCGGGCCGGTAGCGATGGACGTGCACGATAATCCGGATCCCGCAATCGTGGCCGCGGCCGCGCGCATGTTCGACAAAGGCTTGATAACCGAGCCCGACGGCGGGCAGTTAACCGACAACGGGCGCGCAGCCATCGAGCACATGGAGCGCTTGTTCAACTTGCTCGACCCGCCGTTGGAACCGATTTAGCTTCAACTCCCCGCGCAAAGAAGTCATCCCCGCGCAAGCGGGGATCTCATAACGCGCCGTCCATACAAGATCCCCGCTTACGCGAGGATGACATTATTGGGCGGAATCTCATAACGCGCCGTCCATACAAGATCCCCGCTTACGCGAGGATGACAATATGTTTTTTTCCGATTTTACTGCCCGACGGCAGTCCGGCCTATACCCGCGACGGCAGCTTCATGGTTTCCGATCAGGGGCAATTGGTTACCGCCAGCGGCTATGCATTGCAGCCCGGTATTACCCTGCCGGCCGACGCCCAGTCGGTAACCATCGGTATCGACGGGGTAGTCAGCGCGCAACTGCCGGGTCAGGCCGCTCCGACCGGCATCGGTAGCATACAACTGGCGAATTTCGTCAACCCGACCGGCCTGCAGCCCATCGGCGAGAATCTATACGTCGAATCGGCCGCCAGCGGCGCCGCCCAGGAAGGTAACCCGGGCCAGACCGGGCTTGGCCGTCTGCGTCAGGGTTCGCTCGAAGGTTCCAACGTCAATATCGTCGAAGAAATGGTGAGCATGATCGAAACCCAGCGCGCCTACGAAATGAATTCCAAGCTGATCGCAACCGCCGACGGCATGTTGCAATACCTCAACAATAACACCTAGGTGATCCGACGATGGCTTCAAAAACCCTGATTCTGACGCCCTTGCTGCTGTGCCTGGCAAGCGGCTGCTCGCAAACCCGCATGCTGGTGCAACCGGATCCGCAGTACGCCCCGGTGGACTTGACCGCGATCGAGTTCAAACCCGAGCCCAACGGTTCCATATTCCAGGCCGGGCGCTCGATCCGGCTGTTCGAGGATAACAAGGCCTTCCGTATCGGCGACGTGCTCAGCGTAACCCTGTCGGAGTCGACCAATGCTTCCAAGTCGGCTGCCACCAATACCAGCAAGGACGATGCCCTCGATCTCAGTGCGCTGGCCATTCTGGGTAGCACCGGGCCGACGTTCAACGGTAACAACCTGCTCAGCAACAACCTGGACGGCGAGCGTGATTTTACCGGAAGTGGCGACAGCGCGCAGAGCAACAGCCTGAGCGGCGAAATTGCGGTAACCGTGACCGACATATTGCCCAGCGGCAACCTGATGGTGCGCGGTGAGAAAATAATCGGTTTGAACCAGGGGTCTGAATACATTCGTATTTCCGGGCTGGTGCGTCCGCAGGATGTCTGTTCCGACAACACCGTCATGTCGCGCAAGATCGCCAACTCCCGCATCTACTATGGCGGCGGCGTGGTCGCCGAATCCAATTCCAGGGGTTGGTTGTCGCGCTTTTTCGATAGCCCGTTATTCCCGTTTTAGGAGCTCCCGCATGAAACCGAGAACGCTTATTATATTATTGATTTTGATTGGTTTTTTGACGCCTGCCTGGGCCGAGCGTATCAAGGATATCACCTCGATCAAGGGGGTGCGCAGTAACCAGCTGGTCGGTTATGGACTGGTCGTCGGACTGGATGGATCGGGAGACCAGACCTCGCAAACGCCTTTTACCGTGCAAAGTTTAAAAAGCATGTTGTCGCAATACGGGATTACCCTGCCGCCCAGCGTGAATCCGCAGGTTAAAAACGTCGCGGCGGTTTCGGTGCACGCCGATTTACCGCCGTTTGCCAAGATCGGTCAAACCATAGACATTACCGTTGCATCGCTGGGTAACGCCAAAAGCTTGCGCGGAGGCGCGTTGTTGATGACCCCGCTCAAAGGCGCCGATGGCAATATCTATGCGATGGCGCAGGGCAACCTGATCGTGGGCGGACTCGGTGTCGAGGGCGCAGACGGATCCTCGGTGACTATCAATGTGCCCAGCGTCGGTCGAGTTCCCGGCGGCGCCAGCATCGAACGTGAGATTGCTAATCCGTTTGGCGCCGGTGACAAGATAACGCTGAATCTGAAGCGCGCGGATTTCACCACGGCGAAGCGCTTGGCCGACACCATCAACCAGATTCTGGGCCCGAATAATGCGCGCGCCCAGGATAGCGTCACGGTTTCGGTTAACGCGCCGCAAGACTTGTCGCAGCGCGTCGGTTTCTTGTCGTTTATCGAAAATCTCGAATTTCAGCCGGGTGAAGCGCCGGCCAGGGTCATCGTCAACTCGCGCTCGGGTACCGTCGTGATCGGTAACCACGTCAAGGTTTATTCGGCAGCGGTTTCGCATGGCAATCTCAGTGTCACGATTACCAATACCGTCGACGTCGAGCAACCCGGGCCCTTCAGCGGCGGTGCGACCACCGAGAACGTTCAATCCGATATCGAGGTAACCGCCGAGAATAATCGTATGTTTCGGTTTCCAAAGGGCGTGACCCTGAGCGAAATAGTGCGCGCGGTTAATCAGGTTGGCGCTTCTCCCGGCGACCTGGTGGCGATCCTCGAATCGCTCAAACAGGTCGGTGCCTTGAGCGCGGACTTAATCGTGATTTAGGCGGAGTGGCTAGATGGCGATTTCGAACCAGGCGGATTTTTATCTTAATTTTCAGCAATTTGGGGAAATGAAGCTGGATGCGCGTAACAATTCGAAAGACGCCGCTGCCACGGTTGCGCGTCAATTTGAAGGCTTGTTCGTGCAGCAAATGCTGGGGGCGATGCGTTCCGCTTCCAACATCGATGCCGGCCAGCACAGTTCGTATATGGACTTTTACCAGGAAATGTACGACAAGCAGCTGGCGCAGAGTATCGCCGGGCAGGATCGGCTCGGCGTAGCAAAGCTGATTATGCAGCAGATTCCCGGGGGCGCCGACACGACCCAATCCCCGTCCGCGGCCGAGCCCGCGCAGCAACCGGTAATCAGGCCCGCGCCGAGACCAACCGCGCTAAGCCCGCAGGCCACGCGGCTCGAGGCAACAACGGCAGCGATGCCCGCCGGCGGCGTGTTGCTGAGCCGGGTAGAAGACGATGATTTTGCCGAAACCGGGCGGATTGAACGCAGCAACAGTCGCTGGCAAAAACCGGAAAATTTTATTGCCGATATCTGGTCCGATGCGAACGCCGCGGCGCGACAGCTGGGTGTCAGCCCCGAATTGCTGGTGGCGCAGGCTGCGCTTGAAACCGGCTGGGGCAGGCACACGATGAAATTCGACGATGGCCGTAACGGTTATAATTTGTTTGGCATCAAGGCGGGCGGCGACTGGCAGGGTCCGGCGCTGAGCCGTCATTCATTGGAGTATCGCGACGGGATTCTGCAAAACCAGGTTTCGCGATTTCGCGCCTATCGCTCGCCAGCGCACAGCCTGTCCGACTATGTCGACTTTATCCAGTCCAATCCGCGTTATCGTCAGGCGCTATCCAGCAACGGCGACGATCATGCCTATATCCACGCCATTCACGACGCCGGTTACGCCACCGATCCACATTATGCCGACAAGGTGATCGGCATTTTAGGCGGTGAGCTGTTGCAACAAACCCTGGCCGGTATCAACTCGGGAGTAAGCAGCTATGGCTGATTTATTGAATAATGCGGTCAGCGGTCTGACGGCTTTCCAACGCGCGCTGAGCACCACCAGTCATAATATCGCCAACGTCAATACGCCGGGTTATAGCCGCCAGGCCGCCGAGTTCGTTACCAATCCCCCGTCGTTTTTCGCGGGCAGTTATTTCGGCAACGGAGTATCGATCGCTTCGGTCACGCGCGCCTATGATCAGTTTTTGACCACCGAGGTACGCGATTCGACTTCCTTTTTCAAGGGTTCGCAAAAATTCAGCGAGCTCGCCGGTTATATCGACGATGTGCTGGCAGACCCCAAGGGCGGTATCTCGCCGATGCTGCATGATTTTTTCGAGTCGGTGCAGGATGTCGCCGACGATCCGGCCTCGAGTACCGCACGTTATGCCTTGATCAACACGGCAGCCACGCTAAGCGCCCGCTTTCAGGGTTTCGACCAGCGTTTCGAGGAATTGGGGCACAATACCAGCGCCGATATCCGCGCGACCATCGAAGAGATCAACTCGCTGGTCGGGCAGATCCGCGATATCAATGTTGCGCTCAGCGATTTTGCGCCATCGGCGGCTTCGACCCAGCAATCCGCCGACCTGCTGGACAAGCGCGACGCCCTGCTCAATGAGCTCGCCGAAAAAGTCGATATCCAGGTAATCGACGAGGGTGAAAACAATTTGTCGATCTTCATCGGTAACGGTCAGACCATGTTGAGCGGCAGCAACGCATTCAGCCTTGCCGCCCAGCCCGATGTGGGCGATCCCAGCCGCGACGTTATTTCTTATAACGGACTGATCAACGTTTTCGATATCAGTTCCAACCTGAGCGGCGGAGAACTCGGCGGCTTACTCGATTTTCGCAACAATGTGCTGCAACCGACCCGCAATGCGCTCGGTCGCACGGCGATCGGCCTGGCCGAAACCTTCAATGCGCAAATGCGCGACGGCATGGATTTGAATGGCAACCTGGGGCAGGATTTTTTCAGTTACGATGCGCCGCAATCGATCGCATTTAGCGGCAATTTGGGCACGCCGACGGTGGCCACCGTGGTGAGCGACGTGACTGCGCTGACCGTGGACAATTATGTCCTGGATTTCGACGGCGCCAACTGGACTCTGACTTCGGATAGCGGCAGCAGCGCCTCGGTTGCCAACGGGGCGCCGGCGACCCTGGTGTTCGAGGGACTGACCCTGACCATTAACGGCGCTACCGCCGTCGCGGGCGACCGCTTTACCATCAAACCGACGCTCGCGGCTTCCGGCGGGCTGCAGGTGTTGACCAGCGATCCGAATGAAATAGCCGCCGCGGCGCCGATTCGCAGCAGTGCCTCGCTCAATAACCTCGGCAGCCTCGATATCAGCGCCGGTATCGTAACCGATGTCACGGATCCGAACTTACTCAATACGGCGACGCTGACCTTCGATAACCCGCCGACCACTTTGCGCGCCGATGTCGATGTCGTAGTCGGTGGCCTGCCTTACCTGGCCGGCGCCGCGATACCATTTAGCAACAATATGCTGATCGATGCCAACGGCTGGCAAGTGAGCTTGAATGGTGCGCCGCAGGCCGGCGATGTGTTTACGGTCGAATCCAATGCCGGCGGTAGCGGTGATAATCGTAACGCGCTCGCGCTTGCCGGGTTGCAATCCGTCGGCGTCTTCGACGGCGGCATTGCCAGCTTGCAAGAGGATTACGGCAGCCTGGTGGGATTTGTCGGGTCACAAACATTGGCCGCAAACCTCGAGCGCGATGCCCAGGAATCTCTGCTGATTCAGGCGATCGACCGACAATCCGCTAAAGCTTCGGTCAATCTGGACGAAGAAGCAGCTGATCTGGTGCGTTATCAGCAGGCCTATGAAGCCACGGCCCGACTGATAAGTACCGCCCAGACCATATTCGAGACTTTGCTCAATAGCGTAAGGTAAACATGAGAATTTCAACCAGGCAAATTTATACGCAGGGCATCGAGGCTTTTCAGCAACAGCAGCAAAAGCTGGCGCAGCTGCAGCATCAAATCTCCAGCGGGGTTCGCCTGAACAAGCCTTCGGACGATCCGGCGGCCGCCTCGCGGGTACTGGAACTCGAGCAAGATGTATCGGTCAACTTGCAGTATCAGGCCAATATCAACCTGGCGGAACAACGTCTGGTGCAGCAGGACAGCGTGATGAAATCCTATGCCGATCTGCTTAACCGGGTGCGCGAACTGGCGATCCAGGGCAATAACGGTGCGCTGGACCCGGTATCGCGTAATGCGATTGCAGGGGAGTTGGACCAGCGCTTGAGCGAACTCTATTCCCTGACGAATACCACTGACGCCAATGGCGACTACCTGTTTGCCGGCTTTCAGAACGCCAACCTGCCGTTTACCCCGACCACTACCGGTTCGATAGATCACGTCAGCTTCAATGGTGACCCCGGCACCCGCTCGATTCAAATCAGTAAAGTGCGGCAGATGGAAATCGATACCTCGGGGCGCAGTATTTTCATGGAAATCCCATCCGCGGCAGCGCTGCGAGAAATCCCGGCCGCCGCCAATGCCGGTAGCGGAGTCATCGCACCCGCCAGCGTAGTGGATAGCTCGATTCATGTACCGGGGGACTATGAAATCCGTTTCGTCGCTCCGGGCCTCTACGATGTCTTCGACGTCGCCGGCGGTGTCAACATCGTTACCGGAGCTACTTATACCGACAGCCAGGATATCAATTTTCAGGGTATTCAGACATCGATCACGGGCGCGCCCGCCGCGGGCGATGTCTTTACCGTTGGCAGCGGTCAGTACCAGGATGTTTTTGGCATCGTCACCAACCTGGCGGAAACCTTACGTAACGCGCCCTCGGATGCAGTCCGGGCTGCCAACATCGCCCAATCGCTGGTTGATATCGATGCGGCGCTCGAGGTTTCGCTGGACTTTCGCACCACAATTGGCGGCAAGTTGAATGCCATCGAAAGCCAGCGCGACGAGAATGAAGCGCAGGTATTGGTGGCTAAAAAAACCATTAGCAGCCTGCGCGATACCGATCTTGCCGAAGCCATCAGCCAGCTGACCCTGGAGCAGACGACGCTCGATGCCGCGCAGGCGGTGTTCGCCCGAATCACCAGTTCTTCGCTGTTCAACTTCCTAAAATAATTGCGAATATCCTAAAGTTTTCTTTCTGCTGGCCGCTAAAGCTTCTGAGCGAAGAATCCATAAACGCTGTGGATTTTTCGAAATTTGAAATTCGACGCTTGTTGAAGCGTGTATTCAGGAGAGAACAATGCCTCAAATTATTAATACCAATATAGCGTCGCTAACGGCGCAGAGAAACCTGAACGGTTCTCAAAGTTCATTGAACACCTCGTTACAGCGTTTATCAACGGGTCTGCGCATCAACAGTGCTAAAGACGATGCGGCGGGTCTGGCGATTTCGGAACGCTTCACCACGCAGATTCGTGGTCTGAACCAGGCGATTCGTAACGCTAATGACGGCGTATCCCTTGCCCAAACCGCGGAAGGCGCGCTCAGCACGGCGAGTGATGCGCTGCAGCGTATTCGTGAACTGGCGGTACAGTCAATCAACGATACCAACTCGTCTTCAGACCGTCAGGCGCTGAACAACGAAGTTAACCAGCTGATCGCCGAAGTGAATCGGATCGCGGGTTCAACCCAGTTCAACGGCCAGAATATTCTCGACGGTTCACTGTCGACTCTGACCTTTCAGGTCGGCGCCAACCAGAACCAGACGATTGCGGTCGACGGTGTCGATTCTCGTTCGGCCCAGCTGGGTGCGAGAATCTCCACCAGTGGTTCGATCGACGAAACCGCGCTGGCCGCCGCTATCGCCGCGGATAACCTGGTCATCAACGGTAACAGCGTCAGCCTAACCGGCGACGTTTCCATCAACGGTGTATCGGTTACGCTGGTTGGCGGTAACGGTGCCGCGGACGCCGCGACGATCAATACCGTCTCCAACCAGACCGGTGTTACCGCGACTGCCAATGGTAACAACATCGTGCTGTCCAACACATCGGGTGCGGATATCGTGGTGCAAGACGGAACCACCGGTAGCCTGGGTGGCGCCGATGAAACCTTCCATGCCGGCGTTATCCTGGCCGGTGAAGTAGCCAACGGCGCTTTCACTGCCACCGGTACCTTCGCCGTTGAAGCCGCGAGTACCGCCCTGGGCGGCGTTCAGGCAGATTCAACCCTCGCGGGTGTCGACGTTTTGAACGGCACCAATGCCAACGACGCACTACTTACCCTTGACTTCGCCTTGCAGCAGGTCAGCGGATTGCGTGCCGAACTGGGTGCGGTGCAGAGCCGTTTCGAATCCACCATCGCGAATCTGAGCGTAACCACCGAGAACCAATCGGCCGCACGTTCACGGATTCGTGACGCGGACTTCGCGGCTGAGACTGCCGAGCTGACACGTAGTCAGATTCTGCAACAGGCCGGTATTGCGATTCTATCGCAGGCCAATGCTCAACCGCAGAATGTTCTGGCGCTACTTCAGTAACAGGTGAATGAGAGGCCGGCACCGCTGGTGGCGGCCTACTCTTCAAGCGGAGAAAAAACATGGCTAACGAGATTTCAAGCATAACGTCGATCCGAGGATCGAGCGCTGCTAAAAACTCAGGACGGGTCACGAAGCCTGACGTAGCCAATACCCCAGTGAACGGCGGTGAAGTCTTGCCGCCCAAGGGCAACGGACAGCCCGCCCCAGTGGTAGAAACTGCCGACATCAGTGAAACGGTCAGCGAGATCAACAGCCTCATCCGCAGCGTACAGCGGGATTTGGCCTTCAACGTCGACCAGGACAGCGGCAGGACCGTCATCAGGGTGATAGATTCGGAAAGCGGCGAATTGATTCGCCAGATACCTTCCGAGGATTTACTGGCAATAGCAACGCATCTTCGTGATTTTAGGGAAGACACAGTTAGTCGGGGTGAAATAGGACAAGGGTTACTATTTTCGGATAGTACCTGATTAAAACTGGTCTGTTTCTTGCTCACTAAATGTAAAGCAATAACGAGAAGGGGAGCGTTTCAGCTACCCCTTTCTCGTTTCTGCTCGAACACCCGGGTACGGCCCCGGTTTTCGAACGGATAAGATACGGCAACAGGAAGGTAGTTATGGCTGCAATCAGCTCACTGGGGGTTGGCTCGGGACTCGATCTGGGAACACTGGTTTCCGGTTTAATCGATGCCGAACGGGCGCCGGCCGCGCAGCGCCTGGCCGTCAAGGAACAAAACCTGACGGCCGAATTGTCGGGCTTCGGGCTATTGCGCAGCTCGCTGGCCCAGTTCCAGTCCAGCTTGAGCGGCTTACAGTCTGCCACCGCTTTTAACGCCAAAGACGTAGCGCTCTCCAATGATTCGATTTTTTCCGCCGCGGTGGAAAACTTTGCCGATGTCGGCAGCTATGCGGTCGAGGTCACGGCATTGGCCAAGGCACAATCGCTCGCCTCCAATGCGGCAACCGCGTTTACCACGGTCGATGACGTCGTAGGCGAAGGCAGCTTGACGATTCAATTCGGTAGCACGACGACCGGGCCTTACTCGTTTACCCCGGACTCCGGGCAAAGCCCCCAGGTCATAGACGTCAGCGTCGCCAATGGCAATAATACGCTAAGCGGCCTGCGCGACTATATTAACGACAACGACTACGATGTGCAGGCGTCGATCGTCAACGACGGCAGCGGCTACCGCCTGGTGCTCAGTTCGGAACGCACCGGCGCCCTTAACAGCATGGAAATTACCGTGACCGGCGACGGCGACGGCAATAACAACGACAATGCCGGTTTGTCGCAGCTGGCCTTCAATGCCGCCGCCCAGACGAGTTTGTCCCAGACCGTGGCGGCACAGGATGCCGCGTTATCGATTAACGGTCTCAATATTACCCGCGACAGCAATACGGTGACGGCTGCAATCAATGGCGTTACGCTCGACCTGTTGAAAGCGGAGGTCGGCACGGTCGTCAATCTCGAGCTGAGTGAAAGTCTTACCCAGGTAACTGCTTCGATCAACGGCTTCGTCGAGGCTTACAATTCCTTGGTTGAAAACATCGACTCGCTGACCGCCTACAATCCCGAGACCCGGCAGGGTAGTATCCTGATCGGCGATTTTACCGTGCGCAGCATCTCCAGCCAGATTCGTAACGAAATCTTCGACCGCGTCGTCGGGCTTGGCGGTAATATCACATCACTGGTCGATATCGGCATTACCACCAATTCGAGCGGTAAACTCGATGTCGATAGCAGCAAGTTGAAAGACGCGCTGACCGATTATGGATCCGAGGTCGAGGCCCTGTTTTCGTTGCAGGGAAGTACCACCGATTCGGGTGTTCAATACCTCGCCTCGACCTCAGAAACCCAGACCGGGAGCTATGCGGTTGGCGTAAGCTCGGTATTGACGCAGGGTGTCTTAGCCGGTACCGGCACCGTCGACGACCTCAGAGTGCGGAATAACAGCAACAATATGACCCTGCTGGTGGATGGTTTTTCAACCGGGAATATCACCTTGACGAACGGCAATTACGCCAGCGAAGCCGCACTGGCGGCCGAGATCGAAACCCAGATCAATGCGGCGAGTAACCTGGTGAGCAACGGCGTTTCGGTGACGGTTGGCTATAACGCTCCCGCGGACCGCTTCGAGATTACCTCGAACAGCAGCGGCTCGGGTTCGTCGGTCGAAATAACCGCAGTCGATCCGCAAACCTTCAATCGCTACGGACTCGCCGTCGGCAGCGGTATCGACGGCACCGATTTTGCCGGCACCATCGACGGGGTGGCCGCGGCGGTTAGCGGCAACACGCTGACCAGCCTGAGCGGCGACAGCAGCGGCTTGGCGGTGGAGATTGTTTCCGGCGGCAGCGGAAATCGCGGCACGGTTTCGCTGACCCGCGGGCTTGCCGGAAAGCTGGATTCCCTACTGGATAGTTTTCTACAGGTAGAAGGATTTATCGCCTCGCGGGAAAGCAGCATCAACGAGGGACTCGATGATATCGAGGACGAACGTTTGCAGCTGGATGACCGGATTTCCAATCTCGAAGCGCGCCTGATCCGGCAGTTTTCGGCGCTCGATGCGCTGGTCGCGCAGTTCAATCAAACCAGCAGCTTTTTAAGTCAGCAGCTGGCGAGTTTGCCGCAACCGAATTCTGTCAATGGCACTAGATAAAAGCTTTGTTTGCTAAAGAAATTGGGTCCCTAGACGATAACATAGCGAAGAAGCAATGGAGAGATCATCAATGAGTAACCTCGCAGTTAAAGCCGTCAATCAGTATCAATCCGCCGACAACAGCTCGATCGTTTACGCCGACCCGCATGAACTGATTCTGCGCCTGATGAGTGGAGCGATCGAACGAATCGCGCAGGCCAGGGGCGCCATGCAACACGGAAACCTGACCCAGAAAGGTGAGTTTCTCGGCAAGGCAATTTCGATCATCGGCGGCTTGGATGCCTGCCTGGATCACAGCCAGGAAGGAAGCCTGTCAACCAACCTGTCCGACCTATATCACTACATGATTGTGACGCTAACCCAGGCGAATATCGGGGACGATATAGCCAAGCTCAATGAAATCAGCGCACTTTTACTCGATATTAAGTCGGCATGGGAGCAGATATCCGAGCCTGGAAATCCGGCTGGCGCCTAGACTCGGCGGATTTACGATGACTGATAAAAACGCACTAAGCGAGGCAATCGCGCTCACCGACGAAATCCTCGAAGTACTGGAGCAGGGCGAGTTCGAGCGCGTCAGCGAACTCGAAGTTCTGAGAAAACCTTTGATAGAACAAGCATTTAAGGACTCGGTCGAGGAAATTGATTTGATCAAGGCGCAGCACTTAAAGAACTTGAATCAACAGGTCGTCGATAAACTGGATCTATTCAAGAAATCGATAATTCTGCAGCAAGAACGTATTCGGATCGCTTCCAGGGCGGCCAAGGCCTATCTGGGTAACGACTCCGGCCCCAATAAATCCTTCGCCGTTTGATTTAAAAATACAATGTAAAAAATTCACTTTCGACCGTCTAAAATACTGACGGCTTGAACTAGACTCAGTTTAAATTCCAAAGCGTCAAAAATCTGGCTGGAGTTTATTCCTAAGTAATCTAGGGTAACATCACATAATGGAACATTGTGGAAATCAAGAGGGCAACGAAGTTCTGGTTGTCGATTCCAACTACACTCGGGGACATTCATTTCTAGCGGTACTGGGCTTTATCAAAGTCGAGGCCAAGCTGATGACCCCCGAACAGCTACCCGATATCCCCCGCAGTGAACTGTTCAACTACCTCGCAATTTTCAGTATCGGCGGCGACGATATTACCAATTTTTTTCTGGAGCGGAACAAGCAGGATAAGTGTCAGTATCCCGTCATTTTACTGGCCGACAAATCCGAGTTGAGTTCACTCGAGATTGTGGTGCAGCTGCCCTTTGTCTCCGGTCTCTGTTTCCAATCGGACTATTACTCGCTGTCGCAAGTGCTGGATCAGGCGCGCAAGCACAACAAGCGCGAGCGTCGTATGCACAATCGGGAATGCCAGCCGTTGATCGGTAACAGCAGTGCGATCGAGCGGATAAACCTGATGATCGACCAGGTGTCCGATACCAATGCTTCGGTACTGATTTTGGGCGACTCCGGCACCGGCAAGGAAGTCATCGCGCGCAATATCCACGCGCAGTCGTCGCGCAGTAAAAAACCGTTTATTCCGATTAACTGTGGAGCGATACCGGCGGAATTGCTCGAGAGCGAACTGTTTGGTCATGAAAAAGGCGCTTTTACGGGCGCCATCAGTTCCCGCCAGGGGCGCTTCGAACTGGCCGAGGGCGGGGTCATATTCCTGGATGAAATCGGCGATATGCCCCTGTCGATGCAGGTCAAGCTGTTGCGGGTTTTGCAGGAGCGCTGTTATGAAAAGGTGGGCAGCAATAAATCGATTAAAACCGATGTACGCGTCATCGCGGCTACCCATCGCCGGCTGGAGGAATTGATCGCCGAAGGTAAGTTCCGCGAGGATTTGTTTTACCGGCTTAACGTATTTCCCATTGAAGTGCCGCCGCTACGCGAGCGCCGGTCCGATATTCCGTTGTTGATCCATGAAATGATTTCCAGGATCGAACGCGAAAATCGCGGCTCGGTGCGACTCAGCAAGAAGGCGATTACCATGCTGCAGCAATACGACTGGCCGGGCAATGTGCGCGAGCTAGCCAATCTCATCGAAAGACTTGCAATCCTGTATCCACATGGCGTGGTCGATTCCAAGGATTTGCCGGAGAAGTATCAGACGCCGGGCGCGATCATGCCGGATGTCGAGACCGCCGCTACCGATTCCAGCCAGTCCCGGGCAAACACCGAACTGCGGGAGCTGCCCAGCGACGGTATCGACATGAAAAAGTATTTGACCGACATTGAAATTGCGTTGATCGAACAAGCCCTGTCCAAAACCAACAACGTGGTAGCGCGTGCCGCTACTATGCTCAATATGCGCCGCACCACGCTGGTCGAAAAAATGCGCAAATACGAAATCGAACGCACCGACTAGTCACGACCGCTCGCTCACCACATTATAAATCTACGGAAACTCCGAATAAAAGTCAGAGTTTCCCTAAGCTCACAGATCCCATGCCGGTTGTGGGCAGCTATCCTCGCCGTTGTCCGAGTCCGATGCCAAGCGCGGTAGCGGTTTTATGACACTTACCGACCGAATCCTAGGCGAAGCCCGGCTATGGCGCCATTTTTATGGCAGCCGTTGCCAGGCCTGTCGCGTAACTAACTGAAATAATTAAAATTATTGCAATTGGTTTGGCTTGTGCAGCCTAACGGTTGTGGAAACCCAAATACCTAGCGAGGCTCCTCCTTTGCAAAACCTGCAACAGGCGTTTAATCAATTCAATCGATTGTCCGCGCAGCTCAACGCCGGCGTCGACCGGATCAACCAGAATGTCGAGCGCTTCAGTCCTGCCGATCCGGACGGCGCGAATGTCAATCCGCGCTTGCTGGATGCGATCCCGGGCGGTGTCGTGGTGCTCGACCGGCACGGCAAGGTCGTCGAGGCAAATCGCAGCGCGCGGGATTTATTGGGTGCGTCGCTGGAGCAGCAAGCCTGGCGCGATATTGTGCACCAGGTATTTTTGCCCGAACTCGATCAGGGCGAGCTAAAAACCGTCGACGGCCGGCAATTCAGTATTTCTACCCGACCTCTGGGATATGCGCCCGGTCAGGTTTTATTACTCAGTGACGTCACGCAAACTCGAGAGCTGCAGCGCACCGCGCAACAAAATCTGCATCTCGTGACCATGGGTAAAATGATGGCCAGTCTCGCGCACCAAATCAGAACACCGCTGGCTTCGGCTATGTTATATCTGTCGCAATGCGTCGACGCCAGGCTGGATCATGAAACCAGCCGGGGTTTTTGTGAAAAGGCGCTGGCGCGCAACCGGCATATCGAAAAACTCATCAACGACATGTTGGTGTTCGCTCATGGCGGCCAGTTTGTGACCACCCGATTTTCCGTTAGCGAACTAGTCGATGAATTGAACGAACAATTGCTGCCGCAGTTGCAGCAACGCGACGCGCTACTGCGCCTGAATGGCCAAGATGCGGCGGCGGAATTGCAGGGTAACAAAGATGCGCTGCTCGGTGCGCTCGCTAATCTTTGCATGAACGCATTACAGGCCTGTGCGCAGCAACCCCGCATCGTGATCTCCATCGCGACGACGATTCGCGGGCTATTGTCGATTTCGATCCGCGACAATGGCTGCGGTATGGATAGGAATACCCGGGCCCATATCTTCGACCCTTTCTTCAGCACCAAAACCGATGGTACCGGCTTAGGTCTCGCCGTGGTTAAGGCGGTCGTCGAATCGCATCAGGGACGCATCGCGGTTTACTCGCGGCCGGGCCGGGGGTGCCGCTTTCGAATTTTTCTGCCCTGCCGACAGGCGCTGAAAACCCAAATTAGCAACGGGCCCGATAGTGATGCCCAGGAACGGAGTTAAACCATGGTAGATGTACTGGTAGTAGAAGACGATGCCGATTTACGCGAAGCGATTTGCGCTACTCTGCAGCTCAATGAAATCAGCTTCCATGAGGCCGAAAATGGCCTTGCCGCCGAGCGTTTTCTGGAACAGCATTCGGCTTCGCTGGTATTGAGCGATGTCCCGATGAGTCCGGGTAACGGCTACGAACTGCTATCGTCCATCCGTAGGAATCAGATCGATGTGCCGGTCATATTGATGACCGCCTTCGGATCGATACCTCAAGCGGTCGATGCAATTCAGGCGGGCGCCGCGGACTATCTGGTCAAACCCTTTGAAGTCGGCAGCCTGGTCTCTACGGTACAGCAACAGATTCGTCACTCGGTATCCTGCGATCAGGACCTGGTAGCGGTCGACCCCTTGAGCCTGGACGCTCTGGTTATGGCGCGGCGAGTGGCGCAGACCGATGCAACCGTGTTACTCAACGGTGAAAGCGGCGTGGGCAAGGAAGTCTATGCGCGCTTCATCCATCAGCAATCGGCGCGTAGCGCGCAAGCCTTTGTCGCGATCAATTGCGCGGCGATTCCTGAAAACATGCTCGAGGCGGTGCTGTTCGGATATGAAAAAGGCGCGTTTACCGGGGCGCACAAGGCGACCCTGGGGAAGTTTGAGCAAGCCCAGGGCGGCACGCTGCTACTCGATGAAATAACTGAAATGGATCTCGGGCTGCAGGCAAAAATCCTGCGCGTGCTGCAGGAAAAGGAAGTCGAACGTCTCGGCAGCAGCAAGATCATCGGACTCGATGTACGCATCATCGCCACCACCAATCGTGATTTACGCCAGGAAGTACGGGCTAAGAATTTTCGTGAAGATTTGTTTTATCGCCTCAACGTGTTCCCGATCACGATACCGGCCTTACGCCAGCGTCCCGATGACATCCTACCCATCGCTGCCAAGATCCTGGCGCAGTACAGCCGTGCGGCCGGCGAATCGATCCGGCTCTCCGAGGCGGCCTGCGATGAGCTGCGCCGGCATGACTGGCCCGGCAATGTGCGTGAACTGGATAACGTGATTCAGCGCGCGCTAATCATGAAACAGGGTAATCAGATTATGCCGCAGGACGTTATGCTGGAGAGCAACCTAATCGGTGAAATACAGCCTGAACCGTTGCTGGAAGATGACGGCATGCTGCAGTCGGATTTGCGTGGCCGAGAAACCGAGGTCATCCTCGAAACTCTGCGTCTATTCAAAGGCAGCCGCAAGAAGACCGCGGAGAAACTGGGTATCAGCCCGCGCACGCTACGCTACAAACTCGCCAAACTGCGCGATGCCGGCGCCCCGGTCCCGGAATAGACAAATCGGGGACAGACCAGAATGGCACTAAGTTAAGCCCAGTTATCGTAGAAAAACAAGAGCCGGACATTGCCTGAAATGGGATAATTAGGCATGAAAAATCCCAACCTGTTTTTGCCAGGATTTCACTTGGCAACCCTGCGTCG
>Ga0209150_1000176_pt1 | contig 23949 bp, 21 predicted proteins | sample WorMetTyACAVOLI3_FD_187424 | JGI IMG/M metagenome (GOLD analysis project Ga0209150, IMG submission 187424) | Marine gutless worms symbiont microbial communities from Max Planck institute for Marine Microbiology, Germany - Olavius algarvensis... ... | reverse complement strand
AAACTCGTAAAACAATGCGTTCTGCTGCGCCGGTAGTTGTCCCATCATGGGAGACTTCCTAATGAAGTGGATACCGAACTCGATTATCTCATGGCCGAGTCATAATCGAGAGTTTTTCAACAGAATCGGCCGTTTGCGGCTGCGCCCAGCGAGAATCGGGTTTTTTTTAAAATTTGATGCAACTCACTGAAAGGCATGGTTTTTTGTACTATTAACTTGAATAAGATACGTTGGATATCGGGTTTCGAGTGATTGGCGCGAAAATTGCTCCAATTAATTCAAAGCAATAAAATAATTAGTAATCGCGGAGGCATCACCCGAATTTATAGAGGTGACGCATGAACAGGAAAAGTACGATACTGTGGCGGATGGCCGTGTTAGGCCTTTTTGCAAGCCTGGTACCGCTGGCTATCTACGCGCTCGAGCGCCATAACCAAGTCGAAACCGAAAGTATGCTCGACGTATCGGTATCGATACGCACCACGTCCCATGTAACCGTGGACAAGTTTGGCGACTCGGTCTGGGAAATCAATAACGGCTCCGGATTTCTGGTCTCGTCGCGCAGTTGCGAAGTCTGGACCAACCACCACGTTATCGAGGACGCGGCCCTGGTCGAAGTCTATCCCCGGGGATGGAATCGTACCGCCGGAATTCCGGCGAAAGTTATCAACTCGACGCCCAGATACGACATCGCTATCCTGCAGCTGGAATACTGTGACCAAATACCGCAGGCGGTGCTTGGAAATTCCAATCTGGTGCAGGCGGGCGATGAAACCTTCGCGGTGGGAAATCCCCTTGGACGCAATCCGGATTCGATCAGCCGCGGCATCATTTCGCATACCGCGCGCTATCGTGAAGGCACTATCCCATATCTGCAAACCGATGCCGCCATCAATCCCGGGAACTCGGGCGGCGCGCTGTTCGACCGAAATGGCCATGTTATCGGGATGAATACGGCCATCGATTCGACTCGTTTCGGCACCAGTCTCGGTGTCGGATTCGCCCTACCGATCAAACTGGTGCGCCATGCAGTCGCGGATTTGCGCCTGGGTCCACCCAGTTGGGGCGATGCCGGTTTTTCCGGGATAGTCAGCACGCTAACGCCGGATGAAGCGGAGGTGCTCAACATTCCTGGCGGCGGCGCCCTGGTGGTAACTAAAACGCCCGAGACGGGCCCGGGTCTGGACAAATTGAAGGCGCATGACGTCATCTACCGAATCAACGACACCGAAATCATCAGCACCGAGCAAGCGGTGCGCACGGTTGGCCAGTACGATGCCGGCGATGTTATCGTGCTGGATTTGATGCGCACGGGCGAGCAACGACAGGTAGAAATCGTGCTGGGCGAGGGCTGGAAAGGCGATCCGTCCCCGTCCCCGGACAATTACGACGGTTATCTCGGCATGACGGTGGAAATGTGGAACGAAGCGGAGGGTGATCGCGGACAGTTCAAACGGCCGGTGATCACCAAGGTGCACAGCCTGGGACCCGCGCATCGGGCACGCATATCCAGCTCGCAGAAATCAGTCGTGATTAACGGCAACTTCGCCATTCCTTATTTGCTGGACGTCAAAACCGTAACCGGCGTGGCGTACCAGGGCAAGTTTCATCCGATCGGCACGGTCGACGATCTCGAAGCGTTCGCCGACCGCGCTTACCGCGAAGGAAATCCGTTACTGCTCGAGATCGAATACTGGGCGCGCAGCAATCCGCGAGATCATAATACCGGACCTGCAGCTGGAAAACACGGCATTCTTCAAACTGATGCCGGAGCGGGCGATAGCGGCGGTCGCTGATTTAGAGCTCAGAAAGTTTACCCAGCGCGGTAATTCCGGGCCGCCATTCGAAATCACTGAACGGCACGACAGTCAGGGCAATTTGTAGCCTGCCTGTCGTTTATTCGATTGGCGCGCCGCCCTCGGCGCTGCGGCGCTCGATAAACGCCTGTAATTCTTCCAGCCGGGCGGGATCCATCGCCGGCGCCTCGAACTCCTGCAAAACCTTTTTCCAGATACCATTGGCGCGCTGGGTTGCAGTTTTAGCGCCGTTTTCGGTCCACTGTCCGAAATTGCTCCAGTCGGAAACCAGCGGTTCGTAAAATGCCGTCTGGTAACGCTCCATGGTGTGCTCACAACCGAAAAAATGGCTGCCGGGTTCGACACTGGCGATTGCATCGAAGGCCAGTCCTGCATCGCTGCTGTCTAGCGGATTGAAGACTTCGGCCAAGGTTTGCAGCATTTCCACATCGAGAATGAATTTTTCCATCGAGCCGGTGAGACCGCCTTCGAGCCAGCCGGCGGCATGCACCATCATATTGACGCCGCCGAGGACGCTGCCCCAGGCCGACATCAGAAATTCATACACGGATTGTTCATCCGGCGTATTCGAGGCCGTTGCGGCGGAGCCGCGCCAGGGTAGACCGATATAACGCGCCAGTTGGCCGGCGCCAAAGGCCGCACGCACGAATTCCGGGGTGCCGAAGGCGGGTGAACCCGATTTCATATCGACGTTGGAAGTAAAGGAACCGTAAACCACCGGCGCGCCCGGGCGCACGCATTGCGACAGTAAAACACCCGCCAGCGCTTCGGCGTGTTGCAGCACCAGCGCTCCGGGCATGGAAACCGGCGCCATCGCGCCCGCCAGGGTAAATGGCGTGATCACCGATACCTGCCCGGCGCGCGCGAAATCGATGATGCCCTGGCACATGGGGATATCGAGCTGGCGCGGCGAATTGGTGTTGATAATCGTATAACACCAGGGGCGTGCCTCGAATTCCGCTTGACTCACGCCCCTGGCGATGCGCGTCATAGCGAATCCGTCTTCGACCTGGGCGCTGCCGCGCGAGTAGATGAAAAACGGTTTTCGGCTAAGCGTCAACTGGGCCTCGGTCACGCGGTAGTGGCGCAGATGAACCGGGATGTCCTGTGATTCGACATTGGGCGACTGCAGATGCAATACGTCGAAGTGTTCGCTGAGCTTGATAATATTGCGGGTATCTTCCAGTGTGCCGGGGCGTTTGCCGCGGTCGAGGTCGGATATATGCGGCGCGCCGCCGACACCGACGAAAGCGATGTTGTCGCCGCCCAGCGTGACATCCGTTGCCGCGACTGCTCCGTGGATGACGAATTCACTCGGTGCGGATTCGAGCGCGGACGAGATCAGAGCAGAATCCATCCTTACCAGCTGAGTCGTTTCGTCGACACTCGCGCCGCTCTGCTTGAAATAGTCGCGCGCCTCGGCATTGAGGACCTTGATCCCCAGTTCCTCGATGACCCGCAATGCGGTGTTATGTATCGCCGCCAGCCGGTCTTCGCTGAAGGCGGGTTGGCGTAACAGTGGATTTTTTAGCTTGCTGTAATCGACAACACGTTGGTGCGACTTGTCGGCAACCCCGTGGTGCCTGCCGCGGCGGGTTCTTCTACTCATGGTGAGTGATCTCCATAGGTGTCGAAAATATACCGCTTGAAAGCCTCGGCGCGTCGAGGATCGAGTCTTTTCCCGGTAAAACACTCGAAGTAAGATTCGGTGTAATTCAGCCGGGTGCTTAGCGTTTCTTCAATTTCGAGGGCGTAGAAGCCAATTTGCGAGTAGTAGAGTACGCGCGCCCGAATCAGTGCATCCGGTAGCGGGTAGTCGAAGCGGGCAAAAAAATCCTGCAGCGCGCCGATGCGAGCTGCGTCCTCACGATCCACCAGTTCGCGAATCGGGCGCGAACGCCGGGACCATTCGCGAATCGCCAGGTCGAGGCGGGGATCGAAATGAGCGGCATCGACGCAAGTCTCGAAGTAGCCGAAAATACCGTCCTCGAGGTCAGCGGCTTGCTCGACCGAGCGAATTATCGCCGCGGTATTTTTGTCCTTCCAGTAACCTACCAACGCATCGATCAAGTCTTCGCGGTTTTCGAAATGCCAGTAAAAACTGCCGCGCGTGACGCCGAGGTCATCGGCCAGCCGGGTGATGCGCACCGCATCGATGCCGGCGGAAACGAATACATCCAGTGCCTGCTGCAGCCAGTCGAAGCGCTGTAGCTGATTACGGACCGTGATTGGAGCACCGCGTTCGGCCACCTCCTGAAGTAACTGGGTATCAGCCATCGATTGCACCATACATTTATGTATGTTTGAATATACAGATCTGTATGTTTAATGCAATCGCCAAATAATTATGGTCAACTCAAAAGCAGCGCCAAGACTGGTGCAATTCGGCCATCTCGAATTTACGCCGCGCTTCGAATACGGGGAAATGGCGCAGGTGGCTGGGGTTTGCGGCGCCGGCGACGGTACCGAACTGGGTGTCGGTTGGGGTAAGCTGACAAATGCACGAATCCCGTGGACGATCAAATACGACGAAGTGCTGACGGTGTTCGAAGGCGTACTTAAACTGCAGGTTAACGGCGCGCTGCATGAATTACACGCCCGTGATTGTATCTGGTTGCCCAGCGGCACCGAACTGGTCTACGAGGCCGAGTCGGCGTTGATACATTTTGCGATTCATCCATCGAACTGGGCCGCTACCGGATGACTGCACAACGGGTCGCTCATCTGCCGATTAATGACGGCAGCAACGGCTGGAGCCGGATTTTGCCGCAGCGAACGCCGCAACCGGCGCTCTGCGGAGAGCAGCATGCTGATTGGGTTGTTATCGGCGCTGGTTACGCGGGACTTGCCGCCGCGCGCCGACTCGCCGAAAACCGCCTGGACGATACCATCGCCTTGATCGAAGCCGGTGAAGTGGGGGAAACGCCTCGGGGCGCAATTCCGGCTTCGCCATCGACCTGCCGCATGTTGTGGGCAGCTCGATGGAGGAGCTGGAGGGATCGCATCGCTATATGGCCTTGGCGCGCAGCGCGATCGACTACCACGAAACCCAAATCGAACGCTACGCCATCGATTGCGACTGGACCCAGCCGGGCAAGTACCAAACCGCCTGTTCCGAGCAGGGGGTAGGGGAATTTCTCGAACCCTTCGCGCGCGAACTCGAAGCGCTTAACGAACCCTTTAGCTGGATTGAAAAATCCGATCTCGAACGGCGCCTGGGTACCTCGCATTTCAAGGCAGCCGTTTACACCCCCGGCTGCCGTTTGCTCAATCCCGCCGCGCTGGTGCGAGGTCTCGCGGCAAATCTGCCGCCAAACGTCCTGCTGTTTGAAAACTCACCGGTAACCCATCTCGAAACCGCTGCAAAAATCAAAGTGTCAACTGCCGCTGGTATCGTCAATGCCCCGCAATTGATTCTCGGTGTAAACGGTTTTGCCGACTATTTTGGTTTCTATCAGCGCCGTTTGCTGCCGTTTGCCGCCAACGCCAGCCTGAGCCGCCGGCTGACCGCCGCCGAGCGCGAAACGCTCGCTTGCGAAGACAACTGGGGCGTAACCCCGGCGAATGCCTTTGCATCGATTACCATGCGTTTTACCAACGATCACCGTATCCTGATTCGTAACAACATTTACTACAATCCACGGATGCGGGAAACCGCTTCCTACCAGGCGGAAATTGCGCGGCGGCATAAACGGCTGTTTGACCAGCGTTTCCCGATGTTGCCTGAGGTCGAGATGGAATTCACCTGGACCGGATACGTATGCCTGTCGCAAAACGGCGCCCCGGGTTTCGGCAGGCTGGCGGACAATATCCATACCTCGGTGTGCCAGAATGCGATCGGGGTTACCAAAGGTACTGCGGGCGGTATGCTTGCCGCCGACATGGCCTGCGGTATCGATAACGAACTGATCGGCTACATGCAAAGCCTGGGGCAGCCGAACAAGCTGCCGGCGCGGCCCTGGCTCGATATCGGAGTCAAGGCAAGGCTCTTGTGGGAGCTGTGGCAAGCGCGCCGGGAAGTCTAAGCGCTCCGCTCCCACGGCCGCGCAAACCGGCCGCCGCGTCGGCGATCGCCCCGGCAGGGTGAAATTGCGCCCGGACACGCGCAACAATTGCTTGCAATCCGATAACCTTCGATTAATCTCGGACAGCAGAATCATTTCGGCCCAGGCTCGCGATGTCCGAATCCTTGACAGTTGAAATCGAAGCCCCCGGCATCAGCTACCTGCACGGAGTCGTGCTGGTATTGATGGCGGGCGTGTTCTGGTCGACCATGGGCATCGGCGTGCGCCTGATCGAAGTTGCCAACGTTTGGCAAATACTGTTTTATCGCTCCATCGCGCTGGCTGTCTTTTTATACTTGATCATCAGCTTTCGCTCCGGTCATAAGCCGCTGCAAACCATCGGGAAAGCGGGACTGGCCGGCGGCATCGCGCTGGTAGTCGCTTTTGCCGGCGGCATTTACGCAATCCAGACCACCAGCGTGGCCAATGCGATGTTTCTGTTCGCGGCGGCGCCGTTTATGGCGGCTTTGCTGGGCTGGATTCTGTTGCGCGAAAATGTGCGTAAGGCCACCTGGATTGCTATGATCGTGGCATCGATCGGCATCGCCATAATGGTGCTGGACGGGATATCCGCCGGGCGTTTGGTCGGTAATCTCAGCGCGATAGCCTCGGCCTTCGGCTTTGCCGTTTTTACCATTGCGTTGCGCTGGCGCAAACTCGAAGACATGATGCCGGCGGTTTTCATGGCCGGTATATTCGCGATAGTTATCGCCGCGACGGTATGCCTGATCAAGGATTTCAGCTTCACGATTCCGGCTGGCGATGCCGCGATAGCGTTTGCCCTGGGGGTATTTCAAGTCGGGCTCGGGCTCACCATTTTTACCATTGGCTCGAAGGTCGTGCCGGCGGCGGAACTCGCCTTGCTGTCGATGACCGAAGTCTTGCTGGGTCCCTTTTGGGTCTGGCTGTTTCTCGGTGAAACTGCGGACCTGTACACCCTGGTCGGCGGTGGGGTATTGATGCTGGCGATTGCAGGTAACGCCATGAGCGGTTTGCGGCGCCGGCCGTTGCCGATGATTTGATGGCCGCTAACCATTTATTCGACGGATTGCTGGCTGCGACGGGGAGGGAATCGCACAGGCTGCTGCGGCTGCCCGGCGGAGATAGCTGGTCCTATGCGGAACTCGTCGATCTGAGCGGCCGGCTTGCCAATCTGCTCCAGGCGCAAGGCGTTAAACCGGGTGACCGAGTTGCGGCACAGGTGGCGAAATCGGTAACCGCGATCGCGCTATACCTGGCCACGCTGCGGGCCGGCGCGGTATTCCTGCCGCTCAATCCCGCCTACACCCGCGCCGAGGTCGACTATTTTCTGGCCGACGCCAGGCCGGCGGTCTTTGTCTGCGAGCGCGAGCGGGAAGCCGAATTTGTTGGCGTCGACGCTCGCATTCTGAACCTCGACGGCACCGGCGGCGGCAGTTTGCTCGCGGCCGCGCAATCCTTGTCGACCGAGTTCAGCAACCTGGAGCGTGGGCCGCGGGACCTGGCCGCAATTCTGTATACTTCGGGCACCACCGGCTTGTCCAAGGGCGCGATGTTGAGTCATGACAACCTGTTGTCCAACGCCTTGACGCTGGTGGATTATTGGCGCTTCACAGCGGACGACGCGCTGCTGCACGCGCTCCCCATATTCCATACCCACGGCCTGTTCGTAGCGACTAATATCGCTATGATATGCGGCGCCGCGATGATTTTTCTGCCGCGTTTCGACCTCGACCTGATGATCGAGCAGCTGCCGCATGCGACGACGCTGATGGGCGTGCCGACATTTTATACCCGACTGTTGGCAGACCCCCGCTTCGAAGGCAAGCTGGTAGCGCATATGCGCCTGTTTGTATCGGGCAGTGCACCGATGCTGGCGGAGACCCATGCGCGCTTCGCGGCGACCACGGGACATCAAATCCTCGAACGCTACGGCATGACAGAAACCAATATGAATACTTCGAATCCCTACGTCGGCGAGCGGCGTGCCGGCAGTGTCGGTCTGCCGCTGCCCGGGGTAACGGTCACGATCACCGATCCGCAAAGCGGTGCGCCGCTGGCGGCAGGTGAAACCGGCATGATCGAGGTGCGCGGACCCAATGTATTTCTGGGTTATTGGCGCAATCCGGAAAAAACCACGCTCGAACTGCGCGAGAACGGATTCTTCATTACCGGGGATCTGGGAAAATTCGATGCCGACGGCTACCTGCAGATCCTGGGGCGGGAAAAAGACTTAATCATTAGCGGCGGATATAACATCTATCCGAAGCAAGTCGAAACTGAAATCGATGCGCTCGACGGTGTGATGGAATCCGCGGTGTTCGGCATTCCCGATGCGGACTTGGGGGAAGCGGTTGCGGCCGCGGTGGTGCTCGCAGCCGGCACGGTCTTCGATCAGGAGCAGATACTCGCCGCGCTGCGTCCCATGCTGGCGCGTTTCAAGTTGCCGCGCAAGCTGATGCAGCTGGACGAGTTGCCGCGTAACGCGATGGGCAAGGTGCAGAAAAACCTGTTACGCGAACGCTATGGATGAATTGATCGCAAAAAGCGCGGTTGAAATCGTGGCGCTGTTGCAGTCCGGCGATATTCGTATCGACGATACGCTGGATGCGCTAACGGGTCGCATCGCCGAGGTCGATGCCGAGATCAACGCCTTGCCGACCCTGTGTTTTGAGCGCGCACGCGCCAAGGCGCAACAGCGGGATTTTCGCTCGAGCCCGTTAGCCGGCATCCCGGTCGCGATCAAAGATCTCGAAGACGTGGCCGGCGTACGCACGACTTGCGGTTCGATGGTTTACGAAAACCGCGTGCCGCAGCAATCCGATTTGTTGGTGGAAACAATCGAAAACAACGGCGGGATCGTCTACGCCAAGTCGAACACGCCCGAGTTCGGTTCCGGCGCCAACACTTTCAACGATGTGTTCGGCGCAACCCGCAACCCTTACGATTTGACGCGCAGCGTGGGCGGATCGTCGGGCGGCGCCGCGGCCGCGCTTGCCAGCGGCAGCGCCTGGCTGGCGCAGGGCTCGGATCTCGGAGGTTCGTTGCGCACCCCGGCCAGTTTTTGCGGAGTCGCCAGTTTAAGACCTTCGCCGGGCTTGATTCCGTCCAGTCCGGGCCAGCAACCCTTCGAGGTTTACGCGCAGAAGGGACCGATGGCGCGGGATGTTACCGACCTGGCTTTATTTGCCGATGCGATGGCGGGCTCTAACCCGCTGGCAGGCCTCGGTAAAACGCACCACCAAGGCAAATTTAGGGCAGCGACGGCCATGCCGCGCCGGCCGCTGCGCATTGCCTACAGCATCGATCTGGGTGTTACCGATACCAGCGCGGAAGTGATTGCGGTCTGCAACTCGGCATTGGCCAAACTGGAACATGTCGATAGCGCCATCGTAAACGCGCAGCCGGACTTGAGCATGGCCGAGCAGGCTTTCGATGTAGCGCGCGCTCGGTTACGCGCTGTCATACGGTCCCGACCTGGAAGACATCCGAACCATTATTAAACCGGAAAACGTATGGAATATCGAAAAAGGGCTCGCTCTGACCAACGCGGACATCCGGGCAGGGATGGCGGCCCAGGGTCAGGTTTTTCAGAATGCGTCGCGTTTCATGCAGGACTGGGACTTGCTGATTTGCCCCGCCGCCGTGGTAACGCCGTTCCCGGTCGAGGAACGCTATCCGGGGTTTGGCGAAGGCCTCGCATTTTCCGAGTATTATCGCTGGCTCGCGATCGTTTACGCGATCACCACCACTACCTTGCCGGTAATCACGCTACCCTGCGGCAAGACCGAAACCGGGCTGCCGGTCGGACTGCAGCTAATCGGTAAGCCGCATGGCGAGCACGACCTGTTTGCCTGCGCCGCCTATCTCGAGCAGGTATTCGACTGGGACCCGCTGCAGCTCATCAGGCCCCGCTAGTTTTACCCAATAATGCCCGCTATGGTTTGGATATGGACTAGTATTCAAATCTATGGGTTACCGAATTCAGCGTAAATTCCGCTCCATTGTCGGCCGTCCGGGCATCAGGCAGCTGCTGCGTTGGGGGGGACGTCTGCTGTTGGTACTGGGGTTGATGGATGCGGGTTATCTGATCGGTATCTGGCCGCAGTGGGAGCTGTATGCCAGTGGTCCGGTACAGCGTTCCAATTTTATCCGGGCATACGAATTCGAGCGCAGCCGGCGCTCGGATTGGCCCAGGCTACGCTGGAATCCGGTGGCAATCGATGCCATTGCACAGAATATGATATGGGCGGTAGTGGTCGCCGAAGACGCCCGCTTTTTCGAGCACGAAGGCGTTGATCTCGAAGCCTTGAGAGATGCCATGGAATATAATTTGTCGCAGAAAAAGTTGGTCTATGGCGGCAGCACCATATCCCAGCAAACCGTCAAGAACGTTTTCCTGAGCTCGTCGCGGGATCCGCTGCGCAAGTGGCATGAACTGCTTTTGACGATCGGCATGGAAAGAAATCTTTCCAAGAAACGAATTCTTGAACATTACCTCAATCTCGCCGAATTCGGCCGCGGCATCTATGGAGTCGATGCCGCGGCGCGCTACTATTGGGGGATTCCGGCGTCCAGGCTTAGCCGGCGCCAGGCGATAGAGCTCGCCGCGACCTTGCCGTCACCGGTAAAAAATAATCCAAGCACCGATACCAGAGCTTTTCGTAGACGTGTGAAAAAAATCCGCCGCTACTTCTAGCGCGGCAGGAACACCGGCCCTGGTCCGCCAATTTGAACTACACTCATTCATAATATTAACCCGGAGACCTATATTGTCGCCGGGTTAATAGTTACCTGAACAGGCACTATAATCTTTCGACTATTCAAACAGATACTACAGGGTTAATCATGGATAACATATATGCAACCCCGAATTCAGATGTGGCGCAGGACGCCGGCGAGGTCCAATATTCCGGATTCTGGATTCGCGTGCTGGCGGCGTTGCTCGACTCGGTCTGGATACTGCTGCTGACGTTTACTTTGGGCTGGATGATTTATGGTGCGATTTACTTTGAATCGTCCGAATTCAGCCAGGGTTACGTCGATATATTGATCAGTTGGGTACTGCCCTTTATTCTAACCATGTTGTTTTGGTACTACCGCTCGGCGACGCCGGGAAAGATGATATTAGGGATCAAAATTGTCGATGCCGACACCCTGGATAAAGCCTCCACCGGTAAGTTGCTATTGAGATACCTGGGTTACTATATCGCAATGCTGCCTTTGTTTATCGGCATCTTCTGGGTCGGTTGGGACAGCCGCAAACAGGGCTGGCACGACAAGATAGCCGGAACCCTGGTGATCAAGCAAAAATAGCGGCCGATATTACGCAGACTAGCCGCGTCTGCCGCTAAATGGAAAACGGGCCGGTATTTGCGGATTGGCGTGATTCCAAAGGCACACTCAATCGGTCCTCGACCCCGGGGGGCTTGCGCCGGTTATATCGCCGGGCCGAGTTCGAGCTTGCTGCCGTCGCTGAAGCGTGCCAGGCGGAAGCGGCTCAGGTCGTGGTCGACGGTTTTGTTTTGAATTAGGTCGGCCATGACCCTGCCAGCCCCGGGGCCGATGCCGAATCCGTGGCCGCTGAATCCGGTCGAAATCCACAGCCCTTCCACCTGTTCGGCCCGGTCGAGCACCGGCACTACGTCGGGCAGGGCGTCAATCATGCCCGACCAGGCTTCGACCAGTTCGATGTTTTTAAAGGTCGGTACCCGGTCGGCGAGCCGGGCTTTGATGCGTTTCACGGTCTTCGGCTTCGGCACCGGGTTCAGGGTTCGGTGCCGGGTATAGTTGTTGCTGACTTGCAATTCCGGAAAACGCAATCTGAGCTTGCCGAGCGATGCCTTCATCAGCGGCATGAGGTCACGCATGAATTGAAGATGGCCCAGGGATGGGAAAACTTCCAGATAATCCGACGCGGCGACGGTGTAACCGCCGTCGAGACGCCGGCGGAACGAAACCTGGCTGCCCGATGCATTGCCGTTGAATATCAGCGGCGCTCGAGCGGTGCGCGCGACGCTTGCCTTGACCGTCAGTTGCGGTAGGCGAACGCCGCAATCGCTGAGCAGGAATGTGGACCAGGCGCCTGCCGCGACCAGCACGGCCGCGGTGTTAATCCTACCGTGTTCAGTTGCGACGCCGGCCACCCGGCGGTTTTGGCTGACGATGCTCTCTACCGCGCAGTTCTCAACGATTGCCACCCCGCGAGCCTGTAACGCGCGCGCCATCGCCGGGACCGCCAGCGCGGGTTCGGCGCGCGCATCGTCCGGGGTGTAAAGCGCGCTACGCCAGCGAGCGGGACAGTCGACCACCAGCGATTCCAGCTGAGCGCGGTTGAGGCGGCTGGAATCGAGCCCATAGTCCGGCGCGAACGACATGAAACGATCGTGGTTTGCCATTTCGGCGTCGTTTTCACACAGGTATAGGCTGCCCGCGCGCCGGAAACCGATATCGGTCTCGAGTTCGCCGGCTATTTCCTGCCACCGACGCAGGCTTTCCATCACGATCGGCAGTTCGGCCCGGTCGCGACCCTGCTGGCGGCACCATCCCCAGTTACGGCTCGACTGCTCGCCGGCGACGATTCCCTTTTCACAAACCGTTACCCTGAGTCCGGCCTTATGCAAAAACCACGCAGCCGAGATGCCGGCGATACCGGCGCCGATGACGACGACGTCGGCGGCTTCGGGTAGTGTGTGTCGGTCGGCATTCATCGCTAATCGTTATGCTCGTAGTTGACGCGGAATCGGACGCATAATACAACGATCTCGCACCCCGCCGCAGCAACGGTGGAACTCAGTGGGATTTGATTCCAATCAAGGCATCCGCCACGATCGCGCCATGGTCTCGCGCGAGCAAAATCAGCGGGCTGATGCTGATTTCGACGATATCGCTGCGCGAATGCGCGAACGCCGATAAGGCCTCGATCGTATCCAGCGCGCTTTCGATATCCGCGGCGCTGCCGCCGCGGACACCGAGCAGGGTCGGGTATAATTTGAGTCGCGCTAGCGCCAGGCCGATGTGATCGCGGTTGCAGGGCAGCAACAGGTTGACGCTGTCGTTTAACTGCTCCACCGGAGCGCCCCTAATGGACATGGTCAGCATAAAGCCGATATTCGCCACCAGGCGAATCGCAACCAACAGTTCGGCGATACCGCCGCGAATCGATTCCTCGACCAGAAACTGCCGCGCCTCATGACCATGGTCTTGCAGCGATGCGATCATTTGCATGCGCGCGAAATTCAGTAATTCCGCGTTAACCAGGTGGAGACTGACACCGCCGATATCGGACTTGCGCGGAATCGATGTATCGCAGGCCTTGAGCACCACCGGGAATCCGAGATCGTCGGGTAGAGCGGCTTGCGCGCTTACGCGGCGGCCGTTCGGCACCGGGATGCCAAACTCGTCAAGCAACTCCTTGGAGTCGGCTTCGTCGAGCTGGGTCGACTTGGGTAGGTCTGCTGCCGGCGGCGCCGGTAGCAGCATGTTATCCGGATTCATGCGCTTGCGTCGCTGGTGCCGGTCGAGGGCGTGAGCGATCGCCCGCATGCCTAGTTCGAAGCCCTGTAGCGGCGCGACACCTAACCCGATCAGCATCTCTCTCGCCGCTTTCGGCAAACCCTCATGCGTCGATGAAACGAAGACCGCAGGTAATCCGGCCGTCTGAGCGGCTGCTGCAAACATCCTGACCGACCGGTGCCAACTTTCACTATGTCGCGGGTTTTTCGGCAGGAAAGGCAAGGATTGCACGGCAATATCGAAATCATCGGCGAGAAAACAGTTAAATATCGCCAACTGATCTTCGTCCGGCGCAAATTGGGCGGTGGCGACGTTCAGCGGATTTCCCGGCGCCAGGAAATCCGGAATCAGCGGGCGCAGCAGGTCGTGGGTTTCGGCGGTCAGCGGCGGTAGCGTGAACCCGCAACTTTCCGCGAAGTCCGCACCCATTACGGAATAACTGCCGGAACCGGTTACCAGCGCCATGCGTGGACCCTTGGGTGCCGGCGCCAGGGTGAGCATTTTCAAGGTTTCCAGCGCTTCGCTTGCGGAACTGACCTCGACGAATCCGAGGCGTTCGAACAGGGCGGAAGCGACGGTGGTATCGCTGGTTGCTGACGCGCTATGGGTTATCGCCGCGCGGCGGCCGGCCTGCGACCTACCGGCCATGACTACCACTACAGGAATACCCTTGTGATGCGCCTTGAGAGCGCATTGGGTCAAACGCTCGACCTCATATATGCTTTCCAAATGCAGGTTTACCGCGCTGATGCGCTCATCGTCGAGAATAACCTCGAGCAGCTCGGCGGTGCTGACCGATGCCTGGTTGCCGAGCCCGGCGATGAGGGCAATCGGCAGCGAACGTTCCGCGCCGGTAATATCCGCCAGGTATGCACCGCCGTGGGAAAGTACCGCAACACCGCGTTTTGCGTCGCTGACGCCCATATCATCCAGCATCGCGCCGAAGCGGTCGAGAAAACTGGCGATACCGGGGCAATTGGGACCTATTAGCGGCATCTTGCCGGCAGCCTCCAGCAGCCTGGCTTCGAGTATGGCGCCGGCTTCGCCGGTTTCGGCAAAACCCGAGCTGTTGACAATAGCGGCGCCGACGCCGGCCCGGGCGAGATCCGCTACCGCGTCGATGGCTGCGGCGGCAGGGACCGCGACAAAGGCGACATCGGGCGGGCTTTTGAGCTCGGTTGCGCTGCGCACGCAGTCGATTCCGCATAACCGCTTACGCCGCAGATTGACGACATGATAGCTGCCATCGAATCCAAGCGCTCGCGTATAGCCGATGACGGGTTCGAGCGCCGCGCCGCCGACAAAGACGATACTGCTGGGATTTAGCAGGCGCTTGAGGCGCAGGTAACGTTTATTATTGTTCATTGCGATTCAATACACACCAAATGAGCGGGGCTGTAAAGTAATAATGTCGGTTCTCCCCCAGTCAAGCGTGACGGGCAGCGAACCTGATTTGACCGGCTAGAGCGGCGTATCGGCCTGGACTTGCGATGCCACGGGAGGCGGGAATTAGCGGCGTTAGCAGATATCATAGCACAGGCGATGCCGACTAAGGTGGTTGCGGCGCAGACAGTAGGGAGGTTTCCGCTGTCACCGTGGCCCAGCAAGTGGGAAATGCGGGCCCGGCGGCGGGCAACGACGGCCCGGTTATCAGATTCAAAAAAGGATTCCCCTGACGTGATTTCCAGCCTAATATTGGCACAGTTTGAGCACGGATTTTGTGGATGACAAATGCAGCGATAGTTGACTTGCGCAGCGATACGGTGACCCGTCCGAGCGCCGCTATGTACCAGGCTATGCGGGAAGCCCCGGTGGGTGACGACGTCTACGGCGAAGACGAAACCGTGAATCGGCTGGAGGTCAGCGCGGCGCAGTTGCTGGGGAAACAGGCCGGTTTGTTTCTGAGCAGCGCCACCCAGGCCAATCTGGCAGCGATGTTGACACATAATGCGCGTGGCGAGGAAGTTCTACTCGGTGACTGTTGCCACATTTTCGAGTCCGAGGCGGGTGGTACTTCGGCACTGGGGGCATCATCATGCATCCGCTGGCAACCGACGCGGCGGGCGGCTTATCGCCGGCGCAAGTTCTGGCGGCGATCAAGCAAGACGATCCTCACCTTCCGATCACGCGCACTTTGGCGCTGGAAAACACTGTTGCCGGGCAAGTGCAGGACCCATTGCAGCATCGCCGACTCGCCGAGGCGGTACGCGAGCAAGGAATTAGGGTGCATCTGGACGGCGCCCGCCTGATGAATGCCGCGGTGGCGCTGGCCTTGCCGGCGGCCGAAATCGTCGCTCCCTTCGATAGTGTGATGTTGTGCCTGTCGAAAGGCCTGGGCGCGCCGGTGGGAGCGGTTTTGTGCGGTAGCGATGCATTTATCGCGCGGGCGCGCCGTCTGCGCAAGATGCTCGGCGGCGGTATGCGCCAGGCGGGCGTGTTGGCGGCCTGTGGTCTCTATGCCCTGGAAAACAATATCGAGCGGCTGGCGCAGGATCACGCAACCGCCGGCCGCCTGGCTGCAGGCTTGGCCCAAATCGATGGCTTGCCGGTTAGCCATGAAACCAACATGGTGTTCATCGAACCTCGGGCACAAGATCTCGAGCCCCTGCAGCAACATTTGCGGCGGCAGCGGGTCGAAATAGGTCGGCAAAGCCCGCGTATTCGATTGGTGACGCATCTCGACGTCGACAGCGACGGCATCGAGCGTGCGATTGCGGCCTTTCATTCCTATTTCAGGTGATCGACGCATGGGCGTGAATCCTGTCGAAAGGCTGGTTTTCGAAGATGACTGGAGCGACCTGAACCGCTTGCAGGATATGCCGCAGATAAACCACGAGCGCATGTCCGACTACCGTATGGCACGACTCAAGCAACAGCTGCAGCTGCATGATGCCGCGCTGGTGGTGCTGCTCAATCCAATCAGCCTGCGCTACGCAGTCGATTACCGCAGCTACATGCTGTTCCAGTCGCATATTCCCCAGGTGTATCTGTTTCTGCCGCAAGACGGTCCTACGGTGATGTACGGCTGTTACTATGATGTGCCCCGGGTAGATGATTTTCGCCCGGGTCGGCCGCATGCCTTTTTCGACGGCGGCAACAACATCGATGCGGCCGCCCGGGGTCTGGCCGACGATGTCCTGGCCTATCTCGATGAGATCGGCAGCAGTAACCGGCGGGTCGCGCTCGAATACGTCAATCCCTCGATAGTCCAGGCGTTGGAGGCGCGCGGCATCGAAGTGATCGACGGAGTACGCATCGCCGAGCTGGCGCGCCTGATCAAATCCGAGGATGAAATCAATTGTATGCGTTGGGCGATCGCGGTCGGCCAGCATGGCGCAGCCATGGTCAAGCAGGCGTTGCGTCCCGGCGTAACCGAGCTGCAACTCTGGGGTTTGTTGAATTACACCAATATCGCCAATAACGGCGATTGGCACGAAGGGCGCATGCTATCTTCCGGAGCGCGCATTAATCCGTGGCTGCAGGAAGCGAGCGAGCGCAAGATCGAATCCGGCGACCTGGTGGGGTTCGACACCGACATGGTTGGGCCCTTTGGTTACTTTGTCGATTTGTCACGCAGCTTTCATTGCGGCCCGGCAAAACCGACCCGCCGGCAAAAGCAGATCTACCGCATGGCGGTCGATGAAATCGAGCATAATCTAAAATTGGTTTATCCCGGCATGACCTTGAAAGAGATGCAGCGCCGGGCTTACCCGGTGCCGGAAGAGTGCCGCCAAAATGCCTATCCCTGTATCATGCACGCGGTCGGCATGTGCGACGAGTACCCGCAGGTCAAACATCTGTTTCGCCAGGAAAATCCCTACGACTGCGAACTCGAGGCCGGCATGGTAGTTTGCATCGAGAGTTACATGGGTCCGCAAGGCGAACGCGACGGCGTAAAGCTCGAGCAACAGGTGCTGACCACCGCGGACGGATACGAGTTGCTTACGACCTATCCCTGGGAAGCCTGTTTGCTCGATTGATAAGGTTCTCCCGGTACACGCCGGGCCGCTATGCTGGTAGCAGGTGATCAGATTCCCACACATCGACCGCATCCCGCGCAGCGGCCGTCGGCCCCGCGCCGCCCTCGTCATCCCCGCGCGACCCTCGTCATCCCCGCGTTACACTCGTCATCCCCGCGAAAGCGGCGGTCCGACGTATCGGGATCTTGCAACGAGCCATCGTTACGAGATCCCGGCTCGGGGACCGGGATGACAGCTGCACTCCTCATCCCCGCTTAAGCGGAAACCTGTTAATTTTCGGCCCACATTCGAGGATAGCGATGTTGTGAAATAACGCTTAAGTCTATTAACTAATGGGCATCTGCCCACGAATTGTTCCATTATAATTAATGGGCGAAAAACTTGTTTTTGTTTCCTCCGGGGAGTAGGGTAACGCTTCGATCAGGGTCCGTAAATTCTTGCCATGAGCGCTACCGCCGAGTCATTGTTAAAAGAAGTAGAGGCATACTGCCGCAATGCAGGCCTGGCCGAGTCGACCTTCGGTCGTCAGGCGGTTAACGATGGCAAACTGTGCGCGCGGCTGCGTGCCGGTAAAAATGTGACCCTGGCGACTGCGCAACGGATTAGGGATTACATCGGTCGGCAAACGGCCGCCGGCAATGCGGCCGCCCCAGAAACCGAGCCAGATGGGCGGCAGACGCAATCCCCGGCGAGTAACATGACACATGTGACCGACGATCGGCCGTTTCGATTCTACGACAACCGTCAGAAATATCTTGCTTTTGTAAATACCTGTAACGAAAAGTGGAAGGTCGCCGAACGCGCCACGCAGGAACTGACGCATATCCGCCCCATACCGCCGGCACTGCGGCTGTTCGATGCCGGGGTTGGCGATGGTACCGTGTTAGGTCACCTGATGCGCGCACTGCATCGGCGCTTCCCGACGATACCTTTTTTCATCGTCGGCAAGGAAATCAGCCTCGAAGATGTGCGGTTGACGCTCGAGAAACTGCCCGACCGCTTTATCGAACACCCCGCCAGCGTCATTATCGTCACCAACCTGTATTACGCCGAAGCGCCCTGGTTAATGCCCAACAATGTCGCCAAGGCAGCGGCGCTGAACTGGATCGAAATGCCGCTGCGGGGTGCTTCCGCCCACGAATTCGGCGAACAATTGCGCGGTATCGACAAGCAACTGGTTGACGGCTGGCAGGTAAAGGCGAATGAGAAAACCGGAAATCCGATGTACGTGCGGCCCTCGGTGTTGGTGATGTTTCGCGAGGACCACCGTTTCCTGCTCGACGATGTGATTCCCAGGCGCGGCCAGGCCGCCGGCGGCGATTACGATCTGGTATTGGCATCGCAACCGTGGCGCGCGCGCATGAATGCCGATTTCAAGGTTAAACACGTGCTTTCGCCGCTGACCAGGAGCCTGCGACCGGGCGGCAGGCTGCTGACGGCGCAATCCTGCGGCGCTGATCCCGGGCTCGAACTGGTGCGCAAAATCTGGCCCGACGAAGATCCTTTTCGGGTCGGTCGGCACGAACTGATCAAGGTGCTCAAGGAGTATCTCGGGCGCGCGGCGCATAATTACAATTTCAACGCCGGCTCCGATGCGAAGTCGGTTTTCGAGTATCAAATGCATACTTTACCTACCGAAATCGGCGAGTCGATAGGGACATCGACGCTGTTTGCCGCCTGGAACGCGGCCATTTATGTCGGTCAGATCGAAGACGAGCGCCTCGAACCGGTGGTTTCCTCGGGTGAATACCTCGATGCCACCGCCGACATCTTGCATAAACACAACGGCATCTGGTTCAACGACGAAACTTTTGTGGTTTCCAGGAAACGCGATACCTGAAACTTGATCGGAGGTCGGCAGAATTGCATTCCCGGCGCTGTCTCCGCTCGCGATCTTGCGACAGCAGGATGGAGATTGCCAAACCCCGGGGGCTGTAGCCCCCCGACGTCTGCCAACAATCGAGTCGCATAACTTAACTACATTTGGAATCGCCGCAATGCAGGCAGGTGAGACAGTTATCGAGGCTGATGACTGCCCTGACCTGGCATTTTTTGCACAATTGAGCCGTGGCGGGGTAATCGTCGTCGGACTCGGCAGGCTGCTCCCGAGTCTCCAATTCTTGGCGTTTGGCATCGATATGGGCCTGCTGATGTTGATCGGGTTCGGCTTTTTTGAGCATGCCAATGGCGATCATATGCTGTTCGATGACATCGCCGATCTCGGCTACTATCGACGGCGTGTAACGCCCGCCTTTCTTGAAATAACCGCCTTGCGGATCGAATACGCTACGTAGCTCGTCCACCAGGAAAATAACATCGCCACCCTTGCGAAACACCGCCGATAAAATTCGGGTGAGGGCGATAATCCACTGAAAATGCTCCATGTTTTTGGAATTGATGAAAATTTCAAACGGGCGGCGCAGTTCGTGTTCGGTGCCCGGATTCAAAACGATATCGTTGATGGTGACATACATGGCGTGTTCCGATAGCGGCGTTTTGATCTTGTAAGTCATGCCATGCAGGGATTCCGGCCGTGCCAGGTTTTCATGCATCTGAATCACTTCGGCGCCGGCATCCGATTCCGCGGCGCTTGCCTGAGATTTCTCGATCACCGCGCTGTTTATAATTTTTTTATCTATCTTAATCGTCATGGAGCTTCCATCGGATGGTTAGTGTTTACCGTAATAACCTTCTTTGAGTGCATCGTGCAGGTTGGCTGCGGTATGCTGTTCACCGTCATACTCGATTATCTCATTACCCCGCGCCTCGATGCTACTGCCGTCGTTCAGCGTGAAGCGGTAGACGGTACGGGCCAGGTTCTCATCCTTGACCAGGACACCCTGAAAAGCTTCCGGGTTAAATCGAAAGGTGGTACACCCCTTTAGTTTTTGCCGATACGCGTAGAGATAAATTTCCTTGAAATCTTCGTAAGGAAAATCAGTAGGTATATTGGCGGTCTTCGAAATCGAAGAATCGATCCACTTCTGTGCCGCCGCTTGTACATCAACATGTTGTTTGGGGCTAATGTCGTCGGCGTTGACGAAATAGTCCGGCAGTGCCGCCGCCGCATCGGCGCCGGGCACCGCATTCGCATCTACCAGGTGGCGGTAAGCCAGCAACTCATAGGAAAAGACGTCGATCTTTTCCTTACTTTTCTTTCCCGCGCGAATTATGTTGCGCGCGTAGTGGTGGGCGAAACTGGGCTCGATACCGTTGCTGGCATTGTTGGCCAGCGACAGCGCGATGGTGCCGGTGGGTGCAATCGAACTGTGGTGAGTAAAGCGGGCGCCGTGTTGCGCCAGGGCCGCTACCAGTTCGGGTTCGATTTTTGCCAGTTGCTGCATGTAACGGCTGTAACGCGCGTGCAATTCCCGGCCCTCGATCGGCATGCCGGGCCGCCAGCCGTCGGCGCGCATTTCCGGTCGGCTGCGCAGCATATCCTCGGTCACTTCAAAGCGCTGCTGCATGATCGGCGCCGGCCCTTTTTCCTTGGCCAGTTGCAGTCCGGCTTGCCAACCGGCAACGGCCAACTCGCGACTAACCTGTTCGGTGAAAGCCAGCGACTCGTCGGAGCCGTAGGCCACCCGCAGCATTGTCAGCGCCGAGCCCAGTCCCAAAAATCCCATGCCGTGGCGACGCTTCTGGGTGATTTCAGCCCGTTGCGGCGCTAGCGGCAAGCCGTTAATTTCGACGACATTGTCCAGCATGCGTGTAAATACGCCGACCACTTCGCGAAACTTCGGCCAGTCGAAGGCGGCACGATCGTCAAATGCGTGGTTTACAAAAGCAGTCAGATTGATGGAGCCGAGCAGGCAGGCACCGTAGGGCGGCAGTCCTTGTTCGCCGCAGGGGTTGGTCGCACGGATATTTTCGCAAAACCAGTTGTTGTTCATTTCATTGTAGCGATCGATCAGGATGAAGCCGGGTTCGGCATAGTCGTAGGTCGAGCGCATGATACTGTCCCACAATTGCTGTGCCGGGACCCGACGATAAATCCGGCAGGCGATTTGCCCGTTATCGTTGCCGATATAGCCCTCACTGCTGGGCCAATCGCGCCACACGATCCGTTCCGCGTCCTCGAGATCCAGCTCCTCGGCCTCTTGTTCCACCTGAGTCAGCGGAAACGCCAGCGGCCAGTCCTGTTGTTCGATCACCGCTTGCATGAATTCGTCGGTGATCAACAGCGATTGATTGAATTGCCGCAAATAGCCGTCCTGTCGTTTGGCCTGAATGAAATCGAGGACGTCGGGATGGCCGATATCGAAGGTCGCCATTTGCGCGCCGCGTCGCCCGCCCGCGGAAGAAATGGTGAAACACATGCGATCGTAAATTTCCATGAACGACAGCGGACCCGAGGTGTGAGCGCCGGCACCCGAGACGTAAGCTCCGCGCGGGCGCAAAGTCGAAAACTCGTAGCCGATACCAGCACCGGATTTGAGGGTAATCCCGGCCTCGTGGAGCTTGTCGAGAATGCCGTTCATCGAGTCGGCGATGGTGTCCGAGACGGTACAGTTTATGGTTGAAGTGGCCGGCTTATGCGCCTGCGCTCCGGCGTTCGATATAATCCGGCCCGCCGGCACGGCGCCATGTTGCAACGCCCACAGGAAACGCTGGTACCAATGCTCGCGCAACTCGGGCGTGGTTTCGATATCGGCCAGCGTGCGCGCCACGCGTTGGTAACTGTGATCGATGTCTTGATCGACTGCCTGACCCAGGCGATCCTTTAATTGATACTTTTGCTGCCAAATGTCCAGGGAAGCAGCTTGCATCGGAACGGCCTGGGGCTTGCCGTCTACCCTATACAGCTTGTCGGCTTTATTCATACGTGAAAATTTACTCCAAAATTACAGCTTCGCATACCAGATATTGTGATTTTAAACGGGTTTGGTAGCGAGATATTGTGATTTATTATTACGCGGTCAATTTCAGGCCGACTTGATAAATATCAAATGGGGTGGTGCGCGTACGAGAAAAAGCTCGGCTGATCGGGTTCTATGCCGGTCACCGAAAGCCGCTTGTCGTGGACCCCTCGCGAAAGCGTTATTGGTCGGGCAGGATTACGGTCGTTTTAGCCAGTTTCGCGCCCTTGTCGGCGACCAGCTTGAAATCGGTAAAAGCAATCCGAATATAGTCGAAGTTCTGTAATTGCTGGCGCCTTACCGGCGCATGATTGACATAGGTCCCGTTGGTACTACCCAGGTCCTCGATGAAGATGTCGATTAATCCATCCATCATCTGGTTCGGGATCAAATCGACGCGCGCGTGCTCGGTACTGACCGAATCCTCGTCAATAACAATGTCGTTATCAGGGGAGCGGCCTATGGTTATGGTTGCCTTGTTGAGTGGGAAGCTCGTCATTACCACGTCGTCTACCAGCAAATGCAATTCTGCCAAAATGTCATTCTCTTTTTAATATTGACTCAGTGAGTATAAACCGGGACTGGCCGGTTTCAAGGTAAGCGGTTAATCGATTAGACCCGCGGTCGCTGGTCGGCGACGATCGGAATGCTTATCAGCTTACCGATTCAGCGGTCTCTCGTGATAAAGTTGGCGGCCGCAGGAAGCGACCTCGACGCCTCGGAGGATTCGCCACGAGCTGCGGGACGATATTGGAAACCGCATGAAAGACCGACCGCTTCTAATGTTGGCTGTTGCGCAGACGCTGATCTGGGCCTGCATTTATTACAGTTTCCCGGCATTGTTGCTGCACTGGGAACAGGCGCTCGGCTGGAGTCGCGCCGATTTGACCGCCGCTATTACGCTTGCCGTATTTGTCTCGGCGTTTTGCTCGCCGTTGTATGGACGCCTAATCGATGCCGGCCGGGGCGCATCGATGATGACCGCCGCCTCGGTGCTCGGCGGCTGTTGCCTGATGTTGCTGACCCAAGTCGAGTACCGCTGGCAGTTTTACTTGATCTGGGGATTGATCGGGTTTGCATGTCGGGCAGCCTGTACGAACCCTGTTTCGCGCTGCTAACCCGAGCGCGCGGCGAGCGGGCCAAGCGCTCGATTATTTTCGTCACGCTAATGGCCGGGTTTGCCGGCACCGTCAGTTTTCCGGTAGCGCATAGCATTGCCGGCGCTCTGGGTTGGCGCGCCGCGGTCATGTTTTTCGGCGCCACCGCAATCCTGGTGGTCGCGCCTTTGATGTGGGTGGGCGCCAACGCCATCGAGCAGGCGGGCGCGCATCGGCATAGCGCAAACCCGCATTTGTCGCTGGCGGAAAGCTCATTCCTGCGCGGCCCGGTATTCTGGTGTCTGGCCCTCAGTTTCGGATTGGGCGCGATAGCGCACGGCATCGCACTGCATCATTTGTTGCCCATCCTCGATGAACGCGCGCTTCATCCCGAGGTCGCGGTTATCGTTATTTCATTTATCGGGCCGATGCAGGTGGCCGGTCGGCTCGCGATGATGGCGTCCGAGCCGCATGTTTCCAACCACGGCATCGCGATTGCCTGTTTTGTGCTGATTCTGTTGAAAAACTCGGTTATTAAATGGCCGATTTCCGCGCACCAAATCACGGCGATGATTGGATCACTTCGGTAATCCACATTTTTCGTGGATTTTGTTCTGGTTTAGTTGCTTTTGATCGGA
>Ga0209150_1000174_pt1 | contig 24076 bp, 22 predicted proteins | sample WorMetTyACAVOLI3_FD_187424 | JGI IMG/M metagenome (GOLD analysis project Ga0209150, IMG submission 187424) | Marine gutless worms symbiont microbial communities from Max Planck institute for Marine Microbiology, Germany - Olavius algarvensis... ... | reverse complement strand
AAATCGACTCTATTCCAGCGACCCAGACTCGAATTCGAAGTACTTAAACGACGACGAAAATGGAAATCCGATTTCCAAATACATCAAGCACAGTTGGCATTATGATTTATTCCGGACAGCAGTGCGCGCAAGCGGGGATCTTGCATCAAAGGCACTTTTCCAAGCTTCCCGCTCAGGTAGCTCAGCGTTGGTTTGGAATGGCTGTTTGCCGACATATTGCTCTGTCCCAGTCGTCTAACAGGCGACCGCCGTCGCCTCGAGAAAGTCGTCGGCGAAGCGCTGCAAAACGCCCCCGGCCGCGTAAATCGATACTTCTTCCGCCGTGTCGAGACGGCAGATCACGGGCACTTCGAGACGTTCGCCGGCGCTGCGATTGATGACTAGTGTCAGCTCGGCACCCGCAGCCGGCGCGCCCGCCACGTCGAAGGTTTCACTGCCGTCGATCGCGTAGCGCCGGCGGTTGTCACCAGGCTTGAATTCCAGCGGCAGCACGCCCATACCGATCAGGTTGGTGCGATGAATACGCTCGAAACCCTCGGCCAGGATTACTTCGACCCCGGCCAGGCGCACACCCTTGGCCGCCCAGTCGCGCGACGATCCCTGGCCATAGTCCGAACCTGCGACGATAATCAACGGCTGTTTGCGTTGCAGGTAGGTTTCGATCGCTTCCCACATGCGGCAGACTCTGCCGTCCGGTTCGATACGCGCCAGCGAGCCCTGCCTGACCTGACCGTTTTCCTGCACCATTTCATTGAACAGCTTGGGGTTGGCGAAGGTCGCGCGCTGGGCCGTCAGGTGGTCGCCGCGATGGGTCGCGTAGGAATTGAAGTCTGCTTCCGGCAAACCCATCCGGGCCAGGTATTCGCCGGCGGCGCTGTCGGCCATTATTGCATTCGACGGTGACAGGTGGTCGGTGGTGATGTTGTCGCCGAGCACGGCCAGCGGACGCATGCCCTGCATGCTGCGTTCACCCGCTAGCGCACCTTCCCAGTAGGGCGGGCGCCGAATATAGGTGCTGTCCGGCCGCCAGTCGTATAGCGGGCTGCTGTCGTCGTCGCGTTCGACGGACAGCTTGAACATGGGTTCGTACACCTGGCGAAAATACTCGGGTTTCACGCTGCCGCTTACGATCGCATCGATTTCGTCGTCGTCCGGCCAGATGTCTCGCAAATATACCGGCTTGCCTGCCGCATCCTTGCCGAGCACGCCGTTTTCGATATCGAAACGAATGCTACCGGCAATAGCGTAGGCCACCACCAACGGCGGTGAAGCGAGAAACGCCTGTTTGGCATAGGGATGAATTCGACCGTCGAAGTTGCGGTTGCCGGAAAGCACGGCGGTGGCGTATAGATCGCGTTCGACAACTTCCCGCTGAATTTCAGGATCGAGCGCACCACTCATGCCGTTGCAGGTGGTGCAGGCGAAGCCGACGATGCCAAAGCCTAGTTTTTCGAGCTCCGCCAGCAGCCCGGCTTCCTCCAGATAGAGTTGTACCGTCCTGGAACCGGGGGCGAGCGATGTCTTGACCCAGGGTTTTCGGGTGAGCCCCATAGCGTTGGCGTTGCGGGCAATCAATCCGGCGGCGATGACGTTGCGCGGGTTGCTGGTATTGGTACAGCTGGTTATCGCGGCGATGATGCAGGCACCATCGGGCATTAGTCCGTCTTCGATTTCGTATTCGGCGCTAATGCCGGCCGCGTGTAGCGCGTCGGTTGCAACCCGCCGGTGTGGATTCGACGGTCCGGCAATATTTCGCCCCACCGCTGACAGGTCGAATCTCAATACGCGTTCATAGTCGGCATTGTTTAAACCGTCGGTCCAGAGCCCCGCCGTTTTAGCATAGGTTTCGACCAGCTTGATCTGGGATTCGTCGCGTCCGGTGAGCCGCAGGTATTCGATCGTCTTGTCGTCGATGTAAAACATCGCTGCGGTGGCGCCGAACTCCGGTGTCATGTTGGATATCGTCGCGCGATCGCCAAGCGTCAGATCGGCGGCGCCTGCGCCGAAAAACTCGAGGTAACAAGAGACCACCTTTTGAGCGCGCAGAAATTCGGTAAGCGCGAGCACGATATCGGTTGCGGTGATGCCGGGCTGGCGTTGCCCGTCGAGCTCGACGCCGATGATGTCGGGCAGCCGCATGTAGGATGCGCGGCCGAGCATGACGCTTTCCGCCTCGAGGCCGCCGACGCCGACGGCTAAAACGCCAAGGGCATCGACATGCGGCGTATGACTGTCGGTGCCGACCAGGGTATCGGGAAACGCAACACCGTCGCGCGCATGCACTACCGGCGACATTTTTTCCAGGTTGATCTGATGCATGATGCCGTTGCCCGGCGGAATAACGTCGACATTTTCGAATGCGGTGCGGGTCCAGTCGATGAAATGAAAACGGTCTTGGTTGCGGCGATCTTCGATCGCCCGGTTTTTATCGAAGGCGCCGGGCTCGAAACCGGCATGTTCGACCGCCAGCGAGTGGTCTACGATCAACTGCGTCGGCACCACCGGGTTGACCCTGGAGGGATCGCCGCCCCTGGCCGCGATTGCATCCCGCAAACCGGCCAGGTCGACCAGCGCGGTTTGACCGAGAATGTCGTGGCATACCACGCGTGCCGGAAACCACGGGAAGTCCAGTTCGCGTTTGCGCTCGATGATTTGCAGCAACGCGTCCGTCAACGACGCCGGATCGCAGCGGCGCACCAGGTTTTCGGCGAGCACCCGCGAGGTGTAGGGTAGCCGCTCGTAAGCGCCCGGGCGGAGGGCGTCAACCGCGGCTGCCGCGTCGAAGTAGTCCAGTTCGGTTCCTGCCAGGGGTTTACGGTAATCTTTATTCATGGTCGCTTCCGGAAGTATTCAAGGGTTGGTTCGAAGTCTGCGCCGCGGCTTGCGCGTCGCGGTGAGCTTAATAGGTCTCAACCGGTCTGGTTTCATGCCGTCTGCGCCAGTAGTTTTGTTTCGAGGTTGTTTCTGGTGTAGAGGATGTGGCGCCGCATTAAGATTTCCGCCAGCTCGGCGTCGCGGTTCGAAATCGCCCGTACGATGCTTTTATGTTCATCGAAGGCGGCGCTAACACGCGGTCCGGTCATGCCTAGCTGCACGCGGTACATGCGAATCAGGTGATAAATACCCTCGATTAGCATGGCGATCAAGTGATCGTTTTTGCTACCGAGGATAATGCGGTAGTGAAAGTCGACGTCGCCGGCATCCTGATAATAGTTTTCGCCGGACTGTACGGTTTGCAAATAGGAATCCAGCAGCGCATTGAGATCGCAAATTTCGCCGTCGGTCATATGGGTCGCGGCGAGCCTGGCGGCCATGCCTTCGAGCGACTCTCTGACTTGATAAAGCGATACCAGCCTGGTGGGGCTGAGCGCCACCACTCGCGCCCCGATATTGGCCTTGCGTTCGACCAGATGGCAGGCTTCCAGGCGATTGATAGCTTCGCGCACGATCGCCCGGCTCACGGCGTAACGCTGCGCCAACTCCGTTTCGCTCAGTTTCGAACCGGGCAAGACGACGGCTTCGACAATGTCTTTACGGAGTTGAAAGAAAGTCTTATCTGACGCGGTAACGGCTTGTTCTGAAACCAGAGGCATCGAATTGGTGGTCGGGATTAAAATGATTAATTGTCGACAATATAGATTAAATTAAGTAGGAACTCAATAAATATAACCCAAATTGTCGACAATTTTGAATGCTTCAACCCTATTCCCGATAGATAACCAGCAGTGCAAGTAACGGTGTTTTCACCCGGGCCGTCTAGTCACAGAAATTTTGTCTGTGTCACTGGTACCGCCTGCGTTAAAATCTCCGGACACCGCGTTCGCATTAAACGTGTCTCATATTTTTTAACCGGGTTGCATGCAAAAGTTATTCGGCAAAATTCCGCTGTTGCTGCTGGTCGCGGCCTGCCTGACGCTGGGCCTGGCGCCGTTCCAGCCCGAACCTCATTTATGGGAAAAGCTCAAGCTGCTGCTGAGCGGTGATCTGCTGCGACCGATCGATGTTTTCGATTTATTGCTGCATGGGGCGCCGTGGCTGCTGCTTGTTATCAAGCTGTTTACTATGTACTCAGCACGGCGCAAAAACGGCTAACTCGGGGCGTAGCGGTGAACTTTGTCAATTTCGCCAGATGTCTTTGCCTGGCCGGCTGCTTGCCGTCGCCTGCGCTGGACGCGGCCACATGACATATATCAATTCCCCCGGTCGCTGCGATAGTTATTCTTGAATTCTATATGAGTCTGAGTTTTACCTTCACCCGGAAAAAACGCGGTGTACTGTTTTACAGCACGCTGATTTTTGTATTGCAGAGCCTGGCGCCCGCCTTGCAGGGTGTCATGGCGAAATCGACAGCGGGATATTTCGATACGCTGTGTACCATGTACGGCCCGGTAACCGTATTCGTCAAACTGGACGAGGGCGAGCAACTCGATGATCCCGAATGTTACGAATGTTCGGCCTGCATCCTTCAGGCCAATCTGAACGCCCAGCCCGTCGCCCATGACCTGAGGCTGGAAGCCCGCTATCTGATGGATCAAGACAGTCTGGGAGGGCCGCTTTTCGGAGTTGGCGATCCCCCGCAATACCTCAACTTTCTAACTCGAGCACCACCCGCCTGAGCTCAGATTGCGCGCGGATCCGGTCGGGTATACCGGGATTGAGCGTATCGAGCATGAAAAAAATCAGTACCAAAGAGGAATCGAGCCGACAGGTTCGATTCCGCCGAATGTGTCGTTTAAGAGAGTTTGAGAATGAAACTAAATATTAGCCGTGCCCTGGGTACCGTATTGTTATTGTCCTGCGCAGCCTCCGCTGCCGCCGGGGGTTTGAAAGTGATCGATCCCTGGGTAAGATCGGCGCCGCCGAATGCACCCGCCCTGGGGGTCTTCATGACCCTCGAAAACCATTCCGCCGCCGATCGTGCGGTGGTCGCCGCACGCAGCTCGATGACGGTCGACCGCGTCGAGCTGCATCGCACGATGATGGCTGGCGGTGTTATGAAAATGATGCCGCAAAACGCGATCCCCGTGGCTTCTCGTAGCGCCACCGTGCTCAAGCCGGGCAGCTGGCACATCATGTTGATAGGCCCCGATAAAGTGCCAGCGATGGGTGACAAAGTGAGGCTGACCCTGGTCCTCGACGACGGAACCGAACAGAGCTTCGAGGCGATCGTGCGTCACGGTGAGATGAATATGAAAACCCAAGATCATCAAATGAAGCATGAATGACGGTCGGTCCGGTGCAAGCACCCGCTGCGTTTCATGAAAGCGGTGACCCCGGCCTGCCGAAGGGCGGGCCAGGGTTACGGGATCGCCCGCAGGTTCGTGCTGCCGTTGCGCTACCGGGAAACCGTTATGCCGATCCCCGAACCTGTTGAGAAAATCACACCATGAGCATAAAACTGTCTGGAAACAAACTTGCCCTGCCGCTTTTGCTGCTGGGTCTCGCATGTCTAACCGCGGCCTGCGAGCGCGGCCCGCGGGCGCCGCAAATCGAGTCGGCCTTCATGTTGCCCGAAGCGGCGACCATTGCGGATTTCAACCTGAGCCATCTCGAAAGGGGAAGCTATGATATCGAAGACGCCCGCGGGCAGTGGTCGTTGCTGTTTTTCGGCTATACGCATTGTCCGGACGTTTGCCCGACCGAACTCTTTATGCTGGCGGAAATGATGCGCGGCATCGAGAACGGCGCCGGGGCCGGACCCGAGCCGCCGCAAGTCGTGTTCGTCTCGGTCGATCCCGAGCGCGACTCGCTGCAGCATTTACAGCAGTATGCCGGGTTTTATCATCCCAGCTTCATCGGTGTAACCGGCGAACAATCTACGATTGATCGCTTATGCGAATCGATCGGGGTGTTTTACGAGAGAGTCTATTATCGCAATGGCAAGCAGGTGATCCCGGACGCGTCGGGAACCGTGCCCGCGGGCCTGGAAGATTCCTATCTGATCAACCACTCTGCTTCTATTTTTCTGCTTAACCCGACGGGTAAACTGCACGCGATCTTCACCGCGCCGCACGACCCGAACACGATGATCCGCGATCTGGCCGCAATTCAGGCCGGTTGGCGTTCGTGATGGCGCTTCGACGTCTGATACCGATGGCCTTGCTGTCAGCGGCTGCGGCAGGCGACCTGCTGGGATATCGATTTCTGAACGATAAAACCGAGATCAAGCTACCGCTGGTGGCAGGCTGTGCGCTGCATCTCGAAGCCTGTACCGCCGATTTACCCGGAGGCGGGCAAATGACCTTCGAGATAAATCCCAAACGGCCCTCGCCAACCGACCCGCTGCGGCTGAATGCCAGTTTCGAACAAGTGGAACCTAAGGTCGTCGGCGTCCGATTCAAAGGGGTCGATATGAACATGGGTTACCTCGAACATTACGTATTCGATCTCGAGCGGGACGCAACCGGAGCCAAAGCCGCTTCATTCAGCGGCAATGCCGGGGTATTTGTTTGTTCCAGCAACCTGATGCAGTGGCTGGTGTTGGTCAAGCTGCAGCTTGGCGCAACCCGTTACGAAGTACCCTTCCGCTTCGAAACCCAGTTGCGGGGTTAGCCTCGCAGCCGAAATCCGGGAGGCGATTTGCGACTGTCATGGGTCAGCGCTACCCATGATATGAATCATGTCGGCCTTGATCGAAACGCCGAGGTCGGCACCCACGCAAATCTCGTTGCGTTCGGCGACATGGGTCGGCAGCGAGCAGTGCAGGGGATGTGCGTCCGGATCGTCGACTCGCAGCGTGAGTTCCGTCGTCTGGCCGAAATGGAACACTTCGTTGACCACGCCGAATACCGGGTTTTCGTGTTCACCCCGCGACGGCCGATTGCGCCGATGAACCACGATGCCGTCCGAGGGGATGCACCAGGTAATTGTTTGATTCGGTTCGAATCCGTCCCGGTAGCTCGTTTCGAGTAAGGTATTGCCCCATTGTAAATCCAATCTGGCATGCTGCCGGTCGATTTTCGCTATTTTGCTATTGAATATATTGCGAATGCCGACCAGTCTCGCCACCGCCGTGTTGACCGGCGATATCGATAATTTCTCGTGCGCGGCCATTTGCAGAATGCGGCCTTCGTGTAATATGGCGATGCGGTCGGCGAGACGCGCCGCTTCCTCGATATCGTGGGTGACCAGGATAATCGGGATCGACAGGTTCGTGCGCAGTTCGACCAACTCGCGCTGCAGGCGCACGCGCGTGACCTTGTCGACCGCCGAAAAGGGCTCGTCCAGCAGCAATACATCCGGCTCGCGCGCGAGCGCGCGCGCCACCGCGACCCGCTGTCGCTGCCCGCCGGACATTTGATCGGGACGGCGTGCGCCGAGGCCTGCGAGGTTTACTCGCGCGAGATATTCGTTGGCGAGTCTGATTTTATCGTCCGCCTGCCGGTCGGCGAGCGCGGTCAGCACGTTTTCGAGCGCACTCAGATGCGGGAACAGCGCGTAGGATTGAAATACCATGCCGACGCGCCGCTTCTGCGGCTGCAGCCACAGCTTTTGCCGGCTATCGAACCATTGCTGGCCGCCGACCGTGATTTCTCCGCTGTCCGGTTTTTCGAGTCCCGCAATCATCCGCAGTATGGTCGACTTGCCGCCGCCGGAGGGTCCCACCAGGGCCACCAGTTCGCTGCCGCTGGCCTCGAAATCGACATCGAGCGTGACCGGATTCTGTAGTCGGATCGAAACCGCTATGCCATTGGGGGCGGGCATCAGGCTTTAATCCGGGCAAAGGGATTGCGCGCCAGTAGAAAGGTTATGCTGATCGCCAGCACCGAAATTGCCAGCAGGATGCCCGCCATCAGCGCCGCCGACGCATTGTCGAAACTTTGCACCTGGTCATAGATAGCAATCGAGATGGTGCGGGTTTCTCCCGGTATGTTACCGCCTACCATCAGTACCACTCCGAACTCCCCCAGCGTATGCGCAAAGCTGAGTACAGCGCCGGTAAGAATGCCGGGCCAGGCGAGCGGCAGCTCGATGCTGCGAAATGATCGCCAGCGGCTCATACCGCAGGTGGCCGCAGCCTCGCGTATATCGTTGCCGATGCCTTCAAACGCTCGCAGCGCAGGCTGAATGGCGAATGGAATATTGACGATTACGGATGCCAGCAGCAGCCCTTCGAAGGAAAATACCAGTGAATCGTCGAACAACCAGCGCCAAAGTTTGCCGAGCGCATGGGCGTCGCTCATCGACACCAATAGGAAAAATCCCATCACCGTCGGCGGTAAAATCAGCGGGATGGTCAACAGCGCTTCGATGATTGCCTTGCGGCGCGCGGGCAAGCTAACCATCCAACGCGCCGTCAATATCGCCGCCGGCACTAGCAGCAGCACGGTGTAACAGGCCAGTTGCAGCGATAGATTAAATGCACCCCAGTCCATCTAAAATTCAGGCGTAAACCCGTAACCGGACAGAATCTGTTGCGCCTTGGGCGACTTGAGGTATTCGAAAAATGTCATTGTGGTTGCGTCCGAATTTTTAAGCAACACCATACTATGAAGTATCGGCCGGTGCCACGCTTCGGGCAGCAGCGCGTATTGGCCCCGATGACGGGTGCGCTCGGTGGCCAGTAACGAATGCGCGACGATGCCGCCTTGCGCCGCCCCCGAGACGGCAAATTGCGCGGCTTGGGCGACGTTTTCGCCGATTACCAGTTTATCCTTTAGCAATTCCCATAGTCCGGCCGACTGCAACGCTTCCCGCGCCCGCTTGCCATAGGGTGCGTGCGCCGGGTTAGCGATTGAAAATCTACTCACCTGATTGGCAGCCAGTGCCGTGCTCAGCTCCTGCAGTTTTGGGTCAGGGCTAAACGGCGAGCTCAATGGGACAAAGATGGCCAGACGCCCCCGCGCGATAACAACGCCGGAGCCGCGCGTACGGTCGTCCGCCTCGAGTTTTTGAACCAGCGAGTCGTCGGCGGCGATATACATTTCGAAGGGTGCATTGTTTTCGATCTGGCGAAACAGCTTACCCGACGCACCCAAGGTGATGCGGACCTCGATTTCGGTGTCCTGTTTGAAGGCTGTAACGATTTCGCCGATCGCGAACTGCATGCCCGAGGCAACCGCGATTAACGGCGAATCGGATGCCGTTAGCGGTAGCGGACAGGCCAGGCACGACAATAGCGTCAAGCCGAAAATCAGCCGATTACGAATCATGCTGGGCAGTCCGGCGCGAGGAGTAATTGCTTCAAATCGAGATTTCGCTCGTCGATTGTCAATTGAACACCACTATATCTTTGGTTTTGCTTCCAGGAAGCTGTTTCGACTCGGCCTCTTCGAAGTCACCGAGGGTCGGCGTAAGCATGATAGCACCGAAGCTTGCAGTCGTTGCCAGGGGTTATCGAAAGGTATATCGCTTCGCGGGCGGGTAACGTTCCTGGAAGGCAAAGGGTTACCCGATCGAATAACGCACATAGGTACATGAAGGCTGCTTCAGGCTCCGGCAAATCAGGTCACGGTTTGATTTATATCGGATAGATCAGGACGACCTGGCTTTTGTTGAATCACGTTAATGCAGCGGCCCTTAAGAGGTCGGGGTGATTGCGCTTCTTGTGAAAAAATTGACATTTGTCATACCCGGAAAAGACCGGTTTGGTTATGTTGAAGCGTCCAAGATGAATCGCATAAACTGCTTAAAGGCCAGGGAAATGAAATCACAGGCACAGCCGCACTTCGTCCAATTGGAATCCGGTTTCAAACGAGTGTTTGAGCGCTACCCAGCGCTGCTGGCCTACGGGTTTCGCCCTTTCTTTCTACTCGCGGGGATTCACGCGGCGCTTGCGATTCCCCTGTGGATTGCGGTGCTGCACGGATTCGATCTGCCGCGCGGCTACCTGCCGGCCCCGGTTTGGCATGCCCACGAAATGCTCTATGGGTTCGTCGCCGCGGCGCTGGCCGGTTTTCTGCTGACCGCGGTGCCGAGCTGGACTAACCGGCGCGGCTACGCCGGCGCGCCGCTCGCCGGGCTGGTGTTGTTGTGGTTTTGCGGGCGCGTGGCGATGACCCTGCCACTGGGTTTGCCGCCGCTGTGGGCGGCTGTCATCGATCTTGCCTTCTTGCCGTTGCTCGCGCTGACCATTTTGCCGGCGCTGCTACGTTCGGGAAACCGCCGTAATCTGGTTTTTATCCTTCTGCTCGGACTGTTGTTTTTCGCCAACCTGCAGTTTCATTATAACGGCGCGAATTCGGTCGGTCCGCTGTTGCTGGGTCTGAATGCGATGCTGTTTTTGCTGACCGTACTTGGCGGTCGCCTGGTTCCCGCGTTTACCTCGGCCGGCCTCAAGCAACTCGGAATCGACGCCCGAATCAGGCGCTTTCAGCCGCTCGACCGGGCGGCGTTAGCGGCGGTAATCGGCGTTTTGCTAGTCGATCTGGTTGTTCCGGAAAGTTTTTATGCAGCGCTAATGGCCGCGCTGGCGGCGTTGTTGCTGGCCGTGCAATTGAGTCAATGGCAGGGGCATAGAAGCCTGCGCATGCCGATCCTGTGGGTGCTGCATGTCGCCTATGGCTGGCTGCCGATCTGCCTCGCGCTCAAGGCCGCGGTATTGTTTGGCGCACCATTGCCGGCCACCAGCGCCCTGCATGCGCTCACCGCCGGCGCCATGGCGACGATGATCATGGCGATCATGAGCCGCGCCGCGCTCGGTCACACCGGGAGGGCGCTGGTGGCCCCCAATGCCGTGGTGGCGGCTTACCTATTGTTGACGCTGGCCGCCGTGATCCGCGTGTTCGCGCCCATTGTGATACCCTCCGCCGCGGCAATCTGGCCGACGATTGCGGCGCTGTTCTGGTGCCTCGCATTTATTCTTTTTGTGCTGGTGTATGCACCAATACTCTGCCGGCCTCGGCTCGATGGCCGCCCCGGCTGAATAGCGGATGCGTGGTGAGCGATTTAACCGGTTTAGCACGCGACGAGGAAGGCTATTTGATCGAGCCGGAGGACTGGACCCCTGAACTGGCTCGGGCGTTGGCCCGCGAAGAATCGCTGCAACTCGGCGCGGACCACTGGACGATTTTGCGCTTTATTCGAGGCTATTAACCCGGCGACAATATATGCCGCATTCAGCCCTCGCGTGCCTGTTCACAGCAAGGCATCAGAACGCCGCTGCAGTTATTCTGCAGCAAGTTCTGATAACGCCGTCTGTGAACAGACAGGCGATGGCCTATCTTTTTTAATATCAATTAGTTAGGGGGCCCAAGAAAGCGCCAGCTCCGCGTTGCAACTCTTGCCAATGGAATAACCAGAGCCGGCCCCATGAGCGCAGCGAATGCCTTGGGCCTTGGCGGCGAGTCGCGCCTTGATCTGACGCTTTCTTGGACCCCTGAATACGACATATATTGTCGCCGGGTTAATGAATAGGGGGGTGATAATTTAATTTCGCCGCCAAGCGGGTATAATCTGGCGGCTTTCAGACGAAGACGAGCAGGGTAGCCATGAAATTCATTCTCTGGAATATCAGCGTGCTGTTGATTTTGCAGGCCGGCGCCGTTTTTGCGAATGATGGTGATTTATTGATGCGCCGCGCAAACCGCTTTTTCGAAGCCTTGCCCGAAACCATGCCGGGGTCGGAAAACGACAGCGCGGAGCGTATCGCGCTGGGCAAACGGCTCTTTTTCGAAAAACGCTTATCGATTAATGACAGCCAGGCCTGCGCCAGTTGCCATCGGCTCGAGGACGGTTTTGCCGGGGTCGACAACCTGCAGACTTCTCCCGGGGCGCGGGGCGAAATCGGCACCCGCAACAGTCCGACCGTGCTGAATGCCGGCTGGCAGGTCGCCCAGTTCTGGGACGGTCGCGCCGAAGACCTGGTCGAGCAGGCCAAGGGGCCGATCCTCAATCCGATCGAAATGGGTATGCCCGACGAAAACGCGGTGGTGGCAAAAATTCGCGCAATAGATGAATATCGCCGAGACTTTGCGGAAGTTTTTGGCGGCGATGAAGCCGTTACCTACCACAATATTGCCGCAGCCATCGCGGCTTTCGAGCGCACCCTGATCACGCCGAGTCGCTTCGATGATTTTCTAGACGGTAAGGCCGACGCCTTGAGCGCGATCGGGCTTCGCGGCCTGGATAGCTTTCTCGATCTGGACTGTAACTCCTGCCACGACGGCGTTTTGCTCGGCGGCGAAACCTTCGAACCGCTGGGCAAGGAAAATCCCTACGAAAACCAGACCGATCTGGGCGTTTTCGAGCTCAGCGGAAACGAGGAAGACCGCATGTTTTTCAAAGTGGCGCCGCTGCGCAACGTGGCGCTGACGGCGCCTTATTTTCACGACGGAAAAATCGGCACTCTCGAACAGGCGATACGTAAGATGGCAAAGCTGCAACTCGACGAAACGCTCGAACCGCAGCAGGTGAGCGATATTGCCGCTTTTCTGAAGGCCCTGACGGACAAGGATAGAGAACAGTACTTGGAGTAGCGGCCCCCGCGAAACTTGTCCGGATTGGCGGGATCTGCATTTCCCGGCGGTAAAAGTTATTTTTGACCGCTTGTCTATACTTATGCGGGGAATCACCTGCAGCGCTTGTTCGATTATCTCAAGGCCGGATCCCGGCCGGTTTGGCAAGGAGAAGTGGATTTTGATATTGCGGATGATAATCGAGGTCGACCAGACTATATTGGCAGAGCTTGAAGTTCTGCGTGAGATCCCTGGTGCAAGCGTGGGTCTGCAGCTCGCAATCATTAATCAATCCCCCGGCTGGAGGAGTTATGGAAATTTCGACAATTGTTGTACTGGTGATAATTGGCGCCATCGTCATCTATGTCATTTCAATCTTTAACAAGCTGGTGGCGCTGGCCAATCGTTTCAAAAACGCATTTTCGCAGATCGAAGTGCAGTTGAAGCGCCGCTACGATCTGATCCCCAACCTGGTCGAAACCGCGAAAGGTTATCTGCAGCACGAACGAGAAACCCTCGATGCCGTAGTCAAGGCGCGTAATTCGGCCTCCGATAGTCTGTCCGCGGCCCAGCAAAAACCAGGCGATCCCGCGAGCATGCAGGGTCTGGGCCAGGCCGAGGGCAGTCTCGCCGGCGCCTTGGGGCGGTTTAATCTGCTGGTCGAGGCTTACCCGGATCTGAAAGCCAATCAAAACATGATGCAGCTCACCGAGGAATTGACCAGCACCGAGAACAAGGTGGCGTTTGCGCGCCAGTCATTCAACGACCAGGTGATGCAATACAATATCTACAAGCAATCGTTTCCGCAGAATGTTTTCGCCGGCATCTTCGGTCATGCCGCCGATGCCAGTTTGCTCGAATTCGAGGACAGTGCCGAAATTCAAGCGGCGCCCAAGGTTGCTTTCTAAAACCGTTCGATCCGGTTTAGCTTGAACTTTTTCGAAGCACAGGATAAGGCGCGCAGGAATACGCTGTGGCTGGTATTGCTGTTCCTGCTCGCGGTCGCGGGACTGATCCTGCTGACCAACCTGTTTTTGCTGAGTGTTCTGGTTTATCTCAAAACCGAACAGATAGTCGTCTCCCCGGAAACTCTTTACAACTACTACAGCTGGAAGGAATTTACCGTCGTTAGCGTCGGCGTTTGCCTGCTGATTTTAGGCGGTAGCCTGTACAAGGGCTTGTCGCTCTCCGGGGGCGGACCGGCCGTCGCGGAAATGCTCGGCGGGCGCGTGATTTCGCACGCCACCACCGATTTGCAGCAACGCCAACTGCTCAACGTGGTCGAAGAAATGGCGATTGCCGCCGGCATGCCGATTCCACAGGTTTACCTGCTGAGCGAAACTTCGATTAACGCCTTTGCCGCCGGGCTGTCGCCCGCCAATGCGGTAATCGGGGTTACCCAGGGCACGCTACAGCGCTTGAGCCGCGAAGAATTGCAGGGCGTCATCGCGCACGAATTCAGCCACATCGCCAATGGCGACATGCGCCTCAATATCCGCCTGATCGGGGTGTTACACGGTATTTTGCTGATCGGGTTGATCGGTTATTTTCTGGTACGGTCGTTACGTTTTGCCGGCAGGTCGCGTAGCAGCAAGGGCGGTGCCGGCCTGCTGGTGCTCGCCGCGCTCGGTCTCGACCTGATGATTATCGGTTACGCGGGTTCGTTTTGCGGCCAGTGGATCAAGGCGATCGTGAGCCGGCAGCGCGAGTATCTGGCCGACTCTTCAGCGGTTCAGTTCACCCGTAACCAGGAGGGTATTGCCGGCGCACTTAAAAAAATAGGCGGCAGTGCCGTTGGCTCGTATATCCACTCCCCTGCCGCGCCGGAATATAGCCACGCTTACTTCGTCAACGGCATCCATAGTTTCTGGCAGTCATTGCTGGCGACTCATCCGCCGTTGGAAAGCCGTATCAAACGGATTTCACCGGCCTGGGACGGTAATTTTGTCGAGTCGGTGGTCAATCAGACTCCGCCGCCGGAAGCCGCCGCGGAACCGCAGTCCGGGATTGAAAAACTGGCTGTGACCGCGGCCATCCTCAGTTCGGCGGAGCAGGCCATCGGCGCGGTCGGAACCCTTAACGAGGAAAATATCGAGTACGTGCAGCAACTCATCGGCGCGACGCCGCTGCTGCTGCGCGAAACCGCGCAGGATGCCTATAGCGCGCGCATACTCGTTTATGCCATTTTGGTTCAGCTGCAAAAAGACCAGGTGGCGGCATTGGAAGTTGTCGCCCTCTACGCCGATCGGGATATGCAGTCGTTGCTGCAAAAACTTTTGCCCGAGATTAAATCGCTGGATGACAAGTACCGACTGCCGCTGCTGGAACTCGGCATTAACGCCTTGCGCGAAATGTCGCCCAACCAATTTGTCCAGTTCAAAACGGCAGTGGAGGCTATCATCGTTTCGGACCGTTCGGTTAATCTGCGGGAATGGATTATCCGGCGTTTCGTGCTACAACAACTGGAGCAGCATTTCGGCTTTCTCAAACCGCCGAAAGCGAGACATGCCAGACTGGAGGCGGTGAGTAAGGATGTCGCTACACTACTGTCGCTAATCGCCTGGACCGAACATAAAGATCCCGCGCGGGCGAAGGCGGCATTTGCCTGCGGGGCCGAGCAGGCGCGATTGACCAAGCTGGAACTACAAGCGGTAGAATCCTTCAAACTCGAGTCGCTCGACCGCGCTTTAGATAACTTGATGCGGCTCAAGCCCCTGGTTAAACCTCGCCTGCTGAAGGTCTGTGTCGCGCTGATCATGCACGATGGCAGAGCGACGACCCGCGGCATCGAACTGGTACGTACGATTTCAACCTGTCTCGATTGCCCGATGCCGCCAATGCGCGCGCAGTAATCACGGGCAGTGCGCGCCCCCGTCGGCAAACTCTATTTCAGACTGTCGGTCATGAGCTCGTTGAATAGCGTCACGAATTCCTGCTCACGCAATAATCCCGTGTGTTCTGCCTGAAAGCCATAGACTCCGGTGGCCTCTTGCTGCAATGACCGCGGGATTTGACTCTCGAGTTCGACCACGCCATCGCCCGTTTCGCCGGGCAGGTGCGAAAACACCAGGTGATAGGGAATGTCCGTCGGCCAGGACCAGTCGTGCAGACTTTTTACAAACTCACTCTGGTAAGCCACGTCACGCCAGGCGGGTATCACGATCGGAAAATAGTTAACCCCGTTTTTTGCGCTTTTCAGGCCTTGCATCGGGCTATTGGCGGTCATGACCAGACCGATACGCGCGGGATTGCCGCCATCGAGGTATTTTTTAACGAAGGAGCGCGTGATCAGACCGCCCATGCTATGCGCCGCGACGTAGAATTCCGGGAACCGGTGTCGGCTTTGCAGTTTGTTGACCGCTTTCAAAAGAAATTCGCTGACCACGTCCAGCGGTAAACCACTGGCGTAATAAAACACGACCGGCTGAAAGCGGTTCAGGTCCAGGGCCCTGATAGGCGCCATCCAGTCGACCGGCGTGCCGGTAATCCCGTGCACGAATATCACCGGAATTCGATGCTGGCGGTATTCCCGCAGTAAAAACAGGCCACCACCGACGCGTTCGGTGAAGTCCAGCGGCTGCCACATACCCAGCTGTGCGTTTTCTCTGGAGAACATACGGTCGCGCAGGCTGACCACCCGGCCGCTAGCTTTCAGCGCCTGGTTGGTGTCGTAAACGATGCGCGCCGACAGTTTTGGCGCCAGCGTGTTTTTTTATTACCAGGGTTTGCAGACTATTTTTCTTGTTGGCGCGCAGTTCGAAAAAGGAGGGGAGTTTCTGATTCTCTCCCAGATAGGTGGCCGGTTCACTAGTCTGATACTCACCGTCCCGGTTGGCGTCGACGAATGCACCGACCGTGTAAGAACCGGGTATGCCAAAAAACTTGTAGGCGCCGTTGCCCGAAACCGGATAATCGTCTATCCAGCGGACCAAACCATCCTCGCTCTTTAACAAGGTAGCCAGAATCGGGCCACTGCGCCCCGAGCGGTTCACTACCTTGCCCGAAACGCTGCCGCGCTGATCGATGGTTTGGACCTGCTGTCTGACGGCGTCCACTTTTTGTTTTATTTGTTTGGCGAAGGAGCATCCGGAGATCACGACCACGACCAGGATTAACCAGTATTTCATCAGTAGTTTTTCTTGAGCATTGAAACGCAAAGCTTAACTATCGCCTTTAACGGCTTGGCGGTCCAGTCCCGTTTCCGGGAAACCGGAATCAGGGGCAATCGAGGCGGTGGGGAATACGGATATCGGTGGCCGTCATCCAGCGCGCTGCCGGACGGTTAATGACAGGTCTAGTCTCCGGCGCTGTTTCTATCAAAACCCGCAGCCGCTGCGACTACCGGCGGTGGTCGGAGAATTGTTAGTTCCGGCGAGTTAATATTAACCCGGCGATATATATTACTGCCGGTTAATTAGCTCGACAGGTAAACCGCCAGCAGCAGGAGTACGACGGTAATCCCCTGCATACCCACTCGCGCGACCATTAACTCGGTCGAGTGCTTTCTGTCGAATTCGCCGCCGTGGGCCATAGACCAGATGCCGGTGCCGATCACGGCAACCGTTATCAACAGGGCGGCCACTATTACCATGTTTAAGATATTCATAGTACCTCCGGATCAGGGTATATCGATTCTAAAGCGCTGATTCGAACTGTTGTTGATGTGCATCAATGAAGCGTCAGCCGTATTGCTATCGCTGTGACCAACCGAACTGCACTCGGGTCGCTCCATGGAACGCTAGCAGCGGGCTTCACTACCGGGTTTTTCGGTCGATATTCGCTGCAATCAAACCCGGGCGGGCTAGCAAATTCTAGCGATTTTTTAGCGGGCTTAATTTAGAATAGCGCGCTCTATCGAGACAGCGCTAATGCCGGCCCGCACGATATGTTTGAACTGATTACCAACGCGGAAGTTTTTACTCCGGAGCCTTTAGGTTTGAAGCAAGTGCTGGTTTGTGCCGGCAAGATCCCCTTCATCGGTGAGCAGATACCGCAACTCGACGATGCGCTCGACGTTAATCTAACCGACCTCGATGGCGCCAGATTGGTGCCGGGTTTCATCGACGCGCACACGCACCTGACCGGTGGCGGCGGCGAAGCCGGGCCGTCGACGCGAGTGCCGCCGCTGGCCTTGAGTCAGATCACCAGTGCGGGCGTTACCAGCGTGGTGGGCCTACTTGGCACCGACGATCTCACGCGTAGCCCGCAGAATCTAGTGTCGCAAGTGATGGGTTTACGCGAAGAAGGCTTGTCCGCCTGGTGTTATACCGGCGGATACCACGTTCCGGTGACCACGTTGACCGGGTCGGTACGCAGCGACATCGTCAATCTGGAACCGGTGATCGGGGTCGGGGAAGTGGCGCTTAGCGATCATCGTTCGAGCCAGCCCACGATCGATGAAATATTGCGTATCGCCGGCGATGCGCATGTTGCCGGCTTGATGACCGGTAAGGCGGGTATCGTACATTTCCACCTGGGCGACGGCGAACGCGGCTTGTCGGTGATCCGCAACTGCCTCGAAATCAGCGAGATTCCGCCGCGGGTCTTCAACCCGACCCACGTCAATCGTAACAAACCCTTGTTCGAACAGGCCTGCGAACTCAGCCGATTGGGATGCAATGTCGACTTGACCGCCTTCCCGCAGGATTCGGATGATCGGGGCTGGTCGGCGGAGGAAGCGGTACAGCGCTTTATCGACCAAGGCTGCGACCGCAGCAAGCTGACGATTAGTTCCGATGGCGGCGGCTGCCTGCCGAGTTTCGACGCCCGGGGCGAGCTGCTGAAAATGGGCTTCGCCAGTTGTTCGGCGATGGCGCAATGTTTCAAAACTTTGCTCGATAACGGCTTAGCCACCGAGGTCGTGTTACCATTTATGACCAGCAACGTCGCACAGCTACTCCGCTTGAGACAGAAGGGCGGCATCGCCGCGGGGCGCGATGCCGACCTACTGGTAGTGGATCAGGATAACCGGGTCGATAGCGTGATGGCCCGCGGTCGTTGGCAAATGAAAAATAAAGCGCAGTTGATCAGCGGTTTGTTCGAAGAATAACAAGTTAGAGAGTTTTATGAGCCCGTCCCCCAAGCGACAAGATACCACCCGCGGTTTCGTAATCCCGATCGGCGGCGCCGAAGAGCGTACCGGTTCGATGCGTGTACTCCGTCGTTTTATCAAGCTTTGCGGCGGGCGCAAGGCGCGCATCGTGATAATCCCCACCGCCTCGAGCCTGGCCGACACCGGCGATCGATACATCGAGATTTTTAACAAGATCGGCGTCGCCGGCGCGGTTTCACTGCCGATCGCCGAACGCGCCGATGCGGATCGCAAGGAGTATATCGATCAGTTGGAGGACGCGAGCGGCATTTTTATTACCGGCGGCAACCAATTGCGTCTGTCGACCATACTGGGCGGCACCCTGGTGGCGCAAAAAGTCAGGCGCCTGAATGCCTTGGGTGTGCATGTGGCCGGTACTTCGGCCGGCGCCGCGATCATGCCCGAGCATATGATTGCCGGCGGCTCGATGGGCCTGTCGGCGCGCGCCGATGGCGTCAACCTGGCGCCTGGCCTGGGTTTGACCAATGCGGTGATCATCGATCAGCATTTTAGTCAGCGCGATCGGCTGGGCCGGTTGTTGACCGCGGTTTCTTATAACCCGTTCATGATGGGCGTCGGCATCGATGAAGACACCGCGATATTTATCGCGCCCGACAACGTGTTCGAAGTTGTCGGCAGCGGCAATGTCACGATCATCGACCCCGAGCATTTAAGTTACTCTTCCATGGATCGGGCCAGGAAAAACGAGTCCTTGAGCTTGCTCGATCTGAAATTACATATTCTGTCGAAGGGCTGCCGTTTCGACATCTACGAGCGCAAACCCTTCCCACCCAAATAGCCGAGGCAACGATGAAGATCACTGCTACCAATGTTTATGTAGGCCCCAATATTTACGCTAATTTTCCGGTCATCCGCATGGTGCTGGATATCGGGGTACTGGTTGACTGGCCCTCGGTTAAGTGCGGCAAGGAATTTACCGACGGCTTGCAACAGGCCTTGCCCAGTCTGCAAGAGCATGGTTGTTCCTACCGCGAGACCGGCGGTTTTATTCGCCGACTGACCGAAGACGAAGGCACCTGGATGGGGCATATTATGGAACACGTCGCGCTCGAAATTCAAAATATCGCGGGCTCGGGCGTCACCTTCGGACGCACTCGCACCACCGGTGAAACCGGCATGTATAACATGGTATACGCCTACAAGCAGCGCGATGCCGGTATCGAGGCCGGGCATTTAGCCCTGCGCCTGCTAATGCAGCTGTTGCCGGAACATTTGCAGCAGCAGGTCGATTATGCGATCGACCCCGAATTCGATTTCGAAACCGAGCTGGAACAATTTGTGCACCGCGCCCAGCGGCGCGAATTCGGCCCCAGTACCCAGTCGCTGGTAGACGCCGCAGAGGCGCGCGATATTCCCTGGTTGCGACTCAACGATTACAGTCTGGTGCAGTTCGGACACGGCAAGTACCAAAAGCGCATCCAGGCTACGGTAACCAGCGACACCAGTACCATCGCCACGTCGCTGGCAAGCGACAAGGAGGGTACGCATAGCATACTCAAGGACATGGGTTTACCGGTGCCGAAACAAAGCATGTTCACCAATGAAGACGAAGCCGTCAGCGCGGTCAACCGCATGGGTTATCCGGTGGTCATTAAACCGCTGGATGCCAACCATGGTCGCGGTATCAGTATTAACCTGACTAGCGATGAACAGGTGCGCGAGGCTTTTCACGTGGCGCGCGAACAGGGCAGGTCGCGCTATGTGCTGGCCGAGAGTTTTGTTACCGGCTATGACCACCGCATGCTGGTGGTCAATAATGAATTGATTGCGGTCGCCAAGCGCGTGCCCGGGCACGTGGTAGGCGATGGCAAAAAGACGATCGCGGAATTGATCGATATCGTCAACTCCGATCCGCGGCGCGGTATCGGTCATGAAAAAGTGTTGACTCGGCTCGAACTGGATGCTCAGGCAAAACGCTTGATGCAGGACGCAGGCTATACCGAGAAAACCAGGTTGAAAAAAGACGAAGTCTTTTTCCTGCGTTCGACCGCAAATTTATCTACCGGCGGCACCGCAATCGATTTAACCGATGTGGTGCATCCCGATAATCGCGAAATGGCGGTGCGCGCGGTGCGTGCAGTCGGTCTCGATATCGGCGGCGTCGATTATTACCGACGACATTACCCATTCTTACAAGGATGTCGGCGGTGCCATCGTCGAAGTCAACGCCGGTCCCGGATTTCGCATGCACGTCGCTCCCAGCGAGGGCGAACCGCGCGACGTCGCCGGCAAGGTGCTCGACATGCTATATCCGCCGGGAACTCCGAGCCGCATCCCGGTGGCGGCAATCACCGGCACCAACGGTAAGACCACCACCACGCGTATGCTGACCCATATCATGAAAACTAGCGGCCATGTAGTGGGCATGACCTCGACCGGCGGAATTCAGGTTGATGGTCGCGTCACCGTGAAGGGCGATATGACCGGTCCGCAGTCGGCCAAGATCGTGCTGCGCGATCCCACCATCGATTTCGCGGTGCTGGAAACCGCGCGCGGCGGCATTTTGCGCGCCGGGCTCGGCTACAGCGAGTGCGACGTCGCGGCTTGCATCAACGTTACCGCCGATCACATGGGACTCGGTGGTATCGAAACCCTGGAACAGTTGGCCAAGGTCAAGGAGACCGTGGTACGCGTTGCCAACGATACCGCGGTGCTCAATGCCGACGATAAACTGTGCTTGAAAATGGCCGACCATACCCGCGCCAGGCACCTGTGTTACGTCACCATGGATCCGACCCATGGGCTGGTGCGCGAGCACATTCGCGCCAACGGCCGCGCCGTAGTGCTGGAGCAGGGCATCAACGGCGACATGATTACGATTTACGACAATGGCGCGCATATTCCGCTGCTGTGGACCCACCTGATCCCCGCGACGATCGAAGGCAAGGCCATGCACAACGTGCAAAACGCGATGTTCGCGGCGGCGATGGCCTATAGCTTCGACAAGGATCTGGACGAAATCCGCAACGGCTTGCGTACCTTCGATACCTCGTTCTTCCAGAGCCCCGGACGCACCAACGTTTATAACGAGCACCCGTTCAAGGTCATCCTCGATTACGCCCATAATCCGGCCGGTTTTCGCGCCATGGCGGAACTGGCCGACCGGCTCGATCCGCCGGGCCGGCGCAGTATCGTTTTCTCGGTACCGGGGGATCGGCGCGACGAGGATATTCGAGAATCCTGCGAAGCCTGTTTGCCGCAGTTCTCGCACTTCATTTGCAAGGCCGATAGCAATCGTCGCGGACGGGGTCACGACGAGCTGCCGCAACTGGTGCGTAAGTATTTGCTCGAACTCGGCGTCGAAGATGAAAATATCACCGTGATCGCCGAGGAAGAGGCCGCCATCGATCACGCACTCAATGCCGCGGAGGAAGGCGATTTGCTGGTGATTACCGCGGATGATTTGAGCCGCAGCTGGAAGCAGATCATCAATCTCAACAGCGACAAGCAGGAATCCAAGGAAACGATACCCGGCACCAAGGTATTTGTGCCGGAAAAAGAAAAACGCTTCGTGCTCGACCAGGACGAAGAACTCATTATCGACGAGCGTGGCGTGCGCCTCGCGAGCAGCGAACCGGAAGACGCCGACTAGGATATTGCCGGGCCGCCATGGATATTCCGCATCCCGACTCCGAATCTCTGATTCTCGACGGTTGCCGTCGCCTGACCGGTCCATCGCTGGTGTGGAGCGACACCGGCGCCATCCTCGACGTGCTGGTGCGGGATATGGATATGGAGCGAGTGCTAGACTGCTGCTATCGGCAGGTCGACGCATTGCTGACGCAACTGCATTGGCGGCAACCGAAGCTAACCCACCGGCGCTTCGAAAACGGCTTCAACCTGCTGCTGGCCGCCCCCATCGATCAGCTCTACAGCGCGGTAATGGTGCTCGAAACCGCCTGGTATTTCTGCGCCTGCGAACTGCTCCAGGTCGCGGTCGAATCACAGGAGCAGCTAATCCAGGATATTTTCGATGAAATACAATCTGAAAAGAATGACTCCCTGGTCGAACTGCAGCACGCGGCCAGCGAGCATGGCGTCGACTTCCTGGTCGACGACGATATCGTCTCCATCGGCCACGGCGAAGGCAGCAGCAGCTACAACGTTGCACAAATACCGCCGGTCGAGCAAATCGACTGGCAATCGATTCACGATATACCGGTAGCGATGATTACCGGCACCAACGGCAAGTCTACCAGCGTACGCTTGCTCGACGGTATCGCGCGCGCCGCCAATCAGATTTCCGGAGTAACCTCCACCGACTTCGTTCGAGTCGGCGACGAGATTCTCGAGCAGGGCGATTTTTCGGGGCCCGGAGGCGCGCGCCTGTTGCTGCGCGATCCGCGATTGCAGGTCGCATTTCTCGAAGTTGCGCGCGGCGGTATCCTGCGTCGCGGTTTACCGCTGCGGCGCGCGCGCCGCGCTGGTGACCAATGTCGCCAACGATCATCTCGGGCAATACGGTGTGAATACCCTGGCGGCCCTGACCGAGACCAAGTTTGCGGTGCGTAAAGCCCTGGCCGATCAAGGTGTTTTGGTCGTCAATGCCGACGATAGCGGAATGGTCGAATTTCTGCGCGACGCTCCGCCGCCGAATCTATGCTGGTTTAGCCTCGACAAAAATAGTCCTCAAATCAGGCAACAAATCGAGCATCAGGAGCGTTGCTGTTTCTGCGATGACGGCGATATCGTTTTCTTCGACGGCCGAGAGGTCGAACGGATTTGCGCCGTCAGTGATATCCCCATGACGCTCAACGGCGCCGCGTTGCACAATATACGCAATGCGCTCGGGGCGGTCGGGGTAGCCAGCGCAATGGGCTACAGCCAGGCGCAGATGGCTGCCGGCCTGGGTCATTTCAATAGCGACGAGCGCGACAATCCGGGGCGGTTCAACCAATTCGAGCTTGCTAACTCGGCCCGCGTAATCGTCGACTTCGCCCACAACGCGCATAGCGTCGCGGCGGTAGCCGATACCGTCGGGCGCATGCCGGCACGGCAGAAATGGGCTTTGTTCGGCTCGGCCGGCGATCGCTCGGACGATGAGATTGCCGCCATCGCCCACGGCGTCTGTGCGCTCGAGCCCGACCATGTCGTGATCGCCGAAGTCGAGGTGTATCTGCGGGGCCGCGAACCGGGTGAAGTCAGTACCATCATGAAACAGGCCTGCTTGGAAAGCGGGCTTACGGAAAATCAGATTGTTTTCGCGCAGTCCCCGTTGGTGGGCGTCGAGTTCGCGGTATCGCGGATGCAGGCCTGCGACCTGGGTCTATTCCTGGTGTTAGACCAGCGCGACGAGGTCATCGACTTTCTGAAATCGCGCTGATTGCTTGCCACATCAGGAAACTCAGATTTAGTCAGAGTTTCCGCGACACCCAGATGTGCCCCATTTAAGAATGAATCGCCCCGGGATTTCCGGAGGCTGTTTTGTGTGAGTCATGCGGCTTCGAATGACTCTTCCAGTTGCTGATAATACATCAGCTCATACTCGACCGGCGGTATATCGCCGATCGATTCGAGTAATCGTCGATGGTTAAACCAGTCCACCCATTCCAGCGTGGCGTATTCGACA
>Ga0209150_1000169_pt1 | contig 24542 bp, 22 predicted proteins | sample WorMetTyACAVOLI3_FD_187424 | JGI IMG/M metagenome (GOLD analysis project Ga0209150, IMG submission 187424) | Marine gutless worms symbiont microbial communities from Max Planck institute for Marine Microbiology, Germany - Olavius algarvensis... ... | reverse complement strand
ATGAGCCGTAAAGGTGACTGTTGGGATAATGCGGTGGTCGAGAGCTTCTTTGGCAGTCTGAAGCAGGAGCGGGTGCAATGGCGAAATTATCAGACTCGATATGAAGCACAGCAGGATATTCTGCAGCACATATCCAGCTGGTATAACCCATATCGATTACATTCGACGCTGAATTATGTCAGCCCGAATGATTATGAAAAACGACTACTCGAAACGAAGCATGCCGCTTAACTGGGGTGTATCAAAAAGTTTGCCCACGTCACCGGGCACCTTGGGGTGCATCGGTGTAGGTTGCTTGTGTTAAAGCATTTCACCCAACATTGTAAAAAACGACTCGATATTCCAGTCGACCCAAATCTGCCCGTCTCTTAGATAGTATTCGCGTGAATGGTCCTTAATCAGCGACGGGATTGGTGGTGTACTGGTCATGCTATCTTCACCGCTCAGCGTAATCAGTTGCGGAAAGTCGTTAACCCAAAAAGCGACCGCGGTTTCGGCTTCACCTACAACAATTAGTTTGCGCTTCACGTTCCCATGACTGATTCCAAACAGGTCATGTAAATCGAATACCGGAATCATGTTGCCGCGCACCGTGGTTACCCCGTTTAGCCAGGCCGCCGTATTGGGTAATCGGCATACGGATGCCATGCCGACGAGTTCGCTGACTTCGTCTTCAGGCAGCAGCAATCCAATATTGCCGACCAACACGGAATGGGTCGTAAGCGACTGATGTTGTTCAGCCGGCGCCCCGAGTTCCGACAGCGCCGCATGCGACAGATCGAATTCGCGATTCAATGCCTCACTGGGCAACATCGTTATCGTTTTTTCGGCGAGAACTGTACTCATGGCTTTTTAGATATATGCATCCAGGTGCTTAATGATTTCGACGCTATCGATGGGCTTACTAATCAGCGCCTTGGCGCCTTGTTTTTCCGCCCAGATCTTGTCCGCGCGCTGATTTTTCGTGCTGACGAAAACGACCGGAATCTCCTTGGTCTCCTCATCCTGGGTGATTTCCCGACAAGCGCCGTATCCGTCCAGATCGTCCATCACAATATCGAGGAAAACCAGGTTGGGTTTTTCCGCTTTGGTTTTCTCTACCGCTTCCCGCCCTGTAGTGGCGGTAATAACCTGATATCCGGCTTCGGAAACAATTTCCTTCATTTGCTGCAACTGGGCTGCAGTGTCGTCAACTACTAATACTTTTTTCATGGCCATGATCTACTCCGGTTTCATCCCTAAGAATGCTTGTTTAAAGGTGTTGTTAAAAATATCTATATCAAAATATAGTCTGTGTTTATCAATTTTGCAGGCTATTACGATCAGCTCGCGCCCGTTTTGGCCGGCGTACCGGTCAAGTGCGGACACTGCGAAAGAAATTTTTGAATGACTTCCAGCAAACGCTCGTCCGCCGGCGGCTTGGTAACATAGGCATCGCAACCCGACATGGTTCCCCGAACTTTATCGAAGGGTGATTTTTTGCTGGTCAGCATAACCACAAACGAGTCGTAACCGGCCTTGATGCTTTTGCAAGCCTTGTAGCCATCCATGCCTTCCATCATCACGTCGAGGAAGATCAGGTCGAAATTCTTTTTCGAGTTTTTCTGAATTGCCTCTTCGCCACTGGATGCGAAGTGAATATCAACCGGCATCTTTACTAACTCGGCCAGTTTGTGTTCCATGTATTTCCGCACCGGATAACTATCGTCGACCACCATAATGCTCAGGTCCCCGGCGCTGTCGCCTTCATCCAGATCCGCCGAGGTCTGATCGACAATATCTTCTAGCGCCGTAATCAGTTTCTGCACTCTGATCGGCCGCTGAATTGTTTTTTCGTTGCAATTCAGTTTGTCGCTATCGGTTAGCAATAGCGACACAACGAGGGGATTGGTTTGTTTCAACTCCGTCCAGCGGCGGATGGTAAGCGGATCGTCGGTATTAACCAGGACAAGATCGGCTTCGCCCAGTTGGTCCGGCGGTAACAACATGTAGTTTTCGCTAAGCTGCGGGGCCAGCGTAAAAATGCTCTTCAGCACTCTGATCTCAAGCTCGGTTAACCCGATATAGCTTAAATTGATTCCCTCATGCACGTGACTATTTCCCGCAGCTATCAGCCACTAAGGCCGGACTTTGATGCCGTGCTTTGGGCCTCGTAAAACGAGTATCTAAACAAAGATCAAAAATACAGATTGAGTTCGCATTCATAGGCATTAAATTCAAACTTGGGTTCCGGCTGCAGGACCTGCATTGGGTCAATTTAGCTATTAAAATCCGCAGTGCTAACCCCCGGGTAAGCATTACGTCTAGACGATTATATATAGATCAAGAATGCTAAAAGTAAAGCTGAGCCGCGGAAATTAGCGGCTTTTACGGGTCTGCAATTCGAATACTTGATCCGCATCACATATGCAAACGACATCGATTCGATTTCTAATTGAAACGCCTCTCGATCCGGGCTGTCGTTACCCGCCAATCGGAGATTTATTTAATTGTACAAATCGGCGGAACAGCCGATGTTAGAATCACAGACCTCATACCGAATTTTACTGCTATATATATAGTAGCTAATTTCACCGAGTCGGTTATCTATGAGCTCCAGTCCAGTCTTTAAAAAAACGGCAACAGGTCAGACGGAAGTCGACACCAACGAACACGAGTTGACGGCACTGCAACGACGTGTACTGATTTTGGTGAATGGCAGTAACGACAACGCGGCTTTGGCTAAAAAATCGCTCTGCAAAGATATCGATGAAACCCTTACCTACCTGCAGGCTAAGAATCTTGTCGAACCGGTGGCGGGCCAGGCGGTCGAAACAGCGCCTGAAGAAGTAACGATTCCTCTTGAACAGACACAACCCGGCGGCGCGGAGAATACCGAGGCCCGCGAATTCCTGAGCAATACCCTGCTCACATACTGCAATCGCGTTCGGGTCTCCAAATTAATCGATGAAATCGACGCCACAGCGGATGCGGACGGCCTCAAACAATTGGTCAATACCTGGTATCGGGCAATTTCGGAAACGCCTAACGGCGTTTACGATGCCGACAACCTCAAACAGCGCGCACTGGAAATGCTGGGGTCGGATTAAGCCGGCGGTCTGCCAAAATGCTATTCGCCGAAGCTTTTTTTATCTCGACTATTTCGCAAACCGGGCCAATCGCGGTTTTGGGGATTGAATGGCGGCGAAAGCCACAGCTCACGGATTCACCAGTTTACCCCCCCAATTCAGTTATAGCCAGGGCATGCCATGACTGCATTCAATGGCCTTGTCTATGACAGGCAATGCGGAAAATAATCGCAATAATAATCTAAACACCGCTAGAATTAATGTGGGCTTGTCACTATCAATATAATCTCGATCTTCCTGGAGGATGCTATGGCTGGCTACCAAAAACAAGTTCCCCTAGCTCGCAGCTTTTTGGTTTTCTTTTTGCTGGCGGCCTATGCCGGCACTGCGTCCTCGACGCTGCTTTTTTCCGATGATTTTGAATCCGGTACGGGGAACTGGAGCAACGTTGCCGTCGGCGACAATAAAAACTGGACGCGTGATTCCGGGGGAACTCCTTCGTCCGGAACCGGGCCGGCAACGGGAGCAAACGGGAGCTTGTTTTACATGTATCTGGAGACTTCGTCCGGCTCCGCATATACCGCAGGGGATACTGCTATTTTACAGGGCCCGGACATTACGCATACCAACGTTCAATTGTCGTTTAAATACCATATGTATGGATCCAACATCGGGACTTTAGCCGTCGATGTACTGTCGGGTGACACCTGGATAAACGACGTCTGGTCTAATTTTGGCCAGCAAAATACCAGCCACAGCTCGGCCTATGTCAGCGCCAATGTCGACCTCGGCAGCTATTCAGTATCCAGAATTCGATTTCGCGCCACCGCGGCGGGTGGCTACTGCGGCGACATCGCCGTGGACGATATCCAAATATCGGGCGAAATACCGGGCCCGGTCGCCCCGCTGTTTACTAATAATCCATTTACCAAGGCGGAGGCCCGCCAAGATCAGGCCTATAGCGACAGCATTGCAAATGACGCCAGCGACGCCAATGGCGATACCTTATTTTTCAGTAAAATTTCCGGTCCGGCGTGGTTATTCGTCGCCGCGGATGGCGTTCTCAGCGGCACACCGAGTAGTGTCGACGTCGGACTGAACAGTTTCGTGGTTGAGGTCTCCGACGGAAGTTTTTCAGACAGTGCAACACTTGAAATTACCGTGCTCGATAATACGGTACCGATCATTCTTAGCAGTAGCGATTTCGAGTCCGGCACGGGTGACTGGAATAACGTCACGGTCGGCGACAATAAAAACTGGACGCGTGACTCGGGCGGCACTCCTTCCAGCGGTACCGGGCCAAATAGCGGCGCGGATGGCAGCCTATATTATATGTATCTGGAAACCTCCTCCGGATCCGCTTACAGCTCGGGCGATAGCGCCATTTTACAAGGCCCTGAGGTTTCCGGCTCCAACATGCATTTGAAATTTCAATACCATATGTACGGCGCCAATAGCGGTACACTTGCAGTCGATGTTTTGTCGGGCGGCGCCTGGGCCAACGATGTCTGGTCTATATCCGGCCAGCAACAAAGCGGTAACGGTAGCGCCTATAACGCCGTTGACGTGGACTTGAGTAGCTACTCCGTTTCAAGAGTACGTTTCCGCGCGACCGCTGCCGGTGGCTATACGGGCGATATCGCCATCGATAATCTCGAGCTTTATATTCCTGCCGAAGTAACATTGCCGGCCGCCCCGTTTTTCCTGTCCGACCCTGTCGTCAAGGCTTCGGCAATTGTCAATTTACCCTACAGTAATAGTATTGAAGACGATGCAACGGATGCGAATGGCGATGTCCTTGTATTCAGTAAAATTAGCGGGCCGGCCTGGTTGTCCGTTGCCGCCGATGGCGCACTAAGCGGTACCCCGAGCAGCAGCGACCTTGGCAACAATAATTTCGTCGTCTCGGTCAGCGATGGCAGCTTATCGAATACAGCCACCTTGAGCATTTCGGTGCTCGATAGCGCATTGTCCGCCAGCGTATATCCCGCAACAGCCGGTCACGGACAAGACGGCGGGACGAATTTCGGCTGGGCCGTGGATGGCGTGATCGACGAATTCTGGGTTCGTACCGCTTACCAGGACGATGTGGTCGTGAGGCGTTATACGAGCCTCGATTTCACCAAACGGTCGCATTTCTGGGGCGTCTACGAATTTCGATTTCCGCAGACAGTCATCGATAATGCCGCCAATATCGTAATCGATTCGGCTTCGCTCGAACTCGACATCGACGGTGCCGCATCGGGTTTGATCAATTTACATGGTTATCTGGGTAACGGTAGCGTCGAATTATCCGACTTTACGAACAATAATCTGATTACCGGGGTTTCACCCGCCGCAAATAGAATCACCGTCGATGTAACCGCATTTTTGAACTCGATGCTGGGTCAAAGTAATCATATCGGATTTTTGCTGAAACCCTGGGATATCAACTCGGACATGTATATCGCTATGTGGAATGGTACGCCGCATCCGGCTTTCGGGCATATATCAGGGCAAATATCGCGTCTGGTGATTAACTACCGGGTGCAGTGAACCCTACTCCGGAGCTATAAACGGAGGCGCCGCCAGCAGCCATGGTTGGTAAAGCGATGCGCCGCGGTTCGTCCGAACGGGAGTTCATTCATCTGCCGCAAAATCGATATGGATGTGGTTTCCGTCCGGGTCCCACAGATTGATCTGGACAAGATTGAAAGCGGCGATATCGTTACGCTCATAGCGCTCGTCCATGGCCCGCAATTTCTCTTCGAAACGGCTGCGGCCGGTGGCGGAAAACGCGAAATGTTCGAGCTTCAGATCGGCCTCCGATCCGACTCCGGCAGGTCCGTCAATACCGATTAAATGCACGGCCGCGGAATCGCCCGCATACATCCACGCCCCGGGAAACGGGAAATCCGGGCGTTCCCCGGCACGCATACCTAAAACATTCCGGTACCAATCGATCATAGAATCGAGTTGGACGGTACGCAGATTGACGTGATCGAGCTTCCCTATTTGCATCGCGACTATCCGACTTATCCGGCCTCCTCAAAAGCCTTCGAGCACGATCTTGCCACGCGCCGAGCCGCTCTCGATCTGGGCATGAACCCGGCGCAGGGTCGCGGCATCGATCTTGCCGGCAACTTCGGTAACCGTGGACCGGATTTTTCCCGCGTCGACCAGAGAAGCGACTTCGTTCAACAATTTGCCCTGTTCCGACATATCCGGGGTGGCAAATAACGAACGCGCGAACATCAACTCCCAGTGCAGCGACACCGCTTTAAGCTTGAACGGCATGGCGTTCAATTCCGCCGGGTCATCGATCAGGCCAAATCGACCCTGCGGAGCAATCAGTTCGACGATATCGGCGAAATGGGCATCGGTTTGAGTAGTTGAAAACACGAAGCCGGGCGCACCGAGACCCAGCGCCTCGACCTGGGGCGCCAACGGTTGGCGATGGTCGATCACGTGATGAGCGCCGCAGGTCCGCACCCAGTCCTGGGTTTCGGGGCGTGAGGCGGTGGCGATCACCGTCAGATCGGTCAATGCGCGCAGCAACTGGATGGTGATGGACCCGACACCGCCAGCGCCGCCAATTACCAGAATAATGTTTCCACCCTGCGCGGTTGGGCGTTCGACGTCGAGTCGGTCAAACAACATTTCCCAGGCGGTAATCGCCGTGAGCGGAAGCGCCGCCGCTTCGGCATCGCTTAAACTGGCCGGTTTGCGACCAACGATGCGTTCGTCTACCAGGTGGTATTCGCTGTTTGTGCCTGGCCGGTTCATAGCACCGGCGTAAAAACCCGCATCACCGGGTCTAAAATTCTTGACCTCGGGCCCAACGGTCTCGACCACGCCCGCAGCGTCATAACCGAGCACGACCCAACCGCCCGCTTCGGGCGCCTGACGTTGACGCAGCTTGGTGTCCACGGGGTTGACCGACACGGCATTGATCTTGACCAGCAGATCGCGTCCGGCGGTCTTCGGTGTCTCGAGGGTAATGTCTTCCAGGGCATCTTCACGGTCTATCGGTCCAATGGTTTTATAGGCTACGGCTTTCAATTTGGTCTCCGCTTAAGTTCGAGCTTTAAAATTTCGTCATCTCATTCAAGGTAACCGACGCAACCGCACCCGCGGTAGCGTTCATGTACTCGGCAAGGTGAGTATTATTCATATGCGCCTGCCAGAGTTCGCGATTCTCCCAGTTTTCGTAAAACATAAAAACTGCCGGATCGTCATTGTCCTGATGCAAATCGTACTGAATACAGCCCGCTTCCGCCAATGTCGGCTCGATTAATTTGAGCAATTCCGTTTTAACCAATTCGATTTGCTCCGGTTGCGCCTCGATTCTCGCGACGATAGTCAATTTTTGGTTCATTTCGCTTTACCTGTTGCCATTAAGATGTGGCAAGACTAAGCTATATGGATATTTTTTGTAAGTACGCACATTAAATATATGTAGTATCTTTATTGTATACCATTGGAGATCGTTCATGGCTCACTCCCGCTACGATTGCCACCAGGGTTGCCCGGTTGAAGCAACCCTCGAAGTGATTGGAGGAAAGTGGAAAGGCATTATTCTTCATCATCTGCTAGCGCAGACCGTTCGCTTTAATCAACTGCGCCGCTTGATGCCTGAAATTACCCAGCGGATGTTGACAAAACAACTACGAGAGCTTGAAGCGGACCGGCTGATTTCGAGAAAAGTCTATCCCGAAGTCCCACCGAAAGTAGAGTATTCGATGACCGAGTACGGTTATACGCTGCTGCCGGTGATTAAGGCTCTGCGGGCCTGGGGTTCCCATCATCTGCAAAAAACGGCCGACTCGGCCTGAAGCCCGGTCTACCCCTCGAATGTTATCGATCGATGCCGCCATTAAAATGGTAATGCAGCGGCGGTAATAATCGGGCGCACGCTTCGAAAAATCAGGTTCGCACGGTAGGCGCAATTTGCCCTGAAGCCGGTTAAGACCTATTATCCCGTAATCCCAATTTCTTAATGATGCGTTCGCGTTTATTCAGCCACCAGCCAAACGCTGGCCGCCACATCGAATAGTCGTTGTCGACCGCCAGTTCTGCGGCGGCATGCAGGGTCCAGTTGGGATTTGACAGTAACTCCCTCGCAATGGCGACGAGATCGGCCTTACCGGACTCGATCACGGAATTTGCGACCTCGGCATCCCAGATAAATCCTACGGACATCGTCGCGATCGCTGCATCCCGACGTACTTTTTCCGCCAGCTCCGCCTGAAAAGCCGGGCCAACCGGAAAACGCGGCACCGGGTGTGGTCCGCCAATACCGCCGCTCGAACAGTCGATCACGTCGACGCCCACTTCTTTGAGCGCCTTTGCCAGTCGGACGCTATCGTCCAGATCCCAACCGCCGTCAATCCAGTCCGTCGCCGATATACGGAAAAATAACGCTTTATCCTGCGGCCAGTGGCGTCTGATCGATGACGCTACCTCGAGCGACAATTTGATGCGTCCGGCGAAATCACCGCCCCAACAATCGTCGCGCGAATTGCATAATGGCGAATAGAATTGATGCAGCAAAAAACCGTGGCCCGCATACACTTCGATCGCTTCGAATCCGGCGGCGTCCGCGCGCGCCGCCGCGGCGCCGAAGTCCTCGATTACGCTATAAATATCATCCTGGCCCATTTCTTTCGGCGCGGGCCAGGAAGCTCCATAGGGCTCGCCGGTGGGACCCATGGCAACCCAGGGATGCTCATTCCTTTGCCCGATATCCTCGTCGTTGACAGGGGTTTCGCCATGCCAGGGTCGGCGTTCGCTTGCCTTGCGACCGGCATGCGCCAGCTGAATCCCGGCGACCGCGCCCTGTTGCTTGATGAAGTTCGCAATTCGGCCCAGTGCTTCGATCTGATCATCCTCCCACAAACCGAGATCGCCATGGGTGCGGCGGCCTGCCGGCGTAACCGCCGTCGCCTCGGTAAACACGGCGCCGCAACCCCCGAGGGCAAATCGGCTCAAATGCGCAAAATGCCAGTCGTTAGCGTAACCATTCTGCGCGCAATACTGGCTCATGGGAGAAACGCAGACTCGATTCTTCAGCGTTATCCCCCTGATTTGGAATGGGTCAAAAAGCACAGCCATCGCGGGCTCCTGGTGGGTTGAATTTTAAAACCAACATCTTAATCGCTTACGGCAATATGTCGAGGCGCCACCGCCATTTTATACGGGGCATTGCGCCGGCGCCGAACGCGCCGACGCGCCTGGTTTCACAGGAGTCTGGCGCCTATCTTGGCTCGCGGTGAGTGCGCATATACAGCTATCCCGGCGTCATATTTTTTGGCGCAGCAACATCGATCCGCCAGGGCCGATTCCTGTCCCGCCCCGGTGTCGCAATCGACGCCTTGCTTAAAAGTGCCAATCGGTAAAGACGAAAATTATTAGCACTCGCCCGAAAATCCAGGTAGATTGGGACACAATCCGCTATCGTAGCGGGTTGCAGTGGAAGAATAACAAAAGCTGATGCTGCGCGGCTGACACTAAACGTAGCTGGCGCCCACGGCTGCCCCCGCAGGATGCAAGGACTGGATGACCGGTTTTCCCTAATCCAATCGGGCTTAAAAACTGAGCTTAACAGACGCGCGCGATCGAAAGCCGCCCGTGCCTGGGTATTTTTACGCCAGTCGACGTATCGCCCCGCAGGGTCCGATTGAATTCGGCCACCGCTTTATTGTGGAAATTTTAAGGAGCATCGTAATGAGAATAATATTAATCACCCTAGTGGCCACCGGCTTGCTGCTCGGCAGCGGCGGTTATTCGATCGCTTATGCGGACGACGACGACCGGGCGATTGCCCAACTCAAAAAAAAGGTTAAACGCCTGCAATGGAGGGTCATTCAGAACAGGTGGAATATCCGGTCTAACAAGCGCAAAATCGGCGCTAATACGACCAGCATCGGCGCCAATGCCGCCGGCATCCAGAGCAATACCGACAAATCCGCCGCCAACATGGCCGACATCCTCGATAGCGCCGCGGCAATCCAGGACAATGCAGCCGACATCGCGGGTAATCTCGAGCAACTTCAGGGCGCTCGCACCGACTTGATCGGACTCGAGGAGCGCGTCAGCGATCTTGAAGCGGCGCCCCCCCGGCAGCGGCGATGACGGTTCGCGCGATTTCGTTCTGGTCGATTGCAATCTTAATCCGAACGCGCTGCTGGATCCGCCGATCAATGGCTATTTTCCCGACAATACGACCTATGGCCTCGTCGGCCGCTGTAACGGGCCGCTATACGTCACCGAGGACGAGGTTTATTTCGAAGGCAATTCCCCCGATGCCGCCATCGTGTTACCGCCAGGCGATGCAACCGCGGCATCCAACGGCGCAGTTTTCGGCGACGGCGCGCATAACCTGCAAATTCGTAATCTGACTATCGATGCCCTGGCCTGGAATTCGGTTGTGAACGAAGGAACCGAATCGGCCGGTGTTTACGCGCGGAACGCTTTTGTGCGCGTCATCGACAGCGACATTCTCGGCGGCGAATACGGCATCAACCCGTTCCGCGACGCGGTCGTGCGGCTGCAGGGCACGGTAAACGTGACCGATTTTCTCAATGTCGGTATTAGCGCCGGTGATCACTCGCTGGTGACGACCCGCGGCCAGGTCAATATCGCCACCTCGATTACCGAAGGCAATTTTATTATTGGCCTCGAGCTTTATCGCGGCGGCAACATGGATTTTCGCCGCGGGGTTACCGTCAGCCTGCCGCCGGGCGACCAGTTCCCGTTTCCGAGGGCCGTCGCCGCATCGAACAACAGCCATCTGCGCATTCGCCAGAGCGGCCAGGTTAATATCGGGGGTAACGCCTCTATGCGCTCCAATTCGACGCTGGCCATGCTGGGCGGCATCCTGGCGGGTAATCTCGACCTCGAACAGGGCTCGTCTGCGCAACTGTTCGGAGTCATACAAAACCAGGGCAGTAACCTCTTTAGCGGCAACTCAAACCTGCAATCTTTCGATTCGACGCTGGCAAATACCAATGTGACCGAAGGTTCGGTGGCCAAGCTTAGCGGCGGCGAGTTGGACGGTGCCATCGTGCAGTTAAACGGTTTCCTTTCCGTGCAGCAAGGAGTTTCGGTGACCAATCTTATCAGTGCGTCTAAACCGTCGGTGGTCGATATCAACGACACTAACATGAACGGCAATCCACTGTTTTTCTGCGATGAGGATACGGCCTTCTTCGACGCCTCGGTGACAAACCCGATCGATACCTGCCCCTGAATAACGGAGTGGTGCAAGCTTTTACGAACCACGCCCACGGGCGTGGTTTTTTTGCCGGCGCTACGCCATTACCCGCAGGGACGAAAACACCCGAATCGATCGAGTACGACGGCAGCATCGTTTTTTTCATCGCACGATACCCAATGGGCGATAAGCCGGACTTTAACGGAGGTTCGGCAACTGGAACCGAGCAACTGTGCCGGGTATTCCAGGATCGCGTTGCCGGATCGGACTGGGACGCCTTGGACTGCAATTTCGGACCACGATATCGAGCTTGACAATTAAGGAACCATAATTCGCAGCAAGAATATTAATCGCGCTTTTCCCCAATCTTGCGATCTTTTTGTTAACGGAAATTTTTAACAAGCTGAGTCGCAGCCTAGAACTAACCTGACGATCGTCAGTCCTAAAGTAAATTCGCAAGCCTATTTATCGACTCCGATCGAATGCCATGAAAATTTTGAAAAACCTGTTGCCGTTATTCGCATTACTAACCGTAAGTAACAGCTTTGCTGCAAATGAAGGGGACGCGGTTCATGAATTGTTCGACCAGATACTGAGAGCGCATGTCAGTGACGGTCGGGTGGATTACGATGCGATTCAATTCGACACCCGGTTTAATCGGTATCTCGATTTAATTACAAACTTCGATCCCGATCGATTATCGAGCCGGGCGGAAAAATTGGCCTTTTGGATCAATGCCTATAATGCGCTTGCGATAAAAGGCATCATCGACGGACATTCGCCCAAATCCTTGTTCGGACGCTACAAATACTTTAAGTCGGTGCAATACGATATTGCCCGACAGCGCATCAATCTTTACGACCTGGAGCATGAAATAATCATTCCGCTCGGCGAACCCCGTATTCATTTTGCAATTGTCTGTGCATCGCTATCTTGCCCCGCGCTGCGCTCGGAGGCTTATATCGCAAGCAAGTTGGAGCGGCAGCTCAATGAAAACGCCAGCCGCTTTATCAATAATTCCGATAAAAACGATTTTGACGGTAAACAGATATACGTATCCAGGATTTTCGAATGGTTTGAAAAGGACTTTTCGACACATTCGGGATCGCTGCAAAAATATTTAGCCCAGTACGTGAAAGACCCAGCGCTAGTGCAAAAGCTCGAGGCTGACGCGTTAAAGGTCGGATATCTTGCTTACGACTGGCGGCTGAACGGTAAACGAGGCGATGGATAGCTCGCGAGAATCCACGTGCTGATTCTGCCTGGGGACAGGATTCAAGTTGCTCGCTTGTTTAACTTCTTCCTGCAGGGAGAGCAATTGGCATTTGATTGCGCTTTACGTCAGTCGCAAATTTTCCCGGACGACATCTCGCGACGCTTCTTCGCGACCCAGGCCCGGCAAGAGAAATTCCATGCCCGGGTATTTCGCTGCGGCATCGGAATTCTAGCACCTAAGGGAATTGGTCGATTTTCTAAAAATGCGGCGATGGAATCCTATCGAAACCAACTCGAGTCCGCGCTGGCAGGCGGCGATCTTGCGCTAAGTCTACTGGGTATGCAGATTATTCTGGAAGGCCTGGGAGATGTCGCTTTGCAACATATCAGCGATGGCTGTGGTCCACGGGGTATCGGCTTCTCGCGGATTAGACGGATGGTCCTGGGCCAGGAAGACGCGCATCATAATTTTGGGATTCGACGTTTTTTGGCCTTCTTTGCCGGCGAGGCCGAGGCTGTGGAAACCAATAGAACACATTTCGACGATTATTATGGCCAGCTGCAAAACATTATCGAATCGGTGGCGCCGTTGTTTGAGCATTTCGATGAAGATCCGTTACAGTATCTGAAAGAATTCGAATCCAGCCTGCCTGAATTTTTTCAGCCCGAATCGACGCCCCTGAAAGTCGCATGAAGCTATCGATCATAATCCCGGTGCTCAACGAAGCGAAAGCGCTGCCAGCAACACTCGACTGCGTTGAGCGACTGGCAGGCCAGTCGGAACTCATAGTGGTTGACGGTGGCAGCACCGACGCGAGCAAAAAGATTGCCGCGGCGGTCAGCCGTGTGCGCTTGATTTCCGCAGATCGAGGGAGAGCACGACAAATGAATGCGGGCGCCGATGTCGCCTGCGGCGACTGGTTGCTGTTCTTACACGCCGACTCGCTTCTGCCAGAGGATGCAGCGGATGAAATATTGGCACTAGATGCAAATTCTTCGGTCCAGGCGGGTTGTTTCCGGCACCGTTTCTCGGGCAATAATTTTTTGTTATCGCTAATATCGCGCCTTCACAACTGGCGTTTTTCCCGAGGTGGGATTATCTACGGTGATCAGGCGCTATTTGTGCGCCGAGATCTATTCCGGAAAATTGGCGGCTATCCCCAAGTTTCTATTCTCGAGGACGTTCAATTCAGCGAACAGCTGGTCAAAACAACGCGACCGATAATGCTCGACCAAACAGTGGTCACCGATTCGCGTAAATTTATCCAGCGAGGAGTGTTCAGGTGCTTTCTTGAGATCGCCTTAATTTTAATCTGCCATGAACTCCGCTTGCCGATAAAGGGGCAGGGGTTTTTTCGGCGGTACGATAGCGATGAGTTGCAATAAGGTGAAAGTTTAGAATGGCGCTTACTTAAGGCTGTCATTCCCGCGTAAGCGGGCGTTTGATCCAACTGCGAGACCAGACTAATAACAAGGCCACCCCAGGCAAGGACAATCAGGGATTCTTTATTTCCCGGTAGATAGTATCGGCCGCGGCGAGGATATCGGCATACAGATACAAACCAACGATCTCAGCCGTTTTCAGGTTAATCGCAATACTTGGAGTTTCCTCAAACACTTGTTTCAGTTGCCGGGGTTTGGCGCCGTTGAGTATCTGCGCAATGGTTGCGGAAAGAAACAAACCCGCCGGTTTAAAACCCGGTCGGGATATGCTGAAAAGAAATCCTTGTTGAACTTCTTTTGCACCCAGTTGCGAGAATGTGGGTATGCTATTTTTATTGGCGATCTCTACGAGTTTCGGTATCGATTCCGTATTGACGCCGCCTTGAATCGTCACGTAAATAGCGTCGACCTTTTTCGACAACTTGTCAAAACACCGGATAACGCTCTTCGATGCAACTTCAGTATCCGATATATCGCTTTTGGGGTAGCATTTCACGACATCGAATCCGATATCTGCCGCTACTTTTTCGACCGTGTCGATGGCCGAGTAACTGCGCCCGTAAATAGAGTCTTCGAACGCTATGCCAAGCTTTTTGAACTTGATGATGTCGTGAAAGATCCTGAGCTGCCGTTCATACCGGTATGGATCTACGCGCGCATGAACATGGTCGTACCCCGAGTCATCCTTGCTTTTTATGATTCCCGATTCCACGGGGTCACTCGTCGACATGACAATTGTTGGCACCGAGTGTTCATCATTAGCCAGGTCGAGTCCCGCCCAGGTTCCCATGGCAATGACCAGGTCGATATCGTCTTGCGACGTCAAACGATCCAGTAGCTTGGATCTGTTCGTCTGTCGCTGATCATCGTCCCAATTGGCTGAATAATAGCCGTCTTCGAGGAATTCCAGGTACTCGCTCTCCGATTTATTAACCAGCCAGTTCCATAGTCTTTTTGTATCCTTTCGCTTACGCTGGATTTTGGTAAGATCCGATTTTTCTATCCAGCCAAAATTCATCAAACCCCGAATCGTTGCTTCCAGGTAGTGATAATAATTGGCATGAGGCCCCCCTTCATAAAAAACCACCCGCCACTTTTTCCCGTTGTTTAGTACGGCCGAGGTACCGAATTTTTCAGCGATTTCGGCGGCCGGGGTCACTTTGGGGGTGAATTCGTATTCCGGCGCTTCTTTGTCGAAGCCTTCTTTGGCCCAAGTTGATGCACTTAGTATGCAAAGAAAAACGGTCGTTAAAATTTTGTAATGCATCTTTTTCCGCATTCATCTGTCCTGATTGAAAGGCTATAATTATTTATAGTTTGGTGGTTGGCTTCTGGCGAGTCGCCCGTTCAAGAATTAGACTTAATTACTATTAATTTCCTCGAAAAATTCATCCGTTGCGCCCATTAGAACGATGGGGGGATCAAAACCGATAATTTCCGCGGTCTTTAGGTTTAACGCGATTTTCGGAGGCTCTTCATAAAGTTGGTTCAATTGGTTTGGTTGCGCGCCGTTAAGCGCCTTGGCGATGGTCTCGGCATGAAACCTGCCAACGTATTTGTACCCGGCCCGGGACAGGCTTGCAAGAACGCCATAGCTGACCTCTCTGGCACCCGATTGGGAAAATGTCGGTATTTTGTGCTCGTTGGCAATCTCGACCAGAGTCGGAATGCTTCTGCCACTAACACCACCTTGTTGGGTAACATAAATCGCATCGGCTTTTTTAACCAGTTCCTTAAAGCATTTAATCACGCCTTTTTCGGCTAATTCCTTGTCGCTGGTATCGCTTTTGGTATGGCAACGCACGATTTTGAAATCATGCGTTTTAGCCAGAGCCTCGATGGTATCGATCGCCGCATAGCTGCGCCCGGTAAGGCTGTCTTCATATACAATACCCAATTTATGAAACCCGATCATCTCGTGGAATACCTTGAGTTGACGTTCGTTTCTTTTCGGGTCGACCCGCACGTGCACGTGGTCAAAACCCGAATCCTCGACGCTCTTGATGATCCCCGAGGAGATCGGATTGCTCGTCGAAAACACCAGGGTATTGGTTCTGTGGCGATAATTAGCCAGTCCTTTGCCGGCCCAGGTGCCCATCCCGATCATCAAATCGATATCTTTATCGTTGTTTAATCGGAAGACAATCTCGTCTTCCACCTTACCGCGCTTATCGTTTTCCCATAAAGCGCTATAGTGTGCATTGGCGACAAATTCGATGTAATCGCTCTTCACTTTCGTGCTAAGCCAGTCCCACAGCATATCGGTTGCCTCGCCGCTTTGCTTCGGCAATTCGGCGGTCTCAAGCCAGCCTAGTTGCATCAAGCCTTTGACTGTCTCGGTTAACTGTTTCTGGTAGTTAATATACGCGCCGCCTTCGTAGTAACCAATGCGCCACTTTTCGCCGTTATTGGTGGTCGGATCCACCTTGAAGAGTGGTTCAGCGGCGAAGCTGGCGGCCGGCCAAATCAGGAAAAGACTGATAAATACTAATAATTTTGATTTTAATTTCATTGTGCGACCTGCTTAAGCTAGGTGAATTTTACCGCCTGATGGTATCAGGGAATTTCAAAATTCAGGCAGTTTCTACAGACTATAGGCAACTATAAATACGATTGAGTATTGGCAAAGATGACAACTATTGAGTATAGGCAACTATATTGATTTGTATAGATTTTTTACTTTTTTTTGGGATCTATTCCTCGTTTTCTCAAACCGGTATTTACGGGCCCACCGAAGCTATGCCCAACTTGTACTTTGCGTAACTCACCGACTGACGTCTTTCTCGCAATTTGAGGTTTTAATCCATTGAAATGCTTACAATTTTTCCACCCACCGCTGCATGGGCAAGTTTTGTAATTTCTATTTTTGCCCGACTAAAATCGCTGTCCCGGGGAACGACATCCACGATTGTGTCGTACAAAGAAGCAATATGTGACTGTCCTACCGTGACCTCTCCGATCCGTTCGTATTGCTCCGTATCCAGTCCCCCGCTGGCAATAATTTCCAGCGGCCCGGCCGGTAGCAGCTGACCGTCGGTTTTCAATCCAATCGCCTGCATGCCGGACAGGTAAAGATCCGGGCCTGATTTTCCGGTCCCAAGGGTTTTAAGCTTTTGCCCGGAACTGCCGCGCAGGATTTCAATGACGGCATTTTGCATGATGGGCAAATAGTCAGCCTGGTAATAGCCACCGATGCAGCTAACCCCTCTGGCAATAGATATAAGAAGATATGATGTGAATATTGATGGTAACAAACGACCTTCCTGCAGCCCACGTCATATCTGCCGCGGTAAACGGGTATGCCCACAGTTGTCCGCTATCGTCTAAACCACGCAACTCAACGCCCGTTGCGTTTTCATCTTCCATGATACAAAGGGGAATCTTTCTTCCCTTTGCATCAACGCCCCAAAAAAACATCGTCCCCTGGGCCGAATCTGCCTCGTTAAAACCTTTCACGGCTGCCGCGGCGGAGCAACGTCGCAATAGCTTTTCGTACTGCCAGCACCCCCGTTGCCCATCCAGGTTTTCGATTAGTTGCCGCCGCAACTCCGGATCGAACATGAGTTGATGGCAAATCGTAGACTTGTCAAACAAGTCCTTCTCCAATAGCCGGGAGACAATACTTTCGATTTCGATATACACCAGTTCCGAGCGGCAAGACCGGCCTCGAAACAGGCGCTGCCAAAATCGGTGGTTGACAACCGTCGCTTGCCTGCCATACCCGATGAACGCCTGGCCAACATTGGCAAAGTCATCGAATACCGTATTAATTGCGGCCTCGAGAGCGCCTCCCAGTTTATAATCTGCAACCAGCCTGTTAGCCCTATCTCGAGAGCGGCATAACATCTCTGCAGTAAACGGCCCCACGACACTGACCAGTTTTCGCTTGTAACTGTCTGGAAATATCGGGAGTTTGCATATCCCGCCATCTCCAGGCACCGAGGTTCCGGCATAGACAAGAAGACCGCGTGGGTAAGTAAGATTATTCAGCGGTACGCTTCCGCAGGCCAATACCGGAACCGTTTTTACCGGTTTGCCGTCCAACCTTTTGCGCATTGAAAACAACAGATTCGATTGCGTGGATTGCGCGAAAGTATCGATACCATGATGATTGGCGGTTAACACTTGCGGCCTCTCCCGCAGCTCCCCTGATATCGCTTCAGCTAAATCGGACCCTAGTGTTTCGCGGGTATAGGCGGCAATTTCGGTAATGAAGTCCTGATTGCCTTGAAAAGCGAAGCTATCGGGCTGCTCCAGCTGCGCGACGTAATCGCGTAATTTGGCCGATTCGAAGCGCGCAAGCAATGCATCGACCGCCGGCAAAATCTCCCGCACAGCGAGCAGGTAGGTTTCGATCGAGTCCGGTTTATTAATTTGAAAGGGCGGCTTTTTGATTTCCCTGGGTCCCTGTGCGATTCATAACGAAAACTGCAAGTATCGACATTGCGCCAATGTAGGAATATCCGAGATAGTTGATGACTTCGGTCAAATCACCCGATAACAGTACCCAACCGAATATCACGGGACCCACGACCTGGCCGATGCGGCTAATCGACCTAAATATGCCAAGCGCAGTTCCCTCGCCCAATGCACGCGATTCCTTCAGCTCCAATACCATCGTACTTTGGGAGGATAGTACAAAACTGCTCGACAAACCGAGCAGGAACACGGAAACAATCATCGATGCAATACCGAATTCGGTATTGAATGTCGCGAATGCCAGCCCCCCCCAATAATCCACCAGCCAACATGTAATACCTTTTATTTTGCGACCGATCGATTAATCGCCCTATCGAGGGCCCGAAGTAGATCAGACAGATACCGTAAAGAATCAAAACCTGGCCGATTGTCGACTCTCTCGCTCCAATTTGATCCAGGTAAACCGGCGTAAAAAAATGCAAAAAGCCAGCAACCGCAATCGATGCCGGCAGGCTGCTTAATAGTGAGAGCGCTATAAAAACCGGATTACCGATAAACCTTAAAAGCGGCCTGAGCTTTATACTTTGTTTCGGTTTGTCCGCGGGAGCAGAGTCGCTATCGTTCCGGTCGCCGAGGGAACGCATAAATTTCCACGAAAACACAATCAAGGCCAGCATCACTATCGCCCCCATAAAAAACACTTTATCATAACCGAATCTTTCGGCGAGGAATGCGCCCGCCGCCGCGCCACATATGCTGCCGGAATAAAGTCCGGCAAAAAGACTGGCGAAGCCTCGAGCACGCCCATTTATCCCACCAAAACTAACAACCAGGCCTTGCGCCGACATCAGTGACAAGCCGTAGCCAACACCTACCAGCCCTCTGGAAAAAATAAACGTCAGGGCGTCGGTGGCGATCCAGGAACTCAAGGAGCCGATCCCAACCACAAATAACCCTATAAAATAGGGCTCTTGCCAGCCCCTGCGATCCATCCATACGCCTGCAATTAAAATGAATATCCCAACGCATAGGAACTCGGCCGAAATAGGCAGTCCTAACACGATGTCTCTGGATAGACCGAACAACTCGGCGTCAAACGACTGCATGTGAAGCGGCACGAACGACATGGAGAGATCGATTGCGAACAAGAATAAAAACATGGCTGGCCGAACAAATCCTATTTCGTAACGCGCCCGATAGCGCACGCTAGTCTTGCGCTTAACCAGCAAATGCAAGTAGAGCAACATACACTCGACCACGACTAAAGTGGTAATAAAGAGAATGGTGATCCCTTTGATCAGCAGCGATATCCAGTTCCTGAAAATATCTTCTTTCGAAATACGAATAACGGCGGTCCCGATGGGCTTCTCCGCCAGATTGAACCCGGTTAGCTGTTCAGCGATACGAAACTCCTTTTCCGGCAAGCGACCTATTACAGCGGTTTGAACCGCCGCCTCGATCCTCGACTCCCGACCCCGCTCGTCCTGATGACTGTAAACTGGTTTCCCGCGTGTATTGGTGAGTATGATTGCCTCGAAATTATCAAATCGGGAAAAGGTTTCACTAAAGCCAAACTTCGGTATGCTCGAAACCTGGCCTGATTGTTTCAACGATAGTCGCTGATTCAGCCTGGCAGATATTTCAGTCGTGGTCTCACGCGCATGGTCTATGGAAGCTTCGAGAATCTGGCGTTCAAAAATTACGGCATTGACAAGTAAAGAGCAGGAGAGCGACGCCAACATTATCAATACGAAGTCAACGACGAAATCTTTTTTCCTGGTTACCCGATTCTTAAATGCCAGTTGGAAATACAGAAACAAAATGCCAAAGACGCTAAAGGCTCCAACGACTATCGTGGGAAAAATATGCTCGTCCAACCTGGGGGCTACGGTGTGCCTCAAGGCTTCTTTCCGGAACTGAAAGATTAGACTGACAATCCAACGATCCTGATTGTCGAATAGTAAATGCGGGACATAATAATGGTCATTGTCTTCTACAAACTCCAGTCCGGCCGAAGTTTCGCCGTTTGCAATTTCCAGCATCTGCTCTACGAGCACGGGCGATGTGTCGCTTTGCAGGTCCTCACTCGCTGTCGTTACCAATCTGGAGCCGCTTTTTAGCACCAGCGACAAATGGACTAGTCCACCGAAAGGTAAATTCTGGCCATCCGGAGCGGGGCGTTTTAATTTCTCCCAATGGCTATTTATCAGCTGGCGTTGACGATCCAGGAGTTCCCGCATTTCATCAACCGACAAGCGTTTATTATTGCCGAGTGACTTTTCAATCGCGTCGCTCGCCGACTCCGTCGGAATCAGGAATTGCTTTATTTCCGAAACTTGATAGCCGTCCGTCAGCGCCGATCTAAGAAAAGCGGTATTGACAATAAACGCGAATGCCAATAAAACCGCCGAGCCGATTGCGAGCTTAAACTTCATATCAGGATCGCGACTTCAGTCTAGGTTCAAGACTTTGCGTCGTTAGAACTGTTTTGCATGTGGAGGGGGCAGATAATCTGTTTTACCGATGGGTGGCTCAAATCGAAAATCGATTTCCGCCACTATTTCCGGCTGCCCCTCGAGTACCCAGCCGTGTTTGCTATTTTTCACTGCCATAAGGGCGTTCGGTTTGAACCACCTGCAGCGATGGGGCAAAATTCTCACTCCGTTTCCTTCATATCCCTGAAAATAATTCACTATATAGGCAGCGGCGACGGCACCGGTACCACAAGCCAGCGTTTCCTTGTATATACCGCGCTCATAGCAACGGAATTCAATCGAAGCGGTACCATGATCCTGCCTGACAAAATTAACGTTTACGCCAGCGGGAACCTGTCCTGATAGTGCGTATTAACATATTGCCCGATATGATCTATTAACCAGGTGCCGAATCCACGCCTGCGCTGTAGCAAGGGTCCAGCTCCCCGGTCGCCTTCCGTGCTGGCAAAAATCGCATCGGCAAGTCCCGCCAACGGTGAGTCTTCATCGTCCAGTAAAAAAACCAGATGCGGTTCGCCGGTAAATATTAAATGACCTGCGAGGGATAATTCTATCTCTGAAGAGTAAGGCTCCAGGTCATGATGTCTAAATTTGACGCACAGATCATTGATGGTTTGAACTTCGCCAACGCTACTATCGGAAGAAATTTCTGTCCGAATATCCTCGGGGAACTTTCGTGGAATGCCAAGATTAACCCAACCGTAGGATTTAGCTTGCGAATAACCGATATCCGTCACATTCACCTTCGCGAGGGGAATCTCAGTCATGATGCTGGCACTTTCCACCTGATGTCTCTCGGACATATAGTTCGCAATACACATTAGTCCATTGCCACAACACAAAGCCTCCTGCCCATCAGGTTCAAACATTCTAAATATATAGTCCGCCTTGCATTTGGGAATTTTTTTCCAGTAATTGTGAACCTGGTTGATTGCCAGCAGATCGCCTGCGCTACAATTTTGAATCACAAGAAAATTGTCAGCACCGATACCGAATTGTGGATCGGTGATTTGTCGCGCAAATTCGGAAAAATGAATTTCCTCAAGAATTCCTTCGTCGGTTCCATCGTAAATCAAAAAGTTATTGCCAAAACAATTCGCCTTGACGATTTCGATATCGAGTGTGTTTCGCAGGGCACGTAAATTGGTAATAGTCATTCAGATGTTTGTCCAGGAGTTCATCAAACGGAAGTATCACGCTGCCGTGCGTTGTATTTCCTGTTCCAGCAATTCACAAATTTTTGGAAATAGCGCTTCTATTTTCTCGAGAATTTTTCCGGCGCCATTTATGTCTTTATCCCGGCCCATATCTTCAAGCTTTGCACTTAACTCGAATATCTTTCGAGCTCCGATATTCCCGCTTGCCGATTTCAGGCTGTGAGCCGAGTCTCGAATGGACTCGCAGCATCCATCTTGTATCGACGAATTGAGTTTATTAATTAATTCGGGTGCCGTGTTGTGATAGATTTCTAATAATTGCGCAAGGATACTGGATGACTGCGGACTCTCCAAGGCCCTGATGCTGTTTAAAGTGTTGATATCCAATAGCTCATCTTCGTCATGCTCGGCGGGACTCTCGATTTCCGCGGCTGCCGGTGCCAGCACTTGGCTAGAATTGGGGTCGAATCCTTGCTCGGCTCGATGCCATTTCGAGATCACATCCCTCAGTTGCGCCATCGTGAACGGCTTACTGAGATAATCGTCCATGCCGCAAGCCAGGCATCTATCCCGATCCTCTTTGCGCGCATTCGCGGTTAACGCCACGATAACGACGCCCTCTTCCACACCCGACTCTCTTTCCTGGTCTCTAATTATTCGCGTGGCCTGGTAACCATCCATTTCGGGCATTTGACAGCCCATTAGAATCATGTCGTATCGATTTTTTTCGTTCATGGAAACCGCTTCTTTTCCATTTTCCACCAGGGTCAGATCGCATTCAAAAATCCGTAATATTTCAGTAACGAGTTTTTGGTTGACCGGGTTATCCTCCGCTACCAGTATGTTGGCGCCGATCCGGGTACCGGTAAAACTTTGCTCACCGGCCTGGGATTCGTTACGATCGAGCCAAAATTGGGTATCGCTGGAAAGCATTCTCTGAATCGCCACGCGCGGTACCGGTTTAGCGATGGCGAAGTCCACCCCTTCCAATGCCGAGATCCCATCGTCAAACTTGTGCTTTAGTAATACCAGCAACCCGCAGCGCAGGGAGTCGGCGCCGGTGAACTTTCGCAAATCGGCAATTTTGTCCTGGTATACAGATAAGTCCTGGTGTGAACCCGTATCGCATAAGATGAGGTCAAAACGTTTGGCACGCGTTCTACGCTGCTGGGTAAACTCCGGAATCTCATCGAAGCTGATCACGGTAGGCGGCAATCCCTGTTCTGCCGCAATTCTCACAGTGAGACTAGCGCCGAGTACCTCGGAATCGGTGACCAATAGGATCTTTTGGGCCGGGGTTTTCGGCTGCTCGAATGGCTGGCTTGCTGCGGTAGTTTGCAGTGACATCGTAAACCAGAACGCGGAGCCTTCATCCTTCTTGCTGGAAACGCCAATTTCACCCCCCATCAGTTCAACCAGATGTTTGCAGATCGAAAGACCAAGACCTGTTCCGCCGTAACGTCGCGTGGTTGAACTGTCGGCCTGGGAGAACGAATTAAATATCTGTTGCTGTACATTCTTGTCGAGTCCGATTCCGGTATCTCGAATTACCACCTTGACAGTTACCCGGTCACTACTTCTGTCAATAATCCTTGCTGATATTTCGATATGGCCCTGTTCGGTAAACTTGATTGAGTTGCCACACAGATTGGTAATGACTTGATGCACCCGCGACGGATCGCCCATATAACAGTCCTGAAATAACTCCGGCTCGGGTGAGCAGACGAGTTCCAGGCCCTTGTTTTGCGCCATTTCCGCGAACATGGCTCCCGAGGATTCCAATAGATCGCCCAGGCTGAACTGAGTTGCCTCTAGTATCATTTTCGAGGCCTCGATCTTCGAAAAATCAAGAATATTATTAATAATTGACAGCAAGCTGTTACCCGATTCCCGTAAGGTGGCCAAGAAATCTTTTTGGCGGCTATTCAGATTGGTGTGTGTCAGTAGCTCCATCATGCCGAGTATACCGTTGATCGGGGTTCGAATTTCGTGACTCATATTCGCCAGAAACTGACCCTTTGCGCGACTGGCCTCTTCCGCGGCCTCCCGCTCCAGACGCTCTTTCGCCGCGGTCGATTCAATGGCTGCAGTAATATTTTTTTTCAGTTCTTTTTCCATGAACACGAAAGACTGGGCCAATCGACCGACTTCGTCTCGGTACTTCAATGGTAATTTGGCAATCTGATCCGAGGATTTTGACTCCTTGGTAAAATCGACTTTCGGCAATTGTTTTGCGTAATCGCTGAGTACTTTCAACGGTTTCGAAATCTTGGAAACGAAAACGAAGGTGAACACCGTGCTGACCAAGAAAATAAGGCCGATTACCAACATTTGCCGCCGCAGCACCGCCTTTCCCGGAGCTTCAATTTCTTCTACTGGGACAACCACGGCAAAATACCAGTCGAATGCCTTGAAATAACTGACTGACGTGGTCAAACTTTTTGATACACCCCAGTTAAGCGGCATGCTTCGTTTCGAGTAGTCGTTTTTCATAATCATTCGGGCTGACATAATTCAGCGTCGAATGTAATCGATATGGGTTATACCAGCT
>Ga0209150_1000167_pt1 | contig 24704 bp, 26 predicted proteins | sample WorMetTyACAVOLI3_FD_187424 | JGI IMG/M metagenome (GOLD analysis project Ga0209150, IMG submission 187424) | Marine gutless worms symbiont microbial communities from Max Planck institute for Marine Microbiology, Germany - Olavius algarvensis... ... | reverse complement strand
ACCTGAAGCACAGCAGATTGCTGCTTTAACCAATTTTTCAAAGAACATTGACCAAATTTAAAATGTTGGACCTACAATTTTGTAATTTATTCTGATCAATTTTAAGTTTATGCGCAGGCTCTATATGGATATCAACGGAAATATGGTCCGGCAAGGGGATCATGAAAAAATAATCGACGCCGGTTTAGACAGCTTAAAATTTTCCATTGATGCCCATGACCCGAATATATATCGGAAAATTCGCAAGGGAGGAAACTTTGAAACAGTTCTCGATAATTTAAAAATATTTGATGATATGCGAAAACACAAAAAATCTAATATGCGTCTTTATGCCTTGTATATGATAAATGCCATCAATGAGAAATACTTCAATGACTTCAGGGAAATAATTGGAAAATATGTGGATGATATTGAGGTTTCCCTGGTAATGAATCAGGGTGAACAAGTGGAGGCTTATCAAGAACTATCTTTGGTCTCAACACGAATCCGTAACCTTATTGAAAAGCACAAAAAACAGATAATTTGCCCTAACCCATGGAAGAGAATAACCATCTCATGGGATGGATATCTGACCGCATGTTGCATAGATTTTGAGTTGAATATGGTCTACGGAAAATACGAACCGGGGAATTTGAAAAGATTATGGAATAGTCAAAAAATCAATGATATCCGGAAAAAGGTTAAAAGTTTGGATCTGGATGATCTAGTGCTCTGTCGGAATTGTGATATGATCAATTACGATATCCCGCGTTTTCGCAAAGAATTGAATGAAATGTTTTAATCACCGATTATTCATTTCTATTCGGCCGACCGCGACACCGCCCTTCAAACGAATGATGATATCCAGACTATAATATTCGATACCCAATGTCGATTCCGGAGATTTGATTTATCATTACTCAAGTTGATTTGGTGGTGCCTAAATGAAGATTGTGGATGTGGGTGAAAGAAAAATTGGTGACGCCCAGCCGACCTATATTATTGCTGAAATCGGAATCAACCATGGTGGTAGTGTTGAACGTGCCAAGGAAATGGTCGATGCCGCATGGCAAAGCGGTGCTGATGCGGTAAAAATTCAATCTTTTATCACTGACGATTTTCTTCATAAAAGCCATCCCAGTTATCAGTATGATGTTGAGGCTGAGATTTCCAAAGAAAAAGAGCTCGAAATCTGGGAATATGCAGGAAAAAAAGAGATTAATCTCTTTGCGACGCCTGAGGAATTTAGGAGCCTCAGTTTTATAAAAAGTCTCTCCCCTAATTTAGTGAAGATCGCTGCCATGGATTTTAATTACAAAGATCTCGTTGTTGCCGCGGCACGAATAAATAAACCCATAATTCTTTCATCCGGCATGTGCTCCTTGGAGGAAGTCCTGCGTACAGTGCGCTGGGTGAAAGAAGCCGGAAATGACAGATATATTGTGCTCCATTGTGTTTCAAACTACCCATCTGAACCAAAATCCTGCAATTTGAATGCGATCCGGACATTAAAAAATTCATTGAACTGTCCTGTGGGATTTTCAGACCATACGGTGGGGATACATATTGCTTTAACTGCCGTGGCTTTGGGGGCCAATGTAATTGAAAAACATTTCACACTCGACCACACTCAAAACGGACCAGACCATCGATGTTCTGCCGATCCTGGGGAGCTCAGGCAACTAGTATCGCAAATCCGCGATTTTGAAAGTGCGAGGGGGGATGGAGTTAAGAGGCCGGCAATCGAGGAGAACGAACCGAGAGTTCACAAAAGGCGAGGCATCTATGCAATAGACTATCTGTCTGCCGGAACGCTTTTGACAAAAAAGAATGTTCTTTTTCTCGCACCATCGAGCGAAACGAGTACTCTCGAACTTTGGCCTCGTATGGAACGGGCCCGATTAAATAAAGACGTACCCGCGCGGCAATTAATAGAAATTGGCGATATTGAGTGACATTCGATGGAAAAGCTGTCGGATCATACGGCGATGATATTGGCCGGTGGAAAAGGGCTCAGGCTTCGTTCTGTTGTGCCTGATAAACCAAAGGTCCTGGCGATTGTCAATGAAAGACCGTTTTTAAGTTACATCTTAACCGAATTATCCCAAGCCGGTCTTCGTAAAGTTGTGCTTTGTACCGGTTATAAAGGAGATCAAATCTATGCTGAATATGGGGAGCGATACAAAAAGCTAAGCATTGCATATTCCCGGGAAATTGCACCACTCGGAACCGGCGGTGCACTTCGTTTGGCTTTGCCGCTCGTTCCTACTAATACGGTATTGGTTCTCAATGGAGATTCCTTTTGTTTTGGAAATATTTTACAATTTTGGTCATACCACAATAGAAAAAAAGCGACCGTTTCCATAATGACTACTCGCGTAGCAGATACCCATCGTTACGGCCGTATCCAAATTGGTGCAGACGGCAAGATTTCCCGATTTGATGAAAAAGGTCCGATTTCCAGGGCGGGATGGATCAATGCCGGCATCTACCTGTTGAACACTAACATCATCAAAGAGATCTCTCCTACCGGTGAAGTATCGCTGGAGCGGGAATTAATTCCGAATTATGTGGGTAGAGGTCTTTACGGATTTAAATGTCAAAACACGTTCATTGATATAGGCACGCCTGCCTCTTATGAAAGGGCAAAACAGCTATTCAACAAAAGAAATAACTATCTATGAATGTATTAATAACTGGTATCTCGGGAATGGTCGGTAGCCACCTTGCTGAATACATCCTGAAAAATCACCCTTCGGCAGCGGTCCACGGACTGGTTCGCTGGCGCAGCCCTTTGGACAATATACGACATATCCTTCCCCAAATCAGCCTTCATCAGGCTGACCTCAAAGATCTCAATTCGCTCATTATTCTGATGAGAAGAATAAGACCTTCAAGGATATTTCATCTCGCGGCTCAGTCGTATGTAACTTTCAGCTTTGATGTACCTGCAGACACGATCCAAAATAATGTGATCGGCACAGTCAATCTTCTGGACGCGGTCCGCTTGACTGAAATTGACCCGATGATTCACATATGCAGTTCTTCCGAAGTATATGGTCAAGTTAGTGAAGATGAGATTCCGATAAAGGAATCAAACCCATTCAGGCCGGCTAGCCCGTATGCAGTATCCAAAGTCGGTGAGGATATGATTGCGTATCAATATTTTCTATCCTACGGTATTAAAACGATCCGTACACGAATGTTTACCCACACCGGCCCCAGACGTGGTGATGTTTTCGCCGAAAGCTCCTTTGCAAGGCAAATTGCGGAGATTGAGGCTGGCCTTCGATCCAATCCGGTTAAAGTGGGAAATCTCGATAGTATCAGGACGATTGCCGATGTGCGCGACGCCGTGAAGGCGTATTGGCTGTTGCTTGAAAATTGCGAACCAGGTGAAGTCTACAACATCGGTGGTCAGGAGACTATGACCGTCGGGAACATTCTAGAGATTTTGAAAAATCTGGCGCGCGGTCCGATCGAGCACGAGGTGGATGCGCAATTGATGCGACCTTCAGATGTGACGCTCCAAATACCTGATATATCAAAATTCCAGAACGATACCGGTTGGCAGCCGAAAATCAAAGTAATTCAAACATTGGGAGATCTGCTGGAATATCACAGAATAAGAACTCGAAACGAAATTTAGGCAGAGATATGATAATTTCAAAAACTCCTTACCGAGTATCATTTTTCGGGGGCGGCACTGACTATCCGGCCTGGTATCTTAAGGAGGGCGGTGCTGTCCTATCAACTACCATTGATAAATACTGTTATATAACCTGCCGTTTCCTGCCGCCTTTCTTTGCCACCAAATACCGCATCGTCTGGTCATATATCGAGAATGTTTCTTCGGTTTGCGAGATTCTCCATCCGGCAGTTAGAGAAGGCATCAAGCACTTGGGCTTGGACAATGGGATCGGTCTTGAGGTACAACACAACGGTGACTTGCCGGCCCGGGCCGGTATGGGGTCGAGTTCCTCCTTCGTCGTCGGTTTGACCAAGGCCTTGAGCGGCATGAAAAACCAACGGCTCACCAGGCATGAACTTGCTTTGAAAGCCATTGAACTTGAACAGGATGTCCCAAAAGAAAATGTCGGATCACAGGACCAGGTTGCCGCGGCATACGGTGGGTTCAATCATATTCGTTTCTATCCGAACGGGGATATCCGGGTAGAACCGATAGCAATTTCGAACACAACGGTTGCCAAACTGGAATCCAGGCTGATGCTGTTCTATACCGGCACCAGTCGTCTTTCTTCGGAAATAGCCGGTAAGGTTATAGCCAACATACCGCATAAGAAAGAAGTGCTGACCAAAATGGCCACGTTGGTTGATCAGGCCGTTTCAATCCTTGAGGCAGATGACGATATAGATGAGTTCGGCAGGCTGTTGCATGAAAACTGGCAGTTGAAGCGCAGCCTCAGCAGCTGTGTTTCCAACTGCAACGTTGAAAACGTATACGCCACTGCAATCCATCGCGGCGCTCTTGGCGGTAAATTATTAGGCGCCGGATCTTCGGGTTTCATCCTTTTCTATGTGCCGCCGGACAAGAAACCGGCTGTCCAGGAGGCCCTGAGCCCGATTTTGCATGTGCCGTTTAGATTTGAAAAAGACGGCTGCGAAATTATTTATTCCAACGATAAAGAATAGGCGTTCGAGATTATGGGCCGTTTGGGTCTGAACAGACAGCTATACCGGAAAATTTTTCTCATCCGCACCGCGGAAGAAACCATCAGAGAAATTTATCCGACCGATGTAATGAAAACCCCGGTTCATCTAAGCCACGGCCAGGAAGCCATCGCCGCCGGTGTCTGTCAGGCCTTGCGCTCTGCTGACCAGGTATTCGGGACCTATCGGGGCCATGCCCTCTATCTGGCCAAGGGCGGAGATCTCGATCATTTTTTCGGTGAGTTGTACGGCAATGTATCCGGTATCGCCAGGGGCAAGGCCGGCTCTATGCACATCTCCTGTCCGGCGGCCGGCTTTTTAGCGTCCTCTGCCATCGTCGGCAGTATCCTCCCGGTGGCATTGGGAGGTGCCTTCAGTGCCAAATACCGGGATCAGGACCAGATTGCGGCCGTCTTTTTCGGAGATGGCGCAACCGAGGAGGGCGTGTTCTGGGAAACCCTCAACAGCGCCGCCAAATTACAGCTGCCCCTGCTGATGGTCTGTGAGGATAACGGGCTGGCCATTCATGCGCACAAACAGGACCGGCAGGCCTACGATTTGGCAGAAGCGGTCAAAGCCTTCGGCATCCCGATTGTGGCCGAAGAAGGCACGGATCCGGAAAAAATCTATACACTCTCCGTCGAGGCGGTCAAAACCGTGAAGAACTCCGGCGGTCCATATTTTATGCATCTACATTATCATCGCTACCTGGAACATGTGGGGATTCATGACGATTACAACGCCGGCTACCGCCAAAAAGAGAATTTTCAGCACTGGCGCGAGGTCGATCCGCTGGCACTTGAAAGGCAGAAGCTGCTGGATATCGGTATGACTGATACTGAAATAAGCGAGCTGGAAAAAGCCGTCAGCCGGGAGATTAAAGACAGTATCCGGCGAGTTGAAGCGGCGGATCTCCCCCCCAAAACTGAATTATATAATGATGTGTACGCATGAAAATAAGCTATCGTGAGGCCATCAATCAGGCTCTTGTTTTAGAGATGGAGCGCGATCCCGCGGTCTTTATCTACGGCTTGGACGTAACCGACCACAAGGGCATTTTCGGTTCCACTCGCGGATTGCTGGAAAGGTTCGGACCGCAAAGGTGCTTTATAACACCCCTTTCTGAAGACGCTATGAGTGGCATGGGCTTGGGTGCGGCGATCAGCGGTCTGCGTCCGGTGCATGTTCATCAGCGGGTGGATTTCATGCTGCTTTGCATGAACCAGATTGCCAACATGCTTTCCTCCTGCCATTATATATCGGGCGGTCGACTGAAAGTGCCGATGGTTTTCCGGGCCATTATCGGACGCGGCTGGGGGCAGTCCTGCCAGCATAGTAAAAGTATGCACTCAACCTTTTCCCATATTCCCGGAATCAAGGTGGTCATGCCGACCACCCCCCAGGATGCCATTGAACTATTGCCGGCCGCCATTCGCGATGATAATCCGGTTGTTGTGCTGGAACATCGCTGGCTTTACGATATCGTCGGCGACATTTCACCCGCCTCAGAGATCAATCCGCTTGGCAAAGGGCGGACGGTGAGGGCCGGCCGTGATCTGACCATTGTGGCTGTCTCATGGATGAATGTAGAGGCGCTGAAGGCGGCTGATATTTTGGCCCGTCACCATGGCATTGAGGTTGAAATCATCGACCCGCGCACCATTCAGCCACTGGATGAAGACCTGATTCTGAACTCGATCAATAAAACCGGGCGCTGTCTAGTTGCTGATTACGACTGGACTTTTTGCGGCTTTTCCGCAGAGGTTTGCGCCCTGGCGATGGAAAAAGCATTTGCAGCGCTGAAAGCGCCCGTGGCTAGAATCGGTTTTGCGCCGACCCCGTGTCCAACCACCCGCCCCCTGGAGGACGCCTTTTATCCGGGTGCCAGAAGTATTATCAGAAAGATCGAGGAAATGTTAGCCTTGCCGGCGGCCGATCTGTCCGAAGAACAGTTCTTCAGTTATGAAAATAAATTCAAAGGCCCGTTTTGACGGATACATTCAATAATAAGAAAGTGCTGGTCACCGGCGGCACGGGGCTGATCGGCAGACAGCTGGTTAAATTGCTGTTGACCGCGGGCGCCCAGGTACGCGTCGTGTCCCTGGACGATTCCAGCCGGGCCCACCCGGATGCCGAATTCATCCAGGCCAATCTGCTCGATTTCAAAACCTGTCGCGATATCTGCGATGGCATGGAATATGTATTTCACCTGGCCGGCATCAAGGGCTCACCGGCCATGACCAGCCAGAAACCGGCCAGTTTTTTTGTGCCGACCATTCTCTTCAACACCAACATGATGGAGGCGGCGCGGCAATGCGGCGTCGACCGCTATCTCTATACCAGCACGGTCGGCGTTTATGCTCCGGCCGAGATTTTTTACGAAGATGACGTCTGGCTAACATTTCCTTCGGAAAATGATCGCTTCGCCGGTTGGGCCAAACGGATGGGTGAACTGCAGGCTGAGGCTTACATGATTGAATTCGACTGGCGGCAAATCGCCATTGTCAGGCCTGCCAATGTTTACGGGCCATATGACAATTTTGATCCACACAACGCCATGGTCATCCCATCCCTGATCCGGCGCGCTCTGGATGGGGAAAGGCCTCTGAATGTCTGGGGTGACGGTACGCCGGTGCGCGATTTTATTCACGCCCGGGATGTGGCCCGAGGCATGATGCTGGTACTTGAGAAAATTCCGGGTTACCCGATTAATCTGGGCAGCGGCAAGGGGTGCTCAATTCGGGAAATCGTTGACATGATTGTGGCATGCATGGACGACCCCCCGGAAATCGTCTGGGATACATCCAAACCGGCTGGGGATCAGAAAAGGCTGATGGACACGACCAAGGCCTGCGCGCTCGGATTCAGGCCTGAAATCAGTCTGCAGGACGGCATCCGCGAGGTAATGGATTGGTATGCCAGCCACAGAGACCTGATAGACAAGCGATACAATGTCTTCACCGAAAACGCCTTCTACACGGGCTGATCCGGTACGATTGAAAAGGAACCACGACCGAAGGTCAACATGAAAAAAATACTGGTATGCGGGGCAACCGGCTTCATTGGCCGCAACATTGCTGAGTATTTTGCTGCCCGGGAAGAGTATGAAGTGCACGGCGTGGCCCTGAACTCCCCGGCCCGCGCACATCCCGGAATCAAGATGCTGCGAGCCGACCTGACTGACAAAAACGACGTCAATGAAGTCACCCGCGGCATGGATATCATCATCCAGGCCGCGGCAACCACTTCAGGCTCGCAAGACATTGTCAACAAACCGTACTATCATGTGACGGACAACGCGATAATGAACTCCCTGATCTTTCGCGCCGCTTATGATCATGAAGTATCGCACGTGGTTTTTTTCAGCTGTTCGGTCATGTATCAGCCCGGAAACGAGCCGGTCAAGGAAGTGGATTTCGACGCCAACCAGGAAATATTCCCCAGCTACTTCGGCGTGGGTTGGAGCAAAGTTTACTGCGAAAAATTATGCGAATTCTATACAAGAATAAGCGAAACCAACTATACGGTGATCAGACACTCAAATATTTACGGCCCCTTTGACAAGTACGACCTGGAAAAATCGCATGTCTTCGGCGCCACGGTCACCAAGGTTATGCAAGCTGATGAGGGTGGCGAAATTATGGTTTGGGGGGCGGGAGACGAAGAACGTGATCTTTTGCATGTTTCTGATCTGGTCGAATTTGTCAACCTGGCGTTGACCAAACAAACCAAACATTTCGAGCTTGTCAACATCGGCAGCGGCCAAGCTATCTCGGTAAAAGATTTGGTAAGCATGATTATAGCCGGCTCCGGCAAAAGGCTTACCATCGCCCATGATTCATCCAAACCGACCATCAAGACCAAGCTCTGTCTTGACATCACCAAGGCATCTGATACTTACGCCTGGTCGCCGCAGATGACCTTGGATGAAGGCATTCAAGAAACCCTGAAATGGTACGCTGCCAATTATCCGGTCAATGCTGCCAAGTGACTATCGGTGAACACCCTGGCTAAAGGTACACCCACTCTGTCCGACAACATCCGCACCTGGTACCTGGACAAGACGGTATGTATTACCGGGGCCACATCGGGAATCGGGCTGGAAATTGCCCGGCTCCTGGCCGGATGCCGGGCCAGGCTGCTCCTATGCGGTAGAGACCGTTCGGCAATGGACGCGATCGTGACGGAGTTGAGACAATACGGTTCGGTCGAGGACGTTTTTTTGCCTGATCTAGCCAACCCGCAGGAACGGCGAAAGGTGCTGGAACAAGTGACCGGCACCCGGGTCGACATCCTGATAAACAACGCGGGAGTCGGGTATTTCGGTGCCTTCGACTCCATGGACGTGCAGACTATAGAATCCATGCTGGAGCTCAACATTGCTGCAATGGTCCAGTTGTGCCGGGCCTTCATCCCCGACATGCGCCGGCGGCAGGGAACGGGCATACTAAATATCGGCTCGGTGGCCTCCTATTTCGGCACACCGGGCTCTGCGCTTTACGGTGCCAGTAAACATTTCGTACTCGGGTTTACTCAGGCCTTGCATCAGGAACTGCGCGACTCTGGAATTCACGTAACCGGAGTCTATCCCGGCAACACTCGCACCAGATTTTTGAGCCGGGCCACCGGTGGCAGGCTTCAGTCCCGCCCCGGAGCCCTGCTGCCCGAAACAGTGGCCCGCGAAGCGCTTATTGGATTACGCCGCAACAAACTACACGTCATTCCCGGATTTGGCAATAAAAAACTGGTTCTGGCTGCCATCCTGCTGCCGGCCCGGTTCATTCTTCAGAAAGTTCAGGCCAACGCCGAGGCTGTTTCCAGGAAAACTGCATGAAAAGCAACAAACTTGGACGTTGGTTAAAGACCGTCAATTACCCCTCCTATTTTGTCTTTTTCGTGACCGCCTTCTGCAATGCACGCTGCAAGATGTGCTTTTACCAGGGCAGTATGGAGCAGAACCGTGGTGCCGAAAAGGAACTCAGCCTAGACGAATATGAAAAAATCAGCAAAAGCATAAAGCTGATCAATATCCTCGGAATTTCAGGCGGGGAACCGTTTTTAAGAAAAGATCTTTCCGAAATTATCAGAATTCTATACTCTCGCTGCCAGCCATTGGTGGTTGATCTGCCGACGAACGGTTTTTATACCGACGACACCATTAAGCAGGTTGAGGCAATTGCGCGGCAATGTCCCAAAATGATTGTCGACGTCCAACTCTCCATAGACGGTCCTCCTGAGGTCCACAACGAGATCCGGGGGTTGACGGATGGATTCACGCGGATCAAGGAAACCTACCGCCAGTTGATTCCCCTGAGAAAAAAGTATCCCAACCTGCGGATCAAGGCCTGCACCGTCTACTCTTCCTTCAACCAGAACCACATAGAAGATCTGTTGCTTATCTATGAGAGCGAATTCAACGAGTTGGACAGGGTCGTTTTGTCGGTGGCACACGGCAGCGTCAGCAATCCGGCAACGCTGGACTTTGACTGGGATAAATATTTCAAACTATGCCAAAGACTGCAAAACAGAATGACCGTCAAGAGCATGTTCGATTTTCATTCGATTTTTACTATCGCCTTGCGCATTTTAAAAAATGTGTATTTGAAAAAAGTTCTGCGTAACAAAGATTTTTATAAAGAATGCGGCGCTGGATTGAAGGTCATCATTGTCAACGAAACAGGGAAGGTCTTTCCCTGCGAGCCGCTCTGGAAGGAGGTCGGGGATCTCCGAAGCAATGGCTATGATCTCGGGAAAATCCTGCATTCATCAACGATGCGGGCATTTCAGAGCTCAATGGCCAGAGATGCATGCACCTGTCACTGGGGGCTTCCCATCACAAATAACCTGTTATACAAACCGCGCTTCTATCCCAGACTGCTTGCCGAATCCGCCAGAATCATGGCACGTTCTCTCCGGTAAGCCTAAACAAGCTATTCGAAATTAACTTGTCAGGAGATATTTTTTAATGGAGTCTCAGCCACAGTTTATTCGTTTTCTGAAAAAAATGTTTCTCTACTACAAGGTCGGGGTGCCCCGGATGACCTTCAAAACAGGCAGCAAAATGCTTGGCTATTTCATTAAGACTAAATTCCTGAAGCGTCAGATTCCCTGGCTGCTTGAATTTTCAATTACCTATGCCTGTCAATGCAAATGCATCCATTGCTCGGTCAGCAAGTATGAGAAATCCAGACCCAATATCCTGACAAATGAAGCGATTAAGAAAGTTCTCGATCAGGTCGCCGCCATCGGAATACCCAAAGTTGATTTTTTCGGCGGCGAGCCTCTGTTGAGAAAAAATATCGCTGACTTGGTGGCTCATGGAGCGAAACTCGGACTATATATGTCGATCACCTCTAATGGCTGGCTGCTTTCCAGGGATATGATTCAAGATCTCAAGCGCGCCGGCATTCATTGCATAAATATCAGTATTGACAGTGACGATGCGGCAACCCACGATCGTCTTCGGGGCAAGAGTGGAATTTTCGCGAAAGCCACCGAGGCCATCAAGACGTGCCAAGCAGAAGGAATACCCTGTATCGCCTCTACGTATGTTACCAAGGAGAACGATATTAATTTTGGCAGAGGGGCGAAAGATGACAGCAACCTGGCCAGAATTATCGGCCTGACCAAAGAATTGAGAGCAACCGGGCTAAGGATTCTTTTTCCGATCATCTCCGGCCAATGGGAAGAAGATAAGGGCAAAGAATACAGTGAAGAAGATAAGGCAAATGTCATTAAAAACCTCGAGCCATCTTTTGCTTTTATCGAGGGAGCATATTCAGTCAAAAACGGCAAGAAAATCTGTCAAACCCTGATCGGCAAAATGTTCAACATATCCCCGGAAGGTAACCTCCAGTTGTGCGTCGCCTTCCCGGATACCTTCGGCAATGTCAAGAACAAACCTCTGAAGGAACTCCTGCATGGCATGTACACCCACCCCACTTACTGCGATAACCAAGGCAGCAATTGCTGCAGCACCAGGGATCTGATTCGAGAAAAGAAGGATAGCTCGAAGGAGTTTCTCGGCAGTTACAGGTGCTGATCTATGAAAGTGACCCTCATCCGTCCGCCTGCATACAGCGTCGGCCTTATGGGAGCCCAACGGGTTCCCTATTTGGGAATTGCCTATGTTGCGGCAGCATGCCGGGAGGCCGGCCACACGGTTGACATTATTGATATGTGTGGTGAAAACATCGACAGATCGGAAATAGTTAAAGACAGATTTATCGCTTATGGCATGCCATTTTCCTTTCTCGATCAGCGCCTGAAATCGGCCCAGATTATTGGCGTTACCTGTATGTTTTCTCAAGACTGGGTTTTTCACCGGGGGCTCATTCAATATGTGAAAAAACTTGTTCCGGACGCGCGCGTCGTTGCAGGGGGCGAACATGTTACGGCCATCCCGGAATATTGCCTGAATGACTGCAAAGAGCTTGATATATGTGTTCTGGGCGAGGGCGAAAAGACCTTTGTAAAACTACTGAAGGCGATCGAGGCCGATCATGATTTCGGAAATATTGCCGGTCTCGTTTATCGTGATAAGAGATCCGGTACGATCAGTCATACCGCCAAGCCTATACGGCAGAAAAATATCGATGATCTGCCCTTGCCGGCCTGGGACGCTGTTCCCCTTGAAAATTACCTGGCACGGGAACTCAACTATCACATTCAGCGCGGCCGCACAATACCGGTGCTGGCCAGCCGCGGCTGCCCTTACGCCTGCACATTCTGTTCAAATTCAAACATGTGGGACAATATGTGGCTTGGCCGCGATCCGGTGCTGGTGGTGGATGAGATGGAACTATATATTGAAAAATACCAGATTGATAATTTTGTATTTTCCGATCTTACGGCGGTTGTCAACAGGAAAAACATCGAAGCGCTTTGCCGCGAGATCCTTGACCGGGGTATGAAAATTACCTGGCAGCTTCCGACTCTCAGAACCGAATCCCTTGATCGCCAGGTACTGGCGCTTATGTATCAAGCCGGCTGCCGGGAATTGGACTTTGCCGTGGAGTCGGGGTCCCGGGAGCTTCTCAGCCAGGTCAACAAAGGCAACGATCCCGCAACGATGGTCGCCTTAATCAAAGATAGCCTTCAAATCGGTATGAACCTCAGCATTAACATCATCATTGGTCTGCCGGGTGAGCGTTTCAAGGATTTCCTCAAGAGTTACTTGATGTGCATGAAACTGGCCCTCAGCGGTCTGCAGGAGGTCAACGTCTTTCCTTTTATACCTTACCCGGGTTCAAAATTATTCAATGAACTGCAAACCAGCGGCGCCCTGAGGCTTGAAGATGATTTTTTTACGAATCTCTTCGCCTATGCGGATCTTTCCAGGGCCGTTTCCTGGTCGGAACATTTCGGACCCAAAACGTTGCGGGCCATGCGCTTGTTTCTCCTGGCCAGCTTTTACGGCCTTATGTTGCTATCCCATCCATTTAGACTGGTGCGGCTGATCCGCAATGTCTTCTGCCGAAAAGGCACCACAAAGTTTGAAGGTGTCGTCGGTCGGATTTTTTCAAATTTAAAGATTTACCATTCCACAGAACAAGGAAAATGAGAAATTTCAATCAGACATTGAAAAAAAAACCCACCAGGTTCGAAGACAAATCCTCGAACTTGTTGTGCGTGCGGACAAAGGCCATATAGGCGGTGCCTTGTCCTGCACGGATATCCTGGTCGCCTTGTTTTATGGGGATGTTTTTGCATTTAAGCCCGACCAGACGACCGGTGCCGTTCGTGATCGCTTTATCCTGAGCAAGGGGCATTCATCCGTTGCATTGTATGCAATTCTAGGCGACATCGGCTATTTCCCTCAATCCGAACTTGATACATACGGCTTGCCCGGCTCTCGGTTTGGCGGCCACCCCACCCGGGATATCCCTGGTGTCGAGGTCGATTCCGGTTCACTGGGGCAAGGCCTCGGCATAGGAGCAGGTCTGGCTTTGAGCAATAAACTGGATAACAACAATGCCGTAACAGCCGTCTTGCTGGGCGATGGAGAATGCTGTGAAGGATCGGTCTGGGAAGCGGCCATGTTTGCCGCCCGACATCAACTCGGCAACCTGCTGGCAATCGTTGACAAAAACAATCAATGCGTAACGGATGTTTTGGCGGATTGTGTTCAAATTGACCCCCTGGCGGAAAAATGGCGGGCCTTCGGCTGGGAGACCCTAACGATCGATGGCCACTCTTTGGAGGCGCTGATTAGTGCATTTAAGGCTTTCCGGGAAAAACCATCGAACCAACCGACCATGCTCATTGCCGATACCGTCAAAGGCAAGGGAATTTCATTTATGGAGGGCGTCATTAAATGGCACCATTCCGTTCCCCGGGGCACGCAACTCGAGCAAGCACGTCGCGAATTGGAAGTGCAAATGACAACTGAAGGTGTCGACAACCATGCGGTGTGAAGAAACCGACCTGCGAGATGCCTTTTTCGATGGGGTCCTCGCTCTTGCCCGCAATGATGCGAGGGTTCTGTTTCTTACCGCTGATATGGGGGCCTTCAGTCTGAACCAGTTTCGCGCGGAATTGCCCGCTCAGTTCATCAATGTTGGTGTGGCGGAGCAGAACCTGATAAACCTGGCCGCCGGTTTGGCCCTGGGCGGCAAAAAAGTATTCGCCTATGGGATTGCCCCGTTTGTTACCCTGCGGTGCTTTGAACAGATTAAGGTCTCCCTGTGCTGTATGAATTTGCCGGTCACCCTTGTCGCTGTGGGTCTTGGTTTTACCTATGGAAGCGATGGCCCTACCCATCATGCCACCCATGATGTTGCCGTGATGCGCACACTGCCGGAAATGGCGATTTATAACCCATCTGATGCCGTGATTACGGCAGCCTGCGCTCAAATTGCCTATGACGGAAAGGGGCCGCAATATATCAGGATCGAGCGGGGTCGAGCACCCCGGTTGTATTCGGGTTCCGTCACCGATTTTTCCAAAGGGCTGAGCCGACTCAAAACCGGCACAGACCTGACAATCATCAGCACCGGAATTATGTCGCACACGGCGAACATCGTGGCCGATAAATTGGCAAAAACCGGCATCGATGCCGGGCTAATCGACCTGTATCGGATTAAGCCGGTCAATGCGGAACTGCTGCTTGAATATATCCGGCATACCCCGGCCCTGGTGACTCTGGAAGAAAATGCCATTAGCGGCGGTCTGGGCAGTGTTCTGAGCGAGATCCTGGTCGATTCAGGTTTGAGCATTCCCTTGAAACGCATCGGCGCGCCTGATACGCACTGCTGCGATCTCGGGCCGCGCGAATGGATTCAGGAAACCCTTGGGCTTAACGATGACGCCATCACTGATAATATCATGACCTGGTACCGGGGTTCGTTCGGCGGGTGATTTCAGCCGGTAGAACGCTTTTAATCATCTGGATAAATTTCAAGACAATGAAAGTATCGACGTATACTAAAGCAGGTGAACCATGGATCTGGGACTAGCGGGGAAATACGCATTGATCACGGGAGGCACCCACGGCATCGGGCGGGCGACGGCACTCGCCCTTGCAGGGGAGGGGTGCCACGTGGCGATCTGTTCACGGACGCTTGAACGGATTGATACAACACTCGGATTGCTGCAGGAAACAGGCGTCGAAACTCTTGGCATACAAGCTGATGTCATGGAAAAAGCCGATCTGGACGCGGTGTGCCGGGAGATAATTCGAAAATGGGCGACAATACATATACTGATCAATAACGTCGGCGGCGGCGGCCGCTGGGGCTCGGAAGTCGTCGAGGAAACCGATGAAAGGGTCTGGATGGAGGTTTATGAGAAAAATGTTCTGACGGCCATCAGATTAACCCGGTGGGCCATCCCATACATGCGCGCTCAGCAATGGGGTCGCGTAATCAATATAACCTCTATCTTCGGCCGTGAGGGCGGCGGAAGGCCCTGGTTCAGCATGGCAAAAACGGCTCAGACAGCCATGATGAAATCCCTGGCGATGAAGCACTATCTTTCAAGCGAGAACATCACTTTTAACAGCATCGCGCCGGGGGCGATTATGATCCCGAATACCGGCTGGGAGAAAGAAGCACAGGAAAAACCAGACGTAATCGAAAAACTTCTCAAACAGGAATTTCCGCTTGAACGATTTGGAACACCGGAAGAAGTCGCCAATGTCATTGCCTTTGTCTGTTCGGAAAAAGCGAGTTTATTGAACGGTGTATCCATTGCGGTTGACGGCTCACAAAGCAAAAGCATGATATGAAAGGAATTCATGAAAGTTACCCTACTGGCCCTGGCCTGGGACGAGATAGACGGGATGCAGGCCATCATGCCCCGGATAAAAAAAGAATGGTGCGACCAGATAGTTGTTGTTGATGGAGGCTCAACTGATGGCACGTTTGGATATGCCCGGGATCAGGGCTACGATGTTTTCGTGCAGCAGGGACAAGGTTCCGGCGCCGCATTCCGGGAAGGCATGGAGCGGGTAACCGGCGACATCGTCATCCCTTTCAGTCCGGACGGCAACTCGGACCCCGAAAGAATACCGCATCTCGTTGCCAAGTTGAAGGAAGGCTATGATCTGGTCGTATGCTCCCGCTATCTGCAGTGGGCCAGCAGCGATGACGATGACCTGGTGACCGCCTTCGGCAACAAAATGTTTACCGGCCTGGTGAACCTTCTGTTTAGCGGGCAGCTGACAGACCTACTGGTTATGTATCGCGCTTTCCGCAAGGATATCGTCAAAGAATTGGGCGCCCGGTCGCCAACCGACGCCTGGGGCACCGAGATTATGCTGAAGGCATTGAAAAAGAAATTGAAAATAACAGAAATACCCGGCAACGAGCCGGCCAGAATCGGTGGCGAACGGAAAATGAAGCCGCTGAAAAACGGCTTTTTGGAACTACAAATGATTTTCAAGGAATTTTTTGTCAGATAACGGAAAAATTCCGATGCACTGATTCAAAAATAGGATAACGCCATTGAAAATTCCCTTCGGGACCATATCAATTGCTGATAAATCCATAGAACTCATCAATGAAAGCCTTGCCAACGGCAGAATCTCAAGCGGCAGGCTGGTTCATGCGTTTGAAGAAAAGTTCGCCAGCCTCGTCGGCGCCCGAGAAGCTGTTGCGGTCAGCAGCGGCACCGATGCTTTGATGTTGGCCCTGGCCGTACTCTATGACCTGGGCGCCAAGCGCGGTGATGAAATAATTTTACCGGCCTTGTCCTTTGTCGCCACCGGCAATGCAGTCCTGCATGCCGGGTTTACCCCTGTCTTTGTCGATATTCTGCCGGACACCCTGAATATTGATCCAAACCGGATTGAACCGGCCATAACTCCGCGAACCCGGGCGATCTTGCCGGTGCACCTCATGGGCAAACCGGCGGCCATGAGTCAGATCAATGCCATCGCGGCCCACTATAACTTACGTGTTATCGAAGATGCAGCCGAAGCCCATGGCGGGTCATACCACGACAACAACGTCGGCACACTCGGGGACATGGCTGCCTTCAGCCTGTATGTGGCCCATATCATCACAACCGGTGAAGGAGGTATCATTACAACCGACAGCAGCCGATTCGCGGAGATACTCCGATCTCTAAGGGCTCACGGTCGGGCCTGCAAATGCAAGCAGTGCATCTCGAACCTGACTTCCGGCTATTGCGAGAAACGTTTCGACAATAAAGAAAAAGGAGATATTCGTTTTTTTTTGAACGAACTGGCTACTCATCCAAAATGAATGAACTGGAGGCGGCCCTGGGAATAGGCTGCCTGGAACATTATGACGAGATTCTCTCTACGCGTCACCACAACCTGATGAATATGATCGCCCACTTCAACCAGTATTCGGAGTACTTTATTAGCTTTGCGGAAGAATTTCATGAAACAATCGGACCCCATGCATTTCCTTTGGTCATGCGGGAGAACTGCCCTTTTGATCGAGACGAACTGATGATTTTTCTTGAGAAAAACGGCATTGATGCCCGCACGCTCTTTTCATCCATCCCGACCCAATGCGGCGGGTATGAATTCTTGGGGTATAAAATTGGAGATTTTCCATGCGCCGAATTTGTAGGGCTAAACGGGATTCACATTGGTGTGCATCAAGGCATTACAGATGCAGATGTAAATTGGCTCATGGAAAAGATTGCCCTATTTATCAAAAAAACCTCAAAATGTTGATATACCGGATTCAAACCACCTTTGATAAAGTAATTGGTTGTAGTTAAATGGATATAATCGAAAAAATAAAAGTCCAGGCGATTAAACTTCAAAAAGCATTCAATAATGTGAGAGTCGGGATTTACCCATCCGATTTTGGACGGTTTAACCAAAATATGAAGTATTATCTGGATAGCCTGAATATTACGGGGATCTATTTAGCAGATGCCACATTCAATAGCCAGGGATATCCAACATTTACAGACATGCGCTTGTTCTTGAAAAATATTGACGTATGTCTGATATGGGGTCGGGACAATCTATGTATCGACATGGCAGACTATATTGGTCGGCATGGAAACCGAGTGGAATTGATTGACCTATTGGACAGAAGTGAAAATTTTGCGCTTATACATAGTGAAAATGAATTTCAAATCATAGATTATGATAATCTCACGGAAAAACAGATATCAATAGTGCATGACAGCAATATTGATTTGATTTGTGTAAAAAAAACCGTTGATGAAGATTTGCAGTGGGAAACTGCCTGGAGAAATCAAATCGATTTCATCCCTTTTGATCTGCAACTACTCGATAATAATGCAGCCATGGCTTATTGTCCGGAATGCGGGAGTGTATGCTACACCGACCGCTCATTTGTTGTAACAGGAAATTATTTCGGAGGTGTGGTTTTTTATTTATTTCACTGTCACTATGATTTTTTTGTTTTAAAAAAATGGGAAAATTTGATGGGAATTTATCTTCCCGATAAGGAAATCTTTATTAAATTCAGAAAAATGAGAATGCACTTTTCTAGACCTGATCCTGATCATAATTACACTGCTTTAATCGACCAGTTTAAAACATACGTCGTTTATTTCATTGAAGAAGCCATTGATTACCTTAAAAATGATAGTCCTAAAAAGTTACAATTTATTGTGGGTTATCAAAACAATCTGGGGCATCATCTTTGTAATGAATTAAGTGCCATACAAAGATTTATAGATTCCGGAGATACTGATATCATTCAAAGTCCTTTGTTGTTGGAACACGATTTTTATGATTTTAAAGGACTTTTTCCTGAAATTTTAGATATTGACCTTGGTAGACCAGGAGCTGATACAAAACGCTTGCATACTGACATTTTCAGGAATAGCCTTCAACAGAATCGCCTTTCTTTATTTCTTTATACGTTTGGTCAACTTTCAAATACATTGGCTGAAAAGTTAATTAGCCGCTCAAAACAAAAGTATGAAAGGAAAATTCAACAATTAGAACGATTCCTCAATGCGAAAGACAGCTGGCCTATTCTTTGGATAACCATTCGGGCTGGTAGAAGGAGGAAATGGATAAATCAAAAAGAGGCTCTATCCTATGTTCTTAACCAGTTATATGTCAATTATCCTCATATCGCTGCCGTCTTTGACGGAATTGCAACCGCTGAGGAATACTATCAGCAGATTAAATTGTTGCTCAATAAGAAAATCAAAACATATAATGCGCTTCATTTATCTTTAGAGGATACTATCTGGTGGGTTACAAGCGCTGATGCATTTATATCACCAATTGGTACCGGTAATGCTTTTATCTTTCTTGCGAATATTCCCGGAGTTTTTCACACAAACTCTAAATTTCTAAAGGAGCACAAGTTTTCTGAGCGCAATATCAACTACTATTTTGCTCCTAGAGAAAATTGGAAGCCATGCGTTATTCTTCCTGCAGAAAACGAGGATCTCTCAGAACCTGATCCAAGGCTAAGAAACTACGAAATCGACAGGGATGCTTTGTATGAAATGGTTAGGAAGGTATTAGGATATATAGAAAGAACTAAAACGGATACAGAAATAGGTCATGAAAGATTTGAGAATTATTCTGCGTGATGCGAAGTCGAATAGGAGGGCTTTCCAGATCCTATTGACTGACATTGAAACATGCGCTGATTTTTCTGAAAAAAATTCTCGAATTATACTAAAATTATACTGAACCACCCCTAAAAAAAATGCTCGCGTCCCATAAACATAGTATTTTCTTAATGACTTCCCACAAAAAAGCCTTTTGGGAAACAGCCGTCAAACATATTAATGAGTTAACGTCAATTGAATTTCTGTTGGTGATGACGGCAAAAGCAAAAACCTTGTGGGAAGTTTATGCTTCGAGTCTGCCTGATAAGACCAAAGCCATTTATGTCAACGGGGAATATCTTAAAAAGGAAAATATCCCGCCAATAATTACGTCCGCCAGGGATTCCATAGAAAATTTGTTTTTTTTATGTGTTCATAAAAAACATGAAAATCTGTCTCGTTTATATTACGATAACGTATTTGAGATCGGAGAAGTTTTAGGCCAAAAAAATTGCTGGGGTCTTCTTCCAGATGGAAATTTGGTAGGATACTCAATACCAAAAAACAGGCCGGCATTTGATGAAAGATTTATGAAGCTTAAAAATATCCACAAAGATAAACGCGCTTTTGTTCTGGGAAATGGACCGTCGCTTTCAAATATTCCCATTAACAGGCTAAAAGACGAAATAACCTACTGCTCAAACCGCATTTATATTTCTTTCCAAAAATGGGGCGTTCACTTCAAATATTATGCGATCCAGAACCCGATCAGCATCGACAACTGGAAAAATGAACTGGCTGCCTTACCCAAACATATGATCAAATTTTTCCCTGAGGCGTATCGCGTCAGCTTTAATTCAAAAAACAGCTTCTTTTTAAAATTTACATTTCCGAAATCTGAAGCTGAAAACGCGTTTACGGATGAGCCCAGGAATTTTATTTATGGAAAATCCGTGTCATATTTATTACTCCAACTGGCGGTGTTCATGGGATGCGATCCCATAATTCTAATTGGAATGGATCATGAATGGATACCTCAGAGGGATAAGGCAGATGGAACGGTCTATTGCAAACGGAATTACCATTTCCATCCAGATTATGAGGTCGGTCTTAAGAAACAGATATTCCCCAATCAGTATATGATGACAATGGATTATGAAAGAGTAAGAATCTGGGCCGCAAAGCATGGGAGAACCATACTGAATGCCAGCCCGGGTACCCGACTGAATGTTTTCCCAACTATTGATTTTAATAGCCTTCCATTCTGAGGCATAGAAGATGATTGAAAGGGATCCCCATATGGTGGCATTTACGGCCTGCAATCCTGTGCAGATAGAATTCGGTAGATCAAAGATATCGAATCTGGGTTTCTTTGCAAATTCATTTGGAAAAAAAGCACTGGTAGTTACAATGAAAGAGATACTGGATCTTGGTATCCTTGATCCGGCTTTTCAATCTCTGGAAAAATCAGGAATGGATTATGTGGTTTTTCGAAATCTTAAAGGCGAACCGAAGTCGGATGATATTGACAGGGGAACTGAACTGGCGGTTAGATCAGAATGCGATGTTATCATCGGTATTGGTGGTGGTAGTTGTATGGATACGGCAAAAGCGATTGCTATCTCAGCAACACATCCGGAGAAGATATGGGAGTATGTCAACCTTTCGAATCGCCCCCCCCAAACTATAATTAAAGATAAAGTTTTGCCCGTTATTGCCATCCCAACCACTGCTGGGACCGGTTCGGAAGTAACTCCTTACTCTGTGATAACCAACTCCAAGACAATACAGAAGGGAACCATTAAAGATCCAGCCATATATCCTAAGATTGCCTTGGTTGACCCTGAATTGACCTTAAGGATGCCGCTGGAATTGACCGCTTCAACGGGCATTGATGCTTTTGCCCATGCTTTGGAATCCTATTTTAACGTGCCCAATCGGTCTGTCTGGACTGATATGATTGTGGAGGAAGCACTCAAATGGATTATTAAAAGCTTTCCGGAGGTTTGCCAAGACGGTCAAAATATCCAGGCCAGAACTGAAATGGCATGGGGTAGCACCCTGGGAGGGATTGCTATATCCCAGGCGGGTACGACTGTTATTCATGCGTTGGCTCAACCTTTAGGGGCAAGAACAGGTCTGCCCCATGGCATTTCTGTTGCCATTTTTTTAGGTGCCACTTTAAAAAAGACATTTCCGGAAGAACAAAAACGGCTGTCAAAGATATCTTGCCTCCTTGGTGCATCCCCAAGTCTCAATGAACATGACTCCGCGCTCATGACAGCTGATCTAATTGATGAATTTATCAAAAGCAGTGGTATATCCTTTAAAATTTCTGAATATTACGAATTGGCCCACAAAACGCTGATCGAGGACCTTGCCAATGACGTGTTAACGTATATGTTTCGTCCTTTAAAACAGCATCCAAAGGTATTTACTAAGGAGGAATTAATAGAAATCATAGCAGATTCCTATTAAGCCTATAAAGCAAAAAAGGGGAAGATTGATGCCGAATATTAGAGAACTGTCGAAGCTGGCCTACAGTATTAGGAAAGATGTTCTTCAGATGATATATGAAGGCGGATCCGGGCATTGCGGTGGGTCTTTATCGGTGATGGAAATATTGACCGTATTGTTTTTTCATACAATGAATATTGATCCTAAAAATCCCTTGTGGCCGGAAAGGGATCGATTTGTTCTATCAAAGGGTCATGCATGCCCTGCACTTTACGGGGTCCTGGCAGAAAGAGGGTTTTTCAATAAATCAGAATCTAAACAATTCAGAAAGATCGGGAGTATGCTGCGGGGACATCCAGAGTATGGTGTTCCGGGTATTGAGACGGTTACCGGTTCCTTAGGACAAGGTTTTGCGGTTGCCTTGGGTATGGCCATGGGCCTCAAAAAGAGGGGAGGATCACAGCGGGTTTATTGTATATTGGGCGATGGCGAAATCCAGGAGGGCATGGTATGGGAAACCGCAATGACCGCTGCCCACTATCAGTTAGACAATTTTACTTGTTTTTTGGACTACAACCGATTGCAAGGCGATGGTCGGCTAAGTGAAATAATGGGTATTGAGCCTATTGGAGCGAAATGGATTGATTTTAATTGGCTTGTTAAAGAGATTGACGGCCATAATATCGATCAAATTGCAGAGACACTCGAGTGGGCTAAAGAGGCCAAGGATTTCCCTCAAATGATTATTGCTCATACTGTCAAGGGAAAAGGCGTCTGCTTTATGGAGAACGAACCTGCATGGCACGGGACGGCTCCCCCAACTGACGAGCAACTCGAGACTGCATTAAAGGAATTGACGATAGCCGAGGAGAGCTTTTGTGACACATAGAATTTCATTAAGAGAAGCATATGGCAATATTCTGGTTGAACTGGGTAGGGAAAGAGATGATTTTATTACTTTAGATGCCGATATGTGTGGCGCCACTTTTGTCGATATCTTCAGAAAAACTTTTCCACAAAGGCATTTACGTTTCGGTATCGCAGAGCAGGCCATGATGTGCGCAGCGGGAGGACTTTCAACTACAGGTTATATCCCAATAGTGAATACCATGGCGGTTTTTGCAACGATGCGGGCCATCGAGCAATTACGAACATCAATAGCCATGCCGAAATTCAATGTGAAAATAGTCGGGAGCCATCAGGGGCTTGACGTGGGAGAGGATGGCCCGACGCATCAATGTATTGAAGATGTTGCGATTACAAGGGCGATTCCTAATCTAATTATTTTAAGCCCTGTTGATCGGATTGAATTAGAAGCCATGATGAGATTTATGCTCGATTTCCATGGGCCGGTTTACTTACGAACCGGAAGAAGCCCGGTTCCTGATGTTAATAAAAGACCATATGATTTTAATCTTGGTTGCTGGTCGGTGCTGGAGCACGGAAAGGACGTTTCAATCATTGCCTGTGGGGTCATGGTCGAAAAGGCGATTTTGTCTTCAAGGAGGCTGAAGGAAGAAGGCATATCAGCCCAAGTCGTCAACGCCTCCTTTCTTAAACCTGTTGATGAGAGGGATTTAATGGAAAAGGTCGGCCACACCGGCTGTGTTGTTACGGCTGAAGATCACACAATCCTGGGCGGGATTGGCAGCATCGTATCCGACATTCTTTGCAAGAATCAACCGTTGCCTGTTGAGAAAATAGGGCTAAGAGACTGTTTTGGTGAATCTGGAACCCCTGAACAGCTCTTTGCTAAATATTCAATGGATGTGGAAGATATATGCCAGGCTGTAAAAAAGGTTATGGGACGGAAAAATGCCTCTGCCCCGGGTTGACGCCTGCCCTTTATGTGCCATTATAAATCGATATGAATGTCCTTCTGATTTGGCCCTTTAATCTTCAGGCCGTCGAAATACCCGAACTATTTCCTCTTGGATTGGGGTATATCCTTGCCAATTTGGATCATCACCGCTATAACGCCAGAATATTAGACTGCACCCTTGAGGGCATCCAGCCCGAATCGGCCCGATTCAAAAAAGAAATTAAAGACTTTGACCCACAGGTCGTGGGTCTGTCTTTCTGGAGCTCTAATGCTGAATCTGTATACCGCACGAGTAAGACAATTAGAGATGTCCTACCTAAATCAAAAATTGTTTATGGCGGTCCCCATGCCACTGCCTATGGCGCCTTTGAAAGTGAAAAGAAACATGCGGACTTTGTTTTGTCAGGGGAAGCCGAGAAATCTTTCGGAACTATAACCCAAAAAAAGGCTACAGTGTGACCGGATCTGTCACACTGATCTGATAATATCTTCTTCAAAAACTAAGGAGGAGATATTATGGATATCGATCATCTCAGAGCACGATTTCCCGATGAGAACGCGTGCCGAACATTTTTTGAGTCCATCATATGGCGAAATGGACGAGTTTGTCCGCATTGCGATTGTTCAAAGTCCTATCGACTCTCAGGCCAAAGTTCAAGGCCTGGGCTATATGAGTGCGACAAGTGCAAGCGGCAATTTACCGTAACCACGCTTACCCCGATGCACAGTACCAAATTGCCATTATGGAAGTGGCTGCTATGCATGTACTTGATGGTTAATTCAAGCAAAGGTATATCCTCGGTGT
>Ga0209150_1000162_pt1 | contig 25238 bp, 14 predicted proteins | sample WorMetTyACAVOLI3_FD_187424 | JGI IMG/M metagenome (GOLD analysis project Ga0209150, IMG submission 187424) | Marine gutless worms symbiont microbial communities from Max Planck institute for Marine Microbiology, Germany - Olavius algarvensis... ... | reverse complement strand
CCCTTGCCCCATGCCCCTTGCCCCATGCCCCTTACCCAACACAAATTTCCTCAAGGGTCATAACCTTGGCAGCCTGGACCTTGCGACTTCCATCCGGTGCGGGTTCCCGGCGGCTAACGATCGACACAACCGGCCCCCGGCGATGATTGAAGAAGGCCAACACTTCCTGGCAGGACGCTGCTGGATCATAGGTCAAACTGACCCCGGTGGTTCCCCATGGCAGCTTCAGGCCACGCCTCAGAATATCGCCCATATCGGCAGAACGGGTCATCTGCAGCCTGGCCAATGTCTCCAGGATTTTAGGTATCTGCCGTTCCCCGCGGCCGATCTGCAAAACAGGGGAGCCGCCGCCATTTAGCTTACCGTTGGTCACCAGCCCCACGGCAAAACCGGCCCGATCGAAATTGACAGCCGCAGATGCGGCCACTTCCAGTAGTTTTTCGAATTCAGCGCGGGCCTGGTTCTCCTGAAAATCATCGACCGCAACGATCAGCAGAACCTTTTCCTGGGCCGCCGGTTCACAAAGCTTTTCCTGCAGGCTGTTCAGCCGGGCGCTGGCTTTCCAGTGGATATAGCGCGCCGGGCGCCCACTCTGATATTCACGGGTGCCGTATACATAAACCGGATCTTCGATGGGACTTTTGGCGCCGGGAATACCGAATAAATCACGCCTGGGCAGGGCAATGGGTTTTAAGGGAACCAGCCGGGGATAAACGATGACATCGATGGCCGCGGTGCGGCCGGCTTTTTTGGAATAGAACCCGAAAAGGTCCCCGACCCGCAACTCTCCTGCCCCGAGCCGATATACGCCACGTTTCAGCGCCTTCAGGCGGAGACTAAAATTGGCTTCCTGATACCAGAGCAGGCTGCAATTTTTTTTCAATGCCGCCGGATCGTCGACGGTTTGGAAATGCTTTGAAAAGGATAGAGACAGCTGCGCCAGGACAGGTAAAATCTTGGCGTTTCGGATCCGGGTGGAAAAGACAAACGCCTCGCCCGGGAATCCCCGCTGCTTATCCAGGGCCGTTGCATGGTGGATCCTGGCCGGGCTCAATCGGCTCCAGATTTTCGTCCCGAACATTATCGCTAAAGCAACGAGGATCAACACCGTCAATTCGCGATGATCGTTGAGCAAGGCGATAACCAGAAACACCGCCACCAGCAATTGAATCAGCGGGATGATTAAGAACGTCGGCAGCCGGTAGTCATCTGTTTCCATGTGGGTGTTGGTTATTGGTTATTCGTTATTGATTATTGGGTTGATGCCGGATGTCAGAGAAAAGATGACAGATGACAGAGGACAGAGGTCAGAAGACAGATTTCAGAGAACAGAAAACTGCGTTCAGATAACAGACATCAGGAGACTTGTCTTCGCCCTCCGAGCTACGCCGCGGCGCACATATGACAGAAAAAGGTCATGACAATTGGTTTCTGGCGCCACCTACGCTGTTTGCCTATTTTCCTCTACCTTATACCCTATACCTTTTACCCCAGACCTCACATTTACCATCCACCGAATGCCGAATGCCGAAAACCTTTTTCCCTATACCTTACACCTTCCACCTTTCACCTTCCACCTTCAACCCTATACCTTACACCCTATACCCTAATCTCTTTTGCCGAACACCGAATGCCGAATACCTAAGACCGTTTCCCACTTCCGCATTCCGACTTCCGAATTCCCTTCACCCTACACCCTATACCTTATACCTCTTATTCTTTGCCGAACACCGAAGGCTGAGGCCGTTTTTTCCTTCTACCTTTCACCTTCCACCTTTCACCTTCCACTTTTCACCTTCCACTTTTCACCTTCCACCTTTCACCTTCCACCCTCCACCTTTCACCTTCCACCTTCCACCATCTACCCTTGTTTGCCAACCGGCACCGGCAGCCGCCCGAGGATGTCTTCAATCACCTGCTGCGGCTCCGTGCCGCGCAGCCGTTCTTCTTCTTTGAGTATCAGTCGATGGGACAGGACCGGTTCGGCCAATTCCTTGACGTCATCGGGCAATACGAAAGATCGCGCTTTCAGGCCTGCCAGCCCCTGGGCCGCCCGCATCAGACCGAGGGAGGCCCGGGGACTGGCCCCATACTGCAAGGCAGCATGATCACGGGTGGCCCTGACAATATCAATGACATAGGCGGCTACCGGCTCGGACACACGAACCTGCTTGCTTGCCGCCTGCAGCTCAATGAAAGCCTCGGGGTCGATGACGGGTCCCAGTTCCCGAAGTGGATCTTCAACCCGGAACCGGGCCAGGATCTTAATTTCCTCCTCGCGCTGGGGATAGCCCAGTTTGATTTTCAATAAAAACCGGTCCAGCTGGGCCTCGGGCAGGGGAAAGGTTCCCTCGAGTTCAATAGGGTTCTGGGTTGCGATGACAAAAAAAGGAGCGGGCAGCGGATAGGTTTGGCCGTCGACCGTCACCTGGCGTTCCTCCATGCTTTCCAGCAGGCTGGATTGGGTGCGGGGAATCGTGCGGTTGATCTCGTCAGCCAGCAGAACATGGGCCATAACCGGCCCGGGCTGAAACTCAAACCGGCCCGCCGCCTGGCTGTAAACGTTGAATCCCGTCACATCCGACGGCAACAAGTCCGGCGTGAACTGCACTCGCTTGAATGTCCCGCCGATGCTTTTGGCCAGGCACTTGGCCAGCAAGGTTTTGCCCATACCGGGCACATCCTCGAGCAGCACGTAGCCATCCGCCAACAAAGCCACCAGCAGCAGTTCGATACTCGGTTTTTTACCCACAATTACACGGGCGATATTATCGATAATTTTTTGACACGCATCGTGGTCCAAATAAAATTCCTCCGGAAAAAACTGCTGAAAAACTGGAGCCAAGTTGATTTTGGAATTCGGATTGCGGATTTCGGATTTAAGGAATTCTATCCATAATAATTGACAGAGCGCCCCGTCGGGTCGTCTTGTGGTGTCGTAGCCCGAAGGGCGAAGCCCCAAGCCTACCTGTGGGGTCGCAGCTCGACCTGTCGGGTCGCAGCTGAAAGCGAAGCCCGAAGAGCGACCTGTGGGGTCGTAGCTCGAAGAGCGTAGCCCCAAGCCCCAAGCCTGATGTGATTCCTTCAATCCAAAATCTATATCGCCAGAGCGCAGCGATTCCATCAATCCGAAATCCAGTATCCGAGATTCGCAATCTAAAGCCCAAATCTAAATCGGCAGAGCGCAGCGATTCCATAAATCCGCAATCCGCAATCCGAAATCCGCAATCAACATACCATCAATCCGCAATCTAAAATCCAAAATCTAAAATCCAAAATTTTTCCCTCCCTATCCATGAGTATTGATTAGCCGGGTCAACCCCAGCTTCTCCAGCGTACCGTCCTGCGCCCGGCCGCTGGCGGGATCCCATCCCATGGCCTGGCGATATTCCCGGGCCAGGCTGTCGACATCCAGGGTGACGCCGGCCACGGGTCCTTCGGCCTGGGGCGGCCGGCCGGCCATGCGCTCCGGCAGTCTGACGTCGGCGGGCTGAATACCCTCCCGCACATTGAAACTTTGCCGCAGGGTCTGGATGCGTGCGCCGGTGGTCAGAACATCGTCGACACCAAGTTCCCAACCCGTGACGGCATTAAAAAATTCAATAAATGGGAAGTTGCCGAAAAACATCAGCGGCATCAGGCACAAGCCGGCACTGGCGCCGGCCTGCAGATAGCTGGTGGCCGTGGCGCTCATCGGCCCTTTGCCGGTGTAAGTATAACGCTCGAACTCCCCGATCTTCATTTCCGGATACGGCGCATAGGCGCCGGGACCGGCGTCGATGCGCGCCATGCTGGCTGCCGTGTGCCGCCCGGGCGTCGGATCGCACACAAACCCGGTGCCCCGGCTGGGCAGAAACAGGGCATTGTGCAGTCCGGGCTCCTGCCCGCCCACGTGCATGGCAAATTGTTCAGCGCCGCCGCCGATTTTTTCAGCGGCAGCCTTGACCCCGTCCGCCAGGATGTCGCCGAAGCCTTCGCGCAGGCTCATCTTCTCCAGCATGGTGATCATGGCGTCGGCATTGCCCCATCTCAGTGGAATGCCGTCCATGTCCGATTCGCTGATGACCCCGTTTTCAAAGCACTCCATGGCAAAGGCCAGGGCGGTGCCGGCGGATATGGTATCCAGTCCGCTGCGATTGCACATTTCATTGAGCTTGATAATCGCCTCGAAGTCATCGCACAGGCACATGGTGCCGAAGGCGCCGATGGTTTCATATTCGGGCTTGTGGGTTTCGCCCACCGGATATTTCCCGCTTTTGACATTGAAAATGCCGCCGCAGGCAATGGGGCAGTTGGCGCAGGCGTATTTGCGGGACTGTTGGCTGATGATGGCATCCCCGTTGGCAATTTTATCCAGGTTGGGAAAGGACTGCTCGCCGGTCATCTGCCAGTTTTTGACCGGCGTGGCCCCGGAAGCCACCAGCCCGGCGGTCAGGCCACAGGTACCGTGGGTCCTGAGCAGTTCGGGGAACCCGGCCATCTCACGCATTTCGGCAATGAATTCTTTGCGGAGCCGAACCAATGTATCTTTATCGGCGACCACCGCCTGGCCGCTGCCCCGTACCGCAACAGCCTTGAGCTTTTTGGAGCCCATGACCGCGCCCACCCCGGAACGGGCCGCCGCCCGCCCCCGGTCGTTGATGATCCCGCTGATCAGGGACAGCTTTTCCGAAGCCGGGCCGATGCAGGCGATGCGGATTTTCCGATCGCCGGCCGCCGATTGGATGGCGGTCTCGGTTTCGACGGTGTCGCGGCCCCACAGATGCGCAGCATCCTTTAGTTCGATTTTGCCATCCGTCACCATCAGGTATTGGGGGGTAGATGCGCAGCCGACCACAAAAACGGCGTCCCAACCGGCGGCTTTCAACTCGCTGCCGAAATAGCCGCCGGAGTTGGCGTCGCCCCAGCCGCCGGTCAGGGGCGATTTGCAGACCGCCATGTAGCGTCCGCCGGTGGGGGTTTTGGTCCCGGTCAGTGGTCCGGTGGTAAACCCGAGAATATTTTCCGGGCCTAATGGATCAACCCCCTTTTTCTGACGTTCGAACAAAATCCGGGCGCCCAGCCCGTGGCCGCCGATAAACCGGCGGGCCAGATCCTGATCCAGTGTTTCGGACTTAATTTCATCTTTGGTTAAATCAACAAATGCAATTTTTCCTGCGTAGCCGCCGGCCATGGTATACCTCCCAGGCGTTTGTTGTTATTGGTTATTTGTTATTAGTTATCGGGTACTGGGTATTTGTTATTGGTTATTTGAATTACAGCCCTGGTTGAATAGTTTACTGGTTCAATGGTTGATTTACTGAACCCATTCAATTCATGCGATAAAATTAAATGAATTGGCCGCAGAAATACGCAGACAATTCGCAGACGATCGTTTATATTCGTCCGGACGATCTGCCTGGGCAGAAATATCAAATCTTTCAGGCAATTTCAATTGGATTAGAAATTCATCAATATCGAATTCATGGCCCCAGGGATACTGCCATCCCAAAGACAAGCGGTGTTCCATTTACGCGGAAGGCAATCAACTCGCCCAGGGTCCGGCATAGGCATCGTACCCGAACACGACCTTATCCTTGCGCGCCGGGCAGTCATTGATAGTGTAAACCGGATTGAGCTCGACCTTTGGCCGGTCTCCTTTTCATACAACAGAAATTCCGGACCCTATACAGAGAAAAAGAATCCTATTCATTTTAATCGATAGAGCGAAGCGATTCCATAAATCCGAAATCCGCAATCTGCAATCCGCAATATAAAATCCTAAATTCAGGCTATTATTATTCAGCAATCTTGTAGCTGATGGAAATGCCGGCCGAACTGGATCGGTCGATGGTGGTTTCGAAGTTGGGCCGGCTTTGCACGTAGTCAAGAAACTCGCCAATCCCACCCCATTTGCTGGAGGCATTATGGGCCGTGAAACAGCCGCCCACTTTGAGTTTGGGTGCCAGGGCCACGAAATAGTTTTTGTACCAGTCCTTATCGGCATCGGAAAACACGAAGTCAAAGGGTCCCTGCAATTCATCGATCAGTTGATGAGCATCGGCCAGTCGGGCATCGATGTAGTCTGACAGCCCGGCTTTATTAAAATTTTCAAGTGCAGTTTTATAGCGGACTTCATCGATTTCGATGGTGATCAGCCTGCCGCCGGTTTTGCTGAGGGCCCATGCGATCCAGATCGCGGAATGCCCGGTGGAGGTCCCGATCTCGACCGCTTTTTGATAATTGTTTTTCACAATGAGATCGTACAGGACTTTTCCATCGACTTCAGGGATGTTCCAGTCGACCCACTTGCCGCGCTGGCCCACAAGAAAACTTTTTACTTTCTCATCAAGGTCTCCGTTTTTATTTGTCTGTTCGGCATGTGTGCAACTCACTATTGAAATTAAAAATAGTGAAACCAGGATAATCCAAAATCCTATTTTAAGTTGTTTTTTCATTTTTTATCTTCGTCCTTTTGATCAGGTTAAGTATTTGAAAGTTATTGCAGGCGGAGGACCGCCTTGAGTTTTCTCTATTTTTACACAAAATTATGCTTGGAATCAACATATTGCCTCAATTAACCTTGGCGCCGGGAGAATTCCTTTTGTAGGGTGGGCTATGCCCACCGAAATTGATGTCTCGCAAATAAGCCAAGGATTAAACTAAATCTAAAGGACAGCCGTTCTGATCACAAAAGAAACTGATAATTTTCTCGCAAAGGCACAAAGGCGCTAAGATTATTAATAATTTAAATTGTATCCTCTGCGAGCTTTGCGCCTCTGCGAGAGATATATTAAAGGTAGTTTCATAAGAGCGGCAGCCGCTGGCCGCGAGCGACCAGTCTGATCAAAGAAAAAAAACTAATGAACGTCGAACATCGAACCTCCAACATCGAACATCGAAGAATGTATTCTACCTGTTTAAAAAGACTGAGCGAAGGGAATCCATCATTCGTCATTCGACATTCGACATTCGTCATTCCAATGCAGTTTCACAAGAGGTTCCGGCACCTCGGTTCCCTGACACCCGAAACCTGTCTACGATCCCGTCTAAAGCGAAGCGGAAGCGGGGACACCTGAAACCTTCACTGCAGTCCAGGAATCACCAGGGTTCCCCCGCCTCATATCTTTTTTGCACATCGGCCAGGGCCGATAACTTCATGATTTCGACCACCTTGGGATCATGCTCGGTGTGGCTGATTAAAAACAGATAGGTCTTGATGATCTCCCGCTTGATGCATCCGAGTTGGTCCGCCTGCATGGCTGCGGGTTTCGTCTGATCGGTATCCATAATTATTTTCTCCCTATGATCGTTTCAAATATAATCAGCGATAATTGGTGGGCGCAGCCCACCCTACGAAAAGCTCTTTTCACAACGTCAGACTACCGTATCAGATACCTGTGACAGATCCGGTCGCAGCGATAAAGAACTCTTATCGGTTTTTTTAAATCGGTCCGGCTGAGATTATTCGATTGCAACGAGACCCACGATTAAAAAGGCTGAGTACAGGAGGGGAATTTAGGGATTCAGGAATTCGGGGATTCAGGGATTCAGGGATTGAGGAATTTAGGGATTCGGGAATTCGGGGATTTATGAATTTAGGCTTTTGGGTATTTAGACAGTTATCAATTCAGTTTTGCGCAAAAAGCGCAAAATATTTTTCAGTTTCTCTGTAAACCTCTGCTATACAGTTGTTTACGAAGATAAATCTTGGCGTCAACTTTTTAAATAGTATAGCAGTTAAATGATCGATTGAAATATGATAGACAGAGCGAAGCGATACCACAATTCGTCATTAGTCATTTGTCATTCGTCATTTCCGGCTTGTCCGGATTGGGATTTAGGGATTCGGGAATTCGGGGATTTGGTAATTGATGGAATTCTATCATTTTTAAATTATAAAATTTGTCCTTTAATTCCTCAATTCCTCAATCCTAAAATTAGATTTTATTCCGCCACTCCAACCTGCCAGGCCGAAGTGCAGCGAATAGTGATGCTCCAGTATTGTAGGGTGGGCTGTGCCCACCGAATATCGCTGATTTCAGCATTTAAAGGTGGGCGAAGCCCACCTTTCTTACTAGTTTTACTACCTTAATAACTGATTATAAATAGCAATTATCAAAAGGCAGAGCCATTGATGGCCCTGCCTAAAAATACTTAAACTTAATCAGTACTAATTAGTTGCCTCCGGGGCCGAACAATGAAGGATGAAGACCATGTCCACGATTGTCTCCCAGATTACGCGATATATCGTTGACTTCCGCAAGGGTTTCCGGCGTTAACGCAAGTTGCAGCGTTGTACCCCGCATATCGTTGAATCCGATTGCATTATCGAAGACGTAAGGACCGTCAGGTGGATCACCTCCCTCTGTCAATTCTATAGCAACCACATCAACGACGTCAGGATTATCACTTGTAAGGCTAATCTTGTTCTTAACTACGCGGTTGTACTGGATGGCATCTGCGCCACTTCTGTTCCAGCGAAAATCGGCGTACAAAACAATGCCACTTCCATTGTAACCTCCGCCGTCGTCCTCCCAGACATATAGGACTCCAGAGATCTTATTGTGCGAAACAACACTATTCTCGACGATTCCGCCCATGAAGTCAGCAATGAGAATGCCGATCCCTCCACCGTTTTTTGTTCTGAGATCATTTATAACGTTATGGCTAATTTCCCAACCGCTGCCACTCCAATTTGAGACGGCTTGGATCGTATTGTTGAAAGTGCATTGGGTGACGGTGATGTTGTCCACTGCCTCCCCATTCATGACGGCCAAATCAACTCCATCGAAGGTTAGATGGCTGATTGTGGCACCTTCGCTTCCAGATAGGAGTCGAAACCCCTGATTCTCTATGTTTGGGTTCGAATGTGCTGGGCCGTCGTTTATAATTGCTCCACCCTTACCTTTAATTTCGACTGCTTTGTCAACCAGGGCGCCAGCGAAGGAGCCTGAACCCACCAAAATCGTGTCGCCATCTGATACATCAGCATCATCAATGGCATCCTGAATCGTTAAAAAATCCTTAGGCACTTTCCAATTCTTGGCCAAAGCTTGCGGAACAAACATTGTGCACACAAATGCCAAGGCCAAGCCTATAATTAGTAATTTTTTCATAATTTCTCCCCTTTTGCTGAATAATAAAATTAAAATATTAGAGAAGAATAGAATCAAAAAGCCCCCTAAGATATTCGAACTCTCTTGGGGGGCTTTTTATTGGCAATTTCAGCAAGACACTCTGCATGGCACTCTCCACGGAAGTTAAGTGTTTAGAGTGACTAAATTTTGAAGATATTTTAAAGATCAAACTTAATTATTGAATTGGAATCAGCTCAAAGTGAAATTCAGGATGAGTCCTATTAGTTCAAATAGAATGAGACTCACCTTTGAATTCCAGTGCGATACGAGATATTAGATTTTGTTTATTTGGAACCGTTACGATTGTCAAGATAAAACATACGATTATCAATAATATTAATAGGTTAATACCACAAAGTAGTGATTCAAAAGGTGGATGATTGTAAACAGATCAGGGAAAGTAAAGGGATGTTACGAAGATCGGATGCAGACCAGTTACCTTGCCAATACATGTAACAGGCCGATTTTCAGGTTTCTTTTATAAGTCCTCGGCACACATAAAACGTTTTAATGAAACACAATATTACAAATCCGTTTCTCGGTTTTCCAATGCAAGTCTTTTGACGTCCACATTTGCTAAAAAAGATCCAATTGAATTAGATCTTGTGTTATATCACCATGAAGAACACGAAGACCACGAAGGAAAGACAGAACATATGGGCACAGCCGCTTCGTGCCCTTCGTGGTGAAAACCGAACTACTTGAGCTTTCCGGGTAACCGGAAAACGGAATTTCCCTCAGATCGATCTCCCATTAACAGCAGGCAATCATGTACGATGCGGTCTTGATAACAACCCACTATGGCTACGGCCGCGATGGGACCATGCAGCCCCCCCAGGATTCGGCGGACCACGAGGACCTGTCTGCGGTAATTCCGCTGGGAATTATTCATGTTGCCCAGTATCTGCACGACAGCGGCTACAACGTGCGGGTCGTTCACATACCGCATTTAATGGCATCCATGAAACGCTTCGGCCTGAATGAAGATCAGCTGGACAAATCCATCGAAAAAATATTGCAAAAATTCCCGGCGCACGTCTGCGGCATCCAGACCCATTTCTATTTATACAGCGGCGGTGCGGTCTATATTTCGAACGCTTATAAAAAGCTGTTTCCGGACAGCAAAATTTTTCTGGGCGGGTACATGGCGACAGCCTGCTGGCAGCAGTTTTTGGCCGCATCGCCAAATATCGACGGTGTCATCCTGGGTGAAGGGGAAAAAACATTCCGGATCGTTCTCGAAAAATCTCTGGTCTCCCAACCCGTTGATTTTAATAATGTTGCAGGCCTTGCATTCAGGAGCAGCAATGGTAATTTTATCTGTAATGCGCCCGCAGCCGGCTGTTCTCTGCCGCTGGCCGAAATACCGGTCATCCGGCCCGATGCGCCGCCTTTTGAAAATATCGCCTGGCAAAAACGGCATTACATCAATATCTCACGCGGACGCTGCCCTGAACAATGCGCCTATTGTGTCGGCAACAATAAAGTCATCAATGCCCGTAAATATCAAACCGTAACCATCGACAAAATTCTGGAACAAGTGCGAATATATCAGGATTTCGGGATGCGGGGTTTATTTTTGGGAGAAACTCACTTTATAAACACTTCGTTTATGAAGGAGTTGATTGAAAATATCATCGACGAAAACCTCGATCTGTATTTCGAGTTGGAGACCCATCCCGTCATATTCGAAAATACCAGGTTATTGGACAAAATGATCGAGGCGAAATTCCTGAGGTACACCATGGGATGCGAAAGCGGCTCCAATTCTTTACTACAAAGGATGGGGCGCAATTCCGATGCCCGGCAAATTTTAGGCAGCGTTAAACAAATCGCCGCACGGGGCGCGATGGCCGTCACCTCCTGGGTCAGCAATCTGCCGGGGGAGACTGCGGTGGAGTTTGGGGAAACCCAGGAATTAATGCGCCGGGTGGTCAAGGCGGGGGGATTTATTTACTGGATCGAAAATCTGCATGTCCTGCCCGGCAGCAGGATATCTCAACAGCCGGAAAATTATGATATCGAGATTTTGTTAAATAATCTGAAAGACTGGATAAGATGGTCCATTGACTCCAAAAAGTACGTAGATTTTCAAGACGCCTTAAATGAACCGCTCAAGTACCTCACGCATCTCAACCGGAACAGTTCTGCGCCGGACATGATCGAGCGCTTCTATTCGAACCGCAGCCTCGCGCGGGCGCTGATTCCGGCGATGAAACTCAATTTGGCCGACCGGTTGAAGAGTTTGGCGCCGGATCTTTATGAATCTGAAATGCAGACCCTTGATTGGTATGAACGTAAAGGGTGGCGACTCTGGTTGTTTTGACCGCTACAAATTGCCCTCTCCCGGACGAGTGATGAAGTTGGCGCCTTTTGACAGCAATTTTCAGGTTTCGGGTGTCAGGTGTCAGGAACGGAAGTCGACCCGTTGGCAGGGAAACGTTCATGAATTAGACATCCTACACCGCTGGCGACTTTCAGCTTCAACCCAATCAGGGTACAGGACTTATAATTCGTTTACTACTGAAACCTGACACCCGAAACCATATTCAGCTTGGACAGATGGAACAGCCGATTGTCTCTGACCTGTCCCAAAGGACTACTTTTTTCTGCGACAACAAAAGGAGGACCCGATGCCGCAATTAGAATCACTGAATGCCAGTAATCTCCCCGCGGGACATAACCTGGAAACTCATGGTGAAAAACCCCTGGTAGACTTTAAACTGGATAAGAACAAATTGGAAATATCCTATATTTTCCCGGGAATTGCCGTATCAGAGCAGAAACACAAGGTGAGTGACAACCGCCTGCGGGAATTGATGCCGGACAAGCTACACGAGGTGGGGATATCGGGGACCGGTTTTTTCTCGGAGAGCGGCAAGCTGCTGCTGCCGTCCTTCGGACGGTTTGTCCAGATTCCGCCGGGCTGCGATTTCAAATTTAAAGTCGAAAAAAATGATCCGGTGGTATATCAGGACATGAAGATAAAACCGGCCCAGGAAAATCGCAAAGATGAGGATGCGGGAATAGTGGAATTTGATGAGAACGTATACAATCAGGACCAATTCTACCCCGAAGATGTCTTCGAACCCAGCCGGCCGATGTTTATGGACGGCTACCGGGTGATCTGCATCCATATCAGGCCCTTGCTGTATAATCCCAAAAAGAAATTGCTGCATGCCTACAGCAACATCAAGGTGACCATCGAGCTGCTGCCCGGCAACACAGTTGAAGGGCAGGAAGGGTACGCACGCGAGTTTGACAATTGGGTATTTTCGGACCGGTCTCGGAGTTTGGAGGGGTTTGGCAACCTCATTTTCAATCCGAGCCGCAGCTGTTTCCAAAAGTCAGAGGTACTCAAGCTTCCGGTCACCCAAATGATAGCCAGGCCTGATATCCCCGAATATTACATCATTTACGGCGCTGAATTTGAAAAGCCCGCCCAAAAGCTGGCCGAGTGGAAGCAGAAAAAGGGAATCGAAACCGAAGCCGTCCGCATCGATGCCATCACCGGTCCGGATAAGGGCGATTTTGCCAAGTTAAAAGACTTTATTCGCAAAAAGCGCAAAGAGCCATTTTCACCGCTGCGATATGTGCTGCTATTCGGCGATGTGGCGCATATTCCGACCAGCGGCGACACGGCCAACACATCGGACCTCTATTTCTTTACCCACCGGGACGCGGAAGACAAATCGGATTGCATAATACCCTGGATCGCGGGCGGACGCATCCCGGCCCGCACGGAAAAGGAAGGCCTGGATATCGTGGACCAGATTATTCGCTACGAAAAGAATCCACCCCATGATCGTGAATATTACAATCGCATGACCGTGGCGGCTTACTTCCAGGACGTCGATGAAAGCGGGCAGCAGGATGGCCGGGCCGATATGTCTTATATGAAAACCATGGAAAGCATTCGGGAGCATATGATGTCCCAGGGCTTCAAGGTGAATCGGGTTTATGTCGCCAACACCCGAAACCCGCGCGAGTATAGTGACGGTACGCCGGTGCCGCTCAAAGTCAAAGAGTCGATCTTATACAAAAGAAACGGCGGCGTCGCGACCAAGCGCCTGATCGGCTACGTCAGTGAAGGTCAACTGATCGTCGGCCACCGGGGCCACGGCGGTAAAGATGGGTGGGCCAATCCGGCCTTTAAGAACGCCGATGTTGAAACCATCTCAAGCCATCGGCAGTCTATTTTTTTCAGCATCAATTGCCTGACCGGAAGCTTCGACCGGCAGGATGAATGCTTCGCCGAGGCGATTCTGGCCTTGAACGGGGGCTCCCCGTCTCTGATCGCATCCACGGAGCTGTCGGGATCCTGGCGCAACGACAGCATGATCAAGGCCCTGTATGATGCCGTCTGGCCAGGGGCCATACCGACGTATCCTGTGACCACCATGCGATATCCGATCAAATACTACCGGATGGGCGACATCCTGAACTATTCCAAGGCCTACCTTCTGACGGCCCACGGCATCAATGAAAACACACGCCGACAGTTCGAAATTTATCACGTCATCGGCGACCCGACCCTGCATATCTGGGGCGAAGAACCGTTAACCCTCAGGCTGCATGCATCCATATCCAAAGATATGCTGATCATCAATATGAACACCTGCCCGAGGGATGCAGTGCTTTCCATCTGGTATGGTAAAACCCGCCTTAAAAGAATCGAGCCCACGGGAACGCGCCTGGCCATTCCGCTGATGCTTTTTGAAGAGCTGCCCAGGGACGCACTGGACCCGAAACGGGCCAAGCCCTATTCTTTGGCCATTTGCTTTTCAGCCCCGGGCCACCGTTACGCGGAGTCGACGCTGTGGTTCTAGCAAAGATCCTGGGCCAGAGGAAGCCGGCTTTGGTTTCGCGCAGCGGAGTGATAAAGGTGACAAGCATTACCAGCAGTGTTCTGGTGTCGGGTGCCAGTGTCAGGTGTCAGGTGTCGGGTGTCAGGTGTCAGCCCAGCTGCCAGCCCTATAAATAGCCGGTCAAATCAGAACGGAAACTTAGAAAAAGCGAATATCGAATAATGAATGTCGAATGTCGAAGTAATGTATTCTGTCTGTTTAAAAAGACTGAGCAAAGCGATTCCATCATTCGTCATTCGACATTCGTCTTTCCAAGTTTCATAAGAGCGCTGCCTCTGGCCAAAAAACGGCCAGTCTGATCACAAAAGAAACTAATGAACGTCGAACATCGAACGTCCAACATCGAACATCGAATAATGATTTCTGTCTATTTAAAAAGACTGAGCGACGTGTCGGGTCGTAGCCGAAGGCGAAGCCTGAAGCGATTCCATCATTATTCATTATTCATTATTCATTAGTCATTCCCTAAAGTTTCACACGAGGAAACCTGGGTGCTAAGTCCTGACACCTGAAACCTGTCTACGATCCCGTCTGCAGCGAAGCGTAAGCAGGGACACCTGAACACTGAAACCTAATAAGTATCAGCACACGCGGCAACATTGACAACAAGATGTCGACATGATATCGCTACGCGCATAGTAGTCCGCCCGCACCGGTATCGCAAATTCGTCCTTCAGGTTTTTACGATTGGCAAATAACTTGCCCACATCTTCCGCGGTGACATCCTGGTAGCCCTTGTCACTAAAAAAATCCAGAAGATCCTGCTGGGTGCAATCCGGTTGGGCAATCGTTGTGATAAACTCACCCGCCAAAGCGGCATTCCCACCCATGTCAGTAAAAAAATCAATAATACCAGCCATTACTACCTCCTTCTTTTAGTTATTCCTGTTACCTCAATTGAGTCCTACCAATTGAGAGCGATTCGTTACTAGTTAATGGTTTAAAGGAAATCAGGTCGATTTTGGATTTCGGATTTATGGTATTCTGCCTGCCGTGAGCTTCTATGTCGAACGGCCTGTCGTGAGCGTTTCTGTGTCGAACGGCCTGTCGTGAGCGTTTCTGTGTCGAACGGCCTGTCGTGAGCGTTTCTGTGTCGAACGGCCCTTTGAATTAAAAATGATAGAGCGAAGCGATACAACAAATCCGCAATCCGCAATCTAAAATCCAAAATTATAACTTGTGAGCGTCCCAAGAACAAATATGGGAATAGTTTACCAATTCAGATTATGTACACTTTCACTCCCCTGCAATGCAAGCCTTTCCAGCACCCGTCGGCAGTAAGGCACCTGCGGATTCATGTCCATAAACCATCCCGCGGGCCGCAGCAGGCCGTTTTTAAGGCACAGCTCGACATACTTGCACGATGGACAGGTTGTCTTATCCGGCTCGACGGCCTTGCGGTATGGGCCGGAGGTCAACACTTTCCGAATCATACCGGGTTCAAATCTAAAGAAGTCATCCCGCACGGCGTGAGACAAGGTGATATCACGGTTGGCCCTGACCATCATGCTGCCCTCGGTGTACAGTGGTTGCGATCGCGGTATCCAGGGCATAGCCATCAGCTTGGCGGCCAGATTGGCCAGGGGCGCGTAGAGCACATCGGTTCTATTTCCGTACAGGTTCACTAGTGCCGCCGTGCGCACCAGCCGTATAAAATCTTCGGGAGAAAGCAGTTCTTCAGAAAGGTCAACCGTATCGTTCCTGACTCTGATAAGCTGTATAACGGTTAGGCTCAATATGTCGGGAAATCTTTTGTATGTCTCATCGACAAAACCGGCCAGTTCCGGCAGCAGGCTTCTGCCGGTAGTTGTAAATATTATAAGACTGATGCCCGCGTCAAGCGCTTTTTCAATACCCCGCATCGTCTGTTCGTATGACCCGGCCCCGCGCACGTGGTCATGCAGTGTTTTGGATCCCTGCAGGCTCACCGAAATCGTCAGGCCGTCATATTCCGCCAGCCGCCGGCTGACATCCCCGGTCAGCAGCGTACCGTTGGTATTCAAAAAAACGGTTTCATACCCAGTTTGAAAAGCATCGTCCAGCAAATCAAACAGGCCGGCCCAGAGCAAGGGTTCACCACCCGTCACATGGAAACGACGATAGCCCGCCGCATATCCTTCGGCACTGATCGCTTTGGCGAGATCAAGCGACATGCTTGCGTGCTCTGAAATCCCGGCCCGGGCAAAGCAGTGCGGACACAGGCTGTTGCAGTCCGTGGTAACCTCGATGCTGAGGTTTTCTTCAATAAGATCGGCGCTGTTGTCGTCTTTAGGAAAACTATTCATAAATAGTTCTACTTTATCCGTTTAGTCGGCTATTAGAAGATATTTTGGATTGCGGATTAAGGTGCATTTCGGATTGCGGATTAATTCGCATTGCGGATTTCGGATTGCGGATTTCGGATTAAGGTGCATTTCGGATTGCGGATTTCGGATTGCGGATTGATGGAGTCGCTGCGCTCTGTCTATTATAATGAACCGTTCGACACAGAAGCTCACGGCAGGCCGTTCGGCAGAAACGCTCACGGCAGGCCGTTCGACAGAAACGCTCACGGCAGGCCGTTCGGCAGAAACGCTCACGGCAGGCAGAATACTTTAAATCCAAAATCCGAAATCTAAAATCGACCTGGTTCCTTTCAAACCAATAACTAGTGCCTGAACGAAAAGTCGTGTTTTAGGTAGGTTGGGTTGAGCCCCATCTGAAATGTTGGGTTTCGTACCTCAACCCAACCTACTATAATCAAGCCTTTTTCTCGATTTAATTTCAAAAGGCGAAACCCAACAAATCGGTTAGATAAGTTTTCGGACCACCACTTACTCATAACCGATAACGAATAACTCTCAGTTGATTTTTCACCAGTCCAGGTTCTGCAAATTTTCCAGAGGTCTTGCAAGGCAGCGCAACTCACGTGCCAGGCTTTCCATCTGACATCCATCAGCAGTGGCTGCGGCGGATTCCAATTCCCAACACAGCCGCTCCATTATTGAATCGATTACCCGGTGTTCCCGGATGTAGTCCAAAATCCTCTCCGCGTGGCCGTTGCCTTTATCCGGCACACCTTTCTCCCACCAAGCCTGCAGTTGTTCAGGCAGACATAAATAAATGGCCGAACGGTTCCCGTTAAGCATATCGGTTTCGATATCCCTAAGATCGTCCAGCAATCTCCAGGCAATGCCGAAGGAACCATAGGCCATCTGGATGGCACGGATGAAGGATTCATCGGCTGCCATCTTTTTGGCCATGAGCACCGGCACGATAAACCAGGTGGCCATCTGTTTGCGGAACAGATCGCAGTAGCTGTCCAGGGTCCGGATTCCTCCCGACCGGCCGATACTGGCATAGTATTTATCGACATAATCACGCACAATAATTTCACCATCCGCAACCCCGCGGATTAATTGATTCAGGGCCGTGTTCATGATCATCCACGCCTGGCTTCTTAAAAGCATCGTCAGATGTGTCGCCGGCAGTTGACCGTCGTGCAGATGGTCGTCCAGGGGGTGCAGCAACAAGGCCATGGCATGGGCCGTAACGGCACTTTTAATGTCATCCGGGTCCGGCATATTGTCAGCCGGTTGGCTGCGAATGAGCCAAAGCAAGATTGACCAGGCCGGTGCATAATAGTTTTTAAAAAAGTTGAGCTCCCGGCCGACCGGCGTCGCCAGATATTGCGTAAAGAACAGGATGGCATCGGTCTGGGTCGATTGAGGCATAGACTTGCACAGGGCGATAATCACCTCGTTGAATTGCCGGCGAAAATCCTCCTCTTCGCTCGAAAGATCTGCATCGGCGAAATTAATTCCGGAACACAACGACCGCAGTTTTTCGATTTTATCCTGCATCAGCAATATTTCTTACCGACCGCGCATACATCATCGCGCCGATAATCTCAGGGCCAAATTCCCGGGCCATGTTTAACAGATTCTGTTTGAAGGCGGCACCCCGCTGCAAGCGCTCCTGGTATTGATCCCGCCACAGGTCCTCATAGGTATGGATCTCGTCCGCGGAGATGGCTTGGGCAGCGGCTTTGGCCGACCCAAGAGCATAATGGATGCCTTCGCCGCTAACCGGATCGACATGGCCGGCAGCTTCTCCGACGAGCAGCCAATCGTCACCGCTGCAGGGCCGGTCAAAAAACCGTTCATCGGCAACCGCCGCAATAAGTGCCGAGTATTTAGTTTTTATCCTGAATCCGGGATAAATCTCGGTGAGAAAGCCATGCAGCTTTTCAAAAAGATCTTTGCCGGATACCGTTCCAAAGGCGGCGCCAATGCCGGCGCTGGCGTGATTTGCGCGCGAGAAGATCCAGATGTAGCCCGCGATGTCAAGAAATTTGGTAACATACTGGCCTTCGGGCACCCCCGTCAAAATGTAGCCGCAGGTCAGTGAAAGGTGCTGCTCAGGAAAATTTCCGATCGTGGCTTTTCTCACCACACTGTTGACACCGTCGGCACCGACAATGAGATCGGCCTGGTAAACGTCATCCTTGGTTTTGATCGACCAGCCGGCTAGGTTCCGCGAGATATCCAAAACTTTTTGGGGAATAAAAGCTGCGTTTGAGTTTTGGGCCATGTCCAGCAGGTAGCGGCTGAGATCCAGGCGCGAAATGACCGGGATCGCCTTTTGGGCCGGCACCCGTGTGCGCTCATTGCGGGGGGAGACATAAACCATCGCATGGCAATGCATGACGGGAAAGGGGTAGTCCTGCAGTTCAGGATGCGCATCAAACGCGTCTGATCCCAACATGCCGCCGCAAGGCTTTTCCCAGGGTGCTCTGGGATCAAACAGGCGCACTTTTTTGGCATTGGAAGCCAGTTTAGCAGCCAGCATCGCACCTGCCGGACCGGCACCGATGATGGCGATGTTGTTGTTCATGATATGTGGATGACGCCGATCTCCATGGACCTTTGGCGACATCGTATCGACATCTTACTATCGATGTTGCCGCGGTCGTTGATGGTTTTAAGGTTTCAGGTGTCAGGTGTCAGGTTTCAGGTGTCAGCGTTGCCGCCGGCCAAAAAAACGCCCGGTCCAATCCCCAAAAAGAAACTTTGTTCATATTACAACCTAGGGTCGGCCACCGTGCCGATCCCGCTGATAACGGGACGGGCACGGTAGCCCGCCCTACATTTCTAAAATACGCGATTTCACTGGAGGCTCATAGTTTCAGGCAGTTAGGTCACTTTATCCTGACACCTGAAACCTGACACCTGAAACCTTCATTTTTGTGTAGTTTCACACGAGCGGCGGCCTCTGGCCAAAAAAACGGCCAGTCTGATCAAAGAAAAGGAACTAATGAACGTCGAACGTCGAACATCGAACGTCCAACATCGAACATCGAATAATGGATTCTATCTATTTTAAAAAGACTGAGCGAAGCGAATCCACCATTCGACATTCGTCATTCGACATTCGTCATTCCAACCACCCGCTCCAATTCCGCAAGGTCCCACGGCAGGTCCATTTCCTTGAACAAAACGCCTGCTTTTTCAAGGTACGCTTCCGCCTTGATTCCATTGAGTGTGCCGGACTTGCTCCGGGCTTCAAGCAGGCGTTTGCCGACTTCAAAGTAAGTTCTTGCAAGCTCGAGACGCGCTCCGAGGCGCTCGCCTTCCTTTATCGATCGATCCCAGCATCTAAGGGCTTTTTTCTGCTTTTTCATCAACCAGCAGTAAACGCCCATCAATCGATGGGCCTCCGTGCGGTGCTGAGCTACTTTCTGTGACTGCTTTAACAGGGCTTCGGCGGACTCGTGAGCCTTTTGACCGTAGCCATTGACCTGCCGTTTAGCGCCGCTTTTTATGGATTCGTTTAACCAGTACAGATCATACTCCACCCGGCCGCAGCAGTAATTGGACAGCATCCACGGCACGGTTTCCACTTCGTTTTTGATTTTTTCGGCCTGATCAAGGGCTCTTTTCGCCTCCGCGAGATTTTCCTTCAAAATTTCTATCCGCGCCCGGCATGAAAACATATGGATTAAGGTCGTGCCCAGGTTATTTTTTTGTCCGAATACGATTCCGGCTTCGATTTCCTGCAGTGCTTCATCAAATTTACGGCGCTCCATCAGCAGTCCGGAGCTCAGGAGAAATTTGAGCATTATGCAAAGATCGTTCTCGAAAAGATCATGAATATCAGCTAATTTCTGTACCAACCCTTCCGCAACGTCTAAATTTCCCTGGTATAGTTGCGGCAAACCGTGCCAGTGGTAGTGCTGTGATGTCCAATAGACTTCCCCGATACTCAGATTTTTATTGACCAGTTCATCATCAGGGTCCCTGATAGATTTCCAGTTGCCCTGCATGTAGTCGTGGATCGTCTCGCATAGATCATGGACAATAAACATCTTTTCTTTATCTTCATAGACCCTGGCGGACGCATAATCCAGAATTTTCCTGCTCAATCTGAAAGAAATGCCTGTGAAGGAAAAAAGCGTGCTGGCGCCTTCGAAGAAACCGATCCCGCCTTCGAATTGGGTTAAATCGAATTTGGCGAGCCGCTTATAGAATTGGAATGAATCGACAAAATAGACTTTGGCATTGATGACGGACAGGGCTTTCAGTTTTTTAAGGAAAAGGTCCAGGGCATCGAGATCCCGGTCGGTCGGCGTCTTCTTAAATTTCAGGGCCGGCAGGTACAGGCTTATAAGCAGATGTGAAAATTCCGACATAAATCTGCAGCCTGCGATAAACGGACTTTTGGGTTTTTTTCCCCAGTAGTAATTCAGCGCTTTGTCAAAATATACGACGGCTTCCTCGTACAGGCCCCGGTTATACAAGGCGACGGCAATATTTTTCTCCAACTCCGCAACAATTTCGGGATCGGCAGTTTCGCCGTATTTTCGCAGATAAATATCGAGCGCTTCCTGGTAGTAATGCAAAGCCTCGCTGGAGGCTGACGATTTCAGGGCCTCTTCACCGGCCTTTACCAGGGCCTCCTCGGCCTTGTCCAGGTTATCGGCCCTGGAGTAGTGATAGGCCAGCATCCCGTAAAATTCGTGGAGCTTGTCTCCGAAGACCTTTTCGATGGTGCGCGCCACCTGCAGGTGCAGCGATTTGCGCCGCTGGGGTAAAATGGAATCATAGGCGGCTTCCTGGGCCAGGGCGTGTTTGAAGAGATATTCCAGCTCCTGCATCCGCTGGTGTTCCCGGATAAGCTGTATATCTTTTAAATAGTTCAATTTGGCATCCAGATCCTGAATGCCTTGCACCACATCGGAAATGATGCGGTGGAAAAAGTGTCGTCCGATCACGGAGGCCACCTTGAGCAGGTAGCGGGTCTTTTCCTCCAGGCGGTCGATTCTGGCCATCAGCACATCGTTGATGGTACGCGGGATGGACATGGCTTCGATCTTTTCCGTCACTTCAAATTTCCCGTTTTTGAGTACAACGGCACCCTCGTCGATAAACGAGCGTACGACCTCCTCGATAAAAAACGGATTGCCGCCGGCGCGCTGCACGATTTGCCCGATGACAGGATGATGCAATCCGCCAACGTTTACCATGTTCCCGATCAGCTTTTCACTCAGGTCCTCATCCAGGGGGTCCAGCGCCAACTCCACGTAATAGTCGGAAAATTTTTCCTTGATTGCAGCAATCAGCCTCTGCCCCGTCTCCTCATAGCCGGGCCGAAACAGATTGATCCAAAGGATACTTTGGGTCTCCGTCAGGCGCAATAACGAAATTAGAAGCTCGATGGAGCTCGTGTCGGCCCAGTGCAGGTCATCGATCACAATTACCAGCCGCGTCAATTCACAGGCCTTGGTCAACAGTTCCCTGGCACTTTTCAGAATCAGGTTCTCGAGGGCCTCGCCTTCAATGCCTTGGATCTTTTTCTGGTATTTATCCGAAAGTTTGAGCCCCATCAGGGTCGCGATGAACGGAATCACTTCGCCGAACCGATCCGGATAAAGCGACCGGACGGCAGTCTCCAGTTTTTTTTCAGCCACGGCGTCCTTATCGCTGCTGCGGATGCGCATCCATTGCTTCAACAGGCCGATAATCGGATGAAAGCTCAAATTCCGGCCCATGGAAATCGCCCTTCCCTCAATCAGCGTGACATTCTTGACGAGGTCGTGCTTCTTCCATTCGGTCAGCAGCCTGGATTTGCCGGCGCCGGCCTCACCGACAATATTGACAATCGAGCCCTCGCCCTTGATGACCTTTTCCAACTGATGCACCAGTTGGTCCAGTTCGCGGGACCGGCCGACCATCTCGGAGTAGATCATCCGCTCGGCGCCCAGCCGGTGGCGATAGATATCCTCCCTGGCCGATAGCAGTTTGTAGACGGTAATGGGCTCGGATTTGCCTTTAACCGTCTTTTTCCCGATGGCCTTGAACCGGAAAAGTCCCCGGGTCAGCATGTGTATCGCCCCGGTCACATAGGTGGAACCGGGCTCTGCCATGCCTTCCATGCGTGATGCCAAGTTGACCGTATCGCCCACGGCTTTGAATTCCACCCGCAGGTCATTGCCCAGGGTACCCACCACGACCGGTCCGGAATGGACCCCGATTCGCATCCGGATGGTTCCGATCCCCTGCTTTTGACTGTTGAATTTGGCCAATTCGCGATGGATGGACAGGGCCGACCAAAGGGCGCGCTGGGGCGCTTCTTCCAGGGCGATGGGGGCCCCGAAAAGGGCCATGATCCCGTCACCGGTCATTTCGTTAACCGTGCCCTCAAAGTCGTTGACTTCCCGAATTAGAATTTCGTAGATCTGATCCATGATTTCGTAGGATGCTTCGGGTCCAAGTCGCTCGACCAGGGGCGTAAACCCCTCCATGTCGCAAAACATGACGGTGACGTGTTTGCGTTCACCTTCGATTCGGTCTCTTTGAGTAATGGTTTTCTCGGTGAGGCTCTGGGGAAGATGGCGTTGAATTCTGGATAATTTATCATCAAAAGAAGGCGGTTGAGACACCGGCTTGGCAGCGGATACCAGTTTCTGGCCGCACTCGTTGCAAAATTTGGAACCTTCGGGGTTGTCGAAACGGCAATTGGAGCACTTCATCTTATTTTCCCCGGATTAGCTGGATGTAAAAATTCAAGGATTCGCAGAAAGCAGGATACATTAACAGATAAAATCAGATTGAATTGCCGGCTGAAACCGGTTGATGTTTGCCTGGTTGCTGATATATTAAGCAAATTGTGATCTATTTTGCAATACTTAACCCTATTGTGATGTATTTTGCAATAATTAAACCAAACCCGGACAAGCCGGAATTGAAGATTGAAGATTGAAGATTTGTGGTTCGCCTCGACTCGACTGCCGTTCGACAGGCTCAGGCCCTGAGCAAGGCGAGGGGAGCTCGTCGCAGGTCGGCGGATCGATTTTATTCTGCCGCTACCATCAAACAGCTAAAATCAGATTTACAGAGACCCAGCCGGGATAAGCAGGTATCAGAAAAATACATAAAGTTGAATTTAATTCCAATCTTTGTAAATGCTTGTTTGTTAGCGTTTTACAAAGATGCCAACAAGTATTTTTCACAATATGCGCAAAACTGATTTGGCAACGGTCTAACGTTGCTAAAACTCCTTGTTATAGGGTGGGCATTACCATTTATGTTGATTTCATTTGGTAAAGGCGGCAAAGTTCACCCTACACTATCTATGTCCTTTTACGCCAAATTGAGGTGTTGAGGAATTTTGTATCTTCGTTGTATATTTATTGCGTTGTGTTTTAGAACCTTTTCATCACGAAAGCACGAAATTTTAAAAGCACGAAATGTATCTCGTTTTTTTTCGTGTTTTCGTCCTTTCGTATTTTCGTGATTGATCCGTCCTTTTTGGTTCCCCGTTAAAACGAGATTTACGCTTCGCTCCAACCGGCTTGTCCGGGTTGGGGATTAAAGGATGGAATCTACAATTTTAAAGAGTAGGAATAACCATGAATTGCTGCAACGATTTAACGGAAGGCGGCCATCTGGAAACCGATTCCGGTGCGTTTTCCCTGGCGGAATGGTGGTATCTCAACGGTCAGCTGGAGCTGGAAGCCGAGGACGGGGAAAAGCGTTCGGTGGGTTGGTTTTCAACGATGGGGCACCAGGAAAGTCCATCAATAACGGACGGGAACAGGCAGCTTTCCCATTTGTTCAAGTTTGCAGCACTATACGCTGAAGACGGCACCCATCGCTTTGTCTACGATGATGTCTACATCCCCCGGTCCACGATCGACAACGCGATCGGCATTCACAAGACTTATTTGCTGTTCCACTACCCGGACACGTCGTCGGCATTTTTCGGCTCCGCCGCCACCGGCTATACGGTTAATGACCAACTGGACAACATCGAGTTTACCATGTTCTTCAAACCGCGGGTTAAAAAGACCCTGGAGCAGGTAACGGTGCCGCTGCAATTTACAACCTACGAGTACGCCGGCGGAAAAATTTGGGGGACACTCACAATTGACGGCAAACAGTTTTGGGTAAAAAGGGGCAATGCCTATTTTGATCATATGATCCCGGCCGCGGACGCACCCTGGCCGATGAAAATAAACGGATGGTCATGGGCGGAAGTGACGACGCCACAATATGTAGCTGTGATTTATGCGGTACGGTCTCTCGATGACGGCTTTGATGCCTATACTTACAAACACCTTACCGTGCTTGATCGCAAGACGGGTGCGGTGGCGGCCGAATTTTATAATGAGGAAGTCGAGATCATCGAAGGCGATTGGAAAGAGGAAACGGCACACGGTGTTTCAAGGCCCCGGAGCGTTGCCTACAAGGCGGGGGAATTCAAAGTTTCGGTATCCGCCGACAATACCGCGACCTTGGATAGAAGCCTGCCGGGTCTCCTCGGCTTTGTAAATTTCATGGCATTTCAGAAAAAAGGAGCGACCATTGAGCGCGGCGATAGAACCTTCCGCGGAAGTGCGTTTTATGAATATCTCGTGTCCGACATGGGGATTTTCAGGGCAGACAGCAAATAGATGAAGGAATCACGAAGGACGAAGTCGTAGGGTGGGCTGTGCCCACCAAATATATCTGAATTCAACTTTAGAAGGGGAGCACAGTCCACCCTACACCTGGCGGCTTAGGGACAGGGGTGGTGCTCTTATGAAACTACATTGGAATGTCGAATGTCGATTGACGAATGGCGGAATCGCTTCGCTCTGCCTATTCAATAAATAAAATCGATAGAATACCCTACTTCGACATTCATTATTCCTTGTTCGATATTCGATATTCGCTTTTTAATAGTTTCTTTTCCGATCAGACTGGACGCCCGCGGCCAGCGGCCTCCGCTC
>Ga0209150_1000161_pt1 | contig 25350 bp, 20 predicted proteins | sample WorMetTyACAVOLI3_FD_187424 | JGI IMG/M metagenome (GOLD analysis project Ga0209150, IMG submission 187424) | Marine gutless worms symbiont microbial communities from Max Planck institute for Marine Microbiology, Germany - Olavius algarvensis... ... | reverse complement strand
AGTTACCAGGCTCACTGCATCCAGTTTGAATTCTTTCGTATATTTCTTTCTCGTTGTCATCTATCGTTACCTCAGTTAAGTTTCATTATCTCTTAACTGGGTGGTATCAATCTATTGGACCATGTCATATTCAGCGCGGCGCTGATCGTGTCAACCGGGATACCGCACCCGAAAGGCACTTACTTAAGGAAGCTCTGCATAAGTCATCCTGACTTAGCAGAGCACGATAAACACAAAATGCGATTTTGTGTTTATCTTCATTTTTTAATCATGTAAGTGATTGAAAAATGGCAGCACATCCTTGTGCCGCAGGAACCCCTGCATTTTGCAGAGGTTCCTTAAGAAGTCATTGGTGTCGTACCCTAAATGAAGCAGTCGCGGGATTGGCCGCGGTGTATACTAGCGATGTAAGCCGGCAAGGACCCAATAATTAATGATCCAGTTACTATTCCAGCAGCAGTATCTGCTGTTCGTTTTTATCGCCTTTGCATTGATTTTTTCACTCACCTTTCATGAATACGGCCATGGCAAGATGGCTTCGCTAATCGGTGACGATACCGCCAAGCAGGCCGGTAGACTGACATTAAACCCGATTCCCCATATTGACCCGGTCGGATTGTTGATGGTGTTGCTGATCGGGATCGGCTATGCCAAACCGGTGCCGGCAGATCCGCGTAAATTCAACACTCGCTGGGGCAGCTTGCTGGTCGCCGCGGCCGGGCCGGGCATGAACCTGCTGCTGGCAATCGTCCTGATCAATTTTTATAGAATCGGTCAATCCGCGGGAATCGAAATATTTCAAACCGGGGCAAGCCAGTTTTTTTTCACCTTTCTGGCCGGTATCAACATGTTGTTGATGTTATTTAACCTGTTGCCGATTGGGCCGCTCGATGGCAGCTACATCCTACCTTACGTATTGCCCAGAGAAACCGCGCGTAAATATCTTCAGCTCAATCAGCGTTATGGTTCTTACGCTCTGTTAAGCCTGATTGTACTGCATTTTCTCGGGGTGCCTGTATTTGAATCGATATGGGGCATCGCAGAGACCATGGTAAATCTGGTAGCCATTATATAATTCGATTCAATGTCCGATATCGCCGATCATCATAACACCGCGGAATCCAAAAAATCGTTTCGCTTGCGACGTCGGCTGAGAATTCAGGTGTTTGGCGGAATCCTGGTAACCGCGCTAGTAGTGGGCGGTTTTGCAAGCTTCCAGTTTTACCAGTTTCGCCAGCAATCGTTCATCAACCGGCTGCACAAGGATCTTCAATTCGGTACGCTCGCCCTCGGCAATAAGTTCAACGAATACAAGAGCATCGCCCGGCAAATCACTAGCCGCAGTCATATCAGGGAATTGTTACAGCGTTACAACAGGGACGAAATCAGCCTGGCCAGGCTCGTGGCCGAATCCGAACCTAAGTTAATCGACGCGATGCGGCTATCGCCCGAAATAAAGGGTATTACGCGTCTCGATCGGCGGCATGTGTCCGTCGTCCGGATCGGCGATTCCCTGTCGATGACGCTGTGGCCCGATGAATATTTAGCCGACTCGATATCTCTGGGATTGCCGGCAAGGCAGCGGGATCGTGAGTTACTTACCGTTGCCGCGGCAATAATGACGCCTGACGGAGAGCGCATTGGCACCGACCTGATCTTTTTCGACACCGCCGGGACCATGGAAATTGTCGACCGCTATCGAACCAGTTTCAATATGGCAACCGGGTATTATTCGCCGTCCCGGAGGGTGGTCGGCTGCAATTCTTTCAATTCGGCAGAGCCGCACTGAATTCCAGTGCTCTCACGCGCGAATCGGCGCTGCGGCAGCGGCTGGGCGCGACGATAGGGCAGGGGATACACAGAATAGCGGACGATCGCAATGTCGATCACATTTTTGTTCAGCTGCAAATTCCACAATCCGACTGGCAACTGATCTTTCAGGCCGAAGCTAGCCAGGTTCTGCGCCGGGCCCGCACCGATACCTGGTATCTGTTTATCAGCATTATGCTGGTCATGGTTCTGGGCATATTTCTTACTTATCTTCTGGTCCAGCCGACCGTGGGTAAAATGCTGGTCGGGGGCCAGTCGCTGCGCAGCTTGAACTCCCGTAACCAGCAACTGCTCGAGCAGACGCTCAGAAACAAACGTTTGCTGGATGACATTATTAACAATACCCCGGCGGTCATTTTCATCAAGGATATGGAGGGCCGCTACTTACACGTTAATCAAGCCCATGCAACAGAGCGCGGGCTGCCGATCGGCGAAATAATCGGTAAGTCCGACTTCGATCTGCATTCGCCGGAAAACGCCGAGTTGGTTCGCACCAACGATCATCGGGCGATCGAAAAAAATGCGCCGATCATCGTTGAGGAGCAACTCGAAATCGATGGCGAAATGCGAACTTTCATCACCACCAAGTTCCCGTTAAAGGACCTCGATGGCGAAACCTATGCGATCTGCGGCATCGCCACCGACGTTACCGACATCAAGAAAAGCGAAGAACTCAAACACGCCCTGGAAACGGCCGAAACCGCGAACCAGGCGAAATCGATTTTCCTGGCGAATATGTCACACGAACTGCGCACCCCGCTGCATGGCATACTCAGTTATGCGGAGCTCGGCAAGGATCGCATCGACTCGATCAGTAACGAGAAACTACGGCGCTACTTCGAAAATATCCAGATCAGCGGCAAGCGCCTGCTTAACCTGTTGAATGGTTTACTCGACCTGTCGAAACTCGAGGCCGGTAAATTCGAACTGGTTTATGAAAACTCGGATTTGCTCGAAATATTAAACGGCTGCATCGACGAGCAATCACCGGAGATCGGTAAAAAGTCGCTCGAGATCGTTAAACCTCAAACCCGGGTCGATACGCAAATCGAATGCGACCGGAGCAAGATTTTCCAGGTGATCAGAAATCTCTTGAGCAACGCGATCAAATTCAGCCATACCGGCGGCGTCATCGAAATTGAATTCGCGGATCGCCGCTTGCATTCGAGTGCAGGGGAAACCGATGCCATCGAGATGTGTCTGACCGATGACGGAGACGGTATCGATAGTGATGACCTGGAGATAATTTTCGACAAGTTCGCACAAAGTAAGAACCATGAACCCGGCGGGACCGGGCTGGGGCTTTCCATCAGCCATGAAATCATTAAACTGCACCAGGGAGAAATCTGGGCGGAAAACAGTACGCATCACGGCGCAGTGCTGAGAATCATACTGCCACGCAAAAAACCGCGAGCCGGGGAATAGCTTCAATGAAAGGCCCTGGGCTTGACCAGCTCCAGCGAGATACCTGACTGCTGTTCCGATATCGGTTTGCGCAACTTGAGCAAATTGGCATTCGGATCCGGATCGAACACACGTTTTACCAGAATCGAGTGCGATTCATTCACTCGTTGTAACTTTCCGACAATACATAAAAAAGCCTGTTGCTCGACCTGTCGATAAAACCGGGTATATACCTGCGGTGTAAAGGCGAGATTAATGAAACCGGTTTCATCTTCGAGCGTGACAAATACCATGCCCTTGGCCGATCCCGGAGATTGTTTAACCAGCACCATACCAAAGCTAAAGACATCGGCATCGGCGCGCAACTCGATCAATTGCCGGGCGGAGATAATCTTTTCCAGCGCCACGGAATATGGCCATTGCTCCAGCTTGATGACGGCTACCGGGTGTTGCTTCAAGCTGGTCCCGAAAGCGCGAAAATCCTTCTGGATCGACTCCAGTTTGGCTTCTTTAATCCAGGCGATACCATCATCGGTATTATCGAGCAGCGGTTTATAGGGCGCGGCCTCGGCCTGCCACAGTGCGTCGGAGCGGAAGTCGCCAAACTCGCTGAATACATCGGATGCCGCCAAAGCGGTAATGTCATCTCTGGCGAGTTCACAGTCGCGGCTGAAACCCTCGAAGCTGTTCCAGCCGCCCGAGCGCCTTCGATTTTCAATTATTCTTGCCACGCTACTCTCGGCCAGACCCTTAATCAGACGAAAGCCGAGACGAATCGAATACTGTTGTTGCTGCGCGGGCATTTCAAGCTGGTGGTCCCAGTCGGAACAATTCAACGAGATCGGTAGTAGCTCGATACCCTCTCGTTTCGCGGCCTGTAATAAGGCATGCGGCGAATAAAACCCCATGGGCTGAGAATTCAATACCGAAATAAAAAACGCCGCGGGGTAATGGCGCTTCAAGTAACAGGAAGCATAGGCAATCAACGAAAATGAAACCGCGTGCGATTCGGGGAAACCATACTCGGCGAAACCCTTCATCTGGCCGAGGATCTGTTCGGCAAATTCCGGTTTGATGCCATTTTTCTGCATCCCCCGCTCCAGTTTGACCAGTAACGGATTCAGGTCCCGGTTGAAATCCTTAATCCCCCAGGACCCGATCTTCTTGCGCAACTCATTGGCTTCGCCCGCGGTGAAATCCCCCCACCGCGATCGCGATTCGCATCGCCTGCTCCTGAAATATTGCGATCCCGAGAGTACGTTGCAATATCGGGCGCAAGCGTTCGTCCGGATAGGTCACCGCTTCCAGACCTTCACGCCGTGCAAGGTAAGGGTGGATTACCTTACCCTGGATCGGACCCGGCCTGATAATCGCAACCTCGATTACCAAGTCATAAAAGCAGGCCGGCTTGAGGCGCGGCAACATCGACATTTGAGCGCGTGATTCAATCTGGAAGGTTCCGACGGTGTCGGCCTTTTGAATCATTGCATAGGTGGCCCGATCGTCATCCGGGATCAAATCCAGTCGCAGGCGCCGGCCGTAATAATGCTGCACATAATCGAAGCATTTCCTGATCGCCGACAGCATGCCGAGACTCAAAATATCGATCTTGAAAAACCCGAGCGCCTCGATATCGTCCTTGCTCCACTGGATCACGCTGCGACCTTCCATGGTCGCCGGCTCCTGCGGCAACAGGCGGTTCAGCGGCTTATCGGCGAGCATGAAACCGCCGGAATGAATTCCGAGATGGCGCGGAAAACCGTGCAGCATTTCACTCAGCTGCATCCACAACTGCCAGCTAATCTTACGCGCCTGCGGGTTTTGCCGTTCGTAGTCGTGTTTTAGCGCCATGACAATATTCTCGGTTCCCGCGCCGCGAAAGTATCGGCTCGAAGCGAGCTTCGACATTTGTCGTAACAACTCGTCATCGGCGCCGAGCGCCTTGCCCGCCGCGCGTAACGCCCCCTTGCCTCTGAAAGTGACCACATTGGCCACCATGGCGGCGCGATCGCGGCCATAACGCCGGTAAATATACTGAATCACTTCTTCGCGCCGCTCGTGTTCGAAATCGACATCGATATCGGGCGGATCGCCGCGTTCCATACTGACGAATCGCTCGAACAGGAGTTCAAACTGGTCGGGGTTTACCGAAGTAATGCCAAGCACGAAGCAGACGCTGGAATTTGCCGCCGAGCCGCGACCCTGGCACAGAATCCGCTGTTGCCGCGCCCAGCTGACGATATCCCACACGGTCAGAAAATAATCGGCAAAATTAAGTTTGCCGATTAAAATCAATTCATGTTCAAGCTGTCGCAGAATTTTATCGGGTGGCAGATGATTGAACTTTTCCTGAACGCCCTGCCGCACCAGGAGTTTCAGGTAAGATAAAGCATCATGCCCGGCGGGAATCATTTCTTTCGGATACCGGTATCTCAGTTGCTCGAGATTGAAGCGGCATGACCGATCCAACTCTCGCGACAGGGCCAGGGCATGACCAGATCCCGGGATCGGCGCGAACAGGCGGCGTAATTCATCGGCCCGATGCAAACAACGCTCGGCATTCGGAAAAAAATGCGCGCGACAGGAATCGAACACCTGGTTGTTACGAATTGCCTGCAACAGATCACTCATGCATTTTTGCTGACGGTCATGAAAAAACGCATCCTGGCTCAGAATGTATTCGAGGCCATGCTGCCTGGCGCTATGCAAGGCGATTTTTATCCAGCGATCTTCCGCCGGATGCAGGTGGCGGCTTATCGCAAGAAAATAACGTCGATCAAAAAGCCGCTGTAACTCGGCATGCCGGCCGATACCCCGGTGACTGCGAATCGCACCGCGCATCGGCTGGATCGCAAACAGTCCATCGACCTCGCAGTTGAGTAGATACTCTAGCGGAACGTTGGCGTAATCCTTGCCCTCGCGATGCGCAAAACTGAGCAGCCGGTTGAGGTTGGTGTACCCCTGTTGATCCTGTGCCACCAGCACCAGCGTGTCCTGCAACAGCAGCGGTAAATCATGATCGCGTTGCAGGTGAATTTCGGCCCCGTAATTCAGTTTCAGGCCGCGCCATTGCTGTTGTTGTTTCAGATAATCGAGTTCACGATAACTTCGCGCCAGGCCGTAGACGCCATCAAAATCGTTAATACAAAGTGATTGATAACCAAGTCGGTTGGCGCGCTCGATCAAATCCCGCGGATGGGAAGCTCCATGCAGAAAGCTGAAATTGGTCTTACAGAGCCACTCATTGAAATTGCTGAACATGCCAAGGATTCATTAACAATATTCACCCTGCTTGAACCAGGATCCATCCTGGGTTCGATAAACCCAGCTCGACCTGCCATTATGATCTTTCAGCATGAAATAATCGCGGACCGATTGCAGCGCATCCTGGCTCAACCACCATTGATTCGAATTGCGTTCGAGAAATATTTTCTGCACATGGCTCGGATTTTCGATTGGCCGGGCTGACTGATAGTAAAACAGCGGTTTATTGGTCGCACTGCAGGACCAGACATGATGATCGAAAACATCGGATTCGGGTTCACCGAGATTAACCGCTTTAAATGATTGTTCGGGTAAAAAACTCGCTTCCAGCTGGAAACTTTCGAACGCCAGCGGCAATTTGTTCTGTAACGCCATGATGCGCTGATAATCGATCTCGTTAAATTCGCGGGCAAACAAATCCCACAACATGGGCGCCAGCATGAGATGTTCACAGATTTCAATCTTCCAACAAATGAACGGCATACTCTCGGGTAAATCGAGATCGGTGTCACGCGCCTGCAATTTACGCATCAAGTCTTGGTACAGGTATTTAGCCTGATACAGCGCGGTATCGAAATCGGGTTGATCACGATGCAGTGAGTAAGCGTGGCGAAAAGAGATTTCGACGGTTATTTTCTGATAGTTGAACAGGGTTATTTCCCACTGCATACGATTGATATGCTGACAATCGTCGCGCTTGGATTGATTACATAAATTCTGCAAATCCTCGCGCAACAGTAACTCGATATAAGACCACTGGTTGACCGGATACTCGAGATCGCGCGCTACCTCGGGCAGAGGTTCCTGATGCCAGCTGACCCAGGGGAAAAACTGAAGCTTAGCGGATTCGGTAAAACTCCATTGCCAGATCAGGCCGAGCCACTTGCCAAAGCGGCGCCTGATCGAATTGGCGTCAGCCGTTTGCATTGCATGTGGTCCGGCAATACCGATACGCTGGATAAAACGTCGCATTCGGGCCTGCTGGGCGTTAAAGGATTCGGTGCGAAAGCCCGCGGCGTTGAGCGCCGTCCAATGTTTTACCAGCCGAGCCTGTGCGCCGAACCAGCACTCCCAGTCAAGCGTTTTGTAAATATTTAGATTGAGACGGCCCTGCAGCAAAAATAATCCCTGCGCCTGGTGCTGCAGTTGATATTCCAGGTACCACAGGCATTGCCATGGATGCTCACCGAACACGGCGACATAGTCTTCGCCATAGTGGTATTTCAGCAATGGATCGAACAAATCCTTAAGCTTACAGCGCAGTTTTTTTTCTGATTGAGCCGGAAGGATTTGCAATCTTCGAGCCGCGATAAACTGATGCTTTCACTCCAGCGCATAACCGTCGGCGACAGCGCGAAGAGATGATCCGGGCTCGAACTATAGATCGCCGCATAGGCCGGAAACTCGTTCCGGCCACGTAGCTCGGCGAGGTCGATGACGCTGGCTTGAATTTCAGTGGTAACAGTCATGCTCTTCGGCCACGGCAGCATAAGGCAAGGTAATCCTGCCGGTACTAGGCCCCTTGATAAGCTGCAGCGAAAACGCGCGCTTGCCGCTTTGCCAAGTGTTGATACGCAGGCCGGCATAAGGATTGCCGCTCTTCGGGCTCAGAAAGTAGTGCCGGATCAGAAAAACGATCTGCTCCTGTTTGCGCGCCTGCTGGCTGACAAAGGCCATGTCGCCAGTGCTGAATCGGCGCGGAGAATCGATGATAATATGCCTGAAAGTATCCTCGAGAAAAATAGGCCTTAACTCTCTGACCGGGTTATCCGAGCAGATGAAAAACAGGCGCTGCATATCAACCCCATGACTGATCCAGCTGGAAGCAAATACGCCCAGGCCGTGGTGGTGATAAATCCACAGACTGAGGGGAATTCGGTGTTTAAGCAACTGCAATGGAATCAGGCGACCATTCAGGCCGGGGGGAATACCCCATTCGACCAGATCGCCCGGCTTGATCTGTTCGAAACACCGGTCCAGGGCCTCGATACCCGAATGCAGTTCCTGCGGCTGGTGTTGCAGTTGCTGTTTGAGCGAGCGCGCGGATTGCAACTGATGCTGCAGCGAGGATTCGGTAAATTGCTCAGGAATTGAAGCCATGATCGTAAAACCGCCTAACCTGTATATCGTATGAAGAGAACGAAATTACTCCGGGTATCCTGCGAATTGTTTCTGCTTTCGATCAGGTACGAACTGTCATCCGATGTGGTTGCGTACAATCTATGAAATTTGTTGATATTCAATGGATTTACTCCTGAGTTTGTGCCGCCTGCGTGCAATATGCAGATTAAAGTTTGCGGATAATGCCGACCAACTTGCCGAGAATTTCGAGCTGCCCGGCGGGCACTGAGCGTATGTCATGTTCCGGATTTGACGGCAACAGACGAGCCTGGTCTCCCTGTAGTTCGAGACGTTTGAGCGTAATTTCACCATCGATACGCAGCGCCAGAATATCGCTTTTGTTGCCCTCCGGCTGGCGCTTGATCATTGCCATATCGCCGTCGGCGATGGAATCACCCGACATACTGTCGCCAATCACTCGCACGGCGAGGATATCGCCACCGCCAAAAAAATCATGCGTGACCGAAAACGATTCGGGAGTTTCATCATAAACGGATAGCGGGGCGCCGGCTGGTATCCGCGCGACCAGATCAAAGGTTTCAGCACTATGCTGGATATCGTCGGCCAGCATATAATCCGACACCCGTTGCGAGCGTTGCCGGATATAGCCCTTTTTTTCCAGCGCCTTCAGGTGAAAGCGGGCCGTGGTGTGTTGGAAACCGAAACGCGCGGCAATATCGCGCAATGACGGAAACGGCTGGCCCTGCTGTAAAACCTGGCGGGTATAGTCGTAAACAGCCTGCTGGATGTCGGTGAGCGATTCCATGGGATGAATATAGTATATAACAGCGTTGCATGCAACAGAGTTATATATTATTAACAGGCCCTAGTGTAAAATACGATACCCAATGCAGCCCGAACTCCCCCCATCCTATTACCTCGATAACGTACTAACCCTGTTCGAACATGTTTCCCGGGTTTACGCGGATATACTCGAAACGGCGCAGCTCGAATTTCTTCAGCACTTTGCCGAATTGAACCCGGATGCGCAAAAGCTATGTATCCGCCTGCTGAATCGTAATTCCGACTGGTTTCGCGCCACCCGCTTGAACTACCCGGAAATCGCATCGATCGAAGCCAGCCTGGCAGAACTCGCGCAAACCGGTTTCGTCGAACTCGACGGAAACATCGATTACCCGGACCTGTTATCGATCTTCACCAAAGCGGAATTACTCGCCGCCGTAGACGACGATGCGGGTCTCGACAAACTACGGCGCGCGCAACTCGAAGCCGCCCTGCTGGCGCTGGACGACATGAATTATTTCACTCGGCTGGCATCCGGCGATACCCTGATACGGGTGCTGCGGCGCGACGATTACCCAATTTGCCAGATGCTGTTCTTCGGCAACCTGAACCAGTCCATGACCGACTTTGTGCTGCGCGATCTAGGTCTGCATCAATTCGAAAGCTATAGCATCGATCAGACTCACAGGCCCTATCGCTCCACCCTCGAAATTCAGCAACACTGGCAGTTATACCAGCTCGAGGCGCGCTTCGGGCTCGGCAAGGATTGCGACCCGGCACTGCTGCACGAAATCAACGACCTGATCCCCGGCGATATCGCAACCGAGGCGCCCGCACATCGTCGCTGCGAGCGCCTGCGTTTCGAGATCGCGCGCCAATTCGAACGGCTCGGCGACCCTGACACCGCGCTCGGGCTTTACCGGCAATGCCCGCAACCTCCGAGTCGCGAGCGCATCGCACGTATTCATGACAAACTTGAAAAATACCGGCAGGCATTCGAGGATTGTCTCGACATTCTCGCAACGCCTCTGGATGAAACCGAAGTCCAGTTTGCCAGCAACTTCGCCGCGCGCCTGGCAAGACGCCATGGATTCGACTGCCCGCAGTCGGTCGAATTGCAGCGCATTACTCACCAGCCGGAGATCGTCGACCTCGAACTCGAGTTGCATGACTCGGTCGAAACCGCCGTCGCCGAACACTACGCTACACTCGACCCGACAGCGCGCTGTTACTTCCTCGAAAATAGCCTGTTCAACGGGGTACTCGGATTATTGATCTGGGATGCCGTTTTTGCCCCGCTGCCCGGCGCTTTTTTCAATCCGTTTCAGTATCGCCCCAGCGATTTCCATGCGCCCGACTTTTGCGAACGGCGTATCGATTTGCTGGCGCAAACCTGGAACTCGATCAAAACGAATGAAGATATCTGGCATGTTGTCGAGCGGCGCTGGCATCGGAAACAGGGACTCATGAATCCGCTCGTCAATTGGCAGAATCTCGATCTCGAAATTATTAGGATTGCGCTCGAACGCATCGAGTTCACCCACTGGTGCGTTATTTTCAAGCGTATCCTGCGCGACCTAAGCGCTAACCGCGCCGGCTTTCCCGACTTGGTACATTTCCCAGCCGACGGCGGTTACTGCCTGATCGAGGTCAAGGCTCCGGGCGACAGCCTGCAACGGAACCAACAGCGTTGGATGCAGTATTTTCACGAGCACGGAATCCCACATCGACTCGCCAGGGTGGCATGGCGGACAAGCTGATACTCGGAGTACGCGAACTGGTCGAATTCTGTTGCCGCAGCGGAGATCTGGGATATGACGGCAGCCCGGGCGTTAAAGCACTGCAAGGCTTGCAAACTCACCAGAAGATTCAGCAGCGCTATCGGTCGCAAGCCGATTCCGAAGTCGCGGTAAAATGGCTCGGCCGCAGCGATGACATCGAAATCGAACTCGGTGGCCGCATCGACCTGTTGTTTGCCGACGAAACACCGCCCCGCATCGAGGAAATCAAAACCGTGTACACTTATGCGCCCGGTCTCGAATCGGACCCACTGCACTGGGCGCAGCTCAAGTGCTACGGCGCCTGTTATGCGCGCGAACATGCACTCGAGGAAGTCAATCTCAGCCTCAACCTGGTCAACCTGTTTTCACGCCAGGAACAGCGCCACGCCAAGGTTTTCCCGCGCCGGGAACTCGAATCCTTTGTCGAGACGACGCTACGGCAATATCTGCATTGGCAGCGTCAGGTCGCAGCGCTTCGGCGGCAAATCCGGCAACAGGCGCGCGCGCTCGAGTTTCCGTTCGGCCAGTTTCGCGCGCAGCAACGCTATTTCGCCGCCGAGGTTTACCGCGCGATGGTAAACCGGCAGCGCTTGATGGTCGAAGCGCCGACCGGATCGGGCAAGACCATCAGCGCCCTGTTCCCGGCACTCAAGGCGATTGGCGAAGACCAATGCGACCAGGTCGTTTATCTGTCGGCCAAGGTCTCGGGGCAGCAGCAGGCGGTGACTGCCATCGAGCTGATGCAAACCGACGTTTCCTACCTGGTGATCCAGGCCAAGGCCCGCAGCTGTCCCTGCAATTTCGACGCCGCCGAGATCGACGCCGAAGGCCGCTGCCGGCGCTGTCTCGGATTTTTCGAGCACCTGCCGCAGGCGCGCGAAAAACTGTTGCGGTTGCGGCGGCTCGACGTCGCCCGAATTCAGGCTGTCGCCGCCGAGTTCCAGTTATGCCCGTTCGAATTGGCATTGCAAATGCTGCCCTGGGTCGAGGTCGTAATCTGCGACTTCAACTATGTATTCGACCCGCTGGCACAGCTCGGATATTTTCGTAACGACCAGCGCCGCAAGCTGTTGCTGATCGACGAACTGCACAATCTGGTCGACCGCGCGCGCGGCATGTACTCGGCGAGCCTGACGCGCAGACAAATCAAACAAGCGCTAGCCGCAGGTAACAGCCGCGCAATCACGGCGGCTTTGAATTCGATGCTGCGCACGCTCGATCGCGAGCTGCTGTCCCAGGAGTCGGACGAATCGGTTGCCGCAGAGGCACCTGAAAACCTGCTGCAAGCGAGCCAGCGATTCAGCGAGAAACTGGGTTTCGATATCTTTACCAACAAACGCATCGCCGGGGCGACCCTCGAATTCTCGAAACAAGTTTTCCGTTTTCAACACATCAGTCAATTGTTTGCCCAACACCATCGAGCGCTCGGTTTCAAAGCGCTGAAGAAACGCGAAATGCGGTTGCTGTGCTTGAATGCATTCGAATATCTGCGTGATTGTTATCCGCTGTTTCAAGCGGTTTGCGGATTTTCCGCAACCCTGTCGCCGGCGACTTATTTCCGACAGGCGCTAGGGCTAGAACGGGATTGCAAAAACCTGAACCTGGCCTCGACTTTCCCGGCGGCGCATCTCGGGGTTCGCATCGGCGGCTATGTCGACACGCGTTATCGTCAGCGCGAGCGACACATAAGCTCTATCAGCGCATCGATTGCGGCCTGTTACCGCGCCCGGCCGGGAAATTACCTGGTGTTTTTTTCCGCCTATTACTTCATGCAGTTGGTGCATCGACACTTCGCGGCAAACTACCCGGAGATCGAAACCCGACTGCAACAGCGCGATTTCGACGCGGCGGCACAACAGGAGTTTCTTGCCAACTTTTTCGAAAGCGATAACAAGATGGGGTTTGCCATCATGGGCGGTCGTTTTGCCGAGGGTATCGATTACCAGGGCGATGCGCTGATCGGCGCCATCATCGTCGGCGTCGGACTGCCGCAGGCGAATAGCGAACAACAGTTGATACAGCAGGACTTCGAAGCGCTAGAGCTCGACGGTTTCGATTATGCATTTCGCTATCCCGGCCTGATTCGCGTAATGCAAAGCGCCGGGCGCGTCATCCGCAGCGAACGGGACTGCGGTGTGGTGGTGTTGCTGGAGCGCCGCTTCCGGCAGTCCGATTATGCGCAGTATCTTCCTCGGCACTGGCAAGCACAGTATTGCAACAGCCCCGAATCACTGGAACAATCCTTGTCGGAATTCTGGGATGACATGGAGGAAACCGATGGCGAAAATTGATATTCGACAAACCGATATTACGCAGCTTGACGTGGATGCGATCGTCAACGCAGCAAATCCGCAACTGCTTGACGGCGCCGGGGTCTGCGGCGCGATCCACGCCGCCGCCGGGCCGCAGCTGCTGGCCGAGTGTCAAAGCCTGGGCGGCTGCGACACCGGCGACGCCAAAATCACCCGAGGATACGAGTTACCGGCGCGCCACGTGATTCACGCGGTGGGTCCGGTGTGGCAAGGCGGCGTCAATAACGAGGCCGAGTTGCTCGCCGGCTGCTATCGCAAGAGTATCTTACTGGGCGAGGAATATGAGCTCAAAAGTATCGCCTTTCCGGCGATATCCTGCGGAATATACGGCTATCCGCTCGAACAGGCTGCGACCATTGCAATCGAAGCGACCCTAACCGCGCTGCGCCAGTGCGAACATGTCGAGGAAGTAATCTTCGCCTGTTTCTCCGACGAGATCGAGGCGGCGCTAATCCAGGTCGCCTCCCATCACGCGCTTTGACTCAGAGTAAAAACTCTTAAGAGTTTTTACTCTGAGTCAATTTTATTCAAATTTCCATTTTCGAGTAAACGCTTTGCAGCTTGTCCCGCATGCTTTGCTCGCGATCGACGCGGGTGCCGACCCGTAGCGAGCTGCTGCAGCGCGGCGCGCCCATTTCATGCATTTTCTCATGACATTGCTTAACCGCCGCCATGACCTTATCCCACTCACCCTCGACATTGGTGCCGTAGGAATGCATTTCATGGCTCAAGCCGGCGCCTTCGAAAATACGCTGACATTCGACCACGTAGTTCGAAACCGAAACTCCGACGCCCATCGGCACCACGCAGATATCGACTATTACATTCATCAAATTTCCCCCAGGCTTCAAAAGCTCGCGATGATACACCAATCGCGCGACCCGTTAAGCCTTTCTATCATCAAGCAATCCTGTTTTCCGCTTTCCGGCAAGGTCTCATTTATCGTCAAATACAACTATACTTTGTCAATCGAATCGAATTACCGGCAGAAATATGTCTGAGCATAACGATGCGCTCGAAGACCTTAATAAACTCATTCCGCTGCACGAAAAGCTGATCGCCACCCACAAGTCGATCAGCGAATTTTTCCCTTCATCGTGCGCATTGCTATTGCCGCTTACGACCCGGAAACAAGCCTACTCAAAACCTATCTGCACAGCAGCGACGGCGATAATCCTCTCGAACATTATCAAGCGTCGATTGACGATGCACCATCTCTCAAAAAAATGCTGGAAAGCGGATTACCGCGGGTAATAAATAACATGGTGACATTTGAGTCGGGCGAACACGAACATACCATCCGGATCGGGCGGCAGGGCTACGCCGCAAGCTATACCATGCCGATGTTCGATAATGGCGCATTTTTTGGCTTTATCTTTTTTAACTCCGATAAAACGGACGTTTTTGACGAAAGCGTCTTACGCCAGGTAGACATTTTTGGTCATTTGATATCGCTAATGGTTATGAATGAACTGACATCCGTTAGCACACTGGCGGCCGCGCTCAAGACAACCAGCAGCATAACCCACCTCCGCGATCCTGAAACAGGCAGTCATCTCGACCGTATGTCTCGCTATAGTCGCCTCATTGCCAGGACTATCGCCGACAAACACGAACTCAACGATGATTACATCGAGCATATTTTCATGTTTTCACCACTGCACGATATCGGCAAGATCGGCATCCCCGATGAAATTCTGCTTAAATCCGAAAGGCTGAATCGAAGTGAGAGGACCATCATGAATTCACACACGCAGCTGGGACGCAAAATGATCGACGAGCTGCTTGAAAATTTTGGGCTCAGTGGTATCGGGCAAATCAATATGCTGCGTAACATTGCCGAGTTTCACCACGAATCGATAAATGGGAGGGGCTACCCGCTTGGCATACAAGGTGAAGAAATCCCACTGGAAGCCCGGATCGTTGCAGTCGCAGACGTATTCGATGCGCTCACCAGCAAGCGCCCCTACAAGGATGCCTGGTCTAACGTAGACGCGGTCCAGGAACTCATAAAACTGGCCGGTGAAAAACTCGACCAGGAATGCGTCGAGGCCTTGATCCACAATCTCGAAGAAGTCGAGAAAATTCAGCAGCAATTCAAGGAAAATAGATTCGTCTAGGGGTTATTGATAAGCCTTAGCCCAGGGTTATTCGTAACCGGTGAGTTCCATATAGCCTATGCCGGCAGATGCACCCTGTTCATCCTCCACCAGCACCACGCCTTCCCAGTAGGGGATGCGGGTATCCATCCACTGCTGATCGTACAATGGCTTGATGCGCCAGCGGCGCTGCGGCTCGGCCAGCGCCAGCTGCCATTCCAGCGGCAGGCTGCGCACGCGGTTGTCGCCGATGGCAACCGGGCGCACGCGGGTCGAGTCCAGATCGATCGCACCGCGATCCAGCAACCGGGTTTCGCCGCGAGGACCGATCCAGTTGCCGCTGAGCCAGTGTTCGCCGTCGTCGTGGCGCAACTGGTAAACCATGAGCTTATGCCCATCGTTGAGATGCAGCGAGAACCAGTCCCACCCCTGCTGATTCTGCGCCAGCGCTTGCGAACTCCATTCCCGGTCCAGCCAACCCTGGCCGCTTAAATAAGTTTTATCCAGCCCCTGATTGACGAAACCGCGCGCCTTGATATGCGGTTGACTGTAGTAGTAACTGGCTTGCCCCTGCGCCGACTTTTGACTGTAGCCGTCGACCCCGTTGGCGACCAGTTCACCGGTCGCTTCCAGCAGTAAAATTATTTCACGGTCGTCAACCGTAAACTTGAGTTTGGCAGGCAGTAAGGCCGCGCTGTTCGAACGCAATTCCCAGTCATCCATCCAGGCGTTGAAAAAGCCGTCGCGGCCGCTCAGACTTACCCCGGCCTGACCGATACCGCCGCGCGCGAAACGCTGCTCATGGTAATGGCCCTGCGGCGTGGTAATCGCCGCGTGCGCCATCCACAGTTGATTGCTGTGCCAGCCGACTTCGACCGCCTGCGGACTCAGAGCCTGGCGAAACAGCGTCCACTGCAAGCCCCAGTTGCGGCCCTCTCGATCCGTCAGGTTTGCGGTCAGATACCACCATTCGATGCGATAGTCCGGATGCGCGCCATGGTCGCGCGGAAACTGCAGCCTTTTGCCCGGGGTGACCTGGGCGAATCCGAGGCCCTGATCGCGCAGATCACCGAGTACATCCTGCGCCAGCGACGTCTGGACCGGCCAAAGGCAGCAAATCAGTAGCAACAGGCGTTTCAAATCGTTTCTCCGAGCTGGGCCAGCGCCCGCGGCATCTTGCGGCGCCATTGAAACGAGACCAGCGACAGGGTCAGGGCGCAGATCACGAGGACGATGCCGGCCAGCTGCAGCGATGGCGCGAATTTCCATACCAGCGGCATGCTCCAGCCAAAACTGATGATATTGAGCTTGTGAATCAGGATCCAGCTTAACAAAGCTCCCAGCGGCAGCGACAATACCCAGGCGATGGCGCAAAAGATCAGCAACGGGATTGCCACCAGCAACAGCTGTTCGCCCTGGCGTAATCCGAGTGCCCGCCATTGGGCAAACTGCGGCAGGCGTTCCTGCAGAATCGCAAGCAGCGACGCCAGCAGGGCGATGGCGGCAACAATCATGGTCAAGGCGTTCATCGCCGCCGTAATCGCAAAGGTGCGATCGAAGATCCCGACGGATAGTTTGCGGATCTGCGCCTGCGAAATCCAGTCTCCCGCTTGTGCGCCCAACGCTTTCAGGCTTTGTTCGGCTTGTTGCATCGCTGCGTTATTGTCTTGCTTTAACCAGAGTGCGATACCGCGCGAGTAGTAGTGACTCCATTGACTCGCAACCACCTGCTCGGGCAGATAGAATTGAAAGTATGGATTACCATAATCGTAAAAAACGCCAACCACTTCATAATTTCTTAATCCGTTGTCGGTCTCCAGGGCGACGCGCTCTCCCGGCTCGACCCCGGCAAGAAAATGAACCTGCTCGTTGACCAGCACCGTATCCGGTCGTTCGCGCCAGGCTTGCAGCGCCGCGGCCGCGGATTCGCCCTGCCATTTCGATAACGGCAACGCCAGGCTATCCGGCGCCCCGGTATCGCCCCCCCGGATCAGGCTTGGGCGGCCGCGCCAGCGCGTGCTGACACCGATACGATGATGGCTGGCGGCGAGCCAGGAAGCATTCGCGGGCACGGATTCCAACTGCCGTAAGTCCAAATGCGGGGCCCGCAGATAGATGTCCGCACTCTGGCGCAGCTCGAGCCAACCGACAAAGGCGCCGCGGAAACTATCGACTAGCGTGCCGACCCCGAGATTCGCGGTCAACGCCAACAGCAAGGCCATCATCGCACTGCGATATGCCGGCAGCTGCGACCAGCCATCGCTGATCATCCAGCGCATTGTCAAAGACTCGCGCGGCACTAGCCCGGCGGCGACACGCAGCCCGGCGGCGAGTAATATCGGCAACAACCAGGCCGCGGCGAACAGCATCAGTCCGAGCACGAAAAATCCCTGGGTAACGGAGGCAATGCGCCCGTAGCCGAGGCCGGCAATCAAGGCCAGCAGCAACGCCGTCAAAGCTAGCCAACGGCGTGTTCGGGACTCGCTTCGCAGCAGCCCCTCGCTGCCGGCGGCGCTAAAGCTGGATTGACGCAATTGCCGGTAAAGCGGCCAGCTCAAGGCCCAGATCAAACCCAGTAAAGTGATGCTCCAGGCCTGCAGCAAGGTGATCCAGCTCAAGCCGAGCTCGGCTTCGACCGTCGCCGCGTAAAGACTTTGCAGGCTGGCGCCGAGCCCCGGCAGCAAGGCCTGCGCCAGCAGGACGCCGAGGACAAATCCCAACGCAGTTCCGAGCAAGCTCCAAACCAGGGTTTCGGCCAGTATCGCCGCCACCAATTGCGCGCTGGCGCAACCCATCAGTCGCAGATCGAGTAAGGTCGCACGCCGATACCAGAGCGAAAAACGCACCGCATTGAAAACGATGAAAAGCCCAACCGCGAACGACAACAGGCTCATCGCGCTTAAATGGCTGTGCAGCGACGCGGTCAGGTCCTGCAAATCGATATGTTGCTGGTTTTCGATCAACTCGAGATGATCGGGCAAGCTGGCCGCAAGCCGTTGGTATGCGCGCGGAGCGATCGACCCTACCGCCAGGTAGCTAAAGCCATCGCTTGGCGCCAGTGACTGCGCCGCGCCGATATCGAGCAACACGCGCCGCCCCTGCTGTTCGCGCGCCTGGATTAGCGCCAGCGGCAACAGCCTGCCGTCGCGCAAGCGTAGCCGTTCTCCCGGCTTGAGCCCGAGCTCCTGCGCCAACACCGCAGGCACCCAGGCGCGATACGGCGCCTGCACCATCTCCAGCCAGCTGTCGCTAAAGTCCTGAGTATCGTCGCTACCGCTGTAAGGATCATCGGGCAGGGCCAGCAAATCGGTCGCGATAATGCTGATGGAAATTCCGGATGCAGTGCTGACCTCGAGTTCGATCAGCGGGAATATTTGACGGAACCCGGCGCGCCGCAGGTCGATATACAGCGCTTGCTCGATATCCTGACCGCGACGACTGCGAATCCAGTAGCTAGCCTGCGCCCCGAGCAGGCTTTGCGCCTGCCGATAACTGGTCTCGGCATGCTGGTTGACGATTTGCACCGCCGACCATAGACCGACCCCGGCAACCAGCCCGACGCATAGAAACAGAGTTTGCCAGGGATGTCGCCAATAGTGGCTTAACAAGGCTTTCAGTATCCAGAAAAACCCCGCATTCATATGATTTCCGCGAGCCCGCCATTATGCAGATTCACACGTCGATCCATAAACCCGGCCATCGCCCGACTATGGGTCACCATCAGCAGACTGCTGCCGGCACGCTTGACCAAATCGCTGAACAGGCCCATGACCTCGAGACTGGAGGCCTCGTCCAGGTTGCCGGTAGGTTCATCGGCAAGCACCAGCTCCGGTTTGTGCAGTAACGCGCGTGCGATCGCGACCCGCTGCTGCTGCCCGCGCGATAACTGAAACGGATACTTGTCGAGTTGATCGACGAGACCCAGACGCTCGACTAGTTCAATTTCATAGTCCGGGTCAAAGCGCCGGCACAAAGCGGCCTGGAAGCGGATATTGTCGATCACCGTCAGCGTCGAAATTAGATGAAATTGCTGAAATACGAGACTCATCCGTTGCCGCCGCAGCTCGGCCAGCGCGGATTCGGAAGCCTCGTGAACCGACTGTTCGGCAAAAAGAATCTGACCGCTATCAGGTCGATCGAGCCCGGCGATCAAATGCAGCAAAGTAGACTTACCGCTGCCGCTCTCGCCGAGCAGGGCAATCGACGAGCCGGCGTCCATCCTGAAATCGAGGCCCTGCAGCACGGTTTGCCGCACTTCAGCATACTGGTAAGACTTATACAGTTTGTTGATCGCAAGCATGGGGAATGATGCTAACCGAATTTCCCGAGACACAATACTTTATATTACGTTTTCCCGGCAGCCATGGATTTGCCCGGGTAAATAAGTAAACTGTGATCCGACTCAGGGGGCAACCATGCCAACGATTTGCGATATCAAGGATTTGCAAAAAATGGCGCGCAGCCGCGTGCCGCGCATGTTTTACGAGTACGCGGATTCGGGTTCCTGGACCGAATCGACTTATCGTGCCAACGAATCCGATTTCCAGGACATCAAGCTGCGCCAACGGGTCGCGGTCGACATCACCGAGCGCTCGGTCAAGACCGAAATGGTTGGCCAGCCGGTTGCCATGCCGGTAGCGCTGGCGCCGGTAGGCCTGACCGGAATGCAATATCCCGACGGCGAAATCAAAGCGGCCCGCGCGGCGCAAAAATTCGGCGTTCCCTTTACCTTGTCGACCATGAGTATCTGCTCGATCGAAGACGTCGCCGAAAACACCAGCGAACCCTTTTGGTTCCAGCTCTACGTGATGAAGGATCGCGACTTCATCGGTCGCCTGATCGACCGCGCCAAAGACGCCGGTTGCAGCGCGCTGATGCTGACGCTCGACCTGCAGATCCTGGGCCAGCGGCATAACGACATCCGCAATGGCCTGAGTGCGCCGCCCAAGCCGTCCCTGAATGCTGCATTGCAAATCATCAGCCGCCCGCGCTGGTGTTTGAACATGCTGACCACCAGGCGTCATGGCTTTCGCAACATCATCGGTCACGCCAAGGGCGTTGGCGACCTGTCGTCGCTGGCTTCCTGGACCGCCGAACAGTTCGATCCGAAACTGTCCTGGCAAGACATCGACTGGATCAAGGAACGCTGGGGCGGCACCCTGATCATCAAGGGCATTCTCGATCCCGAAGACGCGCGCATGGCGGTCGAGACCGGCGCCGACGCCATCATCGTTTCCAATCACGGCGGCCGCCAACTCGACGGCGCGCGCTCATCGATCAGCGCACTACCCGAAATCGTGGCTGCGGTGGGCAAGGACATCGAGGTGCATTTCGATGGCGGCATCCGCTCCGGGCAAGACGTGCTCAAGGCAATCTGCCTCGGCGCCAGCAGCACCTATATCGGCCGCGCCTTTGTTTATGGTCTCGGCGCCCGCGGCGAGGCCGGGGTCGAACAAGCGCTCGACATCATTTACCGCGAACTGGACACCACGATGGCGCTGTGCGGCGAACGCCGGTTGCAAAACCTCGGTCACCACAACCTGCTGAATCCGCCGCAATAGCGGACTGCCGGTCAGGTGGTCTGTTCGCGGGCGCGCAGGTCTGTGCGGCGAACCTTCCCGGTGGTGGTCATCGGCAGGCTGTCGATGAATTCGACTTCGCGCGGATACTCGTGTGCGGAGAGCCGATTGCGCACCGTTTTCTGAATTTCGGTGGCGAGTTCGTCACAGGCGCGGAATCCGTCCGCCAGCACCACGAAGGCCTTGACGACCTGGCCGCGCAACTCATCGGGCTTGCCGATTACGGCGGCCTGCAGCACGGCCGGGTGTGTTAACAGCGAGTCCTCGATTTCGCCCGGGCCGATCCGATAGCCGGCGCTGCTGATGACATCATCCTTGCGCCCGACAAACCACAGAAATCCTTCCGCGTCGCGATAACCGACGTCGCCGGTGCGAAACCAGTTGGCGGTGATCTTGGCCTGCGTCGCCTGCGGATTATTCCAGTATCCGAGAAACATCACCGGATCGTCGCACCAGGCGGCGAGTTCGCCCTCTTCGCCGTCCGCCAGCACGTTGCCGTCGTCATCGATGACATCGACGCGGTGCCCGGGATAAGGTTTGCCCATGGAGCCGGGTTTTGGCGGCATGATCGCCGAGCAATTACCGACCAGGTAGTTAAACTCGGTTTGCCCCCACATTTCGTTGATGGTCAAACCCAAGTTTTCACGCCCCCAATGGATCAGTTCCTCGCCAACCTGTTCTCCCGCACTCATGATGGCGCGCAACTTCAAGTCATAAGTGGAATTCAGATTGGGCAGCGCGCGTAACATTTTCAACGCGGTCGGCGGAAAAAAACTGTTGGTTACCGCATAGTCGGACATCAGGCGACACACCCGCTCGGGATCGAAGCGGCCGCCCTCGAAGGCAAGGATCGGCATGCCGTAATTCAAGGCCGGCAGCAGGGCATCCCAGAGCCCCCCGGTCCAGGCCCAGTCAGCGGGCGTCCAGAAAACATCGCCTGCCTGCGGGAAAAAATTTTGCGACATTTCGAAACCGGTCAAGTTGCCGAACAAGGCGCGATGCGCAGTCAGCGCCCCCTTCGGCGGGCCGGTGGTGCCGGAGGTATAAATCAGGCAGGCCGGATCATCGGCCAGGGTTTGCACCAGGGTGAATTCATCGGAACCCTGTTCCAACAGCGTCCAGAACTCATCCTGCGGTATACCGCAGCGACAGCCGATGACGCGACCCAAATCGGGTAGTTCGGGTTGCAGTTGCCGGACGTCATCGTAGCGGCTGGCATGCACGATCGCCGCCTTCGCACCGCTGTCGCGCAACCGATATTCAAGCGCCTCGGGTCCGAACAGAACCGCCAATGGCAACGATACCGCGCCCAGCTTGTGTATAGCGAGATGCGCCACGATGGTTTCGATGGTTTGCGGTAATACGATAGCGACGCGATCGCCCTGCCCGATCCCCGAGGCGCGCAATGCGTTGGCGAATCGATCCGATAGGTTTTTCAGATCCGCGAAGCTGTAGCTGGCCTTATCACCGGCGGCGTTTTCGTAAAACACGGCAACCCGGTGCGCCTGCCCCTGGTGACGCTCGCAGACTTGTTGGGCAACATTGAGTTTGGCCGGTATCGGCCACTTGAAATCACGGCGCAGCACATCAAAATCGGTGTTCGCGGGATCGATTAGTCGCATAGACTGTTGAAACTGTTAAAAAATTCATAATACCGCAACTAATTGCAAAACACAGTTGAGATAACCGTATTTCGGGGCTATAGGTAATGTTTATTCTGTGTTTTTTAACTAAAGCACTGAATAGTGTAGAATTTCCCCTCCAATCTGCTAAATAATTACCTTAGAGGAGCGCTTCTGGGCGAAAGGTATCATGAAGAACTACGAAGACTGGGCACAACTCATTGCTAAAAATCTGGCGCATGAAGCCGATTACATAGCGGCGATCGATAAAGACGAACTGGACGACAAGGCCGCAACCGAAGCATTTGTGCGAGCCGTACTCGAACCTTTTTTGCCGGAAAATTACGGAATCGGATCAGGTCGCATTGTCGATGCTTTCGGTAATTGCTCTGAATACCTGGATACCATCGTCTACAACCGGGATTTCCCCCGTATCGGCATGCGCGGCTCGTACAATACCTATCTGTATGAATCGGTGCTGGCGACATTTGCGATTCGAGCCAAGTTTATCCGGAAAACCTTTTTTGAGTCTCTCAACGCCTGTGCTTCGCTGGCGCATCTCGAGACCAATCTGGACAAGGTCGTTCTGGTAAAACTGGCCAAGAAAAACGGTTTAAGACCCGGTCCCAATAAAACGTTTATTCATGACGATCCGCTGCGCACCGGGCGCTTCGAACTGATCGGCCGCCCGCCGGGTTTCGTGTTCGGATTCAGCGGCATCAAGTACAGTTACCGCCAGCTGCAAGAAAATATCGAGCTGTGGATCAAAAATCGGGGAAACGACGGCATCGTCACCCCGATGAAAGCACTGCCCGCAGTTATCGCCACCCAGGGCTGTTTCGCCTGGCGCAACGCCGCACCGCTGGCGCTGAGCAATCGCGAAATGCTCGGCATCGGCAACGACGACGCACCCATCAGGTTGATTGCCCTGCAATTGATGTATCTGCTCAATCGCCGTTTGAATGCTACCGCCGACGGTTACGGCCTGAGGCCGAACCTGAATGCCTACCTGAGTCAGTTTTCTGCACCTAAATTCGCGACTGGCGTTGGCGACGTTGCCGCAGCATTCAAGCAACCCCAGTCACCTGCCCCTTCCGCGAGCGCCGCCCGCGCGGCACGCGATACCGCGCGCTTCGAACCCGCGCGCGACCATGCCGCGATCGAGGAAGCTGCCAAGGCCGCGGCGGCGAGCGCGGCCAAACCCCAGAAACCGCAAGCGCGAAAGCCCGCGCCGAAACTCGGGGCGAAAAAACCTGACGCGGCGACACCGCCTTCGAAACCCGCGGCAGTAAGCGCCACGGCCAAAAAACCGGCCGCATTGGACAAGCCTTCAGCCTTCGCCTCGGCGCCGAATCCACCGGCTAAAAAACCCGCCGCGATCGACAAATCCGACGCGGCGGCGGTATTCGACAAACCTTCACCGTTTGCGTCCGCCCCGATTCCGCCGGCGGAAACACCGGCCGAGGCCGATAAATCCGAGGCGGCGGTATTCGACAAACCCTCGCCGTTTGCGTCCGCCCCGATTCCGTCGGCCGAAACACCGGCCGAGGTCGATAAATCCGAGGCGGCGGTATTCGACAAACCCTCGCCGTTTGCATCCGCGCCGATTCCGGCAGCCGAGAAAATTCCGGCAACCGAGCCGCTGCGTTCACCCGTTCCCGTCGCGCCGCTCGGATCTGCGCCAATCCCATCGATGGATTCGCCCAAACCGGCCGCCAGCGAAGCCGCAGCGGCGAAGGCGATCCCGCCGATACCACCGGTCGACATCAGCCTCGGTTCCGGGGAAGCTGCAGCGGACGGCAAGCAAGAGCCGGAGGAAGATGAATTTATTCAGACGGTCATCATCCCTCCCGATCCAAGCACCGATAAAAAAGAAGATAAATCGCGCAGTTCCACCGACGCTTTCATCGCCCGCGTCAAGGAACAGTTGTCGACGCCCGATTCGCGCCCGGGAAACGAGCCGGATTTTACCTCGACCGTCCCACAGTAAACGCCCCGCAACCCCGCTTCACGGGGCCCTTCCGTTTTGTCCGATAGCGGCCGCGACCACGCGCCCCAGGCACTCCCCTTGCCCGCTTAAAATCCCCTCGAGCCGGGGATACCCCGGAGCCAGATTGCCATCTAAATCGGCAATACTGATGCATGTCAGCTCACTGCCGCCTGCGGTCGTATGCGGCGACCGCCCTTGACAAAAGTCAAGGAAAGCTGGTGGTCAGAAGCATAATGTCACGTCCTGAAACAACATCTTTATTCGATGATTCATGCAAATGAATCGCTAATCATTAGTCAGGAGCACGATCAATGAGTATTAAACGAAAAACCATACAGGGTGCGCTTCTCGCGGCCGCGTGTATCGGACTGGCTACAACCACGGGGGTATCTTTTGCCGCTAAGAAGAAATTCGAGCCGTTGAACGAGGCTGAATTCGAGCAGGCAAAAAGTATGTATTTCCAGCGTTGTGCCGGTTTGACGTGGTCAAACTTTTTGATACACCCCAGTTAAGCGGCATGCTTCGTTTCGAGTAGTCGTTTTTCATAATCATTCGGGCTGACATAATTCAGCGTCGAATGTAATCGATATGGGTTATACCAGCT
>Ga0209150_1000160_pt1 | contig 25519 bp, 27 predicted proteins | sample WorMetTyACAVOLI3_FD_187424 | JGI IMG/M metagenome (GOLD analysis project Ga0209150, IMG submission 187424) | Marine gutless worms symbiont microbial communities from Max Planck institute for Marine Microbiology, Germany - Olavius algarvensis... ... | reverse complement strand
CGAGAAAAATGCCGCTCAGGTGTTCACCCTTTTCGCACTGGCAAATCTGTACCTTTGCCGACGAGAGCTATAGGCGCTACCGGGTTAGTGCGCCTGGAATATGGGGATCAGGCTGAAAAAAGAAACAGGAACAAGAAAACCAACGAAAAATCGGACAAATCAGACTTGAAAACTGGAACCTGCTATTGCAGTCGTGAAATTTGGACGTTTTTCAGAGGTTCCTTAATTAAACTACATGATGTGAATTCTAAGACCAGAATCGAGTCTATACTGACAAAATCCTGAAAAACCCTACCCATCAAAAGTAGTTCAAAAAACCGGGTTTAACAAGCTGAAGCTGACGCGCGCGACGCGCGCAGAATAAAGGATTATTTGATGTTTTTGGCGGGATTAATTGAGTAAACTTCAAAGCATCTTAATCAGCCCCCCAAAAATTAGCCTTATGCCCACTAAACGCAGGCTCGGAATCGTGATGGACCCGATCGAAGCCATCAAACCCTGGAAGGATTCGAGCCTGGCCATGATGCTGGAAGCACAGGCGCGTGGCTGGCAGATTTACTACTTCCAGTTGGGCGATATTTTCCTCGACCAGGGTCTCGCGATGGGGCAATTCCGCGAACTCAAGCTGCGCGACGACAACGACGACTGGTTCGAAGACGTCGCCGCGGGTCGCTGCCGGCTGGACGAACTGGATGCTATTTTAATGCGCAAGGATCCACCTTTCGACCTCGAATACATCTATTGTACCTACATCCTGCAACAGGCGGAGGAGAACGGCGTGCTGGTAGTCAACCGTCCCGCCAGTCTGCGCGATTGCAATGAAAAGCTATATACCCGCAGCTTTCCCCAGTGTTGCGTCGAAACCCGGGTAAGCCGTAACCCCGAAATTATCAAAGAGTTCGTCAACCAACACGCAGACGTCATCGTCAAGCCGTTGGACGGCATGGGGGGCCAGTCGATTTTTCGGGTTCAGGCGGGTGACCCGAATACCAATGCGATTATCGAAGCCGTTTCCAAGCACGGTCGCTCCCAGACGATGGTGCAGCGTTATATTCCGGAAATCAGCGCGGGCGACAAGCGCATTCTGCTAGTCGACGGCGTGGCCATTCCCTACGCCCTGGCGCGTTTACCCGCCGCGGGAGAAAACCGCGGCAATATCGCGGCTGGAGCCAGCACCCGCGGTCAAGCCTTGAGCGAACGCGATCAATGGTTATGCGACCAGATCGGTGATGACCTGCGTGCCCGCGGGCTTTTATTTGTCGGCATCGACGTCATCGGTGACTACATCACCGAAATCAACGTGACCAGCCCGACCTGCATCCGCGAACTGGACCGCGAGTTCGGCCTCAACATCAGTGCCGATCTGTTTGCATGCATCGAGCGCCGCATTTCCGCTTAGCCTGCATTATCCGGCTAATACTGGTTGCGAGCGCGCTCTACGGCTGCGAGCGCAACCAGCACTTGGTCGAACAACATTTGCTCGAGTTCGGCACGGTTATCGAAATCACGATGATCACGAACGACTTGCAGCAGGCCGAATCACTGCTGGCCGAAGTCGAGTCGCGTCTGCGCCGCTATCGCGGCCTGTGGCATGCCTGGGAGAACAGCGATCTAACCCGCTTCAACGCCGAACTAGAGCGCAACGGGCAGGCACAGATACCCCCCAGCCTGGCCGCAATGCTGCAATTGAGCCGCGAGTACCACGACGCCAGTGGCGGCCTGTTTAATCCCGCGCTGGGAAAACTAATCGCGGCCTACGGATTTCATGACAGCGCGGTCGACGATGCGGCTATCGCCGCGATCAAACTCGGTCTACCCGACATGCGTGATTTAAAAATCGAGGGCAACCTCGCTATCAGCGGCCATCCCGAGCTGCAAATCGATTTGGGTGGAATTGCCAAGGGCTACGCCATCGGTCTCATCGGCGATTTCCTGGACAGCCGAGGGGTCAAAAACTACATCGTCAACGCCGGCGGCGACATGAAAATTGCCGGTAATCGTTTCGGGCGTCCGTGGCGGCTCGGCATTCAGAATCCGTTTGCGCCCGGTGTCGTCGCCAGCCTCGAGCTAAGCGGCAACCACAGCCTGTTCACTTCCGGCAACTATCAACGCCAGTACCGTCGGGGCGCTAGCCTGAGACACCATATAATCGATCCGCGCAGCGGCGAATCGTCGCGCGGACAGAGTTCGGCGACGGTACTCGTCAGCGACCCGGTGCGCGCCGACGTAGCTGCCACGGTTTTCATGATCGATGGGCAACGCAAATCCGCCAATTTAGCACTATCCTTAAGGGTAGATGACTTTCTCATTATCAGCGAGTCACGGGAAATTCTGGCAAGCCGCTCCCTTTTGGAAAAGCTTCAAATAAAAGCGCCATGGCCAATCAGAATTATTAACTAATTCAATGAGTTTTGCTGGTTATCTAGAATTATTCTTGGCACAATAGACACCCAAATGGCACAAGCACAAGCAATCAAGCCGCGCATCACCGCCAGTGATCGACTCGGTTTCACTTTGTTTCTGGCAATGTCGCTGCATGCGATTGTAGTGCTCGGGGTTGGTTTCACTCCAAGCCAACGCAATAATGCGGAACCGCTGCCGAGCCTGGATATCATTCTGGCTAATTCAAAGACCTTTGATACCGTCGAAAATCCGGATTTTCTGGCGCAGGAAAACCAGGCGGGCGGCGGCAACGCCGATGATAAAGCCCGCCCCAGCGCACCCGTATCAGCCGCGACTCCGCTAAATCAGAAAGGCTTGACGGAACGCGATCAGGTCGAAATGCGCAGGCAACAGTTGGCCATCAGCAACCTTTATTACCTGACCCAAAGCGAATCGGATACCCGTATCCGGCAGCAACAGCAGCAGCGCGCGCAGGATTCGAACAGCAAACAAGCGAGCCAGGTGGAGCAGCGCGCGAGCAAGATCGCCCGGCTGCAGGCGGAAATCAGGCAGATGACGATCGATTATGCCAAGCGCCCGAAGACCATTACCCTGACCGCCAGTACCCGCAAAGCGATCGAAGCCAGCTACTTGGTCAGCTGGGTACAGAAAATCGAGCACACCGGCAATCTCAATTACCCGCGGGAAGCCAGAACCAACAACCTGGCAGGGCGCCTGCGCATGAGTGTGCGCCTAAACGCCGCCGGCGAGGTGCTCGACATGCAAATCACTGCTTCCTCCGGAACTTCGGTACTCGATGAAGCCGCGCGGCGCATTCTGCATATGGCGCAGCCGTTCGCACCCTTTTCCGAGGAGTTAAAGGAACGCGCCGATCAAATTGTCATAATCAGGACCTGGGACTTCAAAAGCAATCGCTTTAAAACCCAAAGCGGAGTAAGCTAAGGCTTAGTGATGATCCAGCAAACAGCCAGTCTGGTCGACAAATGCCTGATTGCAACACCGGCAATCAAGGATCCGATTTTTGCCTCCAGCCTCGTCTATATGTGCGAACACAGTGAGCACGGCAGCATGGGCTTGGTTGTCAACCACGAAACTTCACAAATACTGGCAGATATCTTCAGTCAACTGAATATCCGCTGCGACGACGAATCAATTAAATCTCAACCGGTGTATATCGGTGGGCCGGTGCAACTTGAGCAGGGTTTTGTCCTGCATTCCGCCCCCGGCGCCTGGCAAAATAGCGTCGAGGTTTCCGACGGCGTCAACCTGACCAGCTCGGTCGATATCCTGCAGGCAATAGCCGACGGCCAGGGGCCCGAGGATTACCTCGTCATCCTCGGATTTTCAGGTTGGGCCTCGGGCCAACTCGAATCGGAATTGCAGCAGAATTCCTGGTTAACTTCAGCCTGTAACCCCGATTTACTGTTTCACGAAAAACCTGAAGATAAATGGCAGGTTGCCTTCGATTCACTCGGCTTTGATCTGAGCTCGCTCTCCCCAGTCAGCGGCAACGCCTGAATTACCGGCGAATGGCTGAACCGATTAAGACGGTTATCGGTTTCGATTTTGGAACCCACTGGACCGGTGTCGCGATCGGGCAGACGCTAACCCGGCAAGCCAGTCCGCTAAACGCACTCAAAAGCAAGGATTGGAAAGGAATCGAACGCCTACTGCAGCAATGGCAGCCTCAGATACTAATCGTCGGCCTACCGTTGAGCATGAGGGGCGAACACCAGGAAATGAGCAAACGCGCCGCACGCTTCGGGCGCCAACTCGAAGGGCGATTCGGCATCAAGGCGGTTCTGGTTGACGAGCGCCTGACCACGCGTGAAGCTTACCAGTTAGCGATCGAGAACCGACGCAAAAAGTCGAAAACCGAAATCGACAGCCTCGCCGCCGCCCTGATCACCGAATCCTGGCTGCGAGATTTCGACCAGGACGACTATTATTAACCCGTCGATAATACTATGTCGCCGGGTTAATAGTAACCGGCGCCGGTCCGTGCGGCGGCCCGCATCCGGTTTATGCCGCGAATAAGCCCGATCGCCGTGAAATACTGTTTTCAGATTAAATTTATGCTATAAAGCGACCGCACAAACCAGTGGAGTTTAAGTGTCTCTACCTTCAGTCGAATCACTGATCGAAAAGCTAAGCCAGGCACTGGCTCCTTATTTTTCTTCCCCCGCTGCGCAGCCCATCATCGTCGGCATCGAAACCGGCGGCGCCTGGATTGCCGCGCAGCTGCACCAGCGCATCGCACCCGATACTGAGCTGGGGCGACTTAACATCTCGTTTTACCGCGACGATTTCACCCGCAGCGGTTTGCATCCGACGGTCAAACCATCAAGCCTACCGACCGAAATTGATGACAAGACCATTATTCTGGTTGACGACGTTTTACATTCGGGTCGCACCGTGCGCGCCGCAATGAATGAGATATTTGACTACGGACGGCCGAAAAGAATCATCCTGGCTATTTTGATCGATCGCGGCGAACGCGAAATCCCGATTCAGGCCGATATCGTCGGCGCTACCACCGAACTCGATTCCAGCAGCCATATAAAATTAGAAGGCCCGGATCCGCTGCGCCTGGTCATCAAGACGCTCGACAATCATGCCCAGTAACACCGATCTCCAACTCGATGAAAACGGCAGGTTGCGACATTTTCTTAGCATCGAGGGTCTGGATCGAGCGATGCTTACCGAAATTCTCGATACCGCACAGTCGTTTACCTCGGTCGCCGATCGAACCATCAAAAAGGTTCCGATCCTGCGCGGCATCACCGTCGCCAACCTTTTTTTCGAAGCGAGTACCCGCACCCGCTCCACTTTCGAACTGGCCGAACAGCGTCTGTCGGCGGACATACTTAGCCTGAACGTCGACACCTCGGCCACGGTTAAAGGCGAATCGCTGCTCGACACTCTGCAAAACCTGGAGGCGATGCAGATCGACATGTTCGTTATCCGGCATCAGGACAGCGGCAGCGCACATTTTTTTGCGCAGCACGTACGCCCGGGGGTATCGGTGCTCAATGCGGGCGACGGTCAACACGAACATCCGACCCAGGCCATGCTCGACATGTACACCATCCGTCACTATAAAAAAGACTTCAGCGGCCTCCGGGTGGCCATCGTCGGCGATATTCTGCATTCACGCGTCGCACGGTCGCAGATTCATGCGCTGAATCTGCTCAACACCGCCGAAATTCACGTTATCGCGCCACGCACCCTGCTGCCGGTCGCGACCGAGTCGCTCGGCGTCAGCGTCTACGATGACCTCGAAAGCGGGCTCAAGGACGTCGATGTCGTTATTATGCTGCGCCTGCAAAAAGAACGCATGCGCGGCGCGCTGCTGCCCAGTGAAAAGGAATACTTCCGCAAATACGGCCTGTCGCAGGAACGCTTGCAACGCGCCCACCCGGAGGCGATCGTGATGCATCCGGGTCCCGCCAACCGCAGTGTCGAGATCGAGTCCAGCGTCATGGATGGTAGTCAGTCGGTGATCCTGCAACAGGTCAGCTTCGGCATTTCGGTGCGCATGGCGGTGATGTCGATGGTGGTCGGCCTGCAGTCCGGAGGTGAGGCTTGAGCCTGCATATTAAAGACGGTCGGCTGATCGAACCCGCCGCAGCGGCGCAACGCACGGCGGACCTGTTCCTGCAGGACGGTAAGATAATCGGCATCGACCGGGCGCCGGCGGGTTTCCAGGCAGCGCAGACGCTGCACGCGGCCGGTCGCTGGATCATGCCCGGTCTGATCGATTGCCAGGCGCGTTTGCGCGATCCTGGGCAACCGGAAAAAGCCAATATCGAGAGCGAAACCGCGGCCGCGATCAAAAACGGGATTACCACCCTGTGCCTGCCGCCGGACACCCAGCCGGCGATCGACAATTCGGCCACGGTCGAATTGATCCATCATCGCAACGAAATGTTTGGGCACCGGGCGCATGTTTATCCGATCGGCGCGCTGACGCGTGGCTTAAATGGCGAGCAGCTCAGCAATATGGCCAGCCTGCGCGACAATGGCTGCGTCGCGTTCAGCAATGCCAAGTTTCCTCTAGCCAATAACCTGGTTCAACGACGCGCCATGGACTACGCCGCGGGCCAACAATCCCTGGTCATCATTCAACCCCTGGACCAGGGTTTACTGGGTGACGGCTGCGCCCACGAAGGCGCTATCGCAACCCGGCTCGGGTTACCCGCGATCCCCGAAGCCGCCGAAACCGCCGCCTTGGCAAAAGACATCGAGCTGGTGGCACAGACCGGCGCGCGCACACACTTCGGCCAGCTTTCCTGCGCGCGTTCGGTGGATATGATTCGCCGCGCCAAAGCCAAGGGATTGCCGATCAGCGCGGACTGCGCTATCCACCAACTGTTTCTAACCGATCACGATATCGGTAATTTCGACAGCAGTATGTTCACCATCCCGCCGCTGCGCAGCCAATATGATCGCGACGCGCTGCGCGCAGGCGTGGCTGACGGCAGCATCGATTGCCTGTGCTCGGATCATCAACCGCATGAAGTCGACGCCAAGCTAAAACCCTTTCCCTCCGCCGAACCCGGCATCAGTGGGCTCGATACCCTGTTGGCGCTGGCCTTGCGGCTGGTCGAGGAGAGAGTGCTGCCGCTGGCGGATGCAATCGCTAAACTGACTTCGAATCCAGCCGCTATCCTGGGTTTGCCCGGCGGTAAAATCGAGGTCGGTGCTATCGCCGACCTGATCGTGGTCGATCCCGACACACATTGGATTTGCCAAGCGGACAACTTCATCTCCAAGGGCAGAAACACCGCCTTCGAAGGTTGGGATTTTCGCGGCAGCGTCACCCATACCCTGATCGCGGGAGAAGTGGTTTACGAGAGCTCCTGAGAATTGGGATTATCCCGGGTGTCTTCGAGGGGGACAGATCTGAAGATCTGTCCCCGAGCTTCCAAGCTTGGGATCTGGGCGTTAATCTTCTTCGGAGGGCAGGGTTAGCTCTTCGAGCGCGTTCTGCTGGTTCAGATTATGGCGGGTATCCTGCGACGTCGGCTGCTCGCCGCCGAAATTGATCTTCCATTCGAGGTTGGTGCTCGAATCGGCATAGGCCAGCGCATTCTTGATCGTAATGGCATCCGATTTGTAGAGATGGTAAAGCGACTGGTCGAAGGTCTGCATGCCGGTAGTATCGCCCTTTTCCATGATTTCCTTGATTTCGTTGAAATTACCCTCGCGCAGCAATTCCGAAATATAGGGCGTATTCATCATGATCTCGACCGCACAGGCCAGCTTACCCTGCATACCCGGCACCAGGCGTTGTGAAATAACCGCCTTCAGGTTAAGCGATAAATCCATCGATAACTGTTCGCGCATTTCGCTGGAGAACATATTCATAATCCGGTCCATCGCCTGGTTCGAGTTAACCGCGTGCAGCGTGGTCAGGCACAGATGGCCGGTATCGGCGAAGTCGATGGCGGCCTTCATGGTTTCGGCGTCGCGCGCCTCGCCGATCATAATGACTTCGGGGGCTTCGCGCAGCGCCTCGCGTAGCGCATTGGCATAACTCAGGGTATCGATACCGACCTCGCGCTGTGACACAATCGACTTGCTGTGTCGAAACACGAATTCGATCGGATCCTCGATCGTCAGAATATGTCCGCCAACGGTTTTGTTGCGGTGATCCAGCATCGACGCCAGCGAGGTCGATTTACCCGAACCAGTGGAGCCCACTACCAATACCAGTCCGGACTGGTTCATGACCACGTCCTTCAGCACCGGCGGCAAACCGAGTTCGTCAATGGTCGGGATTTCCCATTTGATGTAACGGATTACCATCGAAACTTCGGAACGCTGGATGTAAATATTGACGCGAAAGCGGCCGACGTCGTTGAGGGTGAACCCGAGATTCAATTCGCGGTTGATCTCGAAATCCCGCACTTGTTCGTCGTTGAGCAAACTGAACGCGAGCTTCATGACCTGGCCGCTCTGGAACGGGTTTTTAGCGATCGCCGTGGTGCTGCCCTGAGTTTTCATATTGGGGGGGTGCGCCGGTAACGAAATACAGATCCGAAGCCTGCTTCTCTACCATGATTTTCAGATAGGGTTCGAGCAGTTGCGTGGTGGGTTCGCGCGCCATATTACTTCTCCGGCCTAGCTGCAGATTGCGTGAAGGGAACGAAACCCCGGGGAGACCCGGCACAAAATCGCCTGGAGCGATTTTGGACGCGTCTAAGCGCGGCGCCGCAGGGCCGAGGCGCAGGGAAGCGCCGCACAAACAGGGTCGGACGATCGTCCGCCGATCCATAGCCATCGCTATGGTTCAGCACCGGATTATGCCCGACAAAACGCTGTAGTTCTCTATCCAAGCTTTTGATACAAAGAATATTTTCCATGGCCTTGTAGCGTCTTCGTGCAATATGCTGGCTAGATCATACCGCTCGCGACATCGTCCTCCGATTCCTCGAGTTCGAAATCACGGTCATCATCGGTAATGCCGGTTTTACGCGCGGTTTCGCTTTCCAATTTGATACGTAGACGAATATCGTTAACCGAATCAGCATTACGCAATGCGTCTTCGAAGGTAATTTTTTCTTCTTCGTAGAGGTCGAACAAAGCCTGGTCGAATGTTTTCATGCCGGCCTCGTTGGACTTGGCGATCAGCGACTTCATTTCATGCACGTCGCCCTTGAAGATCAGGTCGGCCATCAATGGCGTGTTCAGCATGACTTCGATTGCAGGAATACGGCCGGCGCCATCGATTTTAGGAATCAGGCGTTGCGACACCATACCTTTCAAGTTGAGCGACAAGTCCATCAGTAACTGCTGGCGGCGCTCATCGGGAAAAAAGTTGATAATTCGATCCAGCGCCTGGTTGGTGCTGTTGGCGTGCAGGGTCGTTAGGCAGAGATGCCCGGTTTCGGCAAACGCAATCGCATGCTCCATGGCTTCGCGATCACGCACCTCGCCAATCAGAATGACGTCCGGCGCCTGACGTAATGTGTTCTTGAGCGCGATTTCGTAAGATTCGGTATCGACGCCGACTTCGCGTTGCGTCACCAGGCATTTCTGATGGTCATGCACGAATTCGACCGGATCCTCGATGGTAATAATATGCCCCTGCGTGTTCCGGTTTCGGTAATCCACCATCGACGCCAGCGAGGTCGATTTACCCGAACCGGTACCGCCGACAAAAATAACCAGACCGCGCTTGGTCATCGCGATATCCTGCAAGATCGGCGGCAGGTGCAACTCCTCGAAAGACGGTATTTCGGAATTGATGATACGCAGCACCAGGCCCGAATTGCCGCGCTGCACGAAAGCATTAACACGAAAGCGCGCCACCCCGGGCAGGGCAATCGAAAAGTTACACTCCTGATTTTCCTCGAACTCGGAAACCTGCTTGTCGTTCATGATTGAACGCGCCAGCATTTGCGTATGGTTGGGTGACAAATTCTGCTTGGATACCGTCGACACCTTGCCATCGATTTTCATCGCCGGCGGTGAACCCGTGGTAATGAATAAATCCGATCCATCCTTGCTCACCATCATGCGGAGCAAGTCATGCATAAAACTAATTGCCTTATTACGATCCATTAGACTCCCCTAGCACTCGCAATGGAATCTCTGCCTGTTGCGGAGATTCCTGCGGCACAGGGATGTGCCGCCATTTTTTCGATCGCAGCTGCGATTGGAAAATGAATAAAAACAAAAAATCGCATTTTTTATTTCCCTGCTCCGCCAGGTCGGGATGACTTAATACCGAGCTTCGCCAGATTATAACGCATCCGGGTTCGCGGCTTTACGCTGTGCTTCTTCTTTGGTCACCACGCCGGACGCGAGCAGCGTCTTCAGATTCTGATCCAGCGTCTGCATACCGACGTTTTGCCCCGTCTGTATCGCAGAATACATTTGTGCAACCTTGTCTTCTCGAATCAAGTTACGAATTGCCGGTGTGCCGATCATGATTTCATGTGCGGCAACACGCCCTCCGCCGATTTTCTTCATCAGGGTTTGCGAAATAACCGCCTTTAGCGACTCCGACAACATCGATCTTACCATGGCCTTTTCCGCCGCCGGAAATACGTCGACGATTCGGTCGATAGTCTTTGCCGCCGAGCTGGTGTGCAAAGTGCCGAACACTAAGTGCCCGGTTTCGGCCGCGGACAAGGCCAGGCGTATAGTTTCGAGGTCGCGCATCTCGCCGACCAGTATAGTATCGGGATCTTCCCGCAGCGCCGAGCGCAGAGCCTCGTTGAATCCCAGCGTATCACGGTGCACCTCGCGCTGGTTGACCAGACATTTTTTACTTTCATGCACGAATTCGATCGGATCCTCGACGGTTAAAATATGACCGTATTCGCTATCGTTTTTGTAGTCGACCATGCCCGCCAGCGTAGTCGACTTGCCGGATCCGGTCGGGCCGGTAACCAGCACGATACCGCGCGGATATTCGGAAATCTCCTGGAAAATTTTGGGGGCGTTTAAATCCTCGAGGCTGAGAATCTTGGACGGGATGGTACGAAATACGCCACCGGCACCGCGGTTGTGGTTAAAGGCATTGACGCGAAAACGCGCCAGCCCCGGAATCTCGAAGGAAAAGTCAGTCTCCAGGAACTCTTCGAAATCCTTGCGCTGCTTGTCACTCATGATGTCATATATCATGTCGTGAACCTGCTTGTGATCCATTTCGGGAACATTGATGCGCCGGATATCGCCATCGACGCGAATCATTGGCGGCAAGCCCGCTGACAGGTGCAAATCGGAGGCGCCCTGTTTGACGCCAAAAGCCAGGAGTTGAGCTATATCCATGGAATTTCCTTCAATCGGTTTACAGGTATTATAGAAATCTTGACTGGTTTTGCTTATCGGCCGCTAGCAAACTGACTATAATCTGGGGCTCGCTATAGCCTCGTTAATCTAATCAACTATAGCAAAGCCTATGCAGAATATTGAAAAGAATCTCAATCGAATCCGGGCTCGAATCGCGGCGGCCGCCGAGGCCTGCGGTCGCGCTCCCGATTCGGTTTTACTGCTTGCCGTCAGCAAGCGAAAGCCGGTCGCCGATATACGTAAGGCTTTCGAGCTGGGGCAAAAACATTTCGGCGAAAACTATCTGCAGGAAGCGCAGCAAAAAATGCAGCAGCTCACCGAGCTCGATATTTGCTGGCATTTCATCGGCGCAATCCAATCCAACAAAACGCGTAACATCGCCGAAGCTTTCGACTGGGCGCACTGCATCGACCGGGTCAAGATTGCGCGCCGGCTGAGCGACCAACGCCCAGCTGGGATGGCGCCGCTCAACGTCTGTATTCAGGTCAATATCGATCACGAAGACAGCAAGGCCGGGATCGAGCTCGACGCGGTGGTCGAGCTGGCGGCGGCGATACACGAGTTACCCGGCATTCGGCTACGCGGGCTGATGACGATCCCGGCGCCGCGCGCGGACTTTACCGATCAGCGTAACGCATTTGCACAACTGGCGGCGATGCTGGTTTCGCTGCGGCAACAGGGGATCGATTGTGATACCTTGTCGATGGGTATGACCCAGGATATGGATGCAGCGATCGCGGAAGGCTCCACCCTGGTTCGGATCGGCACGGCGATTTTCGGGGACAGAATTTGAATCAGACGATTTGTTTTATCGGCGCGGGCAATATGGCGACCAGCCTGATCGGTGGGTTGATAAAAAACGGATATGACAGGGCGGCAATCACCGCCTGCGACATCGATGCGGACCAGCTGCAGCCGCTGCAGGATCGATTTGGCATCGAGGTTTCGCAAAACGCCGTCGCGGCCGGGCAAGCGGTCGATGTCGTCATGCTGGCGATCAAACCCCAGGTGATGCAAAGCGTCTGTGAGCAGCTGGCCGTGCTGCCGGTCAGTTCCGGGCAATTGTTTGTCAGCATCGCCGCCGGGGTACCGACAAGCGCTATCGATAACTGGCTAGGCGGCGGCAGAAGCATCGTGCGCTGCATGCCCAACACGCCGGCCTTGCTGCAGTTGGGCGCCACCGGCCTGGCCGCCAATTCGCAGGTTAGCGCCAGCCAGCGAGCCTTAGCGGAAAAAATCATGCAGGCGGTGGGCATCAGTATCTGGGTTGATGCCGAAACAGGGCTGGACGCCGTAACCGCAATTTCGGGCAGCGGCCCCGCCTACTTTTTTTACTTCATCGAGTTACTCGAAGCCGCCGGCGTCAAACTCGGACTATCGCGGCCAACCGCGGCTCGCCTCGCGCGCCAGACCGCGCTCGGTGCCGCCAACATGGCGCTGGATGAAGACGTGACAGAACTGCGCGCACAGGTAACCTCGAAAAATGGCACCACCGAGCAGGCGATTCTTTCCTTTCAGCAAAATCAGCTGGCGCGATTGGTGGAGGACGCCACCGCTGCGGCTCATCGCCGTTCGCTCGAGCTGGCGCTCGAATTAACCAACAAGCAGGATTAAATAGAGATGGGCTCCGGATATCTGTTATCGCCGTTAATGCTGATTATCAACACGCTGTTCGATTTGTATATCTTGCTGGTATTGCTGCGCTTTCTGTTGCAAGTGCTGCGCGCCGATTTTTATAACCCGGTCTCGCAATTCATCGTCAAGTTGACTACCCCGCCGCTTAGAATTTTGCGGCGCATAATCCCCAGCGTCGCCGGTCAGGATGCCGCATCGATCGTTTTATGCCTGATTTTGATTTACGCCAAATTTTTAGTGATGCGTTTATTGTCGATTCCCGCGGTACAAATCGGCGGTGTCATCGCGCCGATTGGCACAGCCAGCTATGGCGGCTTGCTGGTCTACTGTATCGCCGACCTGATTGCCCTGTGGCTGACGGTTATGCTGATCGCGGTAATTATCAAGGTTATTCTGAGCTGGATAAATCCGGGGCATTACAACCCGGTGATCGGACTGGTGGATAAAATCGCCGAGCCGGTGCTCGGACCGATACGAAAGTTGCTACCACCGCTGGGTGGATTCGATCTTTCACCGCTGTTCGCCAGTTTGCTGATACTGGTGGCCAAGATGCTGATCGTGCCACCGATCGTTTATCTGGGTAATTTTTAGGCCGCCGGGACATAACGCTTCGATGGGGACAGAACTGAAGTTCTGTCCCCAAGCCTGGTAGACAACTCAAGTCTCAGCCTTGTGCCGCGCCTGGATAAACTCGCTGTGTGAAATATAGAGCAGATCGGCGACCTGGCGTATTAAATGCTCTTCGTAATGATCCTTGGCGCCATCGGCATACACCAATTGCCACATCATTTCGATCACCCGCAGCTTCATCGCGTGATCATAGTGTTCATTTAACAGGCGCGTCGTATGCTGGATAGAAACCAGGCGATCGGCATCGGCTTCGGCTTCATCCATCAACGCATCCAATTCCGCCGCAGACAAACCGAATTGCTGTTCCAGCAGCTGTCGCATACGCGCCTTTTCGGAGGTCTGCACGATGAAGTCAGCACGTGTCACTTCAATCAGCAGAACTGCGGTGGCTACTCGCAGTGCCTGCTCCAGGTTTATCGGGTCAGACTCGATCGATTCGATCGCGAGAAATTGAAGGAGAATTTTTTTCATAGGAATTATTGATTGCAAACAAGATGGTTTTATGCAAAATCTATCGAAAGGATTAATAAATTTTAGCTATTATGACGCTCACCGAGCTCCGATACATAGTCGCGGTATCACAAAAGAACCATTTCGGTAAGGCCGCTCAAGCCTGTTTCGTGAGCCAGCCTACCCTAAGTATTGCAATAAAGAAACTGGAAGAAGAGCTCGATGTACGGTTGTTCGAACGCAGTTCGAAGAATGAAATTCGCATCACCGAAATCGGCCAGCAAATCGTCAACCAGGCCTATATCGTGTTGCAGGAGGCGCAGATACTGACCGAGATCGCGCAACAGGGCAAAGACCCCTTATCCGGCCAGTTCAAGCTCGGCGTCATCTACACCATCGGACCCTATCTGCTCCCCAGCCTTATCCCCACGCTGCGCCAGACAGCTCCTAACTTGAAATTGATTATCGAAGAAAACTTTACCGCCAACCTGTTCCAGTCGCTCAAACAGGGCGCCCTGGACGCCATCATCATTTCCTATCCCTTCGACGAACCGGGAATCGAAACCGCGCCGCTTTACGATGAACCCTTTATCGTCGCCCTGCCGCGCAACCACGAATGGCAGCAACGCGAACAGATTCAGCCCGAGGACCTGGCCTCGCAGGATTTGATGCTACTCGGTTCCGGACACTGCTTCCGCGACCAGGTCATCGAAGCCTGCCCGGATTGCATGTCGGGCGATAGCGAGTTGACGCGCACGCTCGAGGGCGGTTCGCTGGAAACCATACGCCACATGGTAGCAGCGGGCACCGGTATTACCGTGCTGCCGCGCACCAGTATCACGCAAAGCCAGAAGAACGAGGCGTTGATAAACATCAAACCGTTTTCCGAACCTTCGCCGAGCCGTACCGTGGCGATTGCATGGCGTAAACACTACCCGCGCAAGGAAGCCATCTTCACCATTCGCGACACCATTCAAACCAGCCCGCTGGACGGGGTCGATATTATCCAGTCCGTCGCGTGATCGAGGAACTGCTGCGCCAGGACCGCGAGCTCAAACGCGCCAAAATCAATAGCGAAACCGCAAAAATCCCGTGGCTGGAACTGCAGCGCTTTTTTGCCGCCGGTAAAGTAATGCAGGTATCCGCCGAGTTAGACCTGGTGGATGTCGCCTATGCGCTGGAACAAGACGAGGTCGAGCGGGTCGAGCAATGGACGCGCAGGAATCAAATGGGACCGGTGACCGACGATCAGGCGCGCGCCTGGGTCGACAGCGAAGCATTGTTGTGGTCCGTGGTGGTAAAACCCTGGGTATTGGTACAGCAAGCCTAACTGAAGGCGGCAGAGTTCGGACAGGAGTCTATACTTTAAAATCCAATATAGCCTTGAAGTAAAACGTGGCATCCCGTCTCCCCCGGAAAATCGACCGTTTCAACATCCATCAAATCCTCGGCCAGGGTAGCCAGGGAGTCGTATATCTGGCGGAGGATCCGGATCTTAAGCGCAAGGTCGCGATCAAATCGGTTAACCTGAAGTCAAACCTGCGGTTGAACGGGAACATCGAGCAATTGCTTGCCGAAGCCCGCACCGTGAGTAAACTGCAGCATTCCAATATCGTCAGTATTTTCGATATCGGCATGCAGGATCAAAGCCCCTACCTGGTGCTCGAATTCATCGACGGCGAGTCCCTGCAAAGTAACATTCGACGCGGCGGCAATCTCGATCAGAAAATTCGCATCATGCTCGATATCTTAAACGGTGCGGCCGCGGCGCATGACCGGGACATCGTACATTGCGACATCAAACCCGCCAACATAATGCTCAATGAACAGGGGCAGGCCAAGATCGCCGATTTCGGGCTCGCATACCTAACCGATGCGACCGCGGGTACCGAAGGCGAACTCTACGGCACACCGCAATACATGGCGCCGGAATACATTGAAACCCGCAGACATCAAAAAGTTTCCGATGTGTTTTCAATTGGCCTGGTGTGTTACGAGTTGCTAACCGGTAAACCCGTGTTTAGCGGCGACAATGTTTACCAGGTACTTAATTCCATCAGCAACAGTGAGATCGGCCCTCCCTCCGAGATCAATGACGAAATCGATGAACGCCTCGACGCATTGATCCTACAGTCACTGGAAAAAGACCCGGCCCAGAGATTCGCGGATGCCGCTGTCATGTTACAGGCGCTTAACGATTACCTTGCGCTGGACGACGCGGTGACCGCCAAAAACACCAGCGACGCGACCGTCAAGTTCCTGTTGCGGCGCATGCGACACAAAAAGGACTTCCCGGTTTTTTCGCATACCATCAGTGTGCTAAACCAGGCTTCCAACAGCGACACGGAAAGCCTGACTTCGGTTTCCAATACCATACTCAAGGATTATTCGTTGACCAATAAGGTGCTGCACCTGGTCAATTCGGCCTATTACAATCGCGGCGGTAACAAGGTCAGCACCATTTCCCGCGCCGTCGTCATGCTGGGAATCAATCCGGTGCGCAGCATCGCCATCGGGTTGATGCTGTTCGAGCACATGCAAAACAAGTTACAGGCCTCGCAGCTCAAGGAGAACGCGGTGCAGGCCTTATTCAGTGGTTTACTCGCCAATTCCCTGGCTCGAACCCTCAAGCTGCCCGACCATGAAGAGGCGTTTTTGTGCGCGCTGTTGCAACAGCTGGGTAAGATGCTGGTGCGTTTCTACCTGCACGAGGAAGCGCAGGCGATCGACAAGTTGATGTTGCAGCAGGACTGTAGCGAGGCAGCGGCGGTTACGCGGGTATTAGGAATCAGCTATCCGCAACTGGGCAAGTCGGTCGCGCGTGAATGGGGATTTCCAAAACTGATCACCGATAGCATGCTGCCGCTCGACTTTGACGATTTACCCAAGACGGCCGGAGCCGATGAAAAACTACATTTGATCGCCCAGTTCAGCAATGCGCTAGGCGCCTGCCTGACCCTGCCGCTGGAACAGCAGGCGCCGGCAATCAAACATCTTTCGCAACAGTTCTCCACGGTGCTGACGCTCGACCAGGGCAAGGTTTCGACGCTCCTGGAAAATTGTCACAAGGAACTGACTCAGTTTTCCCGGCTGATTCAGTTCGACCTCGATAAAAGCCTTTACTATCAACGCATATCGTCCTGCAGCGAGCAGGAACCCGAGAATCCGCAAGACGCCACCCACAAGCAGGAATTCGGCGTTACCGATAACGTGCAAATTCTGGTCGATCAGGCGGATCCGCAAACCCAATCGGTGGACAAGGTGCTCACCGACGGCATTCAGGACATTACCAACACGCTCACCGGCGAGTACAGCATCAACCAGATCATGCAGATGATCCTGGAAACCATTTACCGCGCCTTCGGTGGTTCACGCGTGGTGTTATGTCTTAAAGACAAAAAAAGCGCCAGTATCAAAGCCCGTTTTGGTTATGGCGAAGACGTTGAAAACATAATCAATCACTTTTCGATTCCGCTGCTACCGCAAGCGGATGTGTTCCACGTGTCGTTTAACAACAATGTCGATATCCGTATCGACAACACCGGGGATGAAAAAATCCGCGACAAGATCCCTGCCTGGTACCACAATAACATCGGTGCTCGTAGTTTTACGATCTTTCCGATTGTCATCAAACAGGCACCGATTGCGCTGATTTACATCGATAGCGCCGACGCCGAATCGATCGACATTAGCGATAATCAACTCAGCCTGCTCAAAACCCTGCGGAATCAGGCAATTCTGGCAATCATCAACCTCAGCTAGCCGTTCAATCACCCCGCCGACCGACTATGGCAGTAGTAATAATCTGTAGTAGAATTGCGCTCTCGCAACCAAGGCCGTAATGATGTCGAGAGTTACCGTTTATAGCACTGCCCATTGCTCCTTCTGCATGCGTGCGAAGACCATGCTGGAGAAATGGGGTATCGATTACAACGAGGTTCGCATCGATGGCGATAGCGCGGCGATGCGGGAATTTGCCGAAGTCACTAACGGCGCGCGCACCGCCCCCCAAATCATTATCGACGGCCAACCCATTGGCGGATTCACCGAATTGACCGAATTACACATGGACGGTGAGCTCGACGCACTAATGCCGTCGGACTAGTTGTTGACTATGTCCAATTCAAAAAAGCCAACCTTTCGCATCCAGTTTCATAACAATAACAAGATATATGAACTCTACGCGCATCAAGTGAGCCAGTCGCAGATGGCGGGTTTTATCGAGATCGGCGAAATCATCTTCGGCGAGCAATCCAAGTTGCTGATCGATCCCGCCGAAGAAAAACTCAAGCTCGAGTTTGCCAACGTCAAGCATAGCTATATTCCACATTTCGCGGTGATCCGAATCGACGAAGTCGAGCGCAGCGGCAAGAACCGCATCCTCGACAACGACGGCTCCAGCGTAACCACTTTTCCGGGGCAGGCCAGTATCCCGCAGAATTCCTGAACGGCCCCTGCCGCCGGCAGACATGCGAATTTCCGTCGTCATCCCCAGCTACAACCGCCGGCATACGCTCGAACGCGCGCTGCAGTCGGTATTTCTGCAAAGCTCGAAGGTCGATGAAGTCATCCTGGTCGACGACGGTTCGACCGATGCCAGCGCGGAGCTGGTCGAGCACAAGTTTCCCGAGGTAAAGATACTACGCCAGGCAAATCTCGGCGTCAGCGCGGCGCGCAACCGCGGTATCGAGGCGGCGCAATTCGAATGGATTGCATTGCTGGATTCGGACGACAGCTGGCATACGCACAAAATCGAAAAGATTCGAGCGGCCCGACGCCAGCACCCCGATATCGTATTATTCCACTCCGATGAAATCTGGATACGGAACGGGGTACGCGTCAATCCGATGCACAAGCATCGCAAAAGCGGCGGCTGGATTTTCGAGCAATGCCTGCCGTTGTGCGCCATTTCACCCTCTGCCTCGGTTATCAAATCTTCGGTGCTGCGGGATCTGGGGATGTTCGACGAGAGTCTGCCGGCTTGCGAAGACTATGATTTGTGGCTGCGGTTATGCCATCGCCACCCGGTGCACTACCTCGAGCAGCGCCTAATCGTCAAATATGGCGGTCATGAAGACCAGTTGTCGCGCCGGCATCCGGTGATGGATCGATTCCGGGTGCGGGCCCTGCATCGGCTGCTCGACGGTGAACAACTATCGGCGGAGCACCAGGCGGCGGCGGTGAGTGCATTGCTGACCAAACTCGATATTCTGCTCAAAGGCGCCATCAAACATGGCAATCAGCAACTAATCGATGAGTTCGCGCCATTGCGCGCGCAATGGCGCGAACCGTTAGCGGCGGCTAAATCATGCTGATCTGGGTATGCGCACTGCACTGCGAAGCCAAACCCGTAATCGATTTTTACCGGCTGAAAAAATCGCATGAACACAGTGCCTTCGACGTTTATCGCGGCGACGACATGACTTGCGTTATCAGCGGGGTCGGCAAGGTCGCAAGCGCCGCAGCCAGCGCCTGGATCGCGGCCGGTTACCGCGACCATACTACCCTGACCTGGATCAATCTGGGCGTCGCCGGTGCGGCTGAGCACGATATCGGGGAATTGTTTTTGCTTAACAAGGTGGTCGACGCAGATAGCGGCCAGCGTTACTACCCAGCCCCCGTGGCGGCTTCGTCGCTGAGCGGCAGCGCCTGCCTGACATTGAGTCAGCCGAGTGACGACTATCGCGAAACGACGTTATTCGACATGGAAGCCAGCGGTTTCATGTACTCGGCCTTGCGTTTCAGCAGCGCCGAGCTAACCCAGAGCCTGAAAATTGTCAGCGACAACCGCAAACGGCAAATCGGCAGGAATCGGCCACAGGTGAGCCAATTGATCCACCAGCATATCGATGCGATCGATCGTCAGGCAGCGGCACTAGGCAAGCTCGGTGACGAAATTGCCGCGCTGGAAATTGCACCCGAATCCTGGCAACAGCTGTTATCGATGGCGCATTTCACCCAGACCCAGAAAAACCGGTTACGGGTTTTGTGGCGTTATTTGTGCAATCGTGATTTCGCCTCCGAATCGCTGTTGCAACAGCTGGCGGCGCAAAACTCCGCCCGCGCCATGATCGACACCCTGGAACAAATCAGCAGCCGCGATAGCGAGGCGCTGTAAACGTGGTTAGCTGTGTCTACGTCGAAGCGGCGGTACGCGAGCATCCGCGAACCCTGCAACTGCTCAAGCGCCTGCACAAACTACCGCTGATAGAAATCGAACACTATGGCGAGGTATTCAATCCGCGCTCGCAAAACTTCCGCTTACAGAAAAAAAATCCGGCGATCATCATCGCCCGCAAGATGCAAGGGCAGGTTCTGAAAACACCCGAGGGCTACGGACTCGGCGGTGACTATAATTATTACTTTTCGCATATGCTCAACTGCCTTTACGATTGTCGCTATTGTTTTTTACAGGGCATGTACCAATCCGCGCACCAGGTGCTGTTTGTCAATTACGAAGACTTTGGCGACCAGATCAGGCGAATCGCCGCGCAGCACCAGGGCAAGCCGGTCTGGTTTTACTCGGGTTACGACTGCGACAGCCTGGCGAACGAACCGATGACGCGCTTCACCGACTATTTCATACCGCAAATTGACGCCAGCGAAAACGCCTGGTTGGAGTTGCGCACCAAAAGCACCCAGGTGCGGTCGATGTTGCAGCGGCAACCGGCCGCGCGCGTGGTCACCGCCTTCAGCTTCAGCGACCAGACAGCTCATGGCAAACTCGAACACGACGTACCCTCGATCGCAAAACGAATCGCGGCGATGCGGCAATTGATAGATGCCGGCTGGTTGGTGGGGTTGCGATTCGACCCGGTGATTTATCATCAGAACTATCAAACCGCCTTCGTCGAATTGCTGGAGCAGGTTTTTACAGAAATCGATGCGCAAAAACTGCATTCGGTCAGCCTTGGCAGTTTCCGCCTGACCCGCGACCATTTCCGCAGCATTTCCCGACTCTACCCGGAGCAGCCGTTGTTCGCGCAAGATCTTGAATTAAACAATGGCATTATCGGCTATCCGCTCGAGCGCGAACAGGAAATGATCGCGTTCTGCGAAAAACAATTGATGCAGCACATCCCGGCACACAGCTATCACCCCTGCGAATGGCATGACTGAGGCGCACAGCGTATTGATTAGCGGCGCCAGTTCCGGCATCGGCCTGGCGTCGGCGAGGCTGTTGCTGGCGCAAGGCTATCGGGTCGTCGGCCTCAGCCGCCGCAGCCGGGTAGAATCGCTCGAGCATGAAAATTTCACTCCGCTGGTAGCCGACCTCGGCGATCTCCCGCAACTCGAAACACAACTAAAGAAACTGCTCGAAGCCCGGGAAATCGGCGGCTTTGTTCACGCCGCCGGTCAAGGTCATTTCGGCTCGCTGGAACAGTTTTCGGTGGCGCAGATGGAAACCGCCCTGCGCGTCAATTTGATCAGTGCTATGGTGATCTGTCGCAGCTTGCTGCCCCGGCAAAGGCGTCGCCGCCAAGGCCGGCTCATTTTCATCGGCTCCGAATCCGCGCTCACCGCCGGCAGCAAGGGCGCGCTTTACAGCGCCGCCAAATTCGGCCTGCGCGGATTCTGCCGGTCGCTGCGCGAGGATTGCGCCGGCGACGGTATCCAGGTGAGCCTGATAAATCCCGGCATGGTGCGCAGTCCTTTTTTCGACGATCTGCCGTTTGCCCCTGGAGCGAAACCGGAGAATGCGATTGCGGTGACCGACGTGGCGCAGCTGGTTGGTCAAATCATGCAATCCAGCCCCGATATCGTCATCGACGAAATCAATCTCTCGCCACGGGTAAAATCGATCGATTTCGGTAAAAAACCCTGATCCGGCAGCTACCGCAGGGCGCCAAAAACTGGTTGTCATGCGGCTGTTTCCTTGTAAACTCCAAGGCTACCTGAAACGGGAATGCCGCCTGGACCATTGAAACTTCAACAGCTCCGCTTTCTCGACGCGGTCGTGCGCAACAATCTAAACGTGTCCGCGGCCGCCGAGGAACTGTACACATCGCAACCCGGTGTGAGCCATCAGATCAAGCTCCTGGAAGACGAACTCGACATCCAGATCTTCGAGCGCTCGGGTAAAAAACTCACCGCGATTTCACCGGCCGGACACGCCATACTCGAGCATGTCACCGATGTGCTCAACAATGCCCGCAATATCAAGCGCGCGGCGCGCGAATTCAGTAAAAGTCATCGCGGCAGCCTGACCATCGCCACCACGCATACTCAGGCACAGTTTATCCTGCCGCCAATATTGCAACAGTTCTCGACCCGGTATCCGCATATCGAGCTCAGAGTGCACCAGGGCAACCCCAAATCCATGTGTAAACTCGCCGCCAACAATCAGGTCGATTTTGTAATCGCATCGGAAGTAATCGATGAACGCGGCGAACTCATTACGATACCGGCCTACCGCTGGAACCGCTATATCGTGGTTCCGCCGAACCATGCACTAACCAGCATCGATAAGATCAGCCTGGCCGATCTGGCGAAATTTCCAATCCTGACCTATATGCTCGGTTTGACCGGACGCTCCCAGCTCGACAAGACCTTCCAGCATGCCAACCTAGAACCCCGCGTGGCATTCACTGCCACCGACTCGGATGTTATCAAGACTTATGTGCGCCTGGGTATGGGTGCCGGTATTATCGCCGAGATGGCTTGTCGCGCCGAGGATTCCGACCTGGTTTACATCGATGCCAGCCACCTGTTTCCGGATAGTATGATCAAGATCGGTTTTCGTCACTCGCGCCATATATCGGCCTACCAGTTCGATTTCCTGCACATGGTCGCGCCCCACATCGAAATGGAAACGATCAAGAAACTAGCGCGTTCGCGCAGCTTGGAGGAACGTGAAAAACTGCTGCAAGCAGCCGTGGCGCCGGACTTCCGGGAGATGCGGAATACGCTGAAGGCGCTAAAAGTCGTGGGTGAGATCTAGCCACCACATTGCAAGAAGGCGGAACAAACTTCGGCGAAATCACATCGATATCAAAGTTCTATTAACCCGGCGACAATATATGTCGCCGGGTTAATAAGTCAATTTTCCAGAAAATGGTCGGTTACAATTTGCGCCTGAACGAAATCAGGACCAATCCGCAAGCTGCGGGCTAGGCCTGGCTGGCTTGCTCCAGGTCGACTGGTTCTTGCTCGACCAGCGTGTGAATTGAAACCGGCCTGCCCACCTGGTATCCCTGGATGTAGTCGACATTGGCTTCGCGCAGTTTGTTGAACATCGTATCCGAGTCGACAAATTCGGCAATCACTTTCATGTCGAGGCAGTGCCCGACTTCAGTCATCGAGCGCACAAAGACATAACTCTTGTCGTCCTCGATGATGTCGCGTACGAACTTACCGTCGATTTTCAGATAATCTACCGGAAACTGCTTGAGGTAACTAAATGAAGATAGTCCGGTGCCAAAATCATCGAGAGAAAACTTGGCGCCCAGCTGTTTAATCGAATTGATGAACTCCACCGATTTTTCGACATTATTCACCACCGCGGTCTCGGTGATTTCGAAACACAACTGGCTAATATCGATTCCGCTCTTGCCCAGGCTCTCTCGCAAAAACTTGTGAAAGGTTTGCGACCCGATGCTGCGTCCTGAAAGATTTACCGAAAACAAGACGTCTCTGAGCTTGGTTTGGTGCTGCTGCAACCAGGCGATGACACTGTCGACCACCCATCTGTCGATACGTTCGATCAGGTTATAACGCTCGGCCGGCGGCAGAAAATCGTTGGGCGATACGACGGTCCCGTCGGGTCTGATGTAACGAATCAAGACTTCATAATGGGTATATTGCTCTTTCTTGTCGATTGGGGCGATGGGCTGAACGTAAAGACAGAAACGATCCTCGCTAAAACCTTCCATAATGCCCGTAACCCACTCCATCGAAACCTGCTGCGCCATAATTTTTTCATCGTTTTCATCGATAAAGTGATACTGATTACCGCCATTTTGCTTGGCGAGAGAACAGGCAGTCGCGACCTTGGAGTAATAATCGGCGTATTCATCGCTCATGCGCCCGAAGGCCATGACGCCGATACTCGCGGTTATCAGATACTCCTGCTCGTTCCAGACAAATCCCGAATGCTGGATTTCGATGATGATTTTTTGAAATGCCTGCAGCGCAGGTTCCATTCGAAAAAACGGCATGATAATACCGAACTCGTCACCGCTTAACCGCGCCAGAATATCAGACTTGCGCACGTGCTTCTGAAGTGTCGAACCGATGTGTTGCAACAATTGGTCACCGGCCGCGCTGCCGCAGGTTTCGTTGACTACCCGGAACTGGTCGATATCGAGAAAGGCCAGCACATGTAGCGGTGTCGAGTTATGGTTTTCCGTTACCAGGGTTTCAAATTTTTGCTCGAACGCGCTGCGGTTGAGGAATCCGGTCAACTGGTCGTGGCTGCCTTCGTAATTCAGCTTGCGGCGCAGTTTTCGATCCTCGGAAACATCTTTCAGAATGATAACGAAGCCGACGTCTTCAGCTTCCATATCGATCATTGGCGATGCGGAAAATTCAAGCTCGACGATATTGCGGTCGGGACCGTAGAAAAACATCGAGCTGATCGATAGTTTGCGCTGCAACAACTGGCCGAGGTCGATAATTCGTGTGGTTTGACGATTGGCGTACAGGACCAGTATCTCGTGAATCGAAACGTCGATCAATTCGGCCTCCTGATTGCCAAACAGTTTCTCGGCGCCGGGATTGACCAGTTTTATACGGTCCTTCGAATCGATAACGATAACCGGATTGGTAATCGAATCGAGAGTGGTGGATATGAACTCTTTCTCCGAGCGCAGCTTCTCTTCGATCTGGCGGCGCGATATGGTTTCGCTTTCAAGCCCTTCGACCATTACGTTATAGGCCAGCACCAGATCTTTCAGTTCACTCGGCAGTTTTTCCTCGCTGATCGACGCGTAGCGTCCGGTCAATAGCGCACCCACCGAATTACGGAGATTGTTCATCGACAGGAAAGCGCGGTTAAGCAGCAATAGCACTAGTACCAGGGCGGATACGGTGGCGATTGTGGTTATCATAAAAAAGTCGGTTTCAGTTTCTCCGAGCCGCTCGATAATCGGCCATTGATCATAGGATGCGCTAATAGTCGCGCCGAGGAAGCCATCATCGCCATAGAGTTCAAATACCGGATACAAGTAGCCGCCTGCATCTGCTCCCACCCAGTCCGGGGAACGATAGAGCGGCGCACCCGAACCATGATCGACTCTTATCGGCATCCTGATTTCCTGTTCGATACCTTGCAGGCCCCCAACCGCGTAAGCGACGATGTGCAGAAAAACCCCGGGTTCCGGTTTGCCGACTGGAACCAGCACCTCTGCGTACAGCTGATCCGCGAAACTGCAAAGCGAGTGGTTTGGTTTTGGTTTTGGTTTTAATAAGGTGACCGGAGGTCTAGCGATTGATTCCAGTGAGGTCTGGCAACCCGCGTAAAGGTTTAAATGACGTGGTCAAACTTTTTGATACACCCCAGTTAAGCGGCATGCTTCGTTTCGAGTAGTCGTTTTTCATAATCATTCGGGCTGACATAATTCAGCGTCGAATGTAATCGATATGGGTTATACCAGCT
>Ga0209150_1000155_pt1 | contig 25955 bp, 13 predicted proteins | sample WorMetTyACAVOLI3_FD_187424 | JGI IMG/M metagenome (GOLD analysis project Ga0209150, IMG submission 187424) | Marine gutless worms symbiont microbial communities from Max Planck institute for Marine Microbiology, Germany - Olavius algarvensis... ... | reverse complement strand
TTATTGAGGGTGGCCGGAATCGTCCGGAATGGGTGGACGGCTTGCCCCGGAATGGGTGGACGGAATCAATCGGAATGGGTGGACGGCTTCGCCCGGAATTGCCGGCCGGAATCACGCGGAATACGCACTCAGGACCCCTCCCAACTCCTTAACCGCTGTTTCGTCCAGCAGAAGCAAGGTTCGTTGACCATTTTCACCGGTTAGGGTGTAGGTTATACTCGACCTTCCATCCTTGCTATCCCCCCAGATAGTCGAGAACCAACCAGACAGTTCTACCACAGGTTCTTGTGCGTATGCCGAGTTCAGAGAGTCACCGAGCAGTAGAACCAAGACAATAAAAGCGCCTGATAAAATACAGAAAATTCGATGTTTCTTCCATACTTCTTTCATAATTTCCCCCTTTTTTATTTGAACTCATACACACCTATTGCGTGAATAATTACTATTTAAATTCAGTAAATGCGATCTTTACAATCACCTCCTTTCCAATTCAAGCTCTGAAAAAAAGTTACAGACAGGAATTTGCTTTTCCCAAAGCGAGGCTGTTTACAAAAGGCACAGAGACCGAGTTTGTAGATCCGGCGATCCAGGATAATAAAAAAACAGGTGTTCGTTTACCCGCCCTGGGCTAAGACTCTGCGCAAAGCGTCTTTACCAGCATGTTATGTCTGCTTGTACATGTAATGGGGTTTAAATATCATCGCTCCGAGACCTGCTATTGACTCCCAACAGACCATAAAACGGCCTATCAGGAGTGAGATCGGCACATTTTGAGCGGTTTCTCCATTTAATCTTTTTATTCACAAGTTAAAGGTTATTGGAGACCCAAGACTATTTCAGAAGAAGTCCTAATATCATGCAAATCATGGAGGTAGTAGAGGCGAGGTTTGCCGGTACCGGTCAAATTCAGAGGTGATGGTGCTTAAGAGCTATATTTGTTGTTATCTATTAACCTATTAATATTCTCAAGTCAATAAAAAAGCAAAAAGTACTACTACGTGGTAATTTAAAAGGATAGTTTAAAGAGGAAGTTCGTAATGGAAGAAAAGTTTAGGGAAAAAAAGCAGATGTCGCAGATTTCTTGCCAGCATTCAGACGGCTATCGGGCAAGATGAGGGTCAAACCGGTAACTTGCCGGGGTGTCAATGGTCATCCTTTTTGATAGCCGGATGGGATGGGTTGAGTAGATAATTGAACTCTACCGGCACAATTCAGGTAATTATCCCTTTTTCGATAGGACCAAACTAGCCATCAACTTCCAGAGTCCCGAGATCGGTAGCGAATTGCCTGGTGATGTTTTTCTAATTTGAGCAATTTATAGACCTAATTCTGGCGGGCATAAAGCCCGCCCCTACAATAATTCTTGGACCATTTCATTTCACAATAAAGTTCACCGTACCCGTTTCCCGGTAGTAATCCGGATCGGCCGTCCAAATGCGGGTGCGGACCGAATGCCTTCCCGGCCGTAAACGCCAGAGGTACTCCCCGGTCAAGGTCGATGCAACCCAATTATGGTCGACATACCAGTCGGCCGTATGGCCCTGCGGCAGGTTGGCGATTTTAAACATAAAGGCTTGACGATCCGTCGGCAGGCGGGGATCCAGGGCCAGTTCCATGCCCGGCGAAGGGTGTCGCAGATAAATGGGTTTGGCCTTCTCGGGAGGTATGGCTTCGGTTTTGGGCTCGGTACCGGGCACAAACCACTCACTGAGACTGTCGCAATGTCCATCGGCCGGCAGCCCGCTGTCGCGGCAGATCTCGGCTTTGATCAGACGCGGGCTCAAATAGAGCGGGCGGGTGGCCCGATGCCGATTGAGCTCGGCAAACACCGCGCGCAGCACCAGCGCCGGGCCATTGGATCCGGTGATGCCATCGGTGGCCCGGCGGTCCAGATTGCCGATCCAGACACCGGCCGTGTAACGGTGATTGAATCCAACCGCCCAGGCATCCCGGTAGTCACTGGAGGTCCCGGTCTTAACCGCTGTTTGAACCGGAAAGCGCAGCAGACTGCCGCTGCCGAACTCCAAGCGGCGGGCGGCCGGATCCGACAGGATGCTGCCGATCAAGGCCGCGGTTTCAGCTGAAAATACCCGGCGGGTTTCCGGCGGTCCGGACTCGCCTGCCATCACATATTTCAGCGATCGATAACTTCCCTGCCGCGCCAGAACCGTGTAGGCTAGCACCAGCTCCAGCAGGCTGATCTCGCCATTGCCCAGGGCCATACCGTCGCCGTAATAATCCGGATGCTGCTGCAGGCTGCGGATTTCCAGGGCATGCAGGCAATCTAGAAAATCAGCGACACCCACAAACTGAATGGCCCGCACGGCCGGAATGTTCAATGAATTTCCCAGGGCCTCCCGCAGCCTCACCGGCCCGTAGTGCGCGCGGCTGTAATTATGATACGGATGCAGCCCGCGGCCGACCGGCTCCGCCAGGGGGCGGTCATCCAGTATAGTGGCGGCGGTCCAGCCCCGCTCCAGGGCCAGAGCATACAGCAGCGGCTTCAGGGTCGATCCCGGCTGGCGCGGGGTCGTCACGGCATCGATCCAACTGGCCGGAACCTGCGCCAGGTGGGCGCCGCTGTTGACCCAGGCCAGCACCTCGCGGCGCTGATGATCCACAACCAAAGCCGCCCCGTGGCGAGCGCCGCGATGGGTCAAATCATCGATGCGATGATCCAGCAGGGTTTGCACGGTATGCTGCAGACCGGCATCGAGGGTGGTTTGCAGCCGGCCTTGGCCGGAGACATCCTGGTACGGTTGCTGTTGATGGAGATAATTGACAAAGTGGTCGGCCCTAACTGGCAGGACGGCATCTTTGATTTTCAAATCGGCGTCCCTGACGGCGGCATACTGCCCTTTATCGATGATCCCCTGGCGGAGGAGGCGCTGTGCAAGCTGCAAAATCGATCGATCCAGCCCGCCCGGATTTTTGCGCAGATTCAAGCGAGACGGCGCCCGGACCATCACCACCAGGGCCAGGGTTTCGGCGGTGCTCAGGGTATCGAGGTCACGGTCGAAATAATGGCGCGCGGCCGCGGCCACCCCGCGGCGCTGACCGGCATAGGGCACTTGATTGAGATAAAACTCCAGTATCTCGCCCTTGGAAAAAGACTTTTCGAGATCGGCGGCCTCCCAGCCTTCGAGCCAGCGGGACCAGGGCGTACGCGGCCGCGGATGCCACATGCGCACCACCTGCTCACTGATGGTGCTGGCCCCCCGCACGGACCGCATCGCCGTTAGGTTTTGCCACAGCGCATGCAGCCGCGCCTGCCAGTCGACGCCGCCGTGGCGCAAAAACCGCCGATCCTCGGATACCACAAACGCCTGCCGGATAAACTGCGGAATATCGTGCAGCGGCAGGTAATCGTGGAGATTCCAGCGATTGCGGTAAGTAATCGTCAGCGGCACATAATTGCGGTCCACCACCTGGACCTTGTTCAGCCCCAGGGTCTCCAGGTTCAGCGATTCCGGCAGGGGCAGAAAATCGGCCCGCGTCATATAGCTAAGCGCCCCCGCGCCGGCGATCAGAAGCAGCAGGATGGCGTATAAGATTCTATATTTTGTCTTTGTTTCCACAGGCATAAAATGGGGCGCTGGTATTCGGTATTCGGTATTGGGTATTCGACATTGGTTACTAGTAATCGGTTATTTGTTATTGGTTATTGGTTGCATGGTTTCGCTTCGCTCAGTCAATTTTAGTTAAATGAACCGTTCGATACAATAGCTCTCGGCCGGCACAGCACGTTATTCGATGTTCAATGTTGGACGTTCGAAGGTCGAGGTTCAAGTGTTTCTTTTCCGGTCAGACTTGACGCTTGCGGTGAGCGGCGGTACTCATTTGAAACAGTTAAGAGGTGCATGTCAGATCGAGTAAATCGCGGTTGAAAACCGCTCCCACATTCTATAATAACCCTATGCTCAATGCTCCAAGTGCATCGCATTTCTGATTCTGCATCCGGCTATCAGCTTCCGAAACTTCTGTCCTCCGTCATCCTTACCAAAGAGTATGAGCCATGAGCTATGAGCTTTTTTATCCCACTTCCGCATTCCGATTTCCGAATTCCCTCTTCCGCATTCCGACTTCCGCATTCCCTTTTCCCACTTCCGCATTCCGACTTCCGAATTCCAGTCATTCCGCATTCCGAATTCCTCCTTCCCACCTTCTCCCCTTCTAACCTTCTAATCTTCCCACCTTCTCCCCTTCCCACCTTCTCATCTTCTCACCTTCTCATCTTCCCACCTTCCCACCTTCTCACCTTCCAATCTCCAAAACCGCCGGCACCCCCTGCCCGAAAACATCCGGGTCGTACATCTGCTCGGCGCGCACCGGCATCACGACGAACTCGCCCGGGGCAATGGCCTGGGCCGTGTAGGAGAGGTGGTAATTGCCGGCCGGCAGGTACTCGGAATAAAATCGCGCGGCATGATGGCGCAGTTCCTGGTGGTAGAAGCTCCAGCGGGACAGGCCGTAGGATGACCAGTCGCTGTAGCGAAACCACCAGGAGCCGCCGGCCGCTTGAAAGGCCCCTTTGTCGGCATCCACCGTGGATGCGGTGGCCAGGTCGCGGTTGACCGGCTCCAGACCGCCGGGCACCGGATCGTCGACCACCACGAAATTTGCGGCGGCCGGCAGGGAAACAAACAGATCCACCCGGACCAGATCGCCGCGATTCAGCTGCATGTCGCCCTTCAGCAATTCCCAGCGGCCGTCACGCTCCAGGCTGTATTCGCGATGGATTTCGATGCCGGCGTTGATGGGCTCGGTTTTCAGGAGTTGCGGCGCATAACTCAACCGGGCGCTGTAGTATAAACGGCCCCGCCCTGCCCTTTCCAATGTCGCGGTCGCGGCGCGGCCCGGGTCGCCCGCATCCAGGGTTCTTTGAAAGGTCACCGGATCATCGCGCAGATCGGAAAATTCAGTTTTCCCCATTTCTTGTCCATCAAACAATGCGCGCAGCGTCATGGCGGGCGCCTCGCTCTCGTATACGCGGCTGTAGTCAATCAGGGCATTCATGCAAAACATGTTTTCCTGGGTGTTTTCCCAGTGATCGCGTTTTTGGCGGCTCAGGGTAATAAAGCGCACGAGTTTGAATGGAACGTCGCCAACCTTCAAGCGGCCGGCATCGGTCCGGGCATAAGCCGTCAGTGCACTTAAAACGGCCGCGTTGGTCCGCAGGTTGGATGAAAGGATGCGCGTGTAACTGTCATCGATCACCTCGCTGAAGACAAATTTACCGCCGGACTGATGGGCGTGGGCCAGAATCAGGTCGGCGACCTCGGCCCGCAGGGCCTCAGACCCGGACAGCCCCAGCGCCGCCAGCAAAAAATGGGCCTTGCCGAACAGGCTCATCTGCGGCACGTGGGTTCGGTAGCGCTGGAGATCGGACAGGCCGATCCGTCCATGGTCAACCAGGGCCGCCAGGGCCACCCCCCGCACGGTGGACGCCATGCCCTTGGTATAAAAGCCCGGCATCACGTTGCCGCGCAGCAGCTTGAGAAGATAGGCGTGCAGCTTTTCTTCCACCGCAGCCGGAACGTTATAGCCGGCGCTGCGCAGCCAGTTGAAGGCCAGGGCGGTGTACGCACTGAGGTAAGGGCTGACATAGCGGTCCCGGGGTATGTAATAGGTCATCCCCCCGTTGGGGGCCTGGTAGGCCGCCGCCCGCTCCAGCAGGGACTGCGGCAGTCGCTGACTGTCGGGCCAGGTAAATTCATTGGCCATATACGCTTTGAGTTCATTGTAGTGAGATGCCATCACGCCCCGGGTCAGGACCTGCTCCCAGCAGATATAGGCATAATCACGCAGGTAGCGAAAAGCACCTTCCAGGTTGCCGATGACGGTCGGCGACAGCTGCAGACTGAAGCGGCCGACATCCGTCCGAATGCCTTGTGGGAAAAGAATCTGTTCGCTGACGGTATCGGCCACCGTCGATCCATAGTTGGCGGCAGTCTCCAGGCGATAACGCTTTTGCACCCGGATGGTGTGGATCAAGCCGTCGCGATCCATGGCATCACCGCCGCGGGCCGTAAACTTTATGTCGCCGGCGTTGGTGGTTTTCAGCGGCAGCCAGATGGTGGCGCGTTTGTAGGGCGCCACTTCCAGGGTGCGGCTAGTTTCACCCTTTTGCGCCACCATGCCTTCAGCCGATAGGGTGACCGTCAGCTGCCGATCGCGGTCCGTGCGGTTCATGATGCTGAAGCCGGCCTCGAAGCTGTCGCCCTCGGTCACCTGGTTGGGCATCACCGGGCGCAGTTCGGTGGGCTGGTTGACCTTGAAATTGCCTTCCCCCAGCCCCATGCGGTCACCGGGGGTCACCGCCATGGCCAGCACCCGCCAGCCGGTCAGGTTGTCCGGCACTTCAAACTCGATGGTGGCCCGGCCGCCGTCATCCACGATGATGGAGGGATTCCAGTAGCTGACAAATTTAAACACCGAGCGCAGGCTGAGGTCCAAACCGCCCCCGCCGCCGGCGCTGGCCCCTTTTTTTTCAAATTTCTGCCGGCCGACCAGCCGCATGAGCAGGCTGTAGTTCGCCAGGTCCAGGCCGTCGATTGAGTAGAATCCCTTATAGGGATCGAAGTAGTCCCGGCCCCCGGCCAGCAGGTCGAACACCGCCTCGTCCAGCACGGCTACGGCCAGCTCGATCGGCTCGCGGCCGGCGGGATGGCGGGGTGCGGCCGTCAAGTCCACCTGCACACGCTGCCGGGGCTTGTATGTCTCCTGCCGGGGTTCTACCAGAACCCGGATCTCTTTGTAGGGGTCGTCAACCGGCACATTGACATAACCCATGCGAAAAGCCGGTTTGCCCAGATCCACCTGGCTGTCGGCAGGCGGTTTTTCGACACGCGGGGACAGCACCACCACGGACAGGTAAAAACCCGGCAGAAAGTCCTTTTGCACTTCGAATTCGATGATCGGGGTGCCGCCTTCCAGGGTCTGCAGCCAGCTTTGCAGGACACCGTAGCGCTCGACGGTAATCAGGGCCCGGGCGCCGGGAAATGGATTCTTGACCAGATAGCGGGCCTGGTCCCCGACCCGGTGGCGTGCTTTCTCGGCGATGATTTCAAGGCTGTTGTCGGGCCGCTGCTGCCAGACCACCCGGCCCTTGCCGACCACCCACCGGTGGAACTCGGTGCTGTGGTCGCGTTTGCGGGTATCTTGAATTGTCGCCGTAATCCGGTGCGATCCGGGATCCTGCGGCGTGAAGGCGCAGGGCACCGCCTCCGGCCCTGATGTCAACGCGCATTGGCCGACTTCCACCCACTGATGGGTGTAGTGGGTCAAGTAGGCATTGCCGGCACCTTTGACCCGGGCGGCCTTTGTTTCCCGCCGTTCAACGACAACCCGGATCGGTACGCCGGCCCGGGGCCGGCCCTGGTCGTCGACCACCAGCAGGTCGACGGCCGCCGCCTCGTCTTCATTCAGAACCCAGGACGACGCGCGCAGCCCCACGTAGCGGTCGCGGCCGGCAAAACCGGCCGTGGCCCGGCCGGTGATATACTTGCCGCGATCATCCCTGACCGCACTTTCGACGACCAGGCGGCCGTATAATATTTTGCTGTCGGCCATGCTGAAGCGCGTGGTCTGGTCGCCCCGGTCGTCGACCCGGCTTTCCAGGCGGTGGACGATTTGTTTGGGCGGCGCGCCCGCCACGTAGGTGTCGAACCGAAATCCGCGGGCGGCCGGATCATCGGTCTGAAAGGCACGGCTGGTCAGGGTCGCCGTCACCCGGCTACCGGCGTCCGTATAGGGTCCGCCCGAGTGCAGGCGGGCCCGGGATGCGACCTCGACGCTGTCCCCGGGTTTAAAAAGCCGGCCGTTGAGATCGGTAGACACCTTGAAGGGGGCCGGGGTAAAATCGCTGACCAGCACCCGCATGGGTTCCCAGCTGTCCTCGGAAAAATCGGCCTTGAGCCGAAACCGGTACCAGCCCACAGCGCCGGTAGCGGCCACTTCGAAAGTTCCATCGTGGGCGCCGAATTCGGATAAGGCGATATCGGCCGCCGTGTACACGACTTTGCCGGTCGGATCGATGATCTCGAGGGAATAGCCCCGGCGCGGCGCGGGCACGAGCGTCGCATTGCTCTGGTCCCGCACGTACAGCTTATATTGAATGGTGTCGCCGGCCCGGTATACACCCTGGGCCGTGGTGCCCCAGGTGTGTATGTGGCCGTATTGCCGGCGCATAAAGGGGGCTACCGAGTAGCGCGATGCCCGGTAGGTGTCGACCCGAAACTGGTAATCCAGCGGCACCAGCGCCAGGTCGGCGGCCTTTTTGATTTTCACGAACAGGCGCGGTTCGTTCATTTTATAGGTGTTGATAAATTTCAGCCCGGGATCCACCTGGCGGGTGCCGTCCAGCATGGCCACGCCCGCGGCATCGGTCACCGCCCGGGTTAAAACGGCCGGATCCGCCGTCAGGGCTGTGTAGGTATCGCGAAATATGATGACCTCGGCGCCGGCCACGGGTTGCCCGGTCGCAAACTCCGTCACCCAAACCAGGGTGTTGTAGTGACCGATTTTGACATGCACCTGAAAGGGCGTCACCTGGGCAAAAAACCACCGCTCCCAAAAGTGCTTGGACACCGCCGGGCGGGACTCCACCCGGCCCTGGACAACGCCGGATTGGCCGCCAAGCATTTTGCGAACCTCCAGGGGCGTGCGGAAGGCGATGTCTTCGGCCCGGGGTATTTCAAGCTCGTATTTTTGTCGGCTCTGCTTTCCCCGGGCGGTCAGACGGTCGTAGGCCAGGGTAACGTTATCAAGATTGGTCACCACCAGGGGCACTTCGGTGTCAACCTCTTTTTCGAGAACGGCCCGGGAGTGGGTCAGGGTAAAATCCGGCGGGCGGTGATCGGTGGCAAACTGGATATCGATGGCAGCCGGCAGGGTGCGGCCGAATTCATCCCTGAATTCAGCCGCATCGCTTTGGATGGCGTAAATCTGATCGGCCTGCAGCACCTCCGGCAGCCAGATTCGGTACTTGCGGCCCTGCTTGTGGGGTGATCGAAGCCGCGAGTACCCGCGATAATTGGCCCATGGGTCATAGTCTTGGCGGCCGCCGGCCAGATCCGGTGTAATGCGGACATGGGCCTTGACTTCATCTCCGATGACCGGCGCGCTGAACAAAAGGGCCACCCGCTTCAAAGGATTGCAGCGGGCCTGAGGCCCCGGATCAGATCCGGCGGCCATGATCGTGACCCTATTGCCCCCATTGTCGGTGCACTGAACGCCTTCGAAGGCAAATTCCGGAAAGGTGTGAAATGCGACCAGAACCCGGTCTTCGGCACCGCGCTGCGGCCCGTCATAGGAGACCAGCCCCGGCTCCACCCTTAATTCGATTTTACGGTCCAGGGGCAGTTCGGCCGCCGGCGACACCAGCCAGACTCGCCGGGCTTCGGTTGCCGGGCTGGTTTCATCTTTTTTTTGATCGGCAGCGACCGGCTTTGAGGATGATGCCGCGCCCGGGATCAGCGCTATTTTTTCTCCCGGCAGAGGCAGGTATAACGGCGTCTGTTTATCGTTGGGATCCGGCTCGACCTTGAGGCCGGTCCGCTGCTTTCGGGGCCCGTCTGCCACCATGAAAACATGTTCAGCAACCGATTCCCGCGCTACCGGCTGGTTAAACGTCATCCGGATCAGGGGCAGGCCGGGGGCCGTCCATGTTTTAAACCAGGCATGCCGCACCTTCGGACGTTCGGTGGTGAAGCTGTGCCGCACGGGCGCCGCCAGGGCTGCGCCATCTGCGGCCTTCAAGCCCGGGTTCAGCGTGACCCGGTAACGGGTGGCGGGTGCCATTGACGATTTTTCATCGAGCTGACAGGCCAGCGCACTGGTATTCAGCCAGCGCCACTGGCAGTTCAGTGCCGGCGATATGACAACCGGAATTTCCGAGGCCTTGCGCTCCATGCGTCCCACCGGCACCACGGCCCGGTCGAACTGAAAAACCAGCTGGCGTCCCGGCGGCACATCCTGGCCGGTCGGCGTAATGCGAATGACCCGTAGCGCCGGCGCTTGATCGACGGAAACGGCACAGGTCGGCAAAAGCAAACCGCCGGAGTATATTAAAATCCCGAGCCATAAGAATGATAAGACACGCGAAAGACGCATTGTAGTTCCTCCTGGGGCTGATGACAGAGGTCAGATGACAGAGGTCAGATGACAGATGACAGATGACAGATGTCAGAAGACAGATGACAGATGACAGAATTCGGAAGTCGGAATGCGGAATGCGGATTTAGAAAACATAGGCCAGAGGCTTTCGATTGCGGATTGCGGATTGCGGAAAAAAAATCCCAGTTGCTGGTTATTTGTTATTGGGTCAAGTGGTATGAACGCTATCTAAATCGATTTCCTGGATCGCGCGAATCTTAAGTAGGGTGGGCTTTGCCCACCAAACAGCGCTGAATCTAAGACCACATCCTCATCAATACAGTGACCTAAATTATTGATCGAAGTTTCAATGAATATTTGATTTAACATCATATTCGCAAAGAACGCATAGATTAAATAGATACGCTCTGGACCCTTTGCAGCGGTGCAAATTATCAATGATTGAACATGCAGCAACCGGATAGAATACCAATTTTACACCTTGCATCCCAGCTTTCAGGCTTCCAGGCCTCCCAGCCGTTGGCCTTTATCCTTTAGCCTTTCACCTTTGACCTTACACCTTACACCCTATACCTTACACCCTATACCCTGTGCTGTGCTGTGCTCCGAATACCGTATACCATTCTGTTAATCCGTAAACCGAACGCCGAATGCCGAACACCGAATACCGAACATCATTTCCCACTTCCGCATTCCGACTTCCGAATTCGCTATACCCTTTACCTTATACCCTAGTTTTTATTTTGACAATTTTTTTCTATTTTTGTATACAATTTCGGTTATTAAGGGGTAATGCGGCATCCCGGCGTGTCAATCCCGACCATTATGATATGATTGGTAACTGCGGGACCGCGTGATTTCCCGGTCGTGGAGATATTGGTTTGCCATGAAGAAAATAAGAAAATCCTCGCTAATAAACAGCGCCATGAGTTTCATTGATCAGACGTTTGAAGGGATTAAAAAAAGTGAACTTCCGAATAAAATCCTGGGATTTAGAAATAAGAAACACTTTTCAACCTACCTGGTGACCACATTTGCCGCGTTGGCCAGCCTGTCGGTCGTCCTGATCGTGATCGCGCTGTACGGGTATTTCGATAAACGGGTCGAGGCCGAATTCAGGAAAAAAATTCTGGCGGAAAAAGGACAGGTTGAAATCCTTTTAAACAGCCGAATCTCCGACATCACCAGCCGGCTCAAAGATCTCGGATCCGACAACGTAATCCGGGTGACAGTGATGCTGGACGAAAAATCCCAGCTCGAAGCGCGCATTTCGGAATTCTACCCGACACGGCACGGGGTGTACTTTTTTGTCAAAAAACGCGGTGAGCGCAGGGTCATTCCCGAATCATACCCCGATGCCTCCGGGAGCCTGATCGCGCGGGCGCTGGAACGATACCCCTACGGAGAAATTGTGGAAGACGGTGCCAATTCGCGATTGCTGTGGTGGCTTTCGACCCCGATAATGGATCAATCTCAGCTGATGGGGACCGCCTATGCCTTGTATGATATGACCCGGGACAAAAAACTGATCGAACAGATCCACCAAACGGTAAACGGTGATGTGGCGATGCTCAAATCCGACCGGCTGTTTAGCCTGGTTTCAGGAAAAGCCCAGCAGCTGGATAAGGAACTGATAAAGAGCGTTGCAATGCAGCTGGAGTTTCTGCCCCTGGGCAAAAATAATATTCTATCTAAAATCGGCGGATTCGACAATCTGTACTTCAAGTCGTCATTGGAAGGCCTGGTCAACGAGAAGCGCAAAGTCAATTTGTGGATCGGAATTTCCTCGATTATTATCCTGGCATTGTCGATTATTATGTCCATCCAACTGGGAAAAAGGATGGTAGACCCTTTGCGCCGGATGACCAAAATGGCCATCCAAATCTCCGAAGGCCAGGAAAATCTATCCTTTGATACCGGAAAAAACAGCTACTGGGAATTTGATCAGTTATCCCAGGCATTCAATTACATGCTTGTTAGTTTATCGGACGCCGAGGAGCACTCGCGCTACAAGGAGTTGCTTGAAAACGTGGATGATGCGGTGTACATCCTGAATCGGGAGGGCAATGTACTGGAGGCCAACGAAGCCGCCTATGCCAGGTTAGGATATTCTCAGGAACAATTTTACCAGCTGAATTTAAGCGATATCATCCCCCAGGAACAAGCCCGTGCCATCATGAACCAGGTGGGTCAAGATTCCCGGGACGACGGCCCGGTAAAGATTACCATCGAAACCACCCATGCGGAGAGCAACGGGGAATTAATTCCGGTGGAAATCCAGTCCCGCGCCATATCCTACCGGGGCCGCAATGTCATTTTGAATGTCGCACGGGACGTTACCGACCGCATTGAAGCCGAAAAGGAAAAAAAACACCTGGAATCTCAGCTGATCCATTCCCAGAAAATGGAAGCCATTGGGACCCTGGCCGGCGGCATCGCTCACGATTTCAACAACCTGTTGATGGGAATCCAGGGATATGTCTCTTTAATGCGACTGCAGTCCAGTGAGGAAGACCCCAATAGTGAATACATCCAGGGTATCGAAGATGCGGTCATGAACGCCGCCAACCTTACCAATCAATTGCTCGGTTTTGCCAGAAAAGGCAAATATATGCTGCGGCAGAGCAGTTTGAATCGCATCGTCGAAAACAGCACCAAGATGTTCATCCGGACCACCAAAGAGGTTGTCACCCATTTAAAATTACAGGAAGACATCTGGGCCGTCAAGGTTGACCAGGGGCAATTCGAACAGGTTCTGATCAACATCTACCTCAATGCCCGGCATGCCATGCCCGACGGCGGTGATATTTTTATTCAGACGGAAAACGTCTATCTGAGTGAGGCTTATTGCGCCCCTTACGAAGTGCCGGCAGGCAACTACGTCAAAGCATCCGTCACGGATACCGGTGTCGGAATCAGTTCGGATATCATCGAAAGGATATTCGAGCCTTTTTTTACGACCAAAGATGTCGGGCAAGGCACCGGCCTCGGTCTGGCTTCAGCTTACGGCATTGTAAAAAATCACAACGGGATTATTAGAGTCTACAGCGAATTGGGCAATGGAACCACGTTCGATATTTACTTACCGGCGTCGGATGATAAAGTTGCCCAAGACATCCGGGTCAGAACGGAAGTGTTGAAAGGGGAAGAAAAAATTCTGCTGGTTGATGATGAGGAAGGCACGATCAAGGTCGAAAAATTAATGCTCAAAGAACTCGGCTACTCCGTAGTGCCGGCGTTGAGCGGTCGTGAGGCAGTGCAGCTCTACAAGAAAAACAAGTCGGACCTGGATCTGGTGGCGCTGGATATGATTATGCCGGAAATGAACGGCAAGGACACCTTCGAGGAGTTGAAAAAAATAAATCCGGAGGTGAAAGTTTTGCTGGTAAGCGGCTACAGTTTGAATAAGCAGATAGAGGAATTAATGCAGCGGGGCTGTGACGGATTTATTCAAAAACCCTTCGATATCGTCCAGCTTTCCCACAAACTTCGGGAAGTGCTCGAGCAATGACGAATGACGAGTGTCGAATGTCGAATGAAGGTATTCTGTCTATTTTTTAAAAATGCTGAGCGCAGCGAATTCCGCAACTCGGCATTCGAGATTCGAAATTCGTCATGCTACTGACGAAGCGCAGCGACTTCCAAAATTCGTCATTCGACATTCGTCATTCTAATGATGGAGCGCAGCGACCTCCACAATTCGTCATTCGACATTCGTCATTCTACTGATGGAGCGCAGCGACTTCCACAATTCGTCATTCGTCATTCGACATTCGACATTCGTCATTCTACTGCCCCTGCCCCAGAATAATTTCGATACGGCGATTCTGGCGGCGACCTTCTTCGGATGTATTGGGTGCGACCGGCCGGTAGAAACTGTACCCCCGGGCCGATAACCTCAGTGGATCAATCCCCGCCACCTCCTGGAAAAAATGCGCCACGGCTGCCGCTCTGGCAGTGGAAAGTTCCCAATTGCTCGGAAACCGCTTCTTCAATCCGGCACTTAACGGCACATTGTCCGTATGTCCCTCGATGACGATATTCTGCCCCTGGCTGGGCGCCAGCGCCCCGGCCATAATTCGAAGCAATTCCACCCCCCGGTCATTAATTGTCGCACTGCCGGAATCAAATAGTATTTTATCGACAAAAATTACTTTCAGCCGATCATTTTCTTCAACCACCTCGATTTCCCGGGCCGCAATTTGATCCTTCAAACTGGTTTCGATGGTTTTCTTGGTATCATCGAGCAGTTGAATGACCTGCCCCTGGAGCTGAATCACCGTTTTCTTTTTATTTATATCCAGCTTCAGGCGTTTCAGGTTGTCCAGCAATTGTTGATTTATATTTTTCAGATAGGCATTTTGAGTTTCCAGACCTTTCGATTTCTTGAGAAGCTTGGATGTGGCGGTCTCACACCGGCTCAATTCCTGGCTCAAGCGGCTATTTTCATCTAGCTTTTCACGCGTCGCTTCCAGTTCGTTTTCAATTTTCATGTATTGGGGTAAGGGCACACAGGCGGAGAGCAGAAGAAGGGCTATACCGGCGAAAAATGGGTGTCTATTATTCGGCATAGGGTTATCTCTACAAATCGGTTCACACGAATCCGTCGAAAATGCCTACGGGAACACATTGGTAATGTTCGTAAACTTAAACAGGAGAACGGTCGCTATAATGACGCCGATAATGATTAAAGAAAAGATCTCAACACCACCGCCGGCCGCAAGTTCGTCTATCCGTGCGGTGATGAGCCGGATTTCTTCGTCAGTCAAACTTTGGATGCGAAGTTCGGCTTCCAGTGGATCGATTCCCCGGATGACCAGCGCGTTTTTGATCTCCTGCCGGGCCAGCAATTGGTGCAGATAGTCACGTGGGGATTGATGGGGCTCCGCCTGCAGAAGTTTCTCCGTGCCAATCATGGCCGCCGAGGCAGGTTGGGAGGAAATAGATACCAGCAACAAAACAACGGCCAGAACGGTGCTGATCGGCTTGACAACTTTACTAAAATATTTCATTTATTCGCCATTTTCGATTGAAGAAAGAATGTGTCGATAAAACCCTTAACAAGCCCCTTTGACTGATAATTCAACGATTTCTTAGAGTTTAAAAAGTTTTTTTATATTCTTTGGCGATATCTGTCAATATATTTAAGAGGTCAGATGACAGAGGTCAGAGGATCTCGATTGCGGATTGGGGATTGCGGATCGCGGATTTAGAAGACAGAGGGTTTCGATTGCGGATTGCGGATTGCGGATTTAGAAGACAGAGGGTATCGATTGCGGATTGCGGATTGCGGATTGCGGATTTAGAAGACAGAGGTCAGATGACAGAGGATCCCGATTGCGGATTGCGGATCGCGGATTGCGGATTTAGAAGACAGAGGGTATCGATTGCGGATTGCGGATTGTGGAATGCGGATTTAGAAGTCAGAGGGTATCGATTGCGGATTGCGGATTGCGGATTGCGGATTTAAACGAATAAAAGACCAAAACAGGCGCAAAGGGAAAGGAATGGTTATTGGTTATTCGTTATTAGGCGTTGCAATACGGAATGCTGATAACCTTCAGATCAGCTTCACCACTTCCCGGTGTCCAGGTTTCCCAGCCTTTCGCCTTTGTCCTCGAACCTTTCACCTTCCACCCTAAACCTTAAACCATACGCCCTATACCTTATACCTTCCACCCTACACCTTAAACCCTACACCCTATATCTTATACCCTATACCTTATACCTTGCACCCTATACCTTGTGTCCTACACCTAATGCCGAATGCCGAACGCCGAATACCGAATTCCATTTCCTATTTCCCACTTCCGAATTCGCACTACCCTACACCCTAAACCTTATACCTTGTGCCGAATACCGAATGCCGAATACCGAATGCCGAACGCCTTTATGCACCCCGCACCCCGCAACCCGCACCTCGCACCTCGCCCGCCGTTAATGCATCCTGGAACGAATCTGCTGCAGGGTGTCCATGGACTCGTATTTCAACGGTCCCCCGAGGGCAACTGCTTTTTGGGCGGTTGCCAGGGCTTCCTGCAGGCGGCCCTGCTCTAATAGCACATATGCCAGGTTATTGTAGGCCGCGGCTGACTGCGGATGCGACATGGTTGCTGCCCGAAAGGATCTTTCAGCGCCTTCGAGATTCTTCAGGGCATAGTAACTGTTCCCCAGACCCATCCGGGCATCCAGGCTCATGGGCCAACGGGTCAGCGCAGCCTGGTAGCCGGTTGCCGCGGCCTGGTATCGACCGGCTTTTTCCAGACCGACAACCGCCGCCAGAAAATCGTTTGCGTTGGCCGTCGCCGGAACCTGGTTGGGCTCCAGCACCATCAGGCCCCAGTAATTGCTGTGCGACCAGGTTTTCTCAAACAGGAAAAAAGGCAGCACTTTGCGTTTGGTCGTGCCTGATCGCAGGATAACTTCCTGTTGGGGTAAATCATAGCCGATGACCACGGCGTAATGCCAGACCGGCAGCCAGGAGAGTCCCAGATTTTGCAGAACAATCACCGGGTGACCGGCCGCAACCTCCGGAAAAATTGAGTGAAGATCACTGGATTGGTAGGCGATTTTGCCATGGCGCCGGGCGGCACTGACCATAGCCAGCTGCAGGCTGCCTTTGCGCGACGGGGTGTAAACCTGGTCTTTCAGCTCATCGGGGCTGATCGCCGGGCCGGTCCAGGTCAATGCCATGGCCAGGGTGGCCGGCCCGCACTGATAGGTGTCTTGGGGGTAAAAGGGAACCGTATCCAGTTCTACGGCGGCCGGGATATTATCCGGTAGTTGGGGCAATGATGCCCGCTGCAGCCCGGAGCAGCCTGAAAGCAAAGCAAGAAAAAAGCCAAAACATAGGCAGAAGCGGACTTGAGATTTTGATATTCGACAGACGTTCACTGGTTCAAGGTTCAAAGGTTCAGGGTTCAAGGTTCAAGGTTCTGGGTTCTGGGTTCTGGGTTCTGGGTTCAGCGCCGCCGTTTGCGGGGAGTTCCAATCAAATATAGCATGAAACCAGCAGGCATATAGCATCGAGCCTGATGGCCTTTAAAGGAGTCGGATTATATTAACCCGGCGACAGATTACGTCATTCCGGCCGCAGCGGAGCGGAGGGCCGGAATCCAGCCAACGCCTCAATTTTACTGGATTCCCGCCTTCGCGGGAATGACCGGAGGATAACTAAAAGATATTCTATTTAACCGCCGGTTTAATAGTATACTTCTGGATTTCCGCCTGCGTTCATGCGCGTCAACTAAATATTGTCAAGAGGTCTTGCAGAAATGTAGTGGCGGGGTTTATCCCCGCCTAAACGGCGATTCACGCCGTCCACCACCGATTTTCCAAGCTCCAGGCGGGGATAAACCCCGCCACTACACTGATAGCTGATTAAACAAGCCTAATTTAGTTAAGCTTTTTCTCCGGAATACCCGATCAATTATCTTTAAGTTAACACCTATATATCTGCGTTGGAATGACAGCAACTAAAAAATAATCAATCTTCAATATTCATTTCCGGCTCAGCCGGTTTGGGTTTCGGCAGGGGCGGCGGTTTGATTTTCTTTTGGCGCCGCGGCGGCTTTTGCCAGATGCCGCGGGCCGAAAAACACTGCCAGCCCCACTTGAGCCATTTGAGCAGATACAGGGCCAGCCACAGGGACCAGGACAGCATCAGTAGACGAAATATCCATTGCGGCACCGCAATGACCGAGGGCTGCGGCAGCAGCTCGCCGATGCGGTCCTGCGTCCAGTTTAAATGAAAACTGGTGGAGCCATTGCCGGCGATCTGCATATTCGGAATCCCCAGCAGCCCCTTCTCGACCGCCAGGTATAATCCGCCCAGGGCCGCCAGGGTCCAAACCGCCAGCAGCAGCTGGACCAGATTGAAGCCCAGCCACTTTTCGGGCAGGGCATATTTGCCCCGCGCCCCGAGGGCCAATAGCCAGCCGACAATCATGATGGCCAGCACCGGTGGGATTTGCGTCAACCCCAGGCTCAACAACAGCCAGTGATGCGTTTTCAAAGGCGTTAAATGGGTCCGGCCGAGCCCAATGGCGGCCACGACAACGACAATCAAATAAGACCAGAACAGGACGGCCGGTCCCAGCCGCGGTCCGGCGGTCCACAAAATCCACCTGTTACGCGGCATTTGATAAGATACGACGGCGTTGACGGCCTGCTCTCCGATGGCGACCCGCGGCCCCGTCAGGTGTATCCGGGCAGCAGCCGGCTGATGCCATTCCAGGTATATGGTTTGTTTACCGGGTTGCAGCGGAATGACCAGGGCCCCGTCCATTAGCCGGATAGGCTGGCTTTTGCCATTGATCTTTACGACTTGAAGGACGGCATCCTGCGGCAGGGACAAGGGATGCTGTCCACCCCGGCTGGTTCTGACCGTCAGCCTCAGACCCGCCTTATTCAACCGCTCGCCGGGCGTCCAATCCAACCGGGCTTGGTCGATGGTAATCAACTGGCCGGCAGTTGCCTGGGGCCGGGTAACTTTGACGGCAACACTTTCGCCGGGCCAGGGTCGCCACTCCGGCCGCCAGTGCCCCTGCCGATCCTGATGATGCACGACCGGAATCCCGGAAAGTTCGCAATGCCAGACCGGACTGGCATCCAGCACCCAGGTCTCCGTCCAGGCTGTCGCCTGCGGTGCCTGCAGATGGATTTCAGGCGTCATTTCAAGGATCGATGTAAACCGCTTTTGCTTGGCCTGACTTTCAAAATTGATAATCGCCTGCCCCTTTTCCACTTGGATACCGCCGGTCGTCACCGATTCGCCTCGCAACAGCGGCAGCGAAATAACCACCGGGATTCCCGGCGGTGTCAGCCGCTTGATGACCGTCGACATTTGCCACTTTAAACCCAGGTGCAGCACGCGCTCGACCCTCAGAAAGGGCGGCAGCGCGACCTCGCCTAAAGTTAAGCGGGTCGAGCTTTCCCGTTTGCGACGGATCAGCTGGATTCCGGCGTCCACCGTTCCATTCGGATGGACTCCCTGAACCTCCCAATCTTCGGCCCGCACCGTCACCCGGTGCGGTTTCAGCGGAATCGGTATTTGAATCGCATTGCGCGCACCGGTCCGCCCCAGCAGGGTCAAGCGGTGAATACCCGGCGGGATCAGCGCCCACATCCCCCCGCCCTTGTCCTTTAAAAGGCCCTTGATAATCTGCTGGTCCAGCAAAACGGCATCCGGCAGCCAGGCCTCCAGGTTACCCGGCAATGGCACCGCGGTTTGGGCGGCCGCATGGACTTCAATCAATAATTGCAAGCGGTCGTTGGTGGCGGTCAAGTCCATGCGCACTAAATCAGCGCATTTGGGGTAACAGTCGGCTTTTTCCAAAAGCCGGTCCTGCAGCTGCTGCAAGAGCTCAGGCGGCGGGTATGCCGCATTGGCGCTCTCGGCGCCCGGGGGGTGGAACCAGCCCGCCGCTAAAACAAGCATGGCAACGGCGGCGGCCGGTTTCAGGCGCTGGTTTACCGACTGCCACCAATAGCGCAAATCAACAAGACCGATTATCAGAAAGGCCAGCAGGATAATCCGCACGAAAGCCAGCACCAGGTTGGCCGCCGGGGGCAGCAGCCACAGGCGCAGCTTATGGGTGCCGGCTACGGGACCATTCCATTGCATGCGCATGGCCCGCCATTGCCAGTCCGGCAGGCCGGGACCGGTCTGAATCAGCGCATTGGGGTCCTGGGCAAACACCGCGCGTTTGCGCGAATAATATTCCGATTTCTGCTCAAGCGGCGCCCGGGGTTCGCGGGCGACGGACTCCTGCTGAGGCACGTTGGAAGCCCTCAACTTCCTTTTTTTGGGGGCGGCATCGAATTCGGCAGTGCGGTCCATGGTCGCCGTATGGGACCATCCGCGCCCACCGGGCTGTTCGAGCTGCGGATATATGCCCAGCCGAATCTGCTGAACCATAAAGGGAATCGACACGACCAGCAGCACCACGACCGTCCCCAGGCCCCAAAGGGTTGCCAGTCGCCGCAGCCAGCCTTCAGGCAAAACGCTCAGCAAGGCGAGCACGGCCAGGATATTGAGCCAGACAAAGCGCGGGGCGCCGGCCTCGTGGTAGATGATGGTCATGGTCAATAAAGCCAGGATACCCCATTTCCAGTTTTTCAATTTGAAAACCGCCAGGGCAATGATCAGCACGATAAAAAAATCCAGCAGCGTCCAGCGCTGAAACCAGGTCCCCGGCAGCACATCCACCCCCTGGGCCGTTAACAGCCGCCAGCCGGGCGGCAGATTCAGCACGGCCGACACGCTCTGAAAGTCGTGGTCCCAACCCACCGCCGGCAGCAGGCCGGCATCGGCTTCAAGGCGGGCGTCCGCCTGCAAATTCAGCTGACCGCGCCGCAATTCCACGCCGGGTAATTTTTGTTCTCCATGCACCGTGATCAGCTGATCCTGGCCGTCGACCGCCACGCGCCCCAGCTCAATCGGCGGGTTCATCGCCAGATTCCACTTTTGGCTCATAACACCGCTAATACGGTCCTGGATGGTATAGCCCTTGCCGTCGAAATCAAGCCACCAGGTCCGCTGCAAATTCAAACGATCCGGTGCCGGGTCCGGGTCCCCCCGGCGCAGTTCATCAAATACCAGGGCTGCATCCGGCTTGATGACATAGGCCGGGTATTTCTTCCAGGCCGCCGGCACATCGGCCTGGGCCGGATCGATGGCATCGGCCCCCACAATTTTAACCAGGCGCAGGTGGTTTTTCGATTTAAAAGACCAGATTTCCGTTCCAAATGCAGCGGCAACCGGCCCGATTTTTTCGACCGGTCCCTGGCGCCGCGAGATGATCTGAATCGTCCAGCGGCCGGGCCGGGCCTGGATCACCAGCTGGCCCTGGGATCCGATCCTGGCGGGCAGCGGGCTGTTCAGAGCCATGGGGATGGCGTTTTCCAACAGGACATCCGGCAGGTTTTCTTCCCGGGCCTGGCCGGAAATGGCAATCTGGAGCTCGCTGGTGACTGTCAGCGGAATCCCATCATCGAGCAATCGAAAAATGCGCATCGTCAGCCGGTTTTCCTTGTCCACTTTCTGGACCCGCTTCTGCAGCCAGAGTCGGCCGTTTTTGTCCAGCACGGGCGCGGCCACCGGCTTGTCATTGATATAAAGTCCAACCAAACCGCTATTGACGGGAATCCGGATCACTTCGGGCATTTCGCGCCAGGAGAACGATCCGCTGATGACATGTTCGCCCGGGGGAACTTCGACGGACGGAACACCGCTGCGATTTATGACCGGCAATGCTTTTCCCGCCAGTTTGACGGCCGTCGGCCAAATCGCCGCGGCTCCCGGCAGCGAGACCCAGCTTTTGGCAAATACCAGCAATTCCTGTTCAAACCGCCCCTCGGCCGGCTTGACGGACAATTTCAGGCGCGACGGCCACACGCATTGATAAACATTATCCTGGTGGTAGTTCGTCGGGCATAGCCGCTCTGCCATATCGTGCAGGACCCACTGTCTCCAAGGCTGGAGCTGATTGGGTATACCGTCCGATTCTGCGGCGGGAGTCGGTGATGGGATGAAGATTAGAACGAGGATGAAAAGAAATGAAAAAACGAGAACACTTTTCAATGTAAAATTAAGCTTGGCAACAACGCCCATATCGGTTTTGAGACGTCCTCTATTCATATTACCTGCTCCTTGGTCCCCAACCCGGGCAAGCCGGTTTTGGCGAAGCGTAGATCTCGTTTCCGTTTGATCGGGGAAATGAAGACTGAAGACTGAAAATGGTTTTTTGCAAATAATGGCAAAGCAGTTTCATCACGAAAACACGAAATTTTGAAAGCACGAAATTTCTCTCGTTTTCATTCGTGTTTTCATACTTTCGTGCTATCGTGGTTTATCCGTCTTTTTTGGTTCCAGCTTGTCCGATTTAGGGTATTATACCATGATTTTAGATCAGAGGGGGAAAACATGGGGGAGAAGGAAGAGAACATATGGTGAATGCACCTGCAATTCCGAGTCGTTTTTTATACCTGGCGATCTATTTGCCGATTCCGTACTGTAGGTGCGACGCCCATTTTCTCTTCCATTTCAAACCTTGGCAGCAATTTTGGAATTTTTTCAATTCACAAAGATATTCTTTTCCAACTCTTTCATTTCGTTGAATACTGCAGCGATATCTTCCTGTCCAACCCCCAGAAAGTCCGACACATCATCGTTCAACACAGAACTAATTTCATATATCGGCATGTCATTCCGCCCGACTTTGGACAGTATATCGACTGCATGAATGGTGTAAGCCAACTCATTATCACCAATCCGATCGGGTGTATGGTGATATCGAATGGCATCGACGACAAAAGCGGGAAAGCGCCACTGCGCAAACACATCGGCGGCGATTTCGGCATGATCGCATCCCAGCTCACGTTTTTCAAAATCGACGCCCAAATCCTGAACGTCGTCTTTTGAAGAAGATTGGCGCTCAGCGATAAAAGGGTCCAACATGATTTTGCCGGCGTCATGCAATAGTCCGGCGATGAAGGCATCGTCTTCCACCGCCGGATTGATCAAGGCGGCGAGGCTGCGCGATCCAAAACCGACGACTAAAGAATGGTCGCGCGCTTCCCGAGCGGAAATACCATAGCCTTTTAAATGCCGGTTTAGAAAATCCCCGGTGCCTGCCAAAGTTATCAGCTGAGATAGGGTTTTGAGTCCCAGCATACGAATAGCATGTTGCAAAGATGAGATTTTACCGCTCATGCCGTAGTAGGGTGAATTAGCAATTTTGAGTATCCTGGCCACCAGGGACTGGTCGGTTTCCAAAACACGCTGGAGGGCTTCAAAATCGGTATCTTCACCCGCCAAGATTTTATTGGCTTTGACGACCGTTTGCAGTGTCGGCGGCAATTCTTTCATCTTTTGTATTATGGTATTTTTCAAAGAAGGCCCGCAAATCCGGGAGGATTCATCTTCCGGAGTTTGTTCTGCTGCCAATGGCCCCTTAGCTTCATTTGCAATGTCTTGCACTAGCTGCCGGCAGTTATACCTGATTTTCGCCACCAGTCTGCTGTCCATAGGCTTTGACTTGAATTCATAGGTACCGTTTGGCCAGGACAGGGCTTTTAAAATGACGTCCCCGGCGAGACGGGCAATAAGTTTTTCCAAAGTGGCGAGTGTTGCCAACTTTTCAGCCACCAGCAGCTGGAGCAAAGGCTGATTTTCTTTTCTCGCAATACGCAGCAACTCTTTGATACGTTCAGTGGAGAAAAGCTTTTTACGTATCAATAGGTGTTCCAGCCGCGCCTCTTGGATATTCCCGGTGATATGAAGAATGTCGCCCTGCTCGAAGTAGATTTTAATTTCCTGGGACGAATTGGTAAGACACAAGACGCCAGTTCCTTCGCCGGATTCAAGGAGCCTTAAAGTCTCAAGCAACTCGTTCTTTTCTAAATTGCCTTTCATGGTCGATATTTTCCCTGAAGACAGGTTTACAATTAACGTTTTAAAAAGCCTCTATCTCTAAAAATCGGGCTGGGCGATTTTACTGAACAATCAGTCAGAATTCACTCGCGGACTAAAAAATGCGGTTCAACACTACGAGAGCAATAATACCTAGATTATTTGATGGGGGGTTGATAGTCAAGGTGGATTATATTTCAGGTATCGGAATAATGGGCTATATACGTGTATTCCCGCATTCTTATAAGCCTATCTTTCCTTTGCCAATCCGGCCCAGGACCGGCGCAACCAGGCTGCCGATATAGAGGTGACGATCGGTTTCCGTCACACTGGTGTTGATGGGGTAGGTGCCGTCAGGGTCCAGCAGATCCAGAATGACTTTGCCGTTTTCATCGATTGCGATGACATGATGACATGGCCGTAGGCAATGGCTTTGGGGCGCAAAAAAGCCGGCAGGCATTGGACGACCTGGCGCATGAAAGGTTGGTCTGAGAGTTTGTCGAGCAGAGGGTTGCGGGGGGAAACCAGTGCCACCCAGTAGCGGCCGCTCTGCCCGGTTGAAATGTTGTCGGGAAAAGATGGCAGGGCGCCGATAAATGTTTCAGACTGTCCTTCTTTGCGACCTGTGATCCAATAGCGAATTATCCGGTAGCCCCCGGTTTCATTGACCAAGACATAGCGTTGATCGTGGCTGACCGCAACGCCATTGGCAAAATTCAGCCCGTCCAGCAGCGTTAGCGCGGTGCGTTCAACCGGATCAAAGACGATTAACCGGCCATGCAATAAAGTAAATGATAGTCACACCGGTGATTACTGCGAGTGACCACAGGGTCTTTTTGAACATGGCAGATCTCCTTATCAGTATCCGCACGACTGGTCGCGGTTGATATCGCCGGGATAGTATAGCCGTCAACGCCGGCGCGCAGGATAATCATTATTAAAGGTTCATTGAAACCAACTTGTATTGTAGGCTATAACCTCAATTGAGTTAAAAACCAATTGGGAATTATTCGTTATACGTTATTTGTTAGTAGTTTAAAAGGAATGAATCTGTTTTTATATTTCACTGATGGTAAAAAAGTAAAAATCCGCTCTCAACCAAATTAAGGATGAACTCGGTCTGGTCGAATTTAAGGCGTTGGGTTTCGATCCCACTGTCGAAATAACAACATTGGACCGTTTTTAGTAGGTTGGGTAGAGGAACGAAACCCAACAATACACTGCGGGATCTCAACCCAACCTACTATTGAAGCCAAAAGTCAGCTTAACTGAGATTGCCTCATTTTTGTAGATAGAATCGATTTTTTTTTCGAGAGTGAACCGATATTCAGATTTCTTGCACTATATATGTAGAAGCCCTTTTTAGATACCTCTATGGGCGGTGTTTCAAGTGATGCAAAGCAAAAAACGCCAATTTGATCAATATCTCATCACCCGCGCCCGGCTGGGTGACCAGGCGGCGTTAGAGCAACTGGTTACCCGGTTTCAACGCAAGTTCCTGGGTCACGCGTATCGGTACCTCGGGGATGCCGAGCATGCAAGAGACGCCGTTCAGGAAGGCTGGATCGATATCATGCGCGGACTGCACAAGCTCCAGGACGAGGGTGCCTTCCCGGCCTGGGCATTTCGGATCATCACTCGAAAATGCGCCCGACACATTGCCGGATTGAAGAAAACCCGCGAAGTTCTTAAGGACATGCGGGATAAAGCAAGTACGGCTCCCCAAGCCGCCGATGAAGTCGACCAGGCCCTGGGTCACTGGACGCTTCGCAAGGCCCTGGCACGCCTTCCGGAGGGACAACGTGCAGCAATCGGTCTGTTTTACCTCGAAGAGATGAGCGTGGCCGAGGTGGCGGTGGCGCTCGAAATACCGGTGGGAACGGTAAAGACCCGCCTTTTACACGCACGTAAGAAGCTGCGTGCATTACTAGAAGGAGACGATCATGGATAAACTCGACAAAATGATTAGCGAGGCCCTTGACGGCGAAGAACTCGAAGTCCTTAAAAAAATCGGTCATGAGCCAAGCTTTCCGGCCCAGGCGGCCGGTCTGTTTCACGGCAGAATCGGCTGGCTTAACGGTGCGGTGTTATTCGGACACCTTCTTTTTACAGTCGGTGGCGTTTATGCAGCCTGGCGGTTTTTTACCATGAGGGAGGTGCTCGATGCGCTGCGGTGGGGTCTGCCCGCAGCCGTTCTGCTCCTGGCCGCCCTGCACACGCGGGTGGCGCTCATACGTTCGATGCAGACCAACCGCGTTCTCCATGCCGTGAAGCTTCTGGAGGCGAAAATTGCCCTGCTGGCCTCAAATCGCTGAACCGGAACCTTAATATAGAGTGGACGCATAAACGTAAAAATTCTCATTATATCAGCATGATAAGATAAAATACTACTTGACTTTTTTTGATATAAGTACTACTAAAATCA
>Ga0209150_1000152_pt1 | contig 26269 bp, 19 predicted proteins | sample WorMetTyACAVOLI3_FD_187424 | JGI IMG/M metagenome (GOLD analysis project Ga0209150, IMG submission 187424) | Marine gutless worms symbiont microbial communities from Max Planck institute for Marine Microbiology, Germany - Olavius algarvensis... ... | reverse complement strand
AGTTTTAGGGAACTAGGCCTATAAAAGGAGTGATTTTAGTAGTACTTATATCAAAAAAAGTCAAGTAGTATTTTATCTTATCATGCTGATATAATGAGAATTTTTACGTTTATGCGTCCACTCTATAGTGATGTTCAGATTTGCAATTGACGCGTTGACGGCATTCAATAATTCATTCTGGAAATACGCCCGGACGGTTTTGCCGGTGGGCGCACCCTGGGGAACGTCGTAGTTGTCTTCGTCATCGAGCGGCAGATCATACTCGAGGCTGTCGATATCAATGCCCGAGCGGGTAATGCCGTACTGGTTCACCAGGGGAGTTGTCCCGACCGAATCGTAGGTGAAGGCAAGGTACAGCAGGCGGGTAAACGCTAAATATCCGCTGATGACAGGGTCATTAGGATACTGGGCGGCGGCTGCTTCGAATGTGGAATGCGCCGCCAGGATACTGCCGATGTTCTCCGAGTATAGGCTCTGTTCCCCGCTGGCGATGTATTCCTGGGCGGTTTGGGCGTGGGCATTGAGAGCAAAAAACCAGAAAAGCGCGGAAATGATAATTAGAAACCAGGCGACAACTCTTTTCATTCCAGTCTGGGTGGCAACATCCATCTTGCGCTCCTTAAATTCAATTACATGCTGATCTTTTTGAGTAAAAAGTCGGTCGTCAGCTTTTCGCCGGTGATGGTTTCATCGTCCTTGGTGAGGACATAATCGTTTTCTATTTCAAACAAGCCGGTCTCGGGGTAAACAGCCAGACGATCGGTCGACAGCGTCGCGCCCCCGGAAGTTACCAGAATATTGCGGTGGAAAATCATCCGGCGCCGACGGGGGTCCACAACGCCTTTTTCCGCATAAATCATGGTGACCGGGTTGTCTTCGAGGTAAAGGTTCAGTTTGACCGGTTCGCATATGGCCGAAATACTCCCCTTCAGCGCCGGCGGCGGCAACATGGCCTGGGATAAGACGCCCCTGAAGGAAATGACATTTCCGGCAGTCTCGCCGCGATCTATGTCTGATAACGAATTGCGTGGTTTGCTTGGCTTTTCGTCCGGGTGATCTATTTTGCCGAAAAAATCAATTTCAGCATCCCTGAACCGGGCGACTTTAAAAGGCGAAAATTTAAAAACGCCGATCTTTTTTTTCTCGACGTTGAATTTAGCAGCTCTGATGTTAAGGGCTTTCCTGCCCTGGTGGTAATTGCTGTATTGAAAACCTCTAATGACCGGGCCGGAATTTTTTTTCAATCGCAGGAAAATTTTTTCTTCCGACTGATTTGACTGCGGTATCTCGTTGATGCTCTTAAAAACAACTGCAGATATGAGAGTGATGCCAATCAATAAAAAGATTAGTTTTAGGTGTTTGGTTTTCATATCTTTGCTCAAAATTTCTAATGAAATCGCATTCGCAGTGCAATTGATGCAACAACGCGGATTTAACGAAATATATCTTGTTGTGGTGAAACAGGCTCTGTCCAGCAGAAACAGCTGCCGTATTTCACGGAATAAACAATGAATGTGGCTTCAGGAGAATTTAAGGAAGGCGATGTGAAAAGTTTTGGCAGTTCCCCTAAGAATGTTTTTGCCTCTCCTCCCCGATATGGCAGAATACTGCCTCCTCCTGTAATGACCGATTATCTTAAAGCCTGATTCGGGGAGGACTGACTGGGTTCGGAAAAGTGGTGAACTGGGGTTTTAATTTATCTTAAAACCTGGATATGTTCATGCCCCCCACGTTGAATCGACGGCCGTTAATGCTTCTTTTCTTCATTAAGAAGTTATTGAACCGATGCTTCCCCTGCATCTTGGATGATCAATCCCCGGTTAAATGGTCGGTCGCATCCAACCGGGCAAAACCGGCAGATCCGAAATGATTCGATCTGCTGACAGTTGAGCCATGAACCGTTGAGCGCTTCCGCGTATTAGCGGGGCAAACTCGACTGAGATTACCGGAGCGCTGTTAGTCCGCCTGCGGCGGAACCGTTCATGATACTGCTTTTATCTAAATCGCTGCTTTAGCGTCAATTATTCAATATCTTCTGCCGTCAAGCACGGGGGGTAATTTATCCCCTGGGTGGAAAACAACAAAAAATTAAATCGGGTGACAAAGTTGCAAAATACAAGCCATTGCTCAATGCCACTGCTCTTAAATAATTTATTGTTTTAATTTCATATATATAAAGCGGCGTGACCCGCAGTTAATGGTTTTACATGAGAAAAAAATTACATATATTTGAGGTATAAACGTAATAAAAAAGCCGGGCCACCTCATTTCGCTTTCTGCTATTAAGGTAACCCGGCTATCTTTTTTCGTTGAATAGTTGATTTGTAAAACGCTAAATTAGTTGAGGGGTATTTACCCGTCCTTACCAGTCAACTAATTTATCCAGTGAAGTTCAGGTATATGACAGCGCAGCGAATTTCACCGAAATCAACCGATAAACCATTCAACTAACTTAAGACCCGTGGCTTTCCGCCCCCCGATCCCCCGAGAGTTGGCCTTTGCTTAATACAGCTTTCGCAACCAGTAAACTTGTAGTGTGAAGCACCATTGAGAGTGCATCCCTCCGGCATTGCACCGGAAGCCTCATCAAGCATGAACGTGAATTTTATAAGCAGGGCCCGTCTGCCGCTACAAATCCCATTTTGTAACAGCGGCTTATTCTATACCTGAGTTTGGATTTGAAATCAACCCCTGTGAATAATTGAAAACATTGATGGGATAAAAAGTGTATAATTTCGGTTGGTTGTTTTGAATTCGATGGGGAAGGTGGGAGGCTGAGAAGCTGGAAGCTGGGAGGCTGGGAGGCTAGGAGGCTGGGAAGCTGGGAGGCTAGGAGGCTGGGAAGCTGGGAGGCTAAAGACAGAAGGTGAGAGGCCAAGGACAGAAGTTGAGAAGGTGGGAAGGTGAGAGGGTGGGAATTCGGCCTTCGACAAGCTCCCCTCGATTTGCTCGGGGCCTGAGCCCGTCGAACGGCAGGCGAGGCAAAATCGGAATGCGGCCTTCGACAAGCTCAGGCGAGGCAAAGTGGGAACTAAGGATGTGGAAGGTGAGAAGGTTAGAGGGTTAGAGGGTTAGAAGGTGAGAAGGTGAGAAGGTGAGAAGGTGGGAAAGACAGAAGGTAGGAAGGTGAGAAGGTGGGAAGATGAGAAGGTGAGAGGTTTGGAGGTTGGGAATCTCACCAATCGATAACGTGGAGGCCTTCAACCTTCAACCGTTAACCTTTGACCCTATACCTTAAACCCACTTCCGAATACCGATTGCCTATTGCAGAACGCCGTACAATTTCCACCCCTTATCTATTGTCACTTACTTTCAGCTTTGAGCTTCCAGCTTTCAGCTTCCCAGCTTCCCGGCCTTCCAGCCTTCCAGCTGTTGCACCTTTTTTAAATCAACTCAATCAACTCAATAAACTTATCCAACCTCATATATTTCCACTTCTTCCGACACATTCTTCAAACTGAACTTTCCCAAGGGTGAAAGGGTGAAATGATCTTTTACCCGGGCGGCGGTCGTGGGTGACAGAAAAATTTTGCCGCCCTTGGCCTGGGACCCGATTCTGGATGCTACGTTGGTGATTGAGCCTCTGGCGGTGTAGGTCCAGCGGGATCCGGTGTAGCTGTCGAACTTGGCGGCGCCGACAAAGGCCTGCCCCGAATTGATCCCCATGTTGATTTCGAGGGGACGGTAGAGGGAAGTGCATTCGTGACCGATTTTGATGGTATCATCGCGGATTTGCAGCGCCGTGCGCACGGCGCCCAGGGCGTTTTGCACGCGGTCATCATCCAGGAACAACACCATCAGTCCGTCGCCGGCGGTTTCGTTGACGTCACCGTTGTTGGCGTAGATCGCGTCCATAAAGGCCGAAAAGTGCCTTTCGATGATGTCGTTCATTTCTTCATCCCCCAGCCGCTCGCAAATCTTGGTATAGGATTCGATATCAAGGAACAGAACGGATACATCCTGCTCTTTGCTTTCCGGCATTTCGCCGTTCGGTGATTTTTCGATCAAGCGGCTGACGGTATTGGGGACGAATTTGCTCAGATTGGCCTTGATGTCTTCAAGTAGTTCAACCTTGCGCATCGCTTCGGTGAGTTCTTTGAAGGCTTTTTCCAGCTCAATATTTTTTAGCTGAAGATTTTTGTTCAGCAGACGAATTTCATCGAAGGAACGGGCGTTTTTTAAGGCAATGACCAGGTTGTTCACCAGGGTGTTTAACAGCTCAATATCATTGTCGTTGTAAGGTTCGCCGATTAGTTTGGGCCCCAGGCCGAGCAGCGCCGGACCATCGGTGGTGACGGAAAATGGGAATGATAATTCGACGGCTGACGGCAATATTGCGTCCTGTTCGGCGAGGCTTAATTGCTGTGGCGATTCCCGGCGGCCCTTTGAATCCAGATATTTGACTGCGCCTTCCTCCAGCGCTGCGTTTAAATCGTCCTGAAATCCGATGGCGATGAATTGATTGGCATCCTCAGAGGATTCATCGAGCAATAAAACGAATCCCTGCATCACACCGAAGTTACCCATGGTCATCAGCAGGAAGTTGCGGAGGATCGTTTCCGGTTCCACGCTGCCAAATATGTCTTTGCTGACATCAAACAGGGTCTTTAGATTAAACACCCTCAGATCAAGCTCGGACTGGACTTTTTCCGCCTGTTTCAAAGACGTCTTTAGCCGTTTGATTTCTTCCTGAGGATCCATTCTGCCCGTTTTCCCGTTGGCCGGCAAAGATTAACCTGGCCGAAAACTGTTAAACGATCCTGTTCACCCTGTTGATCCTGCCTAATAAAAACATTAGAAGAATTGGTATATTTAATTTAAAGCGCTGTAGTACTTAAAGACATAGATTCAACGGCCTCGGCTGCGTCAGCGTAGATATCGGCAAATTTGGTGATGCCCACCATCCGGAAAATCTTTTTAAAATGCTCAGAAAGACCCGTGATTCCAACCTGTTGATCTTTTTTTCGGGTCTGTGCCAGTATCTGAATTAAAACTGCGATGCCGCCGCTGTTAATGTAGGCGTCCTCTTCAAAGTGGATAAGTATTCTTTGAGTGGGCCCCTGATCGTTCAACTCCTGATAGCCCTTATTAATATGGGATTCGGAATGAGCGGTAATATCGCCCTGGATATGCAGAATGGAAATGTCGTTTTCTCGCTCTATCCTAATTTCATTTTTCTCTTCCATAGTCAGCACGTGCCTTACCGTTACAATTAGCGTTACAATACCATTATCAGGGAGGTGACTTAATCTTCCATTTTTAAAACCATTTTGACCACGTGGCCGCCGCCATTCATTTTCTTAAACTCGACCTGGTCCACCAGCTGTTGAATCAAAAACAGCCCTAATCCATTCGGTGGTTCCAGGCCTTCAACTTTTCTTTTTATATCGATATGCTGAGGGACGATCGACATGCCTTCGCCCGCATCGGCCACCGAAACCTTGAAATCTTTATCGCCAAGATACATGGTGATGACGACCCTGGAATCAGGTTGGTCCTTGTTTCCATGTTCCATAGCATTGAGGCAGGCCTCCGCGACAGCCGTCTTCAGGTCTTCGATTCGCTCTTTGACGAGACCACCGATTTTGGCAAAGGCAGCCGAGCTTTCCATGGCGATACGCTCGTAACCGCTGACATTGGGAAGGTTTACCTCAACTGTTCGATCATCCAGTATTCTTATTTTTTGGTTCACGTTTCCTCCAGATTTTATACCCAACCGGCGAAGCCGGAAATGAAAATTGAAGATTTATGGTATCGCTCTCCGAGGCGTAGGCGCAGACCTCTACGAGCCCGCTTCCAGCCTGTAGGCTTGATAGGCTTCCAGGCCGGAGGGGAGGCTTCGCTCTGTCTCTTCAATTAAAACCGATATAATTGCTCAAATTTTCAATCTATCTATGACATAAATCCTGCGCAAACATGATGTGATTTCAATAAATAGACACTAAATTCAGCATCCAAAAACCTCCGGTTCGTGCAAAATTAAGGTTGGCGTTCATTTTCAGTGCTTTTGCACGAAATTATAGATTCTCAAACCATAATTCGGCAAAAAGATATTATAATGTTTCCTGGATGTCAAATGGTTCGTTACCCCGATTGCGGAATGCAGATTTCGGATTGCGGATTGAACTGTATGGAAGGGCGGATTTCGATATAGACAGTGGCATTCGGCGTTCGGCACTCGGCGTTCGGGGATCGATGCGTGAGGTTGAAGGTGGAGGGTGGAAGGTGGAGGGTGGACGGTGGAAGGTGGATGGTGGAAGGTGGATGGTGGAAGGTGGAAGGAGAAAGGTGGAGGGTGGAAGGTAAAAGGAAAAAGGTGAGGAGGCTGGGAGGCCGGAAAGCTGGGAAGCTCCAAGGAGAGGAGGTCGGGAGGCTGGGAGGCAGGGAGGCTGGGAAACTTTGGTCCAATCCGACCTCAATACCCTCGGCCCTCATCACTGAGGTTACCGACCTACATATATAACCGCTGGATCTCACATCAAAATTTATAAAGTTAATCATCAAGCGCAGCGCTCATCAAGTAAAACGCTCCTCAAGGACCGCAGGTCAGCTCCTATTGTTACCCCGCCTTCCCACTTCCGCATCTTTAGCCGCGGCAGAGCACAGCCTTATCGGACGACGACGGGTCCGACTTCCGACTTCTTCAACCTTCACCACTCAGTTCTTAGTTCTGATCCCTTTGCTTAATGCTTTCTGTACTATGCCCTTTGCAATTCCTTTCCATTTCTCACTGCCATACGAGAAAGCTAATAAATTGCGAAAATAGATTCGTTGTGCTATTAATGGATTCGTCAATATAATATGAAATATGGATTAATATTTCATGAATCACATATTTCGTTTGACGATATCCTTAAATAATCTCCGTTCATAAAAGGGAATTAAAAATGGAAAGCAGTGAGTCTTTGTTAAAAAGGGCACTATTATTAAAACCGCAAGATCGATTTCTATTGATCGATGGGCTAATTCGGAGTCTTGATGAACCAGACAAGGAAATCGATGAGATCTGGAGCGTAGAAGTTGAAAAGCGCTTAAAAGCTCACAGAGAAGGCAAAACGCAGGGTATTCCGTTCAAATCTGTGTTTGGTGAAGAACTATAGGGATGGATGTTATATTTGATAAACTCGCCCAGTTGGAATTGGACGACGCCTCGGAATGCTATGAATTAGAAGTACCCGGTTTGGGTGCGAGGTTTAGAGAGGAGGTCAAAAAGGGAATTGGCAGAATTTGTGAATAACCGCAGGCTTGGACAAATGAGAAGGGATCTGTAAGAAGATATATTCTTCACAAGTTCCCGTACAAGATTCTTTATTCGATTGAGGAAGGCTATATCTACATTATTGCCATCGCCCACGGTCACAGACGGCCGAATTACTGGATTGACAGAATGTTAAATGATTCTTGATGACTATGCGCTCCGCAATGGCTATTGGATTCCCACCTATATTCCCAAACTTCCCACCCTCTCCCCCTCCCATCTTCTCAACTACCCAGCCTTCCAACGCAAAACGGGGGGATTTCAAGTTTGATTTTTGAAATTGTGCTGTTCATCAAGCGCAGCGCTCATCGAGTGAAACGCTCATATAGGACCGAAGGCCCGCTCCTAAAACGAAGTGCTCCTGGTCCTCCCACCCTCTCATCTTCTCACCTTCTGATCTTCCGCCCTCTCACCTTTCATGGCGAAAAATACGGTTCCCACAATTCCGCAGGCAAAGGCAACCAGGAAATTTACCCGGGGGCCGACCAGCCACAGAAACGCTCCGCCGAAGGCCGCCAGCGATACGATCACATCACGCATCAGGTAATAAAGCCCAAACATGGCCGCTTTTCTGCCTTCGGGCGCCAGGTCCATGATGAGGGCCTTGCGGGTGGGTTCACCGAATTCTTTGAGGCCCCTTAGAATAAATGCCAGAACAAGCAGCTCGAATGACCGGGCGAACATTAGCGCGAGCGGAAACAGGGTGAAAAAAACAAACGTGATCACCACAAATGGTTTCTTGGTGCTGCGGTCTGCCAAATAGGCCACGGGGATGTACACCAACATGGCCGTGGCCATTTCAACGGAGGTTAAAATACCGAATTGAAAGGCGGTTACCGGGGTCTGGATTACCTTCATGCACCAGACAACAACAAAAGCATAGGGAATTTGCTCGCAAAACCGAACCAGAATATCGGACACCAACAGCCGCTTTAAAGCCGCCGACATTTCTCGAAACAGACGCAAGGGATTTTTTTCAGGTTTGCGGGGCCTTTTGCCGCCGGAATCGGCGGCTGGATTCTCTTCGATCAACTTTTGCTGCATTACAGCGGCCAGGATCGCCAGGAACAGTGCAAAGACAAAGGCCAGGCGAACGCCTCCTTTTTCGCCCCAGATGCCGATGGATAAACCGCCGATAACCGGCCCCAGCGCCATCGGTACACGACGCACCAGAGAATGCATGGAAACCCCCATTGTGCGTTTGCTTGACGGCAGCACTCCGGCGACCAGGCCCATGGTTGCCGGCAGCGATATCGCCGACCAGGATAAGAAAAACAATGCCCCCACCAGCACCGCCGGCCACGCCGGAATAAGGATGACCAGCAAATAACCGAACATGGCAAAAAGATTGAAAAACAGCAGCGCATTTTTGAATCCCATGCGGTCCGAAAGGTACCCACCCGGGAAGGCATACAAGGCGGACATCAAATTATCCAGGCCGTTGAGCAGGCCGATGACGATGGGCCCACCGCCCAGGGCAATCAGGTAAATCGGCAGAAATCTTTCGGCCATTCTTTCGCCCATGCCAACCAGGACGACCATGAAAAGCATGCCGATGGTGCTGCGCTGCAGGCCGAGAAAAGAGGTTATTTTTTGAAATCCTTGCATTAACTGCCCTGTGCTAGAGGTGCGCGATTTGAGCGCAGCGGCTGGAAGGCTGGGAGGCTGGGAAGCTGGGAAGCTGGGAAGCAGGGAAGCTGGGAAGCTGGGAAGCTGGGAAGCTCAAAGCTGAAAGATTGTTGATTTGCTCTGACCTCCCCTCAAGATTGCCGCGGCATAGTCCAACGGACAAGGTCGGGTCTTCCGCTATCAGTCCTTGCTTCCTAAATTCTCACCTTCCCACCCTCTCACCTTCTGTCTTCTGTCCTCACCTCCCACCCTCTCACCTTCTCACCCTCTTACCTTCTCGACTTCTTTCTTTTGCCTCCCAGCCTCCATGCTTCAAGGCCCTCTGCCCTCTGCCCTCTGCTCTATGCCCTTTGCCTTTTAATCCCACCATCTCACCTTCTCATCTTCCCACCTTCTGTCCTTAGTCCTCAAGCTTGCCGCGGCATAGTCCTGACGTATCGGACGACGACGGGTCCGACTTCCGCATTCCGACTTTGTCTCGCCTGAGCTTGTCGAAGGCCCACTTCAAAATGCTTTCTTCCCCGTCTTTGCCCTTTGCCGCTCGCGCGCTTCTTTTTCTTTTAGCTCGGTTTCAATAAGCTGTTTTAAATTGCCAATAAAGTAAATGACAATTTGGTGTTCGATGTTGCCGAATCGATCGGGAATACGGGATGCGACTAAGAAGTCGCCGTTCTTCTCCCAGTACAGGGATTTTCCATTGCTTTCACCCCATTCGATCGTCTGCGGCAGACCATATTTTTCCTGCAGGGTCGCGACGGTATTTGCCTCATCCACTTTGAAATTGATTTTGAATAAAACCGGAGTTTTTGTGTAATCTGAAAAAACAAGCTCGACCAGGTTAAACGGCACATTTTTTTCCTGAGCATAGCGGTACATCAGCTTGACCGTTTTGTGCTCGACCCTTTCACCCAGCGGGGAATTCAGTTTTTGATTCAGGGCGTCGATTTCCGGGAAATATTTTTTTAGAAAACCGCGATAATTAATCTCCAAATCCAGAATACTGCGGCGTTCGATAGCATCCCGGCCAAGCCTGTCTTTCAAATCACCCCGGACGCCATTGGTCAGCTCAATCGTCTTTCCAAGGTCAAAAAACGTGAAGCTTTCAGCGTGTTCCGGCAACGAGGATTTTCCGGCAGATTCATGATTGTCGCCGCAGGATATGAATACCGGCAGAGATGCGATTAAAAACGCAATCCACAGACCCGAGTTTAGACGCAACCGTTTTTGGCGATTGATGATTTTCATCAAAAGACCCCACCTTAAAAGAAATAGCTAGTTACGAGAGAGTATTGACAGTCTCGTCAACAGTCGAAAAAAGACCTGAACACGACAGTGTTTAGTATTTGGTGTTTAGTGTTTAGTGGTATAACATCTTGATTGAGTATAACATCTTGATTAAGATGCGAAGTTTTGTACCAAACACCAAAAACGAAACACCAAACAACTGATGAATCCGACCTTTTACGAATTCATCAATTATCAGTCTTTGGCGGATTCGGGTTGGGTGGTGATATATTCTCCATATGAAAAGAAAACCGGCCCAATCGGCGATCATCATAATATTTCAAAAGGGTTGCGTGTATCACCCGGAAAGCGATTTCCTCCCATGGAATATCGTTTTCCCCAAACAACTTGACTTCAAGACTTTCTGCGCCGGCACCAAAGCGCTTATCTTTCAGCCGGGCCCGAAACATCAAATAAATCTGATTGACATGACAAATATTATATAACGCATAAGGGGTCAGTATTTCAACCTTGGCCCGGGCTTCCTCGAGGGTCTCCCGTTTGGCGCCTGCTGCAACGGATTCTCCGTTTTCCAGATAGCCGGCCGGCAGGGTCCATTTCCCATAACCCGGCTCGATGGCCCGGCGGCAGAGTAATATGCGATCTTCCATTTCCGGTATGCATCCGACCACCAGTTTGGGATTCAGGTAATGCACCATACCGCATGATTCACAACAAAACCTCGGACGATCGTCACCCGGCGGTGTTCGGTGGATCACCGGCTGACCGCAATTGCTGCAATATTTCATGAAATATATCCGATTTAACTTTCGTCTCTGACCTTTTGTCATTCGTCGACCAATCAGCCCGAATAGGCTGGGAGGCTGGGATGCCTGGAGGCTGGAAGGCTGATAAGCTACAGGCCAGAAAGCCCAGAACCGAATGCCCTTCATCCGCTGCTTCAGGCCATCAACTCTGTCAACTTATTACGGCATTTGCCCTAAATGCCTTCGCCGTTTACCCTATACCTTATAACACTCAGCTATTACCACCAAAAGTCGAGCACCAACCAACAATTGACAACTCACGACAGGCACCGGTCTACAAATCCAACATAATGTAATCGGCATCCGATTGGTCAACCGTCTCCGAATCGATGATGCCTTTTATTTCCGGCAATATCACCGTATGGGCGACTTGCGATCGTTGCCGGATTTGCCTGGGAAGGGCATTCTTCTGGGCGTGTCCGGTGCCGGTTAAAAGGACAATCGTTGCATTCGGATTATCCTTCAGATAGTTCAGGGCATTGATCGCCATCACCGTATCCCACACCAGTTGCGCCTCACAAAAATAAGTAAAATTGAGTTTGCCGTGGGCATGGCCGCCAAAGGCTCTTTTTATGTAGTCCATATATTCCTTATCCACCCGGCAGGCTATGTTGGACAGTTGACCCTTTTGCGCTTTGCTAAGAGACTGAAATCCGTGGGTAGCTACCTGGCGGGTGATTTCCCGGGATACGTTGAGTCCGATCAGCGGTATCTGCTTTTCTTTGGCATAGTCAAAAATCACACGATAATTTTCCCAGGAATACCCCCAGTTGTCATAAAATACTTCCAGGAATTCATTCTCATCGATATCGCCGGCCACCCAACGGTCCAACGCTTGCTGGCTGTCGCTGCGAAACATTTCCAACCCGACGGCAACCTGAGCCTGGGATTCTTTGAGTGTTCGTATGACATCCAACTGTGCCAGGTGGTGGCGTTTATTGTTGTGATGTTCACCGACAATGACAATTCGGTTTTGTGTCAGGGCGGAAACGACATCCGGCATGACGGTCTCTTGACTCTGGTTTAAATCATATAGGCGCTGGGTTGAATGCGCCTGAATGCCGTTCAGCACTCCGAGGAGTATAGCCCCGGCTAGTACAATTGAAATTGCTCGTTTCATTTTAATATCCTTTGACATCACATGCCTGATTCTTGTTACTCGATGCTCGATGCTCGATGCTTGATACTCGATGCGCGATGCGCGATGCTTGATGTTCGATACTTGATACTCGATGCTCGATACTCGATGCTTGATACTCGGTGCTCGATGCTCGATGCTCGATACTCGGTGCTTGATACTCGGTGCTCGATGCTTGATACTCGGTGCTCGATGCTTGATGCTCGATGCTTGATGCTCGATGCGCGATGCTTGATGCTTGATGTTCGATGCTTGATGTTCGATGCTTGATGTTCGATGCTTGATGCTCGATACTGGATGCTCGATTCTTGATGCCCCTCCGGGACGGTGGGCCCCGCGCCGACGCCCTCAAAGAGGTGACCTCTCACTTTCTCACCTTCTCACCCTCTCATCTTCTGACCCTCTCACCTTCTCACCTTCTCACTTTCTCACTTTCTGACCCTCTGACCCTCTGACCCTCTCACCTTCTCACTTTCTCATCTTCTCACTTTCTGACCCTCTGACCCACTCATCTTCTCACCTTCCCACCTTCCCAACTTCTCATCTTCTCATCTTCAGCCCTCAGCCCTCAGCGCTCAGCCCTCAGCCCTCAGCCCTCATCCCTCAGTCCATCATTTTTCGCCCCCGGCCACGTATACACGAGCGGCGACGCTTCCACCGGCCAGAATCCCTTGGCCTGATTTTTCCCGCTTCTAAATGTAAGATAGCTGTACTTGCCATAATGGGTGACTTTTGCGGCCACGATGTCCGCATACTTGGGCGACAGCGGCATGAACAGGGCCGCGATTCGATTTCCGGCATAGGGATGATTGAACACCCCGAAAAAAGCATCGGATGAGCTGTCATATACTTCGTTTTCCAGTGCAAAAGATTTGGTCCGAATGTCGATTGCGGCTGGAAGATTTTTTAAAAAACCTGCGTATCGGGGGCGGCCGATCAATAAAACGTCATTTTCAATCAGTGTTTGCCGGTCCAATTCGGACTCCGAAATAAATTGATTGTGCTTCAAACCCAATGACAGGGCCAGCCTACGGGCGGCCTTCTGCAGGGCAGGGTCCAACCGATCAGCCAGCACGGTCACCACCGACGGTGAGCTTTTAAGGGCGTTGACGGCCGGTGGAATTTCCGATGGGTAAAGCCGTCTAAAAATATCATCAGCGGGGTCGGCCGTGAGCTTCAGGGGTGGTGCGGCGCTGTGCAGGATAAAGGCGGTCTCCTGCCCCGAGACGTCAATTGTCTTTGTAATGATCTGTCGTTCGGTTTCAAGTGCCAGACGCAGAGCAAAATCATAAAAAGGCGAATCCTGGGTGATTTTGCCGGAGACCTGCCAGCCGTCACTATTTTGGGTTGTCGAAACGGCCTTCAAGGAAACCTGCGGGGCACCTTTACGATAAACCCACTGGTCAAAGAAATTCTGCAAAGATCGCTGCCCCCGTTTTTCAAAAGCCTGCTGCAGATCGGCCCAGGAAGTTTGCCGAAACAGGCGATCTCGATACAAATCCCGCAGGCTTCCCCAGAACGCTTCTTCCCCGATCAGCTGCCGGATCATGTGGAAGATCATGGCACTCTTATCATAGCCGATGGTTTTGGTAACCGGGTTGTGGCGGCTCCGGAACCGGCTCAGCGCAAAATCATTTTCCGGCCGGACCAGGGTGGCATAGTTTCGCAGCCACTGCCGCCGGGCATCCAGCGCGGCCTTTTTAGATTTCATTTCCTTGAACAGATAGTCCGCCACATAGGCGGTCAAGCCTTCGCTCCAGTTGCCGTCGGCGTAATCGACATAAACACCGTTGCCCCACCAGCAGTGAGCGATTTCATGCCCCAGGCTGGTGTGAATGATAAACGGCAGTCGCAGAACCGTTCCGCCCATCAATGTGTAAGACGGGAAGCCGAATCCTGTCGGGAAGAAGTTTTCAACGACGGCGAATTTTTGAAAAGGATAGGCACCGAACAGATCCGAATAAAGGCCAAGATAACCGGCCGTAGCCCGCAAATAGGAGGCAGCCAGATGCTGATTTTGCGGCATCAGGTAGGTTGCCGCCGTCACCGTCCCGACCTTTTTTTCTTGAAACACATAGCGGGCGGCCGACAAGGCCAGCCCCCGGACCGGGTGATCCACCTGCCAGGTTGAGATGGTTTTGCCGTTTTCAGTTGAATGTCCCCGGGAGCGGCCGGCCGTGACGGCAACCGTCCCGGCAGGCGCTTCGATTTTGATCCGGTAGGTCGCCCGGCTGTTGATCAACTCCGGATACCAGCCGGCACCGGCCAAAAGAAAGGTGCCTTTGGGAGATATGGTCCCGGTTACCCCGTAGCCGGGATTGTCTGTGTTTACCGGCTGAACCGGGACAGGATCGTCAAAGATTCCGTTATAGCTGATTTGAAGCTGCAGTTCAGCACTTTGTTCATGGGGCCTGAGATCAAGCAGCAAGCGGCCGCTATCGACTTCAAAGCTACGCGGTTCGTTGCCTACAATAACCCGGATTTGAGTCAAATTTTCGGATATACGAAAAACCAGCATTTTGCGGTCGTCCGTTTTGACCGTGATGTCGTCCCGGCCAATCAGCTTCATTTGGGTCGGCACCAGTTCGATCTGGAGGTTATGCGCCGCGCTGGATTCTCCAGCCCGGGAATCTGTCGCTGTTGAAACGAATGATAGCGACACACCGAGTAAAATTAAAAAAATTCGCAACCGAATTTTAGTTAGACGTTTGTTCATTAGCTTAGCTTGCAGGTTCGAGGTTCAATGTTGATGAATCCGTAAAAAGTCAAATTCATCATGTGTTTGGCGTTTCGTGTTTGGTATTTGGGAATACACTTAACACGTCATATCAAAATGTTATACCACTAAAAACTAAACACCAAATTCTAAACACAATCGTCAACAGGTTGTTTTTCGACTTTTTGCGAGACTGTCGACTTTCCGGGTTGAAAAGACCATTTACAGAGGAATAATCATTTTAGAAAAATTTAAGTACGATGAAGGATATGTCAAAGATTGGCAAGGGGGAAAATACAAACCCAAAACAGATCATGTGTTTGGCGTTCAAGGCCGCAAGTTTAGCTGGGTGTCGATTATATTGACTTTTTCAACTGCCGATATAATTTATTGCTTGGTGTACCGAAACAGATTGGCATGGAACTCATATAAAATTCGCAAACAACCAGATCAAGGATACAAGCCCGGACGATCGCCGGGCTTTTTTAAATCAGGTTGAGAATGTTTAAAACCAACTATTTAAACTTTGAGCCTTGAGCTAACCGCTTTGAGCTTCTGACCCTGGAGGTAACGATGGCGAAAAAAGACAAAGACAAGGCCCAGTATGTACGCAAGGAAACATTCTGGCTGGGTACACTCCTGGCCCTGGCAGTGGGTTTTCTCGGCGGAGTTCTGTTTGCCGTACTAAAATCCGATTCGGGCGTCATGCCGGGCGGGGCGCAGGTCCAGGCTCCCCAGGCACAGGTTGCCACGCCTGCCCGGCCCAATATGATTGCATCGCTTGAAGATGAAACCGCCAGAAATCCGGAGAATACACAAGCCTGGGTTCAGCTGGGCAACGAATATTTCGATTCCAGCCAGCATGCCAAGGCGATCTGGGCCTACCGGAAGTCTTTGGAACTGGATCCGAACAATGCCAATGTCTGGACCGATCTGGGCGTCATGTACCGCCGCAGCGGCAAACCGCAGGAGGCCATAAATTCATTTGATAAAGCCATCGAGGTCGATCCCAAGCATGAGCCCTCGCGCTTGAATAAAGGCATCGTGCTGCTGCATGATATGCAGGATTTCGACGGCGCCATCGCGGCCTGGGAAGGGCTGCTGGCGGTAAATCCCATCGCCATGGCTCCCACCGGACGTTCGGTGGATGAAATGATTCAGCAGATGAAAAAGCAAAGAGGCCAGATGGGGGGAACTAATTAGTTGAGTGAGTTGAATCGTTGAATAGTTGATTGGTTGGACAAAAGTGCACGGCTTTCGGTATTCGGCATTCGGAATTCGGTGAAAGGTATAAGGTGTGAGGTTAAAGGTGAAAGGATAAAGGTAAAAGGTTCTGGGACTATTGATTATGGATTTTAGATTTCGGATTGAAAAGAGTTAGGAATGGATTACGCGGATCAGATGAATGACGGAGGGCGATTGACGAATGTCGAACTAAGGAATACTATCGATCCCTGGGTAACACAGCTTCCTATATGGAATATGTTGGGTGCAACGGCTGGAAGCTGGAAGGCTTGAAAGTTAGGGACAAATCAGACTTGGCCTTCTGGATATGCAGTTGGTTAGCCTCATAGCTTCCCGGCCTCCAAGCTTCCCTGCAATCCGTTAAGCCATCAGTCTTCACCTCCCAACCTCTCATCTTCTCACCCTCTCACCTTCTCACCTTCTGTGTTGCCGGTTCGGACCCAATGCTACAATGCTAATGGGCGCTTCTGAACCTTTGCGACGTATATCCCATTGGTCGCTGTGCAGCCTTGAATCGGATTTTCAAACTCGACCACATGCCCCTCAACCTGATCGAAGACATTGGATAAAATGGCCAGAAAACCTTTGTCCGGCGCATCATTGGACCATAGCCCGAACACCCCCCCCCGGCTTCAGAAACCTTCGCAGGCGCATCATCCCCTCTTGGGAATAGAAATCTGCATGAGACGGATTAAGCAGGGCATCAGGGGTGTGGTCTATATCGAGTAGTATGACGTCAAAGGTGTGTCCCGCATCATCCGGGTCGAAGCCGTCGCCGCGTGCGAGCGCAAAGAAATCCTCACGGTAGTAGCGGCATCTATCATCTTTCGCAAGCAAAGTACCAATGGGAACAAGTTCACGCTGATGCCATTCAATCACCGGTTCCAGCGCTTCAACCACTATCATTCGCGCCACCTGGTCATATCTAAGGACGGATGCAGCGGTGTAGCCCAAACCCAATCCCCCGACCACAACCTCCAGGCCTTCGCCCGAAAGTCCGGACAACCCGAGATCGGCCAGCGCCACCTCGCCGGCATGAAACATCGACGACATGAGGTATTCGTTATTCAGTTTCACCTCATATATCTCACGTCCGTCCAATGCTGAAGCCTGCCGGCGCCGCAAAACCAATTCACCAAGAGCTGTTTGCCGGTAATCCAGTTCTTCGAATTTCAAAGGCATGTTGTCCTTCTTGGACTGCATCAGAATTATTTATGTATAAAGGGGTCGCATCTTAATTATTAATTATTTTACTTCTAATCCGCTGTATTCTCCTTTTAAGCTTTTGATTGGACTGAATTTGCTTTGCCAGATGGTTGTACCTCACCGTGATGCCGGCGCCGGATATATTGCCAAAATATTTTCCCAGATTAACACCGCTATCGCCGGTGAATTCCCTGCTAAGATAGATGGCGACATCGCGAACCAAATTTTTTTTGCGACCCTTTTGCCGAATCAAATCTTTGGAGCAGTCAAATTCCTCGCTAACTGCCGCCACAACCCGCTCAGCTGTCAGCCTGGGTTTTAACCCGGTAAGCTGCGGAATATCCTTTTTTTTGGAACGCTTTGCAAGAAACGTTTCTTTAACCCAGTCGACGAAATCGGAACTGCCGAGAATAAATCCACCCACTAAATTTACCGCGGGATTTTCAACTTCAGCCATGTGGTGATTCTCGCAATATTTCCGATAGTTTCCGGCAGCCACTTTACGGCGCTTGTCAAACAAGGAAAGCATGAAATCTGTTTCAAGCCAGGTGGGCGTCTTTTTGGGATCGATATATGCCGGATAGCTGCTCCAGGGATACGCCGACAGCTTTTCTACCATCTTTGCGCGTATTGGATTCAGGTGGATATAGCGAGACAGCTGTTTGAGATATTCGTCTGCATCGACAAGAATCGATTTAAATCGCCCCTGGAATAGATGCCCTCGCCTCTGACGTTTGCGGTTAAAGTAAACCGCATAGCTGTCATTGATCCACTTAATCGCCCGGCACAAATTCGGTTGCGGTGTTTCAATAAGCAGATGGTAATGGTTGGTCATCAAACAATAGGTGTGGATTCTAATTTCAAAACGCTCGCAGGCTTTTTCAAGGTATTCCAAGAATTTTTTCCGGTCTCGGTTATTGATGAATATATCCTCTCCGGCATTGCCGCGATTGATGACATGATAGAATGCACCGGGGTACTCTACCCGCAAAGGCCGGGCCATCGTAAAAACCTCCTTCTAAATCGATACGCAAATGCTCTTAATTCCGAATATTTTATGAAACTCAAATGATAGGGACTGCCTAAAACGCCAATAAAATATTAGCAAAATTCGTGCATTAGATATTGTCTGTCGACATGCAAGGTGATTGCAGTTATCTCGCTTGAATTTCAATGTCAATAGTTAATAATGAAGATGCGACCCCTTTCTTTTCCCCACCTGGCCGGCCGGGTCCGACTGGGCCTTGAGCCCCAGATAGCGGCCGTCGGTGTTAAACAGGTACATATTGACTTCGCCCAGCGGGGCGGTATCCTGTTTCTGCAGAGTGACCGTCAACCGGCCGCCGCCTGTAGCCACCTGAAACCCGTTGGAGGCACCCGGCTGCACTGTGAAGGTTTTAGACATAAACCGGCTGCCCAGCACATCGGCCCGAAATTTGTAGCCCTGATCCGAGGGCAAAATAAATGCAACCTCGCCGTTTTCATCGGTGGTCGCATATAGTCCCAGATATTTTCCGCTTTCGTTGAACAGATAGACCTTAACCCCGGCGGTGGCCGCACCGGCCTGGCTGACCTGCACCGCAACCGGCGCTTCGTCAATCACGATATCGGCAGACACCGTGTCCGGCAGGCTGATCGTATCCGACCAGAAGCGGTCACTCAGATAGTCCGCTCTAAATTGGTAGCTGCCGTCGGCAAACGCGGTTGGATCAAAGACGGCCCGGCCGGCTTCGTCGGTGACGGCTTTGTGGCCGGTGTAGGATCCGGCTGCGGTAAAGGCATATACATTGAGCCCGGCCAGTGTCCGGCCTTCGGAGGTGGTGACCGTGACACCGAATTCTTCCAGGGCCGTGGCGGCCACCACCGCCAGCCGCTGGGAGCCTAAATAAATGTAAACTGCGCTGAAATCGCCGGTGACGGTGTTGTTCTCGCTGACCCGGATCAGGCGGTTGTTCTGGTTGTAGACGAAGGATTTGGTTCCGCGCGAAGTCGGGTTGCCGGCCGCATCATAGGTGAAGCTTTGGGGATTCAGGCCGTTGATCTGCTCCAGGCGATTGGTCCCGGCCAGGTACTGGTAGGTATCGGTCTGCCCGTTTTGGGTCCTGGTCAGTCGGTTGCCCACATCATCGTATGTGTAGCTGATGGTGCTGTAAACGCCGGCCGCACTGGTCAGCCGATAAAGGTCGTCGTAGCCGAATGTCCGGCTTCTGTCCGGATCGAGACGATCGGCGATCCCGGTGACGTTGCCCACGGCATCCCGGGTATATTCCCTTTCCAGCAAGGTTGCCGCCGCAATCCCCGTCAGCCGATAGCGCATAACGTAGGCCGTGTCGACGCGGGTGGCGCCGCCGGCATCGTAGCCTGCCAGCGGGCCGAAGGGCAGATAGGACAGGTTTTCGGCCACCACTGACGTTACGCCGCCGAGAGTGGTGGTGACCCGGCTGACGCGTCCGGCCTCGTCCAGCGAATAGTCGACCTGCCGTCCGTTGGGATATGTGATACCGGTTAGAATCCCGGTAGGATCATACTGGTAATCGGTGGTATATAGCCGGCCTGCGATGATCCGCATCTCACTGACCAAATTGCCGTCGGCATCGTAGCGGTACTCGTAGGACCCGCTGGCATCGATCATGGCCGTCAGCCGTCCGGCGCCATATTCGCCTTCGTCATAGCGGTAGGTGACGTTTTCAGCCTCATCCGGGTAATGGATGCCGGTCAGCCGGTTCAAAGCATCGTAGGTGTAGGAAACCGTGATCTGGTTGGCATCGGTCTTAGAAATCAGGTTGCCGGCCGCATCGTAGGTGTAGACCGATGATCCCGCGTCCGGCGAATCCTCAGCCACCCGGTCTCCCAGGTCATTGAACGTGTATGAAGTCGGGTGGTTTTCGGCGTCGGTGACCCGAATCAGGTTGCCGTGGGCATCATAGTCATATAATGTTTTTAGCTCACCCGGTTGGGTAAGGACTTCCAACCGGTTCAACGGATCGTAGTCGCGGGTGATCGACTTGCCGGCGGCATCGACGACTTCGGTCAGGTTGCCGTTTTTGTCCCAATAGTAGTCCTCGAAATCACCGTCCGGATAAAATACGTTGGCCAGACGGTTGTACTCGTCATAGCCGTAATCCTTGTACAGGGCCAGCTCGTCCCCGGCACCATGAATCTCTTCGCGGATGCGGCTGCCTTCGCTGTCGTAGGCATATTGGATGTAGTTGCCCGCATTGTCCATTATGTTTTCAACAAACCCGGCGTCGGTGTAACCGTAGCTGATGACCCGCCCGGAAGGCGGAGCGATCGATAAAAGCCGACCGGCACTGTCGTAGTCATAATGCGTGGTTTTATCATTTCTGGTTGTTGCCGCAACGCGGCCGGCCCCATCGAATTCGACGACGGTGACAACCCCGTTGATGTCGGTGATATGCTGCGGCCGGCCCCAGGCGTTGTAATCCGCATAAACGGTCTGCTGGCCCAGGCTGTTGGTAATCGTGTGCAGCCGGCCGCGGTTTAATCCTTCGGCGGCCGTGTTGGGGTAATAGCCAAAGGCAATGACATCGGTCACATCTTCGCGCGGCCCGTCAACAGTTAAAATCCGGCCGTTGGCATTGTACGTGTATGACATGGCGCGTCCAACCGGTTCGGTGCCGTCAAATCCGGTGATGCTCACCAGAAGCAGGTTGCCGGCCGCGTCGTATTCAAAGCTGGTGGTGGTCGTCTGCCCCGGATTGGCGACGCTGGGCCGGGTGATGGCTGTGATTTTGTCATACACCGGATGCCAGCTGTAACCGGCGTTGCGCGCATGGGGTGTACCAACGGCCTCGGTCATGGTCAGCACTCGGCCGCGATCATCATAAGTGTATTCGGTTCGGTTGTTTTCGGCGTCTGTTTTCGAGTCGATCAACAGCCTTTCGTTAAGCTCGTAGGACTCTTGAAGCGCGGCCAGGCAGTTGGAGCAGCCGGACCCCTCGCTGGATTCGACCCGGCCGATGCCTTTGGATACATGCAGCTGGAAGTTGGTCTCATTTGCCAGGGAGTCGGTAATACCGCGTTGATAGTCGTCACCGTAGTTGACGGCAACCTGTTTGACCCCACCGGCCAGCGCGGAGGTCAACGCCCGGTCCTGATCGTCGTAGGTGACCGTCAGGGACCGGACCCCGTTTTCATCGGTTATACCTGTCAGGTTGTGAGAGTCGTTGGGGTCATCGTAGGTATAAGCTCGATGCGTCGTGTCGGGATTGTCAACCCGGGTGAGATTGCCGAGCGCATCGTAGCTATAGGAAAATATGCCGACCGGTGTCGTCAGGATGGACAGCCGGCCATCGGCATTGTATCCAAAAGAGAGGATTTTTCCGAAATTGTCACTGACGCTGCTGATCCTGTCGTCCGTACGGCCGATATTCTGGTAGTTGCCGTTGGTATCCTGGATGCGGCTTAACCGGCCGTTTCCATCGAAGCTCTTTTGGGTTCCGTTTCGTTCGGTCAGTGTGTAGCCGTCCTCCTGCAACTCGATGGTTCTGATCCAGTCGGTCTCGGTGATATAGCGCCCGGAGCCGTCATCGACAAAATTGACATGCCTTCCATTCGACTCCCTTAATATGATCGATTCTGCGGATTCCGTAATACGGTCTGAAAACGTGGCGGTCCAGCCGTAGCCCACAGGGCCCTCGACCTCCAACCGGCTGTTGCAGTGGCGGGTAAACGCCAGGGGCAAGCCCGGACCGTCAATCGCGATGTCTGTCTGGCTCTTGTATTTGTTGCCAATCGCAAAGTTGATGGGATAACAGGTAGATGGCTTTTGGCGGCTCTGGCATGTGCCCAGATTGAATGCCGTTGCCAGTTTGATTATTTCCACCTCGACGGACTCTATCACCTGAGATCCGTTGTTGGACCGCGCTATGGCTTTGAAGGTATACTCATCCTTTTCCATCTCTGCCGCATCCAAAGGCGGAACGCCATAATAATCAGAAAATTTGAACGTGTCGGTTATGTCGGAAACATTTAACCTATGGATAAACTCGTCATCCAGGTACAGTGAAACGCTGCCATCTGTTCCATCCGGGTTGTTTGAAAATGTAGCGCTCCCCTCAACTTCGAATTTCCCTTCCGGATGAGAAACAGAAGTCTGTTCGGTTAGAGAAAAAACATTCAGGGTAAGGGTCGGTGTGTTGTCGATGGTGATCTGTCCGGAAACCGTATCGGAGCGCGCGTAGTTAGCCCCCGATTGGGCAACGACTTCGTAAGTATAGGTCCCGTTGGCCCAGGTTTGACCAGTGTATTCCTGGCTCCATTCCTCAGAGGTGTTCTCAAAGCCGATACTGGTGTATCGATACCGAATGCCATCCGGATCATAGATGCTTATCAATACAAACCCGGTCGAAGTGCAGTTCGGGCATTCCTTAAATTCTGCAGTGCCGGATAACGAAAACTTACCGGATATGTCACCGGGCTTTTCAACTTTCAGAACCGGTGTATTGTCGATTATGATTTGCCCGGTGATTGTTTCTGAGCGCGCGTAGTTTCCGCCTGCTTGGGCATAAACCTCGTAGGTATAGGTTCCGTCGGCCCAGGTGTGACCAAGGTATTTCTGGCTCCATTTCTCAGAGGTGTTCTTAAAGCCGATACTGGTGTTTCGATGCCGAATGCCGTTTGAATCATAGATGCTTATGATTACCGACCCGGTCGAATTGCAGCCCGGGCATTGCTTAAATTCTGCCGTGCCGGATAACGAAAATTCGCCGGATATGTCACCGAGCTTATCAACCTTGAGAACCGGTGTATTGTCGATTATGATTTGCCCGCTGATTGTTTATGAGCGCGCGTAGTTTCCGCCCGCCTGGGCAAAGACCTCGTAGGTATAGGTTCCGTTGGCCCAGGTGTGGCCGAGGTATTTTTCGCTCCAATCCCCGTTGGTGTTCGCAAAGCTGAATTTCTTGTAGCGATGCCGATTGCCATCCGGATCATCAATGCTCAAGGTTACAAACCCGGCCGAGCTGCAGCCGGTGCAATCCTTAAATTGCACCGACCCGCCTACAGTAAATTCCCCGGACACCGAACCCGGACCTGAAGCCGTCAGAATGGGCGTATTGTCGACCTCAATTCTGTCAGAGTTGGTCGCTGTAACCCCCATGCAATCCGTTGCATTTGCAGTAACGGTATGCATCCCATTAGGCAGAAAGGCGGCATACACATCAAAAGAACAACTTGCGGATCCTTCGCCGGTATCCATGCATTGGCGGGTGTCATTCAGGTAAGCGCTCAGCGTTCCCCGATCGCAGACAGTACAATTGGACGGGTCGTTATCGTCGCATGTTTCGTAAGCTGTAAAGGTTGCATTGGCATTCACCGGAACTTTGCCTTCATTGCCGGAAGCAGAAATTGAAGCGCTGGTCGCCATTGCACTTACCGGAGTTAATAAAAACAAAAATAAAATTCCGATAATTAAACCTTCTGTCTTGGTATACCTCATTCCCCCCCCCTTTTTGATGGAAAACAGAAATCCCTCGTTTAACGGATATAAAAAAAAAATTGACAAACCGGCCGACCACAATGCAGCCGCCCCTTTTACCGATTCGTCAAATTCCCTCGATGCCTTACTATAGAAGCTATCTTATCTAAAATTGCATGGACGCACAATACGGCAAAAGTATTAGAAACCGGCCCTATTTCGCAGCCAACAGTATTAGGTGGAGACCGTTTTCTAATACTAAAGTACTATAAAAAAATTTAACAATCTTTGTCTTCTTTTTTTATTTTTTGCTGTAAGCGACCGAAATTAAATATTTTTTGGATATCAGCGAGATTGACTCGAGGAGCGTTTTTGGGGGGGCTGAATTTTAATAACAACATCTTCAAAACAAAAAATAAATTGAATATATTTAATGAAAAACATTTGTTTAATGAATATTGTACAGCAGCTTCGATTCAATTTAAAAAACAGATCATAATGTGGTTCACGATGATATGCGAGGTAATTTTTGAAATAAGATTCCGGTTCAGGGCGATCGGCGCACGACGCACGGTATTCGGTGTTCGGTATTCGGTTTTGGATGTAAGCAAAAAGACTCACGGTATTCGGCAATCGGCTTTCGGGATTCGAAACTCGGCATTCCGCATTCGGGATTCGGTGTCTGGTATAGGGCCTATCGATTGCGGATTTTAGATTTCGGATTTCGGATTGAAAAGATTTCAGAATGGATTTCGCGGATCAATTGAATGACGGAGGACGATTGACGAATGTCGAACTAAGGAATTCTATCGATTTCAGGTTAACACAGCTTCCTATAGGGAAAATATAGGGTGCTGCGGCTGGAACCTGGAAGGCTGGAACGCTGGGAAGTTGGAAGGCTGGGAGGCCGGAAAGCTCAGGAAAGAAAAGAGGAGGGTATCTGATTACACCAGAGATGCTCGAAAGCCGATGATACCCCTGTCCCGAACCTTCACAGCTTCCAGGCATCCCGGCTTTCTAGCCTTTTAGCCCTTGCCCTTTGAGCTTTCAGCCTTACCCCTTCTCACCCGCTTATGAATGACGAATGTCGATTGACGAATGGTGGAATCGCTTCAGGCTTCGCCTTCGGCTACAACCCGACACGTCGCTCAATCACTTAAATTGACAGAATACATTATTCGATGTTCGATGTTGGACGTTCGATGTTCGACGTTCATTAGTTTTTATTTGATCAGACTGGCCGTTTTTTGGACAGAGACCGTGCTCTTACCTTCTGACCTTCTCACCTTCTTTCCACAGTTTACCAGCATTCCAGCCTCCAAGCCTCACGGCTTTCCAGCTTTCCAGCCCTCAGTTATTCGGGTACCGCCGCCCGTAAATCTCCTGAAGTTCCTCCCGCTGAAAGTGATAGCGCGTGTTGCAGTAATGACAGGACATCTCCAGCGGAAACGGACCATTTTCACTGACATCTTTCAACTCATCAATCGGCAGCAAAGTCAGCAGGCTTTGCACCTTATCCCGGTTGCAGTGGCACATGAACTCGACCCGGTGATTGGCCAGCAGCTGCGGCGAATAATCCTTGAAGGTTTCGGTGACCAGGGATGCGGGGTCCTTGTCGGTCGAAAATACCTCACCCAGCGAAGGCAGGCGGGTCACCCGTTCTTCCAGGCTGGCCGTCAAATCGTCACCGGCCCGGGGCATGGCCTGGAGGAACAATCCGCCGGCACCCGTCACCTCGCCCTGCTGATCGAATTTTATGCTCAGATTAAAGGCTGTGGGAACCTGCTCCGAGGTCAGGTAATAGTTGGCTAGATCCTGGGCGATGTTGCCGTATTTCAGCATTACCTGCCCGGTAAACGGCTGCTTGGCATCCTCCAGGTATTTGGTCACTGCAATAAAACCGGCACCGAAAAAAGGCGACAAATCGAAGCTTTCCATGGGCTTGTCCAGAGGGATGGGCACCTGCTTCAGAAATCCGCGCACCTCGCCGAAGGCATTGGCCTCTACCACCAGCCCTTTGATCGGACCTGAACAGTCGAACCTAATGCTGATCCGATCATTGCTTTTCAGGTCGGACGACATCAGCGCTGCGCCTAAATAAGCCCGGCCCAAAACCAGGGTTTCCAGAATTCCCAACTCGTGGTTGGCCCGCATCTCATTGACCATCCGCGTGCCGTGCAATATCACCCCGCGAATGGCTCCGTCTGCCAGCAGAAAGTTGTACAAACGGTCTTTGGCACTGGCGAGCAGCTTTTCTTTTAGCGTATTACCGTAGGGCTTTTTCTTTTGCATGGGGCCAATCAACTATCACAGTAATTTTATCAGTTAGTGATATTGGGTAGATTAGTTGGGATTTTTTAATTCACTCCGGAAACGGAATACTGGAATGTTGGAATGCTGGAATATTGGTTTTCAAAGGAATAAAGGCCAATTCAATTTAACCTTTGAGGTTGTCATGCTTATAGAGTGGACGCATAAACGTAAAAATTCTCATTATATCAGCATGATAAGATAAAATACTACTTGACTTTTTTTGATATAAGTACTACTAAAATCACTCCTTTTATAGGCCTAGTTCCCTAAAACT
>Ga0209150_1000151_pt1 | contig 26334 bp, 29 predicted proteins | sample WorMetTyACAVOLI3_FD_187424 | JGI IMG/M metagenome (GOLD analysis project Ga0209150, IMG submission 187424) | Marine gutless worms symbiont microbial communities from Max Planck institute for Marine Microbiology, Germany - Olavius algarvensis... ... | reverse complement strand
AGTTACCAGGCTCACTGCATCCAGTTTGAATTCTTTCGTATATTTCTTTCTCGTTGTCATCTATCGTTACCTCAGTTAAGTTTCATTATCTCTTAACTGGGTGGTATCAATCTATTGGACCATGTCAAAATTTGTCGCATAATCGTTAGTGTTCGCAAGCTCACAATTCTGATAACCGCTTTAATTATGTCCAATCCTCTCACCGATCGGCACAGCTTCAGCTATGACGAGCTCATAGCATGTGGCAAAGGCGATCTGTTCGGCCCGGGTAACGCTCTATTACCGCTGCCTCCAATGCTGATGTTTGACCGTATCACTGCCGTCAATGAAGACGGCGGTAAATACGAGAAAGGAGCGATTGTGGCCGAACTCGACGTCGATCCGGATCTCTGGTTTTTCAAATGTCATTTCGAAACCGACCCGGTAATGCCCGGCTGTCTGGGCCTGGACGCGATGTGGCAGCTGATTGGTTTTTTCCTCGGCTGGAAAGGCGGACCGGGCCACGGTCGCGCACTCGGCGCCGGCGAAGTCAAGTACTTCGGACAAGTGTTGCCGGAAGCCAAGCTGGTGACTTATCGCATCGATATGAAACGTGTCATCATGCGCAAGCTGGTTATGGGTATCGGCGATGCTTCGATGGAAGTCGATAACCGGGAAATTTACAGCGCCAGGGATTTACGCGTAGGTTTGTTCACCTCCACCGACAATTTTTAACTATCCGCCAGCGACGAATCCTGCGGGCAACGCGACATCGCCGCCGTTTGCGCCGGCCGGGTCGTGCCGATCCGGAGGGGCGCAGCGACGGCTACTCCCGGTCCCGAGACCCTAGTTGTTTTCGGTTTTTGTTATTTGCCCACTATGTGTATTATGAGAACGCCGTGGAATAGCCTGCCTTTATCTAGCAATTATCCCCACGACAATATGATGTCGTAATCAGGGACCTGAGCAAGCGTCAGGTTAAAGCGAGGCTCGAGGCATTCGCCGGACTCATGCAAGCGGCCTGTTGACGCCATGGGCAAGCTAGGTAATGCGAAGCCGGCGCTTTCTTGAACCCCCCAACTAATGGATAATAAATCAAGAACGGCCGGCGGGTGTCTACTCACAGGGGGTGTCGACCGTATGCAACCTATATTTTCGCCGGGTTAATAGTTATGACAAAACACGCATATATCGAGCTAGGCCTCGCCGTGCTGAAAACCGAAGCGGAAGCGATATCCGCAATGAGCGCGCGGCTGGATCAGAGCTTTTACGATGCCTGCGATCTGGTTTTGAAATGCGAAGGACGTATCGTCGTTACCGGCATGGGCAAATCCGGTCACATTGGCAACAAGATTGCGGCCACGCTCGCGAGCACGGGAACCCCCTCCTTTTTCATGCATTCGGGCGAAGCCAGTCATGGCGACCTCGGAATGATTACCGCGCAAGACCTGGTGATCGCCCTGTCCAATTCCGGCGAAACCAGCGAAATCACATTGTTGCTACCCCTGCTGAAACGCATCGGTATTCCGTTGATCGCCCTGACCGGCAACCCATCTTCCAGCCTGGCGCGCAGCGCCGACATACATCTCGATGTCAGCGTCAGCAAGGAAGCCTGCCCGCTGGGTCTCGCGCCTACCTCGAGCACGACTGCCACCTTGGCCATGGGTGACGCGCTCGCGGTCGCCGTGCTTGAAGCGCGTGGGTTCACCGAGCAGGACTTCGCTCTGTCGCACCCCGGCGGCCATCTCGGCCGGCGATTGTTGCTGCGGGTTGCCGACATCATGCATATCGGCAATGCGATTCCACTAGTCACTAGCGGCACGACGCTGAAAGATACCCTGCTGGAAATGACGGCCAAGGGTCTGGGCGCGGCCGGTGTCGTCGATGTCGCTAGCAATCAGCTGGTCGGCATTTACACCGATGGCGATCTGCGACGCACCTTCGAAAAAATGCCGGATATCGAAACTGCCCGGGTCGACGATTTCATGACCCCGAACTGCGTTACCATAGAATCCGAGCGCATCGCCAGCGAAGCCCTGAAAATCATGCATGACAAGAAAATAAACGCGCTCATGGTGGTCGATCAGGGACTATCGGTTCAGGGTGCGTTAAACATGCATGATTTATTAAGAGCGGGCGTCGTCTAGGAGAACTCATGTATACCGTCGCCAGCCTGCATTTATCAACCGGCTCCGCCGCAAGGGAGCCACAATTCATGCCTGAGCTACGAGGAGGCCGATAATCCATGGAGGCTAACGCAAAGGCCGGCCTGATCCGCCTGTTAATCGTCGATATCGACGGCGTGTTGACCGATGGCGGCCTGCATTTCGATGCTAGCGGTCGGGAATACAAGACCTTCAATTCGCTCGACGGTCACGGGATTCGCATGCTGCTCGAATCCGGCATTGAGGTGGCCGTGATTACCGGACGACAATCGCAAATTGTCAATCACCGCATGGCCGACCTCGGGGTGAAATACGTTTATCAGGGCAATCGCGACAAGCGGCCCGCCTTCGCCGAGCTGTTGCAGCTAACCGCCAACACGGCCGCGCAAACTGCCTATGTCGGCGACGATTTGGCCGACCTGCCGATCATGCGACGCGTCGGTTTCGCGGTTGCCGTGCAAAATGCCCATGCTTTTGTCAAACAGCACAGCGACTGGATCACCAGCGCCAGTGGCGGTCACGGGGCTGTGCGCGAAGTGACCGACCTCATTCTGCATTCGCAGGGTTTGCTAGACGCGATGCAGCATAGCTATCTCGAATGAAATCACGCGCGCTGATTTTTGTCATGTTGCTCGGCATCATTGCAGTAGCGGCGGGTTGGATATACGAATCGCGGTTGCGCCCCGGCATCGAGACCGGGGGCTTGATCGTTCCGGATAACATCGACTACTTTCTGACCAATCTGAACTATCGGGCCGTCAACGCCAGCGGCGAACTCGATTATGAATTCACCAGTCGCGGGTTGGAGCACTATCCGCGCGGCGACGTTAGTTTGATCGAAGTTCCCGCAGTGAGTATCTATCGTGCTTCCGACCATTGGCGTATCGATGCCATGCAGGGCGAACTGCAGGGCCGGGGCAGCCTTTTATGGTTACGTCAGCAGGTTGTCATGCAAAAAACTGGAGTTGACCCGCTGCAAATACTTACCGAGAGCATCCGCTTTGAACCGGAACGGGATCTTGTCAGCAGCGAAACAGCAGTCTTGATGCGCAGTAAACAGGCCAGAATCGAGGCCGAAACGGCCGTTTTCGATCTGGCCGCCGGGGTATACCGACTCACTTCGACCAGAGCAATTTATTACCATGACGATAGTTAAGTACGCCCTGCTGTTGGCATGGCTGATCCCGACGCCGCTATGGGCGCTCGAGGGCGACAACGAGCAGCCAATTGCGGTGGAGGCGGACAGTCTCGAAGTTCGTGAACAAGATAATATCAGCATTTATCAGGGTAATGTCAGCCTCACCCAGGGCAGCCTGGAAATCCACTCCGAGCGACTGGTAATCCATTTCGATGAAGCCGGGGATCTGGTATTGATGGAAATGACCGGGACGCCGGCGCGCTTCAGGCAGCTCGACGACGAACAACGGGAAATGCTGGGCCAGGCCAGGCGCATCGATTACCGCGAGTCGGAATCGATGCTGGATTTGATGGAAGCGGCGCGCTTCAGTCACGCCGGCGACACCATCGAGAGCCAGCTGATCCGCATCAACACGGAAAACAACAGCATCCAGGCCGGCAGCGCGGACTCGGATGAACGCGTGAAAATGCTGATTCAGCCCAGAAACAACTCCGCCAATCCGAAATAAACTCGGATGAGCAGCGGCAATCTACTCGAGGCCACCGACCTCGCCAAATCCTACAAACAGCGAGACGTCGTCAAATCGGTTTCGCTGCGGGTGGCCGGCGGCGAGATAGTCGGCCTGCTCGGCCCCAACGGCGCCGGCAAGACCACTTGTTTTTACATGATTGTCGGCCTGGTGGGCAACGACTCGGGTACGATTCGGCTAAACGATAAACCCATCGGTCACTTACCGATGCATCAGCGCGCCAAACTCGGCATTGGCTATTTACCACAGGAAGCCTCGGTATTTCGCAATCTCACGGTGCAACAAAACATCTTGGCCATCCTGCAGTTACGCACCGATCTGGACGCTCCGGCGCGCCAGCAGCAGCTGGCGTCGCTGTTGGCGGAATTTCAAATCGAACATTTACGCGATAGCGAGGGCATTTCGCTGTCCGGCGGCGAACGCCGGCGCGTCGAAATTGCGCGCGCGGTAGCCAACCAGCCCGACTTTATTTTACTGGATGAACCCTTCGCCGGCGTCGACCCGATTTCGGTTGTGGATATCCAGTCGATCGTGCGCCAGTTGGCGGAGCGCGGTATCGGCGTGTTAATCACTGATCACAATGTCCGTGAAACCCTAGGGATCTGCGATCGGGCCTATGTCATGGGCGAAGGCGGGGTTCTGGCCGAGGGCGAGCCGAACCAGATTCTGGAAAATAAAATGGTGAGAAAGATTTACTTAGGCGACAATTTTAAGCTATAACTACAGGCATGGGAGATAACCAATATCCTTATAAAATAACCATCAAGGACAGATCCCGCCTATGAAACAAAGCCTGCAACTGCGCATTGGGCAAAGCCTTACGATGACGCCTCAATTGCAGCAGGCGATCAAGTTGCTGCAACTGTCCTCGCTCGAGCTTCAAGCTGAAATTCAACAATCCCTGGAAACCAACCCGTTACTCGATCAGGACGACAATTTCGGAGAAATCACGGTTACCGACCCCGAGGCAGGCAAGGAAGATCGTGGTAACGGCGAAGACCTCACCGATTTTAAAGCGCCCGCGAGCACCGTTGCCGAAAACCGGGCGGAACAGCGGCTACCGGACGATCTCGAAATCGACGCGCGCTGGGATCAAATCTACGACAACCTGCCGACTTCGGCCGGCCAGTCGGCTTCGATGGGTAGCGATAACCGCGACCTGTTTGAAAACCAGGCCGGCGAAGTGGATACTCTAACGACGCATCTCGTGTGGCAGCTGGATTGTTCGCATCTGTCACCGCTGGATCATGAAATCGGCCTGGCTATTATCGATTCCATCGATGACAGCGGCTATCTGACGCAACCGATATCGGATATTCACGAAGGCCTGTTAAAGGAGCACGACGGGCTCGAGCTCGACGAAATCGAAGCCGTATTGCACTTGGTTCAGCGCTTCGACCCGGTCGGCGTGGCGGCTGACAGCCCGAGTGAATGCATGGCAATTCAACTGGCGCAATACGATCCGGAAACGCCGCATCTGGCGAAAGCAATGGTGTTGGTGGGAAAATACCTCGAGCAGCTCGCCGGTAACGAGGTCGCGCTGCTGAAACGGCGGCTGCAGGCGAGCGATACCGAACTCGCCGAGATCATCAAACTGATCCAGACCACCAATCCTCACCCCGGGCACAGCATCAGCCAGAATCACGCCGAGTATGTGGTGCCTGACGTCTATGTCAAAAAACACGCAGGCAGTTGGCGGGTGAGTATCAATCCGGATAATGCCCCCAGGCTGCGCGTTAACGACCAGTATGCAAGCCTGATCAAGCGTAGCGACAGCAGTGCGGACAACACTTATTTAAAAGACCACCTGCAGGAAGCACGTTGGCTTATCAAAAGCCTGCAAAGCCGCAACGATACGCTGCTGCGGGTGGCAAACGCCATTGTCGAGCGCCAACACGCTTTCCTCGACTATGGCGAAGAGGCCATGCAGCCCATGGTGTTACGCGATATCGCAGAATTGCTGGAAATGCACGAATCGACGATTTCGAGAGTAACCACCCATAAATACATGCATACTCCGCGCGGCATCCTCGAATTCAAATATTTTTTCTCCAGCCACGTCAGCACCGCCGATGGTGGCGAATGCTCCGCCACCGCCATACGGGCCATTATCAAAAAATTCGTCGCCGCTGAAAAACCGGAAAAGCCGCTCAGCGACAACAAGATCGCAAATTTATTGGGTGACCAGGGTATTAACGTTGCCAGGAGAACCGTAGCCAAATACAGGGAAGCGTTAAATATCCCGCCGTCTAATGAACGTAAACGTCTCTTTTGAGACCTACGATTCGCAGCGATGCGAGTCACACAGCCCAGGAGGTTACAAATGCAAGTCAGTTTAAGTGGCCATCATGTAGAAATCACGGATTCCATGCGCACCTATGTCAATGAAAAAGTCGAAAGGCTGGATCGGCATTTCGATCATGCGCTGGATATCCATATCGTATTAACCGTGGAAAAGCTGCGACATAAAGCGGAAGCGACGCTGCACGTCAGTGGCAGTAATTTGCATGCCGATGACGTACAGGCGGATATGTATGCCGCGATTGATGGCCTGGTTGATAAACTCGATCGCCAGGGAATAAAACATAAGGAAAAAGTGAAAAGTCACCGCCACAAGGGCGCTGCCGTCGAATCGGCTTGAATTTTCCCGGGGGGAGTTCGGCTCCCCCCTTTTTTTATTCAGTGCTTTTAGCCAAAACGAGATCCAGTACACTTGCATACTCCCGCAATTTGTCTAAGATTCGCGCATCGATTTAAGGCAGCCCGTATTATAATTCCCAGAAAATGACAATCTCAGCTCTTTTGTCGCCCCAATCCATTTTTCTTGATACTGAAATCTCCAGCAAAAAGAAACTACTGGAAATGATCGCAAATATCGCCGCCGATCGGACCGATCTCCCGGAATCCTCGATCTACAACAATTTGTTAAACCGAGAGCGTCTGGGCAGCACCGGGCTAGGACAGGGCTTTGCGGTGCCTCATGCCCGCTGCAACGATCTCGACAAAACCCTGGCCTGTTTTTTCCGACTCAAGGATGCGGTCAATTTCGAGGCCCCCGACAACCAGCCGGTCGATCTGGTGTTTACCATTATCGTTCCCGAGGAAGCGACCGAAGAACATTTGCTGATACTTTCTTCGCTCGCCAGAATCTTTTCGCGGGAAGATATTTGCGCAGCGATTCGAAATGCCGATAGCGAAGATGAAATTGCAAAAATCATCCAGTCGGCCGAGCAATGAGACCTTCGTTAACCATCAGCGATTTCCTTAAACGGTACCAACAAAAACTAAAACTAAGCTTCACCTCACGCGAAACCGGACTGGATCGCGAAATCAAGTTATCGCGCCAGGCGGGGGACACTTTCGACGCCGCCGACTATTTCAACGTTATCCGCACTTCGAGTATCGCCGTCGTCGGTTACCAGGAATCGCGTTACATCAATCGGCTCGACGACGCCGCGCAGACCAGTCTGTTCAACACGCTGTTCCACGGGCCGGTATGCATGATCATTTGCAGTCAGGGGAATCACCTGCCGCAGCTAATGCTCAGCCTCTGCGAGGAACGGGAAATCCCGGTGCTGCAGTCCGCGCTCAACGATTCGGAATTGCTCGATAATACGCGCTACCTGCTGTCGCACGCGTTGGCAGATAACACCCAGCAGCACGGGGTCTACCTGGAAGTCTATAGCCTGGGAGTCTTCATCACCGGCAAGACCGGGGTTGGCAAGAGCGAACTGGCGCTGGCGCTGATATCCCGAGGCCATCGCTTAATCGCCGACGACGTTACGCGCTTCGCTCGCATCGCACCCGATATCGTCGAAGGCCAGAGTCCGCAATTGCTCACCGATTTTCTGGAAGTCCGCGGGCTGGGGATTGTCAATGTGCGGGCGATGTTCGGCGCCAACTCGTTGAAACAAACCATGCCGCTAAGCCTGATAATCAACCTGGTTGAGCTGGATCGGCACAACCGCGCCGAATTCGATCGTTTGGGCCACATCACTAAAACACGCGACATACTCGGTCTGGAGTTTCCCGAAGTTACTTTGCCGGTGGCGCCTGGCCGCAACCTCGCGGTACTGGTCGAGGCCGCCGCGCGTAATCACCTGTTGCAAATCAGCGGCTACAATTCGGCACAGGATTTTATCAACCGCCAGCACCAGGCGATAACGCTGGACCAACAAACTGCGGGTTAATAGTAAAGCGAGGAAAACAGCAAGGTGAAACTGGTAATCGTCAGCGGTTTATCCGGGTCGGGTAAGACCGTGGCCTTACATACCCTGGAAGATGCGGGGTATTACTGTATCGACAACCTGCCCTTGGGCATGCTGCCGGAACTGGTCGACAACATGATCAACATTACGCCGGAGCCTTATGACCTGGTCGCCATTGCCATCGACGCGCGCAGCGGGGTGGATCGTTCGGATCGCTTCGATGAAATCATGCGCCACATTTCCAGTCATCCGCTGCAGCTGCAAGTCCTGTTTTTGACCTGCGACACATCGCGCCTGCTAAAACGTTTCAGCGAGACTCGCCGCAAGCACCCGTTATCGCGTCAAGGCTTGCCGCTGGCGGACGCGATCCAGCAGGAAAAGAAATTGCTCGAGGATATCCACGCCAACGCGGATCTGGCAATCGACAGTACGGATTTGAATGTGCATGAGTTACGGCAAATGATCATCGATCGATTGCTGTCGCAAAGCGCCTCCGATATGGGTATCTTAATCCAGTCCTTCGGTTTCAAAAACGGCGTGCCGGCCGACACGGATTTTGTCTTCGACGTGCGCTGCCTGCCAAATCCTCACTGGGAGATAAATCTGAAACCCTTGACCGGTCGCGATCGTGCCGTGGTCAAATACCTCGAGAGCTATGCCGAAGTCGAAGCGATGTTTGTGTCGATATACCAATTCCTGGAGGAGTGGACACCGCGCTTCGAAAAGGAGAATCGCAGCTATATGACAATCTCGATTGGCTGCACCGGCGGCCAGCACCGGTCGGTGTATCTGGCGGAGCGCATCGCCGATGAATTCGAGCGGCAACGCGGCAATATCTCCATTCGCCATAGAGATATGACATGAGCGTCGGTTTACTCCTGGTAACTCATGAAACCATAGGCGCCGAACTGGTCGCCGTTACCGAGACAATATGCAAACAAGTCATGCCGCCGATAAACCTGGTATCGGTTCCCGCAGATCTCAAACCGGGAGCCCTGGGCAAATATGCGGATACGATTCGCGCTGCCATGCTGGAGCTGGATCAGGACGCAGGGGTACTGGTACTGACCGATATTTTCGGTGCGACGCCGGACAATCTGGCCCGGCATTTTAGTCAGGAATGTAATGCCCGCGTCGTCAGCGGGATTAATTTGCCGATGCTGCTGCGTGTATTAAACTACGCGCATCAATCACTCGAAGAGCTCTGTCAAACGGCTTTAAATGGCGGTCGCAACGGAGTCAAACAGGACCTGGGATGATCTCTGAAAACGTCATCATTGTTAACAAGCTCGGCCTGCATGCCCGCGCTGCGTCAAAACTGGTCAATTGCGCCAGTCAGTTCGAAAGCGATGTTTTCATAAGCCGGGGAGACAACCGAGTCAACGCTAAAAGCATCATGGGGGTAATGATGCTGGCCGCCAGCAAGGGCGTCGAGCTGGGGCTCGAAATCGACGGCAATGATGAACAAGACTGCTACGAAGCCCTGGTCTGCCTGATAAACGATCGGTTTGGTGAAAACGAGTAAACCGGCATGGTAGAGGACGATAGCGAACAGCTGCGTCAGGACATTTCGATTGCACTGGACGCCGCCGACAGCATCGAGATTTCGAAACTCCTGAGCGGCATTGGCGTTGCGCAAACTGCCCTGTTGCTGGATTCGCTACCGTCGCAACAACGCGATTCGCTCTGGCCGCTGATCGAGCCCACGGAAATGGGCGAAGTATTGCTGGAAACCCAGGACGACGTCAGCGACGCCAGGCTCAAGCAGCTCGAACCCGAGCAAATCGCAGCCATTGTCGAAACCATGCCCGATGTCGACGATCAGGCGGACATAGTCCTCGCATTGCCCACCGACAAACTGGTCAAAACCTTACACCGGCTGGATACCAACAAGCGTACTCAGCTCGAATCGGTGTTGTCCTACAGCGAAGATACCGCCGGCGGCCTAATGAATATCGATCAGGTATCGATCCGCGCCGATGTAGCGCTGGACGTGGTGTTGCGCTATCTGCGAATTCGCGGCGAATTACCCGATTTGACCGATCAGCTGTTTGTCACCGACCGCCACGACCACTATCTCGGCGCCCTTTTCCTGCGCGATTTGCTGACCAATGATCCCGAGGTCGAAGTCAGCGGTATCATGCGCACCGATATCGATGCCATGCACGTGCACATGTCGGACACCGAAGTCGCGCGCGAATTCGAGGTTTCCGACCTGATCAGCGCACCGGTGGTCGATGAGGAGCACAAGCTGATCGGCCGCATCACCGTCGATGACGTGGTCGACGTTATCCGCGACGCAGGCGACCACTCTATCATGGGTATGGCCGGCCTGTCGGAAGAGGAAGACATGTTTTCCCCGGTGCTGATCACTTCCCTCCGGCGCGGCATCTGGTTGGGGATCAACCTGTTGACCGCATTTCTGGCGGCCTACGTGATCGGTTTTTTCGAGAATATACTGGACCAGGTGGTCGCGCTCGCGATCCTGATTACGATCGTGCCGAGTATGGGCGGCATCGCCGGATCGCAAACCCTGACGATTGCGATCCGGGGTTTGGCGCTGGGTCAACTGGGTAGTTCCAACTACCGCTCGCTGATCAAAAAAGAAATTTCGGTCGGTTTCTTAAACGGACTGATATGGGCGCTGGTGGTGGCCGCGTTTTCGATCATCTGGTTTGGCAACTTCGGAATCGGCCTGGTAATCGCCTTTGCGCTGGTCGTTAATCTGCTCGCCGGCGCGCTGGCGGGCGCCGTTATTCCGCTGATACTGCGCCAGCTAGGTATCGACCCGGCGATCGCCGGTGGCGTTGTATTGACTACGGTAACCGACGTCGTCGGTATTATCGCTTTTCTCGGTCTAGCGACGCTGGTGCTGGGTTAGTCTGGGAATTGCAAGCCGTCTAATGCGCCAAGAATTGACGCAGCACCGCGTGAGTCTGCTCACCGGCCAGGCCGCCGATACGGTCGATTTCTTCGAAATCGACCCCGACGCGCTCCAACGCCTGCGGCTCGATCGCCAATTCGAAATCACTGCCGCTGCTTCCCAGCCGATGGGTATTAACCCAGGCATCGGCAATGTGAATCGCGCAGGCGGCGAGCGAGTATTCACCGCCCTTGCGCGGCTCGTGATGCGTTACCACCGGCTCCCAGATCGATTGCGGGAGTTTCCAGTATTCAAGCAGGCGCCCGCCGATTTCGGCGTGCGAATAATCCAGCATGTTACGCTCGAGCAAGTACATGGCCTGCCCGCTAGCCTGCCGCTGCAACAGCAAATCGTGCATCAGGCCCGGTAATTTCAGGTACATGACCAGACGCCCGATGTCGTGCAGCAATCCCGGAATGTAAAATCCGTCGGCGTTGGGAATCCGCGTCTGTTTCCCGAGTTCGCGCGACATTATGCCGACTGCGACACTATGCTCCCAGAAACAGGTCATGTTAACCGTACCGGGGGGGATGCCTTCGAAGGCCTTGACCACCGAAGTAACCAGCACCAACTCACGAATCTGGCGCAATCCGATAGTGCTGACCGCGCGCTCGATGGTCTCGATTAAAGTCGGGAAACTGTAAAAAGCGCTGTTTGCCAAGCGCAACATTCGGGCGCAGAGATCGGGATCGCTGCGTAACAGTTCGGCAATCTTGTCGGTGGTCGAGCCGGGATCGATAATCGCTTCTTCCAGGCGGTAATAAATATCCGGCAGACTGACCAGTTTGTCGACTTGCTCAATCAGCATTTCAAGGCCCTGCAAACCCTGCACCGAGGTGACTTCTAACGGATAAACACTGGCCATCGCGTAAGCATCGCTTGAAAATTATCGGAACACAGGTACTTAATCGACCCGCGCGCCGCTATCTTTAGTTATTATTCGACCGGCGCCGCAGCAGACAAACGGCGAGATATGCCGGCTAGTCCCATAGCAACGCCGCGCCGTAAACACCACTGGCATCGCCACGCTCTGCCTTGAGGATCGGGGTCGCGACATAATCGGAGAAAACGTAGTCCTCCAACCGCTGCGGTACTTCGTTATAGATTGAATCGATATTAGACATTCCCCCGCCCAGCACGATGGCATGCGGATCCAGAATATTGATCAAGTGCGCCAGCGCGCGTGCCATCTGGTCGTGGTAAAGCTCGATCATTGCGACGCAGGCATCGTCCCCGGTGGCGGCGCCGGCGATAATATCTCGACTGGATCGAGTTTCACCAAAACGCCGCAGGAAATTCGCCGCCAGCCCGGGACCGGAGAGAAAGGTTTCGATACAGGCATTTTTTCCACAATAACACTCGGGCGAACCGTCGATGCTGCGCTGCCAGGGCAAGGGATTATGCCCCCATTCACCGCTGATGGCATGCGGTCCGTCGAGCAGCCTGCCGTCGACCACGAGACCGCCGCCGGTACCGGTGCCGATGATAACGCCAAACACGACCGGGTAATCGCGCGCGGCGCCGCCCAACGCTTCCGACAGCGCGAAACAATTGGCGTCGTTCTCGATACGAATTTCCCGCGCGAGTCGGCTTTCGAGGTCTTCGCGAAACGGGCGCCCGTTCATGCAAACGGTGTTCGAATTCCGCAACAGCCCCGATCCGGGAGAAATCGCGCCCGGAATTCCGATGCCTACGGTGGTAGCCAGCCCCAGTTTGGTCTCGGCCTGGCGCACCTGCTCGACAATCAGGCCGAGAATAGCGTCGTAACTGTCAGCCGGGGTGTCGACGCGTTGCCGGTATACCGAATCTCCGGCGGGATCTAAAACCAGCACTTCGGTTTTGGTGCCGCCCAGGTCTATGCCCAATTTATGCGCCGTCATCGATCCTCCGTCTGGTACTCGTCACGGTCGAGCTATACAAATTTTTTATGGAAATTTGTAGAAAATAATAGATTTTTATCCGTCAAATTTCGAGCCATATGAAATCAATAAGCTAGAAGCCTTTGCTGACGCCGTTTCTAACCTGAGTTTCGACTTATCCACAGGTTATACCCGGCATCTCCACAGATAAATACACAACATAATGTACTTGACCTTGAGCCAAAACACACTATATTGTATATTAGGTTAATTATTCACCTTTACAGAATAAATAAGACTGGCTGGTTCATTCCAATCCATAAACAGACCAATTACTTGAGTCCGATAGTTACAAATTACTTTAACTATCTAGGGGAAAGGGTAGCCGCAGTTAAATAGACACGGATCTCATCCGAACATTACATTGAAAACTAGGGATCGGGCTATAAATGCAAAATATCGAATCACCTCTAACTGATACCGCCGTCGCACCCATCGAAGCGGTGCCGGCGGTTATCAGCGACAACAGCAGTTCACTTAGCAGCAACTACAATGTCATTCGCCGCAACGGCAAATTAACCAGTTTTGACAAAGATAAAATTGCCATCGCGATGACCAAGGCTTTCCTTGCGGTCGAAGGTGGCCAGGCCGCGGCCTCGACGCGGGTTCATGAAACGGTTGAACAATTAACCGATTTGGTGGTGGCGACGCTGACGCGGCGGCAGCCCGATGGCGGCACCTTTCACATCGAAGACATTCAGGATCAGGTCGAGCTGGCGTTGATGCGTAACGGCGAGCAAAAAATTGCGCGTTCCTACGTGTTATACCGCGAGGAACGCGCCACCGCCCGCGCGCAACACCTGCCCCACCCGGACAACAGGCCGGAGGATGAAGAGCCGGTCGAACTCACCGTCAAACTCGACGACGGCAGTATTGCGCCGCTTGATACCGAGCGCCTGCAAACCATCATTAAAGAAGCCTGCAGCGGACTGGAAAGCGTCAGCACCGAGCGCGTCTATAACGAAACCATCAAGAATCTATTCGATGGCGTTGCACTCAAGGATGTCAGTCCCACGGTCGTCATGAGCGCCCGTGGCCTGATTGACAGCGAACCCGGTTATTCGAACGTCGCCGCGCGTCTGTTACTCGATGAACTGCGCACCGAATCGCTGAGCTTTATCGGCGATGGCTCACCCAACGCCACCTATGCCGAAATGTCGGAACGTTATTGCGGTTATTTCGGCAATTACATCAAAAAAGCGACCGAGCTCGAATTGCTCGACAAAGAATTGCTCAAGTTCGACCTGGAATTACTCGGCAACGCGCTGCAAGCGGAGCGCGATCATCAATTCACTTATCTCGGGCTGCAAACCCTGTACGACCGGTACTTCATTCACCATCACGATACCCGCTTCGAATTGCCGCAGGCATTTTTCATGCGCGTGGCGATGGGGCTGGCTATCAACGAAGTGCAGCGCGAAGCGCGTGCGATCGAATTTTACAAGCTGCTGTCATCCTTCGACTTTATGAGCAGCACCCCCACTCTGTTCAATTCCGGCACGCTGCGCCCGCAATTGTCGAGCTGTTACCTGACCACCGTCCCCGATGATCTCGACGGCATCTTCAGTGCAGTCAAAGACGATGCCATGTTGTCCAAGTTCGCCGGCGGCCTGGGCAACGACTGGACCCAGGTGCGCGGCATGGGCTCGCACATCAAGGGCACCAACGGCAAATCGCAAGGCGTGGTGCCTTTCCTCAAGGTCGCCAACGATACCGCGGTGGCGGTCAACCAGGGCGGCAAACGCAAGGGGGCGATGTGCGCCTACCTCGAAACCTGGCATCTCGACATCGAGGATTTCCTCGATCTGCGTAAGAACACCGGTGAAGAACGCCGCCGTACCCACGACATGAATACCGCTAACTGGATTCCGGATCTGTTCATGCAACGGGTCGCCGAGGAAGGCCAGTGGACGCTGTTCTCGCCCTGTGAAGTGCCCGAATTGCATGACCTCTACGGCGCCGGCTTCGAAGCGGCCTACACGGCTTACGAGGAAAAAGCCGATCGCGGCGAAATCAAGAATTTCCGCCGCATGAAAGCGATCGACCTGTGGCGCAAAATGCTCGGCATGCTGTTCGAAACCGGCCACCCGTGGGTAACCTTCAAGGATCCCTGCAACATCCGCTCGCCGCAGCAGCATTCCGGCGTGGTACACTCTTCCAACCTGTGCACCGAGATTACGCTGAACACGTCGGACACAGAAATCGCGGTCTGCAACCTCGGCTCGGTCAACCTGCCGCAGCATGTCGATGAAAACGGCCTGGACCTGGAAAAGCTCGAAAAAACCATCAACACCGCGATGCGCATGCTCGACAATGTGATCGATTACAACTATTACAGCGTACCGCAGGCACGCACTTCAAACCTGCGCCATCGCCCGGTTGGACTCGGCATCATGGGTTTTCAAGATGCGCTCTACAAGCAGCATATCCCCTATAGTTCGGAAGACGCGATCGAATTCGCCGACGAGTCGATGGAAGCGGTCAGTTACTACGCGATCCAGGCCTCGACCCAGCTCGCCGAGGAACGCGGCAGTTATTCCAGTTACCCGGGCTCGCTCTGGAGCCAGGGCGTATTGCCGATCGATTCGGTGGCGCGCTTGCGCGAGGTGCGCGGCGACTACTTGCAGCAGGATGAAACTGCCCGCATGAACTGGGACAGCCTGCGCCAGCGGGTGATGAGCATCGGCATGCGCAACTCCAATACGATGGCGATTGCGCCGACCGCAACCATTTCGAATATTTGCGGTGTAAGCCAGTCGATCGAGCCGATTTATCAGAACCTGTTCGTCAAATCGAACCTGTCGGGTGAATTCACCGTGGTCAATCCCTATCTGGTCGAAGATTTGAAGAAACAGGGCCTGTGGGACGACGTCATGGTCAACGACCTGAAATATTACGACGGCAGCCTGCAGCATATCGACCGCGTACCGGAGGATTTGAAAGCGATTTATTCCACCGCCTTCGAAATCGATTCGCGCTGGCTGGTCGAGGCTGCATCGCGCCGCCAGAAATGGATCGACCAGGGACAATCGCTCAACCTCTACATGGCAGAGCCCTCGGGCAAGAAGCTCGACAACCTGTACAAGCTGGCCTGGGTGCGCGGTTTGAAAACAACCTATTACCTGCGCTCGCTGGGCGCTACAGCGGTCGAGAAAAACGCGACCGGTAAGCCGGAGCCGGTGATCGAAGACGAGCCTAAAGTCTGCTCCATCCTCGATCCGGACTGCGAAGCATGTCAATAAAAGCAATAGCTACGAAACGTAGGAGAAACATATGTTGAACTGGGATGAACCATTAACCCCACAGCAAAGAACACCGGACCCGCTACCGGAGTCGTCGATACCCGCGAGCGCATCCGCCGCGGTTCCGCTCGCCCCTGACCTGCCGCCGCAAGAACAACGCGCCGACAAGGTTGCCGAGCCGACCCCGCCCCCGGCTTCGGCCAAGCCGATCAACCCGGGGGACAAACGGGTTGTTAACGGCCTTACCGATATCAATCAACTGGCGCCGTTCAAGTATCCCTGGGCCTGGGAGTATTTCCTCAACGCCAACAAGAACCACTGGACGCCGCTCGATATCAACATGACCCAGGACGTGCATGACTACCAGCACAAACTAACCCTGGAAGAGCGCCACGTTTACGAAAACGTACTGTCTTATCTGACCACGTCGGATATTCTGGCGATGCGCAACATCGGGCTGGCGGTAATGGAAAAGATGTCGGCGCCCGAACTGCAGATCTACCAGGCGCGCCAGGTCTACGAGGAAGCGATGCACACCTGGACTTATCAGCACTGCATCGAAACCCTCGGCCTCGATCAGGGCGAGATTTACAACCGCTATCGCGTGGTACCCGAAATCCATCACAAGATTCAGATGTGTAACCGGCGTCTCGACTCGGTGCTGCGCGTCGATATCGATCTGACCGATCGCGATGAGCTCGAAAACTTCGTACTCGCCTACACCTTCTTCGCCGGCGTTTTTGAAGGCACCTGGTTCTACAACGGCTTCAGCCCGATCTTCGCGCTACAGCGGCGCGGGTTGATGAAGGGATCCGCCGAGCAATTGCAGTACATTATGCGCGATGAAGTGTTACATGCTTCTTTCGGCATCCGGGTATGCAATCAAATCGTACTCGAGGAAAGCGTCAAAATCGACCCGAAGCTTATCCAGCAGATGTGGGAGGAAGCCGAGGCCGCGGAACAGCAGTATGCGAATTTCCTGCTGCCCGACCCGATCCTGGGTTACAGCGCTGATGACCATATCAAGCAATTCCGATTCATCGCCAACCGCCGCGCTAACAAGTTGCACCATAAAATTCCATTCCCGGGGGCGGAAAACGCGCTGCCGTGGCTGGATGAACAGGCCAACTTGAAAAAGGAGAAAAACTTTTTTGAAACTCGCGTCACCGAATACCAAACCGGCGGCGCCCTGAACTGGGATTAAAATCTTCATACCGGATTAGAGTTACACGCGCTCCTCGGTTGTAACCTTCGGCCAGACACCGGGATACCCCCATATTCCGCTGTCTGGCCTTTTTTATCAGGCCGTAAAACTGAGCCGGGCAGGCAATCCCTGGCCGCGGTCGGGGGATTCGCTAACCGCAGTATCACTCTCCGGCAATCAAAGCCGCGCTAAATTCGTCGTAGCCGTCGTTGCCCCAATCACCGCGGTAAATTATTCCAGGCGCGATCGATCAAGAGATCGCATCCTTCAGCGGCGCAGGGATAACGATTATTTAAGCCCGGATACCTGGCGCTTTTCTTTAATGTTAGAATCGACCCGATAAGCGCATTTAAATTTCTGCTTCGATTCCAACATAGTCCGATTCCATCCGAGGAAGCTGATGCTGCAGTTCGACCAGCCACCCGAAAACATTTGCATAATCCGCCTCTCGGCGCTCGGCGACGTCTCCCACGGGGTGCCGGTGCTACGCGCAATCCAGCAATATTGGCCGCAATCCCGCGTCACCTGGATTTGTTCACCGCTGGAACATAAATTACTGTCGCTGCTGGGCGGCGTTCGATTCGTCGTGATCGATAAAAATTCGGGCTGGCCCGGCTACTGGCGCCTGAAAAAACAGTTGGCGGCCGAACGCTTCGACGTTTTACTGCAAATGCAAACCTCGGCCCGGGCCAACCTCACCGGTGCCTGCGTTAGAGCGGATACCAAGCTGGGTTGGGATAAGAAACGCACACGCGATTTTCATCGTTTATTCATGACCCATGCGATACCCGAAACCTGGCATCAACACCAGGTCCAGGGGCACTTGTCTTTTGCGCGCAGCATCGGACTGGAGGTCGAGCGGCCGGTATGGGATTTCCCGATTACCGCGGCAGCGGCAGCCTACGTCGACCAGACCATACCGGCGCAACAGCGCGTGTTGTTGATTTCTCCCTGCTCGAGTCACCCGGCGCGTAACTGGCGCGCGGATCGATACGCCGCGGTGGCCGATTACGCGGCGCAAAAACACGGTATGGCGGTGGTACTTTCGGGCGGGCCGTCCGCGCTGGAAGCGTCGCTCGGCGAGGCCATCGAAGCCGCGATGCAAACCGAGGCGATCAACCTGATCGGCAAGGATACGCTGCCGCAACTGGTGGCGTTGTTAAACCGCGCCGACCTCGTCATCAGCCCCGATTCCGGTCCCTCGCATCTGGCTAACGCGGTAGCGACACCGGTGATCGCGCTGCATGCCAGCACCTGGTCGCTGCGCAGCGGCCCCTATAATTCGCTCGACCTCTGCGTCGACAAGTTCGCCGCAGCGGCACAAAAATTTCTCGGCAAACACCCGGATCAATTACGCTGGGGCACCCGCATCGAAAACCCGGGGGTGATGGATTTAATCGAGGTCGATGAGGTAATCGAGCGCCTCGAGGTTGCCATAGCCCGACTCTGAGGCTGTCACACCCGCGCAGGCTTGCGCGGGTGTGACTCTATAGGTTGCGAGTTGTTCCGACTCGAAAGTTTGAGTCTTTTTAAAGTCCCGGCGTCACTCTTTCGTTCCGATTCAATGCTTAATCGGCAATGCCCTGGTTATTCACACCGGCATAGCCGGTGGTTTCGGGCATTAAATGACCGCATGGCTTAAATCAGTGCCATTCCGGATTGACCTTAAGTTTACGGTTAAGAAAACGCCTGGCCGGGTTTGCTGCCGAGCGCCTTGAGAAGCTTCGCCAGCGGGCAAAAACCGGTAACCGAAGCCTGCAGCAAGTTGGCGCCGACGAAGGCAGTTAAAAACAACCAGTAAACGTGATGCAGTTGCGACAGCAACAGACTGACGAGAATAACCGCGCCGGCAAACATCATTACAATTCGATCGATACTCATAACTATCTCCTGAAATAATTCAATGCAGTATATTAGAATTATCTAATATAAGTCAATCATAATATAGCCTGGGATGATCTAGCGCGGCGCTCGACACCTGGTCTAGTAGTAAAACTGGCCTTGCCAGTTTCCTCGCCGATAATCAATCTCGACCGATCCAGGCAACATGCGCGCGGCCACGCCTGTGGACAGGTCCCTGCCGGACGGATAGCGGGTGGCAAATTCGTTCGGATCGCAGACCGCCGACGCGATCGGCCGAAAGCAAAGTTCAATTTTATCGTTGACGCGGAAGCTCTCGAAATCTATCGGTAGCTGATGAAACAGGACGCGTTTTTTCACCACGCAGGAAAAATAAAGTTGCAGCTCGACTACCAAGGCCCGGCGGCGTTGCCGTAATGCGGTTTCGGCACGGTCGGTCCAGCTGAGTTTAATTTCACGCTGATTTATTCGCAGCGTTTGGTGATGGCGATAGCGGTGGAGGCGGCGCTCCAGCCAAACTAGCGGATTACCGAGCGCAAAATAACTGTCCTGTGCATTTAGTAAGGACATGGTACCGGCCTAACGCAGGGCGCCGCTAACGATTGCCACGGGTCCCGCCCGAACACACTCCATTGTTACCACTCGCCGGTGGTTTGCATAGACGTCCAGGGTTCGGCCGGCGGCAGCGCATCGCCCTTTTGCAGGAGTTCGATAGAAATATTATCGGGAGAACGGAAAAATGCCATATGGCCATCGCGCGGCGGCACGTTAATGGTGATACCGGCATCCAGCATTTTCCGACACAAGGCGTACACGTCGTCGACCGCGAATGCCAGGTGGCCGAAATTACGCCCGCCCTGATAAACCTCGCCGTCCCAGTTATAGGTCAACTCGAGCAGCGGAGCACTTTCGGTCTTTACCCGATCGAGGTCTTCGGGCGCGGCCAGGTAGACCAGCGTAAATTGACCTTGCTCGCTCTCGTAGCGATCGGTTTCAACCAACCCCAGTAAATCGCGATAAAAAACAAGCGCGGCTTCGAGATCGTGCACGCGCACCATGGTGTGTAGATATTTCATCACTATTTCCTGTCAATGCGAGGCCGGAATTATGGCATAGCTGCCGGCATATCGCAGGCTCACTTTAGCGCGGGCGTCGTCCCACTTATCGTGGCGGCCCGGGGTCGGATACGCAGACTGGCAAGCCGCGTCGGAATTCACTAAGATCGGGCTTAAACGACTTGCAGATGACATAAAATTCAATCCCAACGTACTCGATTGCGCCGCCGCGCCCATCGCCGAAGCCTGGTCGTGGGTGCGGGATCCTGCCTCCGACAACCTGATCGACATGTGTCAGGCGGTACCGGCCCACCTGCCCCCGCAATCGCTACGCGATTATCTGGGCGCTGCGATCATGGCTGGAGAAGGCGCATCCTATACCGATATTCGCGGCATTCCGGCGTTGCGCGAAGCGCTCGCGGAGGATATCGGTAAACGTTACCGGGGTAGGGTTAGCGAAGCAGACGTGCTCATCACCGCCGGTTGTAATCAAGCGTTTTGCTCGGTTGTCGATACCCTGTGCCAGGCAGGCGATGAAATAATCCTCCCCCTGCCCTGTTACTTCAATCACCAGATGTGGCTGGCGGCTCACGCCGTCAAACCACGCTACCTGTCTTTCAACGTCGATACCGCAATGCCCGATCCCGAGGAAGCGGCCAAGCTGATCAATTCACGCACCCGGGCCATCTTGCTGGTGACACCGAATAATCCCAGCGGCGCGATTTACAGCCCTCGGTGCATCGAAGCCTTTTTTGAACTCGCACGCGAGCATGGGTTGGCGTTGATCCTCGATGAGACTTACCGCGATTTCATCGATATCGACCAGGTACCGCATAAACTCTTCGCCCGGGGCGACTGGCGCGATACCTTTGTTCACCTTTACAGCTTTTCCAAGGTATTCAGTCTGACTGGTTTTCGCACCGGCGCGGTCGCGGCCGGCCAGCCGCTAATCGATCAACTGAAGAAAATCCAGGATTGCACCGCGATCTGCGCCCCGCATGCGGGCCAGCTTGCGGCGCTCTATGGGCTGAACAATCTGTACCACTGGAAGCTCGAAAAATCGGAAGAACTGGCGCAACGCGCGATTGCGATCAAGCAGGCCTTCAGCCATCCGGATCTGAGATATCGCCTGGTTAGCGCCGGCGCCTATTTCGCCTACGTCGAGCACCCGTTCGAAGCCGCCGCGCGCGACGTGGTCAAAGACCTGATTCAAAAACAGGAAATCGTCTGCCTGCCGGGTAGCTATTTCGGCCGGGATCAAGAGCAATTTATCCGGCTGGCCTATGCCAACGTGCATGAAAGCCGTTTCGAAGATGTAATCGGCAGACTGATTGCCAGCCAGCAACGGAGATATAACCCATGAGTGACAGGCTAACCGGCGGCTGCCTTTGCGGTCGCGTACAGTACCGGGTGACAGGCCCATTTGACAAATTTTATCTGTGCCACTGCAGCCAGTGCCGGCGCTCGACCGGCAGCGCTCATGCAGCCAATATTTTTACCAGCGCCGACCGTCTCGAGTGGCTGTCCGGGGAAGCATTGATCAAACGTTACACGCCAGACGAACCTGGTACGATCTCAAAGTGTTTTTGCACCCACTGTGGATCACTGGTGCCCTATACCAGCCTCCAAAGCGGCAAACTCATCATTCCGGCAGGCAGTTTAAACCGGGCTCCAGGCATCAACCCGGACGACAATATCTTTTGGCGCGACCGCGCCGATTGGTACGACGCCGGACTGGCCGCGAAACATTGCGCACAGGGTCCCGAGGACTGAACCTTTGCAGTTGAGCATAGTCTCAGACTGAATAGCTATAACAAGGGAGTCATCCTGGTGCGCATCCTGATAATGCTACTCGCATTTTCCGGCAGCCTATACGCTGCGGATCCGGCAATCGAAACCTTGAGCGACAGGGAATTCGCCTTTGAAATCGACGGCTCCCGTATTAGCGTCGAAATCGGCGACCGGGTGTTGCGCAGCAAGAAAGACATGCTGCTCGAATGGGTCCTCTACTCCGCCAAAACAATTCATCAGTACTACGGCCGCTTTCCGGTCAAAAGCGTGCATATCAACCTGATGGTCACCGCTGGAAACGAGGTGCGTTTCGGCCGGGCCTTCGGCGGGGATTCACCCTACGTCCGGATCGACGTCGGTGAAAATATCAGCACCGAAATGCTGCGTCGCGACTGGATTATGGTGCACGAAATGGTGCACCTGGCGATGGCCAACGTGCCCCAGGCGCATGCCTGGTTGCTGGAGGGACTGGCCACCTATGTCGAATCGATCGCACGCGGGCAACGAGGTCACCTCACCGAGGACCATGTATGGCGCTATTTCATCGAGCGCATGCCGCAGGGTTTACCGCAGGCGGGTGACCGTGGTCTGGACCTGACCCCCACCTGGGGTCGCACTTACTGGGGCGGCGCAATTTTCTGCATGCTCGCCGACATCGAAATTCGCAAACGCAGCGATAACCGCCTGAGCCTGCGCGACGCGCTGCGCGGCGTGCTCGATGCCGGCCTGTCGATGCACGCCGACACCAGCGCAATGAAAGTGTTCGAGGCCGGCGACCGCGCCATCGGTGTCGACGTGCTGGTGCCGCTATACCAGAAGATGAAGACCGACCCTTATCCGATCGACCTCGATGCGCTATGGGCCTCGCTGGGCGTTACCCTGCAGGATCAGAAAATCGTCTACGACGATCAGGCGCCGATGGCGCACATTCGCAAACGCTTGTTCGAATCCTGAGCCGGATTCTACTCCGAGTAAGATTCAACCAACATCCAGATTTTACTCAGAGTAAATCTTAGTCTGACGCCGGATTTTACTCTGAGTAAATTTTATTCAGTCGGTGAATTCGAGCAGGCGGCGCCAGGCGGCGAGTTTTTCTTCGAATCGCATCCCGGCGTGTGCGGGGCTGGTCGACGGCATCTTTAGCAGCTGGATTGACAACGGATCGGGTAGTTGCGGAACGACCAGTTGCCTGAAATATTTTTCCGAGGTTGCGCCATTGAACAGGATCGCCCGGATTTCAGGGAACCGCCTTAACAGGCCCGGGAAATCATTGGCGCGCGCTATCGGCGTCGATATCCGAATCGAGGCTGCCGGGCCGGTGGCAAGCCTGCAAGGTATCCCACAAAATCACCGGCAGTTTTTCGAGTTCGCGGATGCGCGCTTCGTATTCCGCCGTCGGATCGATACCAAACAGTTCACCCAAAATCGGCCAGAATGCATTACGCGGATGCGCGTAGTATTGCAACGCTTCAAGCGAGGCGACTCCGGGCATGCTGCCAAGAATCACGACACGAGGTTGGCGCCCGATTATCGGCGCAAAAGACTGAACCCGGGACATAAAGCATCTCTACTGATGGAGCGCCTAGTCTAGCCCTTCAAACAACTGTTTCAACTGCATTGTCTCGAGGCATTAATTTGGCGCCAACTGTTCGACCAGGCCACGGCTTAGGTTTTCCTGTAACTTAAGCTTATCGGCGAGCACTCCATCGAGGGTTTCCCGCCACACGCTATCACCGCTCAAGGCATCGATCAATCTCACATCGATGCGTAGGCGCACGCCGGCGCGACGGACACTGCCTTCGAGGACATAGCGCACGCCATGCGAATGGGCGACATCCCTGATTTCGACCTGCTGATTTTTGTAGGCAAACATGAGATTAGACGCGACTACATACAGGCCCGGGAGATTCGTCAGCTGCGAAATCAAGTCTGCGGTAATGCTGTCGACAACGATTTCCTGTTCGGGATCTTCGCTCGGGCTGACAAGCGGCAGAATCGCAATTGAAGGTTTGTCCGGCAGCGGTGACTGCATTGCTTCGATCGAAGCAGGTTCGACCCGGCTGCCCCAAGGCTGCAGCCAAAACGTAACAGCAATCATCAGCAGAATCATTAAATATGCGGCCAGGCGCCAATCGTTAGCCCGCAGCCGGTCAACCGCGACCGAACGAGTCGCGGCGCTCAGCCCGACAATAGGTACCTCAAGCTGATTTGGATTCGTTAACGTGGAGATACCGTTAGCACCCGTGTATGTCACTCTGCCGATCAGGCGATAACCGGTCTTGGAAACGGTTTCGATGATTGTCGCATCCTGCGCGCCCGCGCCCATGGCCCGACGTAATTCGAGGATCGCGGCGTCGATCGCGGCGTCGCCGACCTCGGTTCCGGCCCAGATAACTTCTTTGAGCTCCTGTCGAGAGACGACCTTACCCTGCCGAAAAGCCAGATATTCAAGCATGGCCATGACCCTGCGATCGAGTTTTTCGATTTTATCGGCCCGCTTGATTTGCATCGCCGCCGTGTCGACTAGCCATCCGGCGATGACGATCGGTGCTCCAGTTACCCTTGTCAATGCCTGACTCTCCAGGAAATAGCTCCGCCCGATAAACAGCACAGTATAAAACCCTGTCGCCTAAAAGGGGAAGCCAGCCGGATCATCTACGATACCCATTAACGCGCGTCATACCGTGGCTTGAGCCGCGGGCTAACATCATCAGGAACTTGTTTGTATGAGGGTCGAGGCCCTGGCAGCCAACTGCCAGTAAGGTCGTTATTTTTTCATCTGGTCGAAGAATTCGAGGTTGGTCTTGCTTGACTGCATGCGGCCGAGCACAAACTCCGTCGCTTCGATTTCATCCATCGAGTGCAGGAATTTGCGCAGAATCCAGACCTTTTGCAATTCTTCCTGATCGATCAGTAACTCTTCACGGCGGGTGCCCGAGCGGTTGATGTTAATCGCCGGAAAGGCGCGTTTTTCGGCGATCCGGCGATCGAGGTGGATTTCCATGTTGCCGGTACCCTTGAATTCCTCATAGATGACTTCGTCCATCTTGGAACCGGTTTCGATCAGCGCCGTCGCCAGTATGGTCAGGCTGCCGCCTTCCTCGATGTTGCGCGCGGCGCCAAAGAAACGTTTCGGGCGATGCAGCGCATGCGCATCGACACCACCGGTCAATACCTTGCCGGATGAAGGAATCGTCGTATTGTAGGCGCGCGCCAGACGCGTGATCGAATCCAGCAATATGACCACGTCGCGCTTGTGTTCGACCAGGCGTTTGGCCTTTTCGATGACCATTTCGGCGACCTGCACGTGGCGGCGGGCGGGTTCGTCGAAAGTCGACGCAACGACTTCACCCTTGGCCATGCGCTCCATCTCGGTTACTTCCTCCGGACGCTCGTCGATCAGCAATACGATCAGGTAACACTCGGGGTGATTGCTGGCGATACTTTGCGCAATATTTTGCAGCATCAGCGTCTTACCCGCTTTGGGCGGCGACACCACGAGCCCGCGCTGGCCCTTGCCGATCGGCGACACCATGTCGATGATACGCGCGGTAATGTCTTCGGTACTGCCGTTGCCGCGCTGCAGGTGCAGTCTTTCATTTGGGTGCAGCGGCGTAAGATTCTCGAACAAAACCTTGTGTTTGACGTTTTCAGGAACGTCAAAATTGATTTCATCGACCTTGAGCAGCGCGAAATAACGCTCGTTATCCTTGGGTGGTCTGATCTTGCCGCTAATGGTATCTCCGGTGCGCAAATTGAAGCGCCGGATCTGGCTCGGCGATACATAGATATCGTCCGGGCCCGCCAGATAGGAACTATCCGCGGATCGCAAAAATCCGAATCCGTCCTGCAGTATTTCGAGCACGCCTTCGCTGAAAATATCCTCGCCTTTCTTCGCCTGCGATTTGAGGATGCCAAAAATAATATCCTGGCGTCGCATGCGGGCCGAATGATCGCCCCCCATACCCTTCAGGGTTTCGATTAACTCGGGGACAGTGTTTTGCTTCAGCTCGTTAAGGTTCATATTATGGGGGCACTAATGCAGGGTTGTGAAATAAAGGCGTAACAACGGTCTATGGATTAAAACGGGAACTTGATCGGTTTTTTATAAAGGGGTTTGCCAACGGGAATACGGCGATTAGTTAAGAGGCTAGCACATGATATTAGGGTCGTCTACCTAATCGACGACCCTTTTGACGTGGTCAAACTTTTTGATACACCCCAGTTAAGCGGCATGCTTCGTTTCGAGTAGTCGTTTTTCATAATCATTCGGGCTGACATAATTCAGCGTCGAATGTAATCGATATGGGTTATACCAGCT